>Ga0210393_10001738_pt1 | contig 18128 bp, 12 predicted proteins | sample IncBWC27OmetaG_FD_160068 | JGI IMG/M metagenome (GOLD analysis project Ga0210393, IMG submission 160068) | Forest soil microbial communities from Barre Woods Harvard Forest LTER site, Petersham, Massachusetts, United States - Inc-BW-C-27-O ... | reverse complement strand
GCCGCGACATTTCCGCAGCCAGCGATTTCTCGATCTGCCCGAGACGAGCTGGGGCTGGCGGCAGATCAAGAGCCGAGCCGGGGCAGGCGACCTCTTCGACATGACGATTCACCGCATCGATTTCGCGCAGGATCTGCTAGGCCCGATCGAAGCGGTCTGCGGAGCCGTTGCCCGCTTTGCACCCCGCGACCGCTCTGCCGACGGATCCCCGTGCCCACCGTCGGAAGTCGACGACTGGTCGGCGCTGATCGCCCGATTCAAGAATGGCGCGGTCGGTGTCTGGGAAGGGAGCACGTTGATGAAGGGGCACTACAACGACGGCTTCGGCTGGGAATGGGCCGAAATCAACGGCAGCGAAGGCTCGGCCGTTTACCGACTGACGGAACCAAACACGATCCTGGTCGGCAAACACGGCCAGTCGATGCAAACGGAGCCCGTCCCCGCACAATTCATGGTCGCCAAAGGCAGCCTTCGCGACCCGGCGGAAGGCGTACCAAGCACAGTCTTCCGCTACGACCTGGTCTGGGAATTCGTCTCGGCAATTGTCGAACACCGCGACGCGGTCCCCGGTTTCGACGCAGGTGCGTCGGCCCAGCTTGTAGCGGACAAGGTGCTCGAGTCGTATGAGAAGCAGCGGTGGATGACGATTGAGGCGTGAGAGACGTCAGCACAAACTCGACGTCTCGATTCCAACAGTGCCTCATCGCTAAGTCTTAGTTCGCTGTCATCGCAGGCGGCCGACTGGCCTCGTAAGGGGTGGACCCCGCCGCTCACCGTGGAAGTGGGCGAGTACGGTGCTGCGCGGCTCGAGCACAACGTTACGCCCGCCTAATAGCGCTGACTCGATGGCATCGATTCTCACTTGCAGGCAGGAGTCCACAATCTGATTTGCGGCTTCCCAGGGAGAGGAGAATTTGTGAACGTCTTGCGCTAGTTTCGAGTATTTGAGCGCCTGTTGCAGATCGTGGCGCTCGAGGAAGATGTCAGACAACGCGACGCAGGCCACGTGTTTGGAATTGCCTGGAAGCTCGCCGGGATCCGGGGGATTCACCGGTGAGGATATGGGAGTCTCGATAACCTTCTTGTACGCGGCGATTGCCTCCGTTTGATCACCGTGCTTGGCGGCAGCGCGGGCCACCCTCAGGAGAGCGGGCAGCGGCCATTCCCATCCACTGTATCCCAGGGCTGCTTGGGTCCACTTATGAATGGCAGCGGCGGGACGCCCTTTTTCCCATTCGGCGTTGCCCCCTTCGAATCCGAAATCGTCTTCGACCCGAAATGATGAGCCTTCGTCTGGACAGATCGAACGGTCCTCCAGGCGCTCCAGAACCACAGGGGATTTGTCCTTGACCCGGGACTCGGCCCAAATCAGAGCGGCCGCTGATGCGAACACACCAACCGCCACGAGAGGAACAAAGGGCGACCGTGAGCCACGCAAGATCAGGCGATTCAGCACCTTTGGAATTAACCCGGGGCGCATAAACAAAGGTCGCATGTCGCGGATTCCTGCAAGCAGCCAGTGTCTGCCCGTCCGACCGCCCAAACGCGGATTGACCGAATTCGGCATTGTGACGACACTTTTCGGTCGATCCCGAACCTCCGTCCGCTGGTCGCACGAAATACAGATGCGCGACTTTCGTCAATTTGTCTCTGCTGAGCGCCTGCGCCACATCGCCGAGTACGTGGCGTTTCGCGTCATTGTCTGTCTCGTTGATATTTTGCCGGTGCGGACCTCGATTCGGCTGGCCGAGTCGATGGCTTGGGTGATCCATCGCGTGCTGCCCAAAAAGCTCACGCGGTATGCCGTCGCTCGGGACAACATCCGGCAAGCCTTCGGCACTCGATACTCGGAACGGGAAATCGACGACATCATTCGGCGGATGTGGGTGCATCTGTTTCGAGTCGTCATCGAGATCGTGCAAGTGCGTCGCAAACTTCGCCTCTACAACTGTGCGGACATCGTGCAGTTCAAAGGACGCGACGAATCGGTGCGGCTGCTTTGTAGCGGACGGCCGGTGATCGTCCTCAGCGGGCATTTCGGCAACTGGGAGATTGCCAGCGGCACGTTCGGCATGTTTGGGTTCCCGCTGGGGGTCGTCGCGCGGGATCTCGACAATCCTTATCTGCATCGCTGGTTCGAGACCTTCCGCCGCCAGACGGGGCACCGCCTGATCTCGAAACGCGGCGGCGGCGCCGACATGCTCGAGATGCTTGAACGGCGTGGGCATCTGGCACTGATGGGCGATCAGGACGCCGGCTCGACTGGTTTGTTCGTCGACTTCTTCGGCAAGCCGGCCTCGACCTTCAAGTCGATCGCTTTGCTTGCTCTTGAGTACCGGGCGTACATCGCTGTCGGATATGCGATTCGGCTTCCCGACGATTTCGAGAGCAATCGTTGGGTGCGGTACGAGATCGGCAACGCCGACTTCATCGACACCGAAGAATTCCAGGGGGCGGACGCCGTCAGGCAAGTGACCCAGCGGTTCACGTCCGCGTTGGAGCGGGCGATTGCCTTAGCGCCCGAACAATACTTCTGGGTGCATCGCCGCTGGAAGAGCGTGCCGAAACAGCGGGCCCGCCGCAAACGGGCCGCCTAGCTAGAGAGTCGGGCGAAACCAGACTCGACAGAGCGCAACGCGACTATAATCGTCTCGGCGTCTACTTCGTTCGGCGGATGATCGGCATGGCGGATTGGCATCGAGTGGCGGCAGTGAGCGAAGTCCTCGCGGGGTCCGCGCGCGAACTGACGGCTGGCGGGCGCGTGATCGCGCTCTTCAACGTCGATGGGCGGCTCTATGCGCTGGACGGCATTTGTCCGCATGCCGGCGGCCCGCTGGGTGAAGGGGCTTTGCAGGGACCGATCGTCACCTGTCCGTGGCACGGGTGGCAGTTCGACGTGACGACCGGTCGGCACTGCCTCAATTCGCGGATCGAACACACGACATTTCCGCTGAAGATCGAAGGCGACGACATCTTCGTCGAGCTTCCGTAAGCAAGTCGCGCGCGGAGTAGTCCTGCTTTCACTCGTGGGTGGCACTGGCGGCTCGTCCGCCAGTGTCTTCAAGCACGAGAAAAAGTCCACTGGCGGACGAGCCGCCAGTGCCACCCGACCAACCAAACGCACGCCTTCATTCGTGCGCGGTCGATTCGCGCGCGGGGCTGATTAGGCGGCAAAGTGGCCGCATTTTCTCGATGGCCGCATCTTGTGCGCGCTCAGCAGGTGCGGCAAATCGATAAACGACGACCCAGCCCGTTTTCCCGTCATGACCGGTTTATCGGGTTGCCGATGATAGGGACGCGGCACTGTCGCTTAAGCCGAGATTGCTCGGCGAAATCGAGCCGCATCCGGGGGCGATTGCTTCTCGCAGACGGGCCTGTTCACTGCGGGAGCGAAAAGTCGGCCGGACAGGGCGCTTCCGGGGGCGATTGGAAATCCGGGACCGCGGCGGCAGCCTCGATTGATCCGGAGGGGGGAACTATGTTCGTCGTGGCGCGCCGCTTGGCGCTGGTCGTGATTTGCTGTGGCTTGGCCGCGTCTGCTTCGACGGCCTTCGCTCAAGACAACTGCAACGGCGGCTGTGAGCCTCGCTGGCATAGCGACGCCTGGTGGGCCATGCGGGCTAACGAGCCCGTCGGTGCCCGTCAATGCGAGTGCAAGGGCTTGCAGTGGCCTCCGTATCCGCGTCCCGTCGGGCCGCCGATGACCTGTGCCCACATCTACCATGCCGAGCACTATTGGCCGTGGCCTTATCTGTGCACCGATCGCCAGGTCGTGCTGGACATGACCCGCACTCAAGAGTCCAACGGTTGGATCAGCGAGACCACGCTCTACGAATACTACTTCAATTCCGATACGAATGAGCTGACCGTGCCGGGCAAGACCCACCTGCGGTGGATTCTGGACTACGCGCCGGCGAGCTATCGCAGCGTCTGGATTCAGCAGGTCGACGATCCGACGGCCAGCCAGCAGCGCATGAACAACGTGCGTCTGGCGGCCACTCAAATCGCCGGCAACAATCTTCCGCCGATTCAGTTCCGGGTTGCCATGCCGCCGTCGCGGCCGGCCATCGAGGCCGACACGATTCGCCGCAAGGAATTGCAAACGATTCCGACTCCACGAATCCCCCTTCCCCAAAGTGCGGCTGGTGCTAGCTCAACGGCACCGGGCGTCGGTGGAGGTGGTGGTGGCGGAGGTGGTGGCGCCGGTTACTAAGGCAAGCTAGGGGACAGGTGCCTCGAGGGGTGCCTGTCCCTTGTTTGTTCCTGCTCTCTGCGGAAAAGAGAGAGCGGAACTCTGAAGCGTGACTGACATCAGCTACGAGGAACGTCCCTGGGCCGGAGGCGTTCGCCGTCGCCAAAACGGATCTCGACCGGGGAATCTGTGCTCATGATCGATCGTCGGAGCAGCGAGCCGCCCACTTCCCAACCCTCGCTGGGGCTGCCCATTCCTGGCGTTGTCGAGCCCGACCCGCAAAGTGGCTCGAACGTGGCCGATCTGTACGACAAGTTATTCAGCGAGTCGACCGGCTGGGACTCGGACACGGGGAGCGGCAAGTCGGCCATCGACGGTCCGCACGACGCGGCCGCCGCCACAGCTCCCCCGGCGCCGCTCACGTTGCGGCAGACCGGGCTGACGCTGGGGACGATTTCCGACCTGATCCTAAAACAGCTGTATTTGCAGGGGAATCTGCTCGGAATTCAATTTGCCCGAGGCTTGCGACTGCCGTTTACCGTCGCCGAAGAAGGGCTGCGGTTCCTCAAAGACGACAAGTGTATCGAAGTCACTTCGGGCGATCTCGTCGGGCCGGTTTCGTACCGCTTTAATTTGACCGATCTTGGTCGCAAACGGGCACGCGAGGCCTTCGAGCAGTGCCGCTACGTCGGGCCGGCTCCGGTTCCCTTGGACGCTTACGCTCCTCAGTGTCGCAAACAAACCGTCACCGGGACCGAGTGTAGTGCCGAGGCCCTCCAGCGGGCCTTTGGCAACCTGGTCGTTCGCGACGAGGTCTTGCAGGACCTCGGCCCCGCGGTCTGCAGCGGCAAGTCGATCTTCGTCTACGGCCCGCCGGGCAACGGCAAGACGATGATCGCCAAAGCCCTCGGCAATTTCCTCAATATGTACGGCGGCGACATCTACGTCCCGTACGCGATCTACGCCGAGAACAGCATCATCACGGTCTTCGATCCGACGATTCATCGTCCGACCGACAACGCCGACGTGCTCGATCAGATTGCCAGCGAGAACGAGACCGGATCGATTACCGATCCATTCTTTTCCCGCCAATCGCCGCCCTTCGACCTGCGGTGGCGGCGCGTCCGACGGCCCGTCGTGATCACGGCCGGCGAATTGACGCTCGAAATGCTCGACCTGCGCTACAACTCGGCGAGCAATTTCTACACGGCTCCGCTGCACATCAAGGCGAATTGCGGCGTCTTTCTGATCGACGACTTCGGCCGACAAATCGTCAGTCCGCGTGACTTGCTCAACCGCTGGATCATGCCGCTGGAAGAACGAGTCGACTTCCTGACTCTGGCGACGGGCCGAAAGTTCTCTGTCCCGTTTGAACAGTTGATCATCTTTTCGACGAACCTCGATCCGCGCGAACTCGTGGACGAGGCATTCTTGCGACGAATCCAGCACAAGATCTCGGTTGGACCGCCGGATCGTGAGCTGTTTACCGACATTTTTAAACTTTGCTGTCAGCAGCGCAGCATCGAATTCAACCCAGCTTGCCTCGATTTCCTCTACAACGAGTTCTACGACCGGGGAAAGACGCCCCGCTCCAGCGATCCCCGCGATTTGTTGGAGATCGTCCGGTCGATCTGCCGATACAGACGGCAGGACATTGTCATTTCGAAAGAGCTGATGGCGGAAGCCGCGCGACGCTTTTTCGTCCAGATGTGACCGGTCCTCATCCCTTCCGCATCCAATCGACAATCGATTCTCAAGCATAAACCTGTGTGCCACGGCGACGAGCCGAGCGAAGTCGCCAGACGACGTTCGGGTTGCCTCGCCGCGGCACACACACCGGTCAGTTGTGTCAGATTCCAACACGGAGGTTGGACATGGCTCGGTTACGGGCGATCTGGGGACGGGGACAGAGTCGTTTGACTCTGGATTGCCTGGGGCTGGGCCTTTGCCTCTTGGCCGCGACCGCAGCCGGATGCGCCAGCAGCAACGCTACCGTGTCGAGCAGCCTCAAGCCTGCCACACCGTCGTTCATGCTCTCCGATCAGGAGAAGGCGGAACGTAACCTCAAAGATCCGGCCGCTCTGCATCTGGCTTACGGCCGGTTCGAAGAGCAGGTGGGACAACCGGCCGAGGCCCGCGTCTCCTACGAAAAAGCGCTGGCGGAGAATCCGCATTCGATTGACGCGATCCTCGGAATAGCGCGGCTGGACCAATTGGCCGACAAGCCCAAGGAAGCCGAAGCCGGCTTTCAGCGAGCCCTCGCCATGAGGCCCGGGGATCCGGCTCTGTTAGCGGCTTGCGGTCAGTTCTACGCCTCGCAAAAACGCTGGCCCGAAGCCCGCCGGGACCTGAGTGCGGCCATCGCCGCGGCTCCCAAAGTACAGATCTACAAACATCAGTTGGCCGTTGCCGAGACACGTTCGGGTGACATCAACGCTGGATTGGCCGTCTTCAATCAGCTCGTCGGACCGGAGAAGGCGCACTACAACGTCGCGTTCTTGCTTGCACAAGAGGGCAAGCAGGAAGCAGCGGCCCAAGAGTGCCGCGCGGCGCTGACGCTCAATCCCAAATTCGAGCCGGCCCGAGCGATGCTCGATGAAATGCAGAACCACCAGGTCGTCGGCGATCCGCGTGGCATGAAGGGCTCGAAGCCCACTGCACCCAGCCGTCCGATGAACGCGGCTCCGTCGAGCAATGGTTTTGCTCCCGTAGCCTTGGGGAATTCCACTCAGCCAGCCGCTGCCACAACCCAGGCCGCTTGGCAAACACCTCCTGCCACGTCGAATGGTTTTGGCACCGCGACTCGCGCGGTTGGCAGCTTCGACCCTGCCTTGCCCAAGGCGACCGGCGCCGCCCAATCGGCCGAATACTCGAGCGATCCGTGGGCGAGCGTTCCCGCGCCGCCCAAGTAACGCGAGCAGGCTGAATCAGCGAACCGGCTGTCCCCACGCGATTTCTTCGCGCAGTCGCTTCTTCAGAATCTTTCCGCCCGGGTTTCGCGGCAAGGCTTCGCCGCGCACGACCACGTATTGCGGAATCTTGAAGTCGGCCAGGCGCGTTTCGGCGAACGCCAGAAGATCGGGCACATCGACACGGACGTTGGGTTTCGGAACGATCACCGCTCCGACCTTTTCACCCATCATCTCGTCTGGCACGGCCAGTACGGCGACTTCGAACACCGCGTTGTAGGCAGCCAGTGCGTTCTCGACTTCGACGCAGTACACGTTTTCGCCGCCGCGGTTGACCATGTCTTTCGCGCGATCGACGATCTGCACAAAACCTTGATCATCGAGCCGCGCCAGATCGCCCGAGTGCAGCCAACCGTCGGTAAAGGTCTCAGCCGTCGCGTCTGGCTTGTTCCAGTAGCCTTTGACGATATTGGGCCCGCGGATCAGCAACTCGCCCACGCCTGGCTCGTAGTGCGATTCATCCAGCTTCAAATCGACGACGGGGGCGGCAAATCCGACCGTTTCGGGTCGCTTTGTCGAGTACTCGTGCGGCAGGAATGTCGCAACGGAGCAAGTTTCCGTGAGTCCGAAGCCGTTACCGACGCGCGCGTGGGGGAACGCTTCTAGGATCCGAGCGACCAAGTCGGGCGGCGTCGGCGCACCGCCATACGAAACCCAGCGCACTCCCGTGACGTCGATCTCTCGAAAGTTCGGCTGATTGAGGGCCAGCCAGTAAATGGCCGGCACCGACACGAGGGAGGTGATTCGCTCGTCGCCGATGAGTCGCAAGAAGGTCTGGACGTCGAACGCCGGCATGATCACAGTCGTTCCGAACGCCGCGCAGGTCGTCAGCAGTTGGCTATTGCAGCCCGTCACATGAAACAGGGGCACCGAGACGAGCGTGCGAGTGCTGCCATCAAAGGGGAGCGGCATCACTCGCCGACAGTTTTCGATGTTCGACACGAAGTTTTCGTGCGTGGTCATCGCTCCCTTGGGGAAGCCGGTCGTGCCGCTGGTGTAGAAGATGGCCGCCACTTCGGTCGGACTCGCGTCGTCGATCGCGAACGGTTTGCCTTCCGGCAGAGGCTGGCCCGGTTGGAAGACGAACTTGCTTCCCGAATCGTCGATGACGTATTGGGTCTCGGACTCGCTGAATCGCGTGTTGACCGGGACGCCAATCGCGCCCGCCAGTTGAATGCCGAAGAAGGCGAGGCACCAATCGAGCCCGTTGCCCAGCCGAATCGCCACTCGATCGCCCCGACTAATTCCCGCGTCCTTCAAGCCTCCTGCAATGCGGGCACAGCGATCCCATAACTCGCGGTAAGTGATCCGCGGCCCGCCGACCTCGACGATGGCCTCGGCCTGCGGGGCTTTTTCAACGGACGAGCGGAGCATCGTGACCAAGGAGGGGGTCAGCCCCTGGTACCGCTTGATGCCATCGCTGCCGCGAATGATTCCGGATTGGTCGAACGGTTGAATCGGCATTTTCTTGACCTCGGTTCGCTGCATCTTGTGCCTCGCCGCTAAGCGCTTGCAAGCTACAATGGGCCTGCGATGCCATTCCACCCAATGAAAGCGCATCGGACGCGTGTCGGCTCCGCCAGCTTACGCTGACGGCTCGGTAACACCGTAACACCGTGCTGGATAGGTGCAACATGCCCCAGAAGCGGCGCGAACTAGTCTCGACGTTTGTAGCTGCCGACGCGACGGGGCGCAAGGTCATCGTTCAGTACTATCGCGAATTGGCTTTGCAACCGCCTGTCGCGGGCCAACCCGATCAGTGGGCACCCACGGGCACGACCACCTTGGTCACCGAGGATGGCCGTGATGTGAAGCGCAAATCGCAGGGTGTTTACGAAATTGCGTCCGTGCGCGGCGCGTCCGTGCTTACCAGCAGCGACCCCGATGCTCCCTAAACCGCCGCCCAGATTGTCCTCTAGTCATGACAGACTCTCAGAGTGTGCAAAAGGTGGTGTTGATCACCGGAGCTTCGTCCGGGATCGGGCAGGTCTGCGCGGAGCACCTGGCTAGAAACGGCTGGCGCGTCTTTGGCACCACTCGCGGCGCGGTATCGGCTGCTTCCACGAGTGCTCAACTCGAGATGGTCACAATGGACGTCGAAGACGAGGCCTCGGTGCGGAGGTGTGTCGACGCCATCGTCGCAAGGGCCGGCCGACTCGACGCCGTCGTGAATAACGCCGGCATTTCGATCATGGGTTCCGTCGAAGACACGTCGATCGAAGAGGCCAAGGCGCAACTCGAAACGAATTTTTTCGGCGTCCTGCGAGTCTGTCGGGCCACGCTGCCGATCCTACGACGGCAGGGGCGTGGCCATATCGTCAACATCAGTTCGTTGGCCGGAATCATCGGGCTGCCATTTAGTGGTCTGTACAGCGCGAGCAAGTTTGCTCTCGAGGGAGTGAGTGAGAGTCTGCGGATGGAATGCCGTGCCTTCGGCATCCATGTCGTGCTCGTCGAGCCGGGCGACTTCCGCACCCAGATCACCGCCCGTCGCCGCACGGTTCAGGCGGCCGAAACGAACAACGCCTACCGCGAAGCTTTCGCGCGGTGCAAACTGAAGCAAGACCAGGACGAGGCCAACGCGCAGAGCCCCGAAGCCGTCGCGCGGCTCGTGGGTCGAATCTTGAGCGATCCGAATCCGCGTACGCGCTATGCCGTCGGCATGTTCACCCAGACGATGGTCGTGCCGCTGAAACGCATCTTGCCGCAGCGCGTGTTCGAGTGGATGGCGCGCCAGGCTTTCGGGATGTGATGTGATGTTGACGGGGCGACATTGACCCCCCGGCCTAAACCCAATGGCTCAGGTCGCGGTTCAACAGCTTGGACAGATCGCTGTTGAAGGGCCGGAAGTGATCGGCCAGAAACTGCCGGAACTGCGGACGAACGGCGGGGCGCCTGCGAACGTCGGCGTAAGCCACGGACTTTCCGTGCAGCCGCTGCGTGAGCCAATACTTGATGGCCTTACTGCGCTTCATCGGTTTACCGACATTTTGCGGACGACAGTCAATGTCATGGATGGCTTCCGTCCGAACGCCGATCAATTCGCACACGTCTCGCAGCACCTGGCCCGGATTTGATCGCAGATCTTCCGCCAAAAAGATGCGGATCTGCTTTTCGGGAAACAGGCGTCGGTACCGCTCGATCTGCTCGGCATAGTAGCCTGCGTCAACATACGTGCGAAAAATCGCGGTCGGATCGGCGGTCTTCTGATACGGGCGATGGTAGTCGGCCCGATGCCGTGCGCCGGTGTAGCGCGGAAGCTGGTAGACGGGAGCGTCGGTCCAGAACGCGTCCGCCGAGTCGTACCGTGCGCCCGTGCGCAGCCGCTCGAGATTCGCCATCACCGCCTCCTCGAAATGGAGCGGCTCCTTGTCGCGACGAAATTCGGTCCACCACTGCGCCAGGCAACGGTCGATCGGGTTGCGCAGCAGAATGATCAGTTTGGCTTCAGGGTTACTCTCTTTGACCCGAGCCGGCACCCAGGGAAAGAAGAGATTCGCGGTCCGCGCATCGCCGAGCAGTCGCCGGCCGTCCGAACCGGCAAAGTAAGTGGACCGGTAGAAATCCGGCCCCCGGTCGTATTCGAGCTCGAAGTAGACCGGCTCCTTGGGAAAGCTCATCTGGATCTGCGGATGCTGGTTCAGCCACCCGTGCAGCGAGGTGGTCCCGCACTTGGCGGCACCCAGGATCAAGAAGTCGGGAATGCAGGTCTTCGTCGTGGCCGTCGCCCCGACGGTCTTGGGATTCAACCCGGGCAGGGACTGTGTCACAGTCATGTCGCAGTTCCTTGGCCGTTGAGCGGACTGAACGCGTGCAAGAATGGACGGAGCAGACGGTTGAGTCGGCCCGGCGCCCGATCATGCTGCGGACGGTGTTTGTAAATCGTCGAATGAGTGGCGGTGATTTCTTCTTTCGGTCGGCCGTTGGAGTAGTAGTAGGTCGCGATGCTCTTTCGCGTCCTTCCCGGCGGGCACCGCAGGGGATCGGGGTGACCGTGATACGAGGTGTCGGTTGTCGTGAACACGACGAGGCGATTGAAGATCGGAAGGATTTTTTTGCTGCAGGCCGTCATTTGGCGGTCCCACAACTCGAAGTGCCCGCCGTAGCTTTCGCTCCAGTCCTTATTGAGAAACAGGAGCACATTCAGCCGGCGATCGAGTTGCCATTCCGGGTGCCGGTTGAAGTCGGCATGAATTTTCAAGAAGCCGCCCGGAAGGATCTGGTGGAGACCACCTCCCTCGAACAGAGCGTCCGGAATGAGGTGATCGATTCCGGTCAAGCGCTCGAGGAACCGCAGCATGGTCCGCGAATTGAGCTGTTCCAAGACGTGGCGGGTCATGGGGCCCAAGTCGTCGAGGTCGTTGCACGAAAGTTTGAGCGAGTTCTTCGTCGCCCGCCGCTCCCAAAAGCTGTGTTGCGGATCGGGGAATTCGTCGACGATCTGGCTGGGAACGGCTTCCGGCAGAAAGTTGTCGATCACAATGTGGGGGAACGGTTCGGCGTGGGCGTATTCGGATCGCAATTGCTCCGCGAGCGCGCCGAGCTGAACCGCGTCAAGCCGAGAATCCTCTTTCAAAACCCCCATTGGGAACGGCCTCCTTGCCAATCGACGTTGTTTGACCTCCAAAGGCGATTCGGAGGTCGACCCATCGGGTTTGGGATACGGTTCCTTCCGCATCCAATACCGAGCGTGCGCGCAGTTCGCACTATGTTTTCGTCAAACTGTAGGGGCCTCGTTCAGTTTTTCGCCCCCCGATTGGCCGAAAATTCGATATTCGATTGAAGTCCGAGGCGGGCACCCGTGCCGTGGGGCGAATTCCGCAGGACCGGCTCGAAATCGATCGGTCGTTTCACCCATCGCTGGCGAAATCAGCAGGCCAACGCTATCAAGAAACCATGAATCAAATACGTCGCTGGCTCGCTATCGGGTCTGGAATTTTCCTGGCATTGGTCGTCTCCCGCCCCGGCTTGGCCGGCGATCCCCTCGTGGATGTCACGCGCAAAATTGCCGCGGAGGCCACCACTAACGGCAAGGCCTATGCCAACCTGCGGGAGCTGACCACCGTCGGGCCGCGTCTCAGCGGCTCCGAAGGCGCCGCGAAAGGGATCGAGTGGGCTAAACGCAAGCTGGAATCGTACGGCTTCGATCACGTGGCCTTACAGCCCGTGATGGTTCCGCATTGGACCCGCGGCGACGTCGAGCAGGCTTCCGTGACCTCAACGCCCCATCCGATCGATCTCAAAGTGACTGCGCTGGGACCCAGTGTCGGCACTCCCAAAGAGGGTGTGGAGGCGGGCGTGGTGGAGGTTCAAGGTCTCAATGAGGTCGAAAAACTCGGGGAGGCGGTCCGCGGCAAGATCGTGTTTTACAACCGTCCGATGACCTACGGGGGCAAGAGCGCCTATGGTTCTTACGGTCGAACAGTCGACCAGCGCTACCGGGGGGCCTCAGTCGCTGCCAAGCACGGGGCGGTCGCAGTGCTAGTACGCTCGATGACCGCGCTGCCGGACGACAACCATCCACATACCGGCATGTTGAAGTACGAAGACGGGATCGCCAAGATTCCAGCCACTGCCGTGAGTACCCACAGCGCGAACGAACTTTCCGCTCTGCTTAAATCCAATCCCAAGCTGACGGTGAATCTCAAGTTGAGCGCGGCCCAACACCCGGATGCCCCGTCATTCAATGTCATGGGCGAGCTGACCGGCCGCGACCTTCCGCAAGAGTACGTCGTCGTGGGGGGACATCTCGATTCGTGGGATTTGGGAACGGGCGCTCACGACGATGGCACCGGGGTCGTGCAATCGATCGAAGTCCTGCGCGCCCTGAAAGCGCTCGGCTTGCGCCCGCGCCGCACCGTTCGCGTCGTGCTGTTTATGGCCGAGGAGTTCGGCGGGATCGGTGCGACCCAGTACGCGAACCAGGTCAAAGCGAAAGGCGAGAAGCACTATGCCGCGATCGAGTCAGATAGCGGCGGCTTTGCCCCGGTCGGCTTTGGAATCGATGGGGGCGACGCGAAGGTTGAGGCCTTGAAGCGTTTTGCCCCCTATCTCGGACTCGTTCACGCCGACACGATCAAGAAAGGGGGAGGCGGAACCGATATCGAGCCGCTCGCACCGTTCGGGACGATCACAATCGGCTACATCCCCGACGCCACGCACTACTTCGACTTCCACCACTCGTCTCTGGATCGTCTTGAAGCCGTCAATGCGGACGAGTTGAACGGCGGAGCCGCGGCGATGGCGACTCTGACGTATCTGATCGCCGAGAAGGGTCTCTAGCGACGGAAACGACCTCAGCCAGCCAGCACGTGGACGGCCGCCGCAAAGCCGGCTAACTGAGTGTCGGGTGGCGGAGGGTTATCGTCGAGTGTTCCGCCGCTCGACGCTGGAGTCGCCGCAAAGGTGACCGGGCCGCCGCCGGCTGGCCCCACCGTAGCCGTGGGGCCGAGCTTAAGTGGCGACTTGATAAGGGTGATGTTCGTCGTCGACGTAGCCGATAGTCCGGTGGCGACGTCGGTGTAAGCGAGAACAACCGTCGCGCTCGTAGCTACTGCAGGCTTGAAGATCAGGCCACTCAGCGCGTTGTTGAGATTGGCGAGCGTACCGCTGATTGTCATGTACGCCGAACTGTTGGAGCCGGAAGTCACCGTAATTCCCGACGTGCTTCCCAAGGTGAGCATCCCGTTCGTGGCCCGTAGCGTGAGTGGCTCGACGGCGGCGCCGGCGCTGACATCGGCGATGCTGATGGCATTTTTGTTGGCCGTCGAAAAGGTCAGAGAGGCAGTGACCAGCACTGACGCCGTCGCGGGGGCCGTGATCGCCGGCGGGTTGTTGATCGTTAAGGCCACGCTCCCCGCAGTCGACAGGCCATCGACCGAATCCCCAACGGACATCGCCAAGGCATCGAACCCCGAGTAACCGATCATCGGCTTGTAGATCAGTCCGTTGAGCGCCGTATTGAGATTGGCGATTGATCCCGTCACGGTGATCGAAGACGAGCCGTTGGCACCGGCGGTGACCGTCAATCCGGAAGTAGTCGGCAGCGTGACCGTTCCATCGGCAACCGTGAGCGTCAATGAGTCGGCGTTGGCTCCGGGGCCTGCGTCGGCGACTGTGATTGCGTCGTTATTTCCCGACGAAAAGACCAATGACGTGTTTTGATTGAGCGTCTCGCTCGCCGGAGCGGAAATCGTCGGTGGCGGGACAATGATGATCGTAAGAGCCACGCCGGTGGAACCCGACAAATTGTCTCCAGTGTCTGTTACGGAAATCGACAGCGTGTCCGAGCCGGAGTAGCCTGTCGCCGGCCTATAGAGCAGGCCGTTAAGAGCCGCGTTCACGCTGGCCAGTGTCCCCGTCACGGTCATCGAAGCCGAGCCGTTCGAGCCGGAGCTGAAGGTCAGTCCGGTCGTCGACGCAAGTGTCAGCGTTCCATGAGACACTTGAATCGCAAGCGACTCAGAGGGGCCTGAGGCCGATGCGTCCACGACGGCGATTGAGCTGGAGAATGTGTAGGAACCATTCTCATAGAGGCTCGCCGTGGTCGGTGTGTTGATAATCGGAGGTCCGTTCACCCTTAAGGCCACGCTTGCCAATCCCGTCAGGCCGTCGGCCAGATCGGTATCCGAGAGCGACAGCACATCCGGACCGGCATATCCCGACGCCGGAGTGTACACCAGACTTGAAACGGTGCTGTTGACGCTTGCGATCTGCCCGGTGATCACAACCAGGCCGTTGCCGTTGCCGCTCACCGTGACCCCGGATGTCTCGCTCAGGTTCAAGGTCCCGTGATTCGTGGTCAGGGTCAATTGCTCGGCAATGCCGCTGGCGTCGCTGACGCTGATCGCATTTCTGCCGGCGAACGCTAGTGACCTGTTCACGTTCACGGCAGCCGTGGCGGGAGCGGTCACAACCGGAGCCGGCAAGGTCACCACGGTCACAGTTCCACCCACGATTGTCCCAGCGACTTGCTCGCTGCCGACGTAGAGGTGCAGGCCCTTCAAGTTGAGCGTGGCGCCCGGCTCAACGACGAGGTCATAGGCATAGACAGCCTCCGGCTGCGTGCTGCCGGAGTTTCGCGATTGGTCGACAAGCTCGTGGTAACCGCCCGTCGCAATTTCCAGTGTGCCGTCGGCGAAGTTGTTGATGAAGCCGGCGGGCGTGGCGCCCAGGTCGTTCGACATGGCTTCGAAGAGCGTGGGTGTCGTCGCGGTGCCCCCCGCGACCGTTAATGTGCCCACCATTTGATACTGACTGGCGTTTTGGGTGTTGCCCAGCATGCTGCCATTGATCGAGACGTATGCCCCCTTGGGGGTCGACAGAGATCCTGGGTCGTTCAAATACAGGGTCGTCGTCGTCGAATTGGTATTTCCGAGCGGCGGGAGCCCGAACCCGTTGCTACTGGATCCGCCCACGTCGATTGCCAGCAGTTGCGTGTTTCCGGAATACAGTTCGATCCCGTTCACAGTGGCGGCCGGGTACGAGACTCTGCTGATGCCGTTGAAGTTGATGACGATCTGGCCCTGCGCACTTGCCGTGGCCGCAAACGTCTCGGCAACCGCCTTATTCTTCGCTCCCGCCGTCGCGAAGATGTCGAAACTGGTGAGCACCTGTGTGCCGTTGATGATGACGTTCATCAGCCGCTGACCGGCGGCGGTCGCGTCGAATTCGGCGAAGTCAAGCCGCACCGTGTAGGCGCCGCCGGGCGTGAGGTTGGGGAGCGTGTAGGTGAAGGTCCCTTCGCGGCTAGTTTGATAGACGGCCTGCGGCGCCGGATTGGTGACACCGCTTGTGTCGATCGGCGCGGTGGTGGCCTCGAGGCCCCAGTTGCCGGAGTAGAGCCGGTCGTAGACGAAGGAACCGAGCGCGGCTGATGATCCGTCGTCATCGACAACGATCGTCCCTTGATCGGTGAACGGGCCGACTGAGTTCGGGCCGTCAATCGTTCCGGCGTTGCCGTGGATGGTAATTCCGGGCCCGATCGTCACCGTTCCCGGGCGATCAGGAAAGTTCAAATTGCCGGAGCCCAAGGCACCGTGCTTGCCGAAGACAATCGTCCCGGTTCCGGAAAGGGTTTGGTTAGTGGGGACGAATCCCGCGGTGCCGAAGTCGAGTGTGCCGTAGAACGATCCCGCTGCATCCCCGAGATAGGCGGTTCCGTTGAGCACTAAAGCGTCCAGCACCAGGGCTGAGATCTCGGTGCGGGCCTGCTTTGCTATCAAGTTCCCCGTCAGGTCGAGAATGCCATCGACCGTGACACCGTCGAGGGTTCCCTGATTGAAGATGAGCTCTGCGCCGTCGGTTTCCGTGAGCGTGCCGTTCCTGATGACACCGTTCAAGAAGTACCAGGAACCGGTTGTCGCATTCAGGGCGAGCGTGGTGCCGGTGTTGTCCAAAATGCCGGTGAGATTGACGGTGTCCCGCGTCTGGTTGATCGTTCCCATCGCGGCCAGAGTAAAGAGGCCGCCCAGATTCAACGTGCTGTCCGTCACGTTGATCGTGCCGGCATTCGACCAGTTGTTGAGCGACCCGCTGCCCTGATCGCCCAACATCACGTTGCAGCCATTTGTGGCCGTGATCAAACCGCCGGCCTCGTTCGTGAACAGGCGCCACAGGTCCAACCACGCGTCGGTGGCGGTGATTGTCGCTCCGGCCGTGTTGGTGCAACTGTTGAAGTTGAGTACCTCGCCGCTCGTCACCTCGATCGTTCCCTCATTGATGACGTCGTCGAGGTAGAACGTGTCGGAGCCATAGGAGCTGGTGACTTCGGCAATGATTGTGCCCTGGTTGATGAGAGGGGTTGCGCCAAAAGTCCCGGCGCTGCCGCGAATCGTGATCCCCGACCCGATCGTGACCGTCGACGAACCTCCGTAAATCGCATTTCCGGAGCTACCGCCAAAGATTACGGTCCCGTTTCCGGAGAGTGTCTCGGTGTTATTGAAGTAGAGGATGCCGCCCGTCGACCCCACTAAATTTCCCAGAAAAGCCGTCCCTTTGAGCACCAGTCCGTCCAGCACGCTTGCGGTGCCCGAAGTCAGGTCGAGATTGCCGTTGACGGTCAGGCCATCGATCGTGCCGCCGGAGGGCGTGAAGACCAACTCCGCGCCGCCGGTCTCCGCTAACGTGCCGTTCTTGATCGCCCCGCCGAAGAGATTCCATGACCCGGTCGCCGCAGTGAGGGCGAGCGTCGCGCTCGTGTTGTCGAACTTGCCGATGAGGTTGATGGTGTTCGCCGATTCGTTGAGCGTCCCGAGCCCGGCCGAGGTGAACGAACCGCCGAGATTCAACGTGGAGCCGTTGACGTTGATCGTGCCGGCGTTCGACCAGGCGTCGTAGTAGCCGGCCGGATCGCCGAGGTTGAGCGTGGCGCCGCTGGAGTTGATCGTTGCGCCCGCCGCGTTGGTCCATGGGCCGTTGATCGCGAGAGTTTCGCCATTGGCGGCTGCCAGCGTACCGTCGTTAATGAACACCGGCGGCAGATTGTCCTGGACGACGCCGAACGTGATTCCGCCCAGTTCCGCTCCGGCCGCGACCGTTTGCACCTGGGTGCTGCCGGACAGGACTTCGATCCCGTTAATTTGGGCTTCGTATTTGGTCGACGCGAAGTTCAGCAGGATCTGACCGTTGGCATTGGCGACCGCCGTGAACTGTTGCACGGTGGCTTTGTTGAGTCCGCCCGCCGCCGCCAAGACGTCGAAATTCGTCAACACCTGCGAGCCGTTGATGCTCACATTGAATGCTTGAGTCCCCACACCGATGTTGAAGAGCGAAGCAAAGTGCAAGCGGACCGTGTAGCTGGCTCCGGCCGTCAACCCGCTCAACGTGTAGCCGAACCCCGGGCCATAGCGCAACGACTGATAGACCTGTTGGGGCGCGGGGTTGGTCACGCCGCTGGTGTCGATCGCCGTCGCCTGGGTCCCCGACGTGCCGCCGCTGTAGCCGGTGTCGTAGGCGAAGTTTCCGGG
>Ga0210393_10001736_pt1 | contig 18131 bp, 15 predicted proteins | sample IncBWC27OmetaG_FD_160068 | JGI IMG/M metagenome (GOLD analysis project Ga0210393, IMG submission 160068) | Forest soil microbial communities from Barre Woods Harvard Forest LTER site, Petersham, Massachusetts, United States - Inc-BW-C-27-O ... | reverse complement strand
CGGCGTATCCGGAAGGTCATCCCGAATCCGGGACCGTCGAAGCCGATTTGGAGAATTTGAGGCGCAAGGTTGACGCAGGCGCCCGCCGCGCCATCACGCAGTTCTTCTTCGAAACCGATTTGTTTCTACGCTACCGCGATCGCTGTGCTGAGGCCGGGATCAAGGCCAATATCGTCCCTGGGATCCTCCCCATCACACGCTTTCCCCAAATGCTGCGCTTCGCTGCACGTTGCGGCGCATCGGTGCCGGAGTGGTTGCGCCGCCGGTTCGACGGCTTGGATGACGACCCCGAGACCCGCCGCATGATCGCCGCGAATGTGGCCATCGAGCAGGTTCAGCGCCTGCGGCAGCACGGCGTCGATGAGTTTCACTTCTATACATTGAACCGTGCCGAAATGGTCTATGCCATTTGCCATGCTTTAGGCATCAGGCCGCGCATCAATGAAGCGCGGGTGGCGTGATGGCTCACGACCGGTCCGCGACTGAACGATTCACCGCGCTGCTCACAGAGCGCGTCGTGATATTCGATGGTGCCATGGGCACGATGATCCAGCGGCATCGCTGCAACGAGGCGCAATTTCGCGGCGAGCGCTTCAAAGACTGGCGCAGCGATCTTCGCGGCAACAACGATTTGCTGAGCCTGACGCAGCCGGCCATCATCGAAGACATTCATCGCGCCTACCTCGAGGCGGGCGCCGATGTCATTTCCACCAACACCTTCAATTCGACCTCAGTCTCGCAGGCGGACTACGGCATGCAAGCATTGGTCGGCGAGCTGAATCTTGAAGCGGCGCGCTTGGCGCGCAAGGTGGCGGACCAGATCAGCGCTGCGAGCGGCGTGCAGCGCTTTGTCGCGGGCGCCTTAGGCCCCACCAACCGCACCGCCTCGCTGTCGCCCGACGTGAACGATCCCGGGTTTCGAAATATCAGTTTCGATGAACTGGTGGCGGCGTATTCCGAGGTCACGCGCGCGCTGATGGCGGGCGGCGTGGATATGATTTTGATCGAAACCGTGTTCGACACGCTAAATGCCAAGGCCGCGCTGTTCGCGGTGCGCCAGGTGTTCGACGAGGTGGGCGAGGAGTTGCCCATCATCGTCTCCGGCACGATTACCGATGCATCGGGGCGCACCCTGTCGGGACAGACCACGGAAGCGTTTTGGAATTCCATCCGCCACGCCAGACCGCTGGTGGTGGGATTGAATTGCGCGCTCGGCGGCAAGCAGCTTAGGCCCTATATCGAAGAACTCTCACGCATCGCCGAAATCTACGTCTGCGCGTACCCCAATGCCGGATTGCCCAATGCATTCGGCGAGTACGACGAAACGCCACAGCAAACCGCCGAGACGTTGCGCGATTTCGCTGCCAGCGGTTTCGTGAACATGGTGGGTGGCTGCTGCGGCACCACACCGGAGCACATTCAGGCCATCAAACGGGCCGTTGAGGGTCTTGAGCCGCGTGCGCTGCCGCACATCGAATCGGCCTGCCGCTTGAGCGGCTTGGAGCCCCTGACTATCGATGCGCGCAGCTTGTTCGTCAATGTGGGCGAGCGCACCAACGTTACCGGCTCGGCGAAGTTTCGCAAGTTGATCGAAGCGGGCGACTATGCCGCCGCGGTCGATGTGGCCCGTCAACAGGTGGCCAACGGCGCGCAACTCATCGACGTGAACATGGATGAGGGCATGCTGGATTCGCAGGCCGCAATGGTGAAGTTCTTGAGCCTGATCGCGGGTGAGCCGGATATCGCACGCGTGCCCATCATGATCGACTCCTCGAAATGGTCGGTGATCGAGGCGGGCCTCAAATGCGTGCAGGGCAAGGGCATCGTCAATTCCATCAGCCTGAAAGAAGGCGAGGAAGCGTTCCTGACGCATGCACGCCTTTGTTTGCGATACGGTGCGGCGGTGGTGGTGATGGCCTTCGATGAGAAGGGCCAGGCGGATACCATCGAGCGCAAAGTGAGCATCTGCGAGCGCGCGTACCGCATCTTGACCGAGCGCATCCAATTTCCGGCCGAAGACATTATTTTCGATGCGAACATTTTCGCGGTGGCGACCGGCATCGAGGAGCACAACCGCTACAGCCTGGACTTCATCGAAGCGGTCGCGGCCATCAAGGAACGCATGCCGGCGGCGCATACCAGCGGCGGCGTCAGCAACGTGTCGTTTTCGTTTCGCGGCAACGATCGCGTGCGCGAGGCCATGCACTCGGTCTTTCTGTATCACGCCATCCGCGCCGGGCTCACCATGGGCATCGTCAATGCCGGCCAGCTCGCGATTTACGAAGACATCGACCCAGAACTGCGCGATCGCGTGGAGGACGTGATTCTGGCGCGCCGTGCAGATGCCACCGAGCGGCTCCTGGAGATCGCCGAGCGCTACAAAGGCGGCAGCGCACAGAAGCGCGGCGATGATCTGGAATGGCGCAAATTGCCGGTGGCCGAGCGCTTGCAGCACGCCTTGATCAAGGGGCTGGACGAATTTGTGCTCGACGACACGGAGGAGGCGCGCTTGCAGGCGAAACGTCCGCTCGATGTCATCGAAGGCCCCTTGATGGACGGCATGAATGTGGTCGGCGATCTATTCGGCGCCGGCAAGATGTTCCTGCCGCAAGTGGTGAAATCGGCGCGCGTGATGAAAAAAGCCGTCTCCGTGCTGATTCCCTACATCGAAAAGGAAAAATCCGGCGCGAGCCGCTCCAATGGCAAAGTGGTCATGGCCACCGTGAAGGGCGACGTGCACGACATCGGCAAGAACATCGTCGGTGTGGTGCTGCAATGTAATAACTTCGAAGTCGTCGATCTGGGTGTCATGGTGTCCTGCGAGAAAATCCTCGAGGCCGCGACCCGCGAAGGCGCGAACCTCATCGGGCTGTCGGGACTCATCACGCCTTCATTGGATGAAATGGTGCATGTCGCCAAGGAAATGCAGCGCTTGGGGTATAAGCAGCCGCTGCTGATCGGCGGGGCCACCACCTCGCCGGCGCACACGGCGGTGAAAATCGATCCGCAATATGCGGGTGCCGTGGTCTACGTCAAGGATGCATCGCGCTCGGTCGGTGTGTGCCAGCAGCTGGTGACCTTGAGCTCGCGCGAGGCCTATGTCGCGACCATCAAGGCGGACAACGAGCGTCGGCGCGAGCAGCACCGCAACAAAGGCGCTAAAGCGCCGCAGTTGTCCCTGTCCCAGGCGCGCGCCAAGAAATTCAAGATCGATTGGGGCGCCTATTCACCGCCGGTGCCCGCATTCCTCGGCCGTCGAAGTTTCGACGACTATCCGCTGCAGGAACTGGTGCCGTACATCGACTGGATGCCGTTTTTCAATGCCTGGGAGTTTGCCGGCAAGTTTCCGGATATTTTGCAGGATAAGGTCGTGGGCGAGGCGGCGAGCAGCCTGTACGCGGACGCCACGCGCATGCTGAACACATTGATTGCCGAAAAATGGCTCAAGGCGCGCGCCGTCGTCGGCTTCTTCCCGGCCAACAGCGTCGGGGATGACGACATCAATGTGTACACCGACGCCGGCCGGCAGGGCGTCGAGCTGCGCTTGCACCATTTACGTCAGCAGAAATCCAAGCCGCAGGATCAGGCGCAGCTGTGCCTGAGCGACTTCATCGCGCCGGCGCAGAGCGGCCGCGCCGACTATATCGGCGCATTCGCGGTGACCGCCGGGATCGGCATCGATGAACATGTGGCGCGATTCGAAGCCCAGCACGATGACTACAACAGCATCATGCTCAAGGCACTCGCGGATCGCTTGGCGGAGGCGCTGGCGGAACGCCTGCACGAGCGGACACGGCGCGAATTCTGGGCCTATGCGCCGAACGAGCAATTGGACAGTACCGGGTTGATTCGCGAGGAATATCAAGGGATCCGGCCCGCGCCGGGGTATCCCGCCTGTCCCGACCACACCGAAAAAGCCTTGCTTTGGCGGTTGCTGGATGCCGAGCGCACCGCGAGTTTACATTTGACGGAATCGTTTGCGATGTTGCCCACAGCGGCGGTGAGCGGGTTTTATTTTTCGCACCCGAAGGCGCACTATTTCGGCGTCGGCAAGATCGACCGAGATCAGGTCTTGAGCTATGCGCAACGCAAGGGATTCACAGTGAACGAAGCGGAACGGTGGTTGGCGCCTCTGCTAGGCTACGAGCCCGACGTGGGAGACGCGGCGGATGCCGCCTAGCCTCGGACGGGCGGCCTTCGTTACCGGCGGGACCGGCTTCGTCGGTCTCAACATGGTCAAGGAGCTGATGATTCGCGGTTGGGATGTGACCGCTCTGCATCGTCCTACCTCGGATCTCAAATTGCTGAAGCGATTTCGGCCGAAGCTCGCGGTGGGCGAGTTGAGCGACCCGAAATCATTGCTGGCCGCGATCCCGCAGCGAACCGATACGGTCTTCCATGTTGCCGGCAACACCAACATGTGGCGCGGCGGAAATGCCCAGCAGACTCGCGACAACGTGGACGGCACGAAGCACATCGTCGAGGCGGCGCTGGCGAAGGGAGTGCGGCGCCTCATCGTTACCTCATCGATCTCGGCCTACGGCCCGGTGGACGGCGAAATAACCGAAGCGACACCGAGCCTAGCGGCGAACGCCAGCGTCAATTATCAGAAAACCAAGTGGCAGGCGCAGGAGCTGGCGCGCGCCGCCATCCCGAAAGGCCTTGAAGTCGTGATCATGCAACCCGGCGCTATCATGGGGCCGTATGACATTGGGACCTGGTCCCGCCTGTTCGTGATGATTCGCGACAATAAACTCCCCGGCGTCCCGCCATCGTTGTTGACTTTCACCCATGTGCGCGAAGTCGTGGCGGCGCATATCGCCGCGGCCGACAAGGGACAAAACGGCGGGTCGTATCTACTCGGTGGCGAAAACAAGACCATGATGGAGTTGGTGAAAGAAATCTCCACACTGGTAGGGAAACCGGCGCCTCAAAAAGAAACCTCCATGGCGCTGCTGCGCGTCGTCGCGGTTGTGGGCGATCTGGCGAGCCGATTCACTGGCAAAGAACCGCCCATCACGCCGGAAATGGCCAGCCTGATGAGCCGGAAAGTCAGCACATCCTCGGAGAAGGCGCATCGCGAGCTCGGCTATCGAGTCGTGCCCTTGAAGGACATGGTGAAGGACTGCTACGACTGGATGGTGGCGGAAGGGCGGATTTAGGCGCGGCGGCCGCGGGAGCTGCGGCGAGTCCCTGGCGCGGCTTTCTCTACGGGTTGGCTGTCGACAGGATGTCATCCGCGAGCGCAGCATAATTGCCGTCGAAGTGATGGCCGCCTTTGACTTTCACGATTTTGAATTTGCTCGCGTCCAGTTTGGGACAGAGCGAGTCATGCTCGTCTTCGCCATAAATGCACAGCACCGGCATGCCGCTGATCCGATTCACCTCGGGCAGGGTCTCCGGACCCGAGTTGTCATCCGAGATCCAGCTGCTGACATGAAATTCAAACAGTGCGTGCTCGGACATGCCTAAGATCGCCATCAAGGACACGGCAGTCTTGGTCGCGGCCGGCAGACGGTTCACGGCGAAAGGCAGCACATCGGCGCCCTGGGAATAACCGATGAGCAGCACGTGCTTCTTGCCCAGGCGCGCGAGATAGTAGCGAATCATCCGGTCGGTATCCGCCGCCACTCCGTCGGGCGTGCGGGCGGTCCAGTAGTAGCGCAGCGAATCCCATCCGACGACGAAAATGCCTTTCGCACTCAGCGCCGCGGCGACGCTTTGGTCGATCCCGGCCCAGCCGCCGTCGCCGGACATGATGATGGCGAAGGAGTCGGAGGGGGGCGTATTGGGCTGCTGCGGTACTTCGACGACCGGCAGATCACCCAATGCCGCGGGCGGTGCCACGACACGACTGCGACCGGCCGCGGCAAGCTTGGCGAAGGCCGCGTTGAACGGGCCGTCGTTCACCTGCGGCAGCGTGGCGAGGGCGGCACCCTGCACGCGCGCGACAAAATCGCGGCTTGCAGCGGCAGGACATTCGAGACCGTTGGCGTCCTTGAGGACCACCCAAGGATTATTCAGCGACTTAATCGGCAGGAGATTTAAGCCCGAGCCGCGGGCGCCGTGCGTCAAGCCGAGTCCGGAGCCTTTGCACAGCGGCTTGTCCAGAGTCAAATGCGGACAAAAGCCGACGCTGAGCGCGCCGGCAAAGGTGTCCCCTGGCGCTTGCGCCAGCACCGCGTAAGCCATGCTGCCGCCGGAGTCGATCCCGACCAGGAGCGGTGCCAGGTAGCTCGAGTCATGGAAATAGGCTTGCACGAAATGACTCAAGTTTTCCAGGTCGCCATCCGGGAAGACGCAGTCCCCGCCGTCCGCCTCCAGCGACGCTTTGAATTTCGGAAAATCGATGCCCACCACCATGGCGCCTTGCTGCGCGAGCTGCTCCGCGAAGCGCTCCGCACGGCCGCCCCAGCCTTCATCGCCGGACAAGAACAGGACAAAACTCGATGTCTGCGCCGGCGGGTGATAGACCGCCAAATCCTTGAAGCGGCCGTGACTCAAGAGCGTCGGAGCGGCCGCGGCCGCATCGCCCAAGAGCGCCAACAGCGTCACAAAAAGGAAAGCTTTCATCGCTTGGTCACACTTGCCGCTCAAAATGAGCGCGAATGGCAACGATTGATCTCGTGTACATCAATGCGGGAGGAGGGCATCGCTCCGCCGCCGTGGCCCTCGAGATGGCGATTCGCGAGCAATACAAAGACTGGCAGGTCAGGCTGGTCAATTTGTTCGAAGTCCTCGATCCACAAGACATCTTTCGCAGAACCACCGGCGTCAAGCCGGAAGATTACTATAACGTACGCCTGGCACGCGGCTGGACCTTGGGTCTGGCGCAGGAATTGCGCATCCTGCAGATGCTGATTCGCCTGAGCCACAAATCCTTGGTCAGTCAGCTGCGCCGGCACTGGCAGGCAACGCGGCCCGATCTGATCGTCTCCATGGTGCCGAATTTCAACCGCGCCATGTACCAGGCCGCGATGCTGGCCAACAGCCAAGTCCCCTACGCCACCATTCTCACCGACCTGGCGGATTTCCCACCGCATTTCTGGATTGAGCCTGATCAAGCGCAGCACTTCATCTGCGGAACCGCGCGTGCCGCAGCCCAAGCGCGCGCCGCCGTTCGGGACCAGGCGTGCGTTCACGAAACGTCCGGAATGATCATCAATCCGACTTTTTACCAAGACCTGAAGCTGAATCGGCGCGAGGAAATGCTGAAGCTTGGGCTAGATCCGGATCGACCCACCGGCATGGTCATGTTCGGCGGCCATGGATCGCGGGTGATGCGCGGAATCTCCAAGCGTCTCGATAATGTTCAGCTCATCCTGGCGTGCGGCCACAACGCGATTCTCGCGGAGCACTTGCGCAACATGCGCGCCGCGGCGCCTCGTCTGGTGGTGGGTTTCACCTCGCAGATCAGCCGCTACATGCAATTGAGCGACTTCTTTATCGGCAAGCCGGGTCCCGGCAGCCTCAGCGAGGCCGTGCAACAGGGCCTGCCGGTGATCGTGGTCCGCAACGCCTGGACCATGCCGCAGGAGCGCTACAACACCGAGTGGATCGAGGAGAATGGCTTTGGTGTGGTGCTCGATTCGTTCAAGGCCATTCGCGCAGGTGTGGTTAAAGTCACGGATCACATCGATGTGTATCGCGCCGGCGTCAAGCGCATCCGCAACCGCGCGGTGTTTGAAATACCGGAAATTCTGCAGCGGATCTTAGCGGCGCCGGCTCGGGTAGGCGTCGATCTCATCCAGCATCTCGGGGCCGCCGAGCGCTTGCATCTGTCCTAGGATCCAGTCGCGCCGCTGTTGCACGTACGCCGAGGGCGCGGCGGCGATCAGCCGCTCCGGATTCGGCAACACCGCTGCCAGCACGGCGGAGTCGCTGCGCGTCAGCTTGGCGGCTGGGATGTGAAAGAAGCGCTGTGCGGCTGCCTCGGCGCCGTAGACCCCATAGCCGAATTCGGCGATGTTCAGGTAGATCTCCAGGATGCGCCGCTTGGGCCAGCAGGCTTCGATCAACAGCGTGAAATAGGCCTCCAACCCCTTGCGGAAATAGCTGCGCCCCGACCATAAAAACAGATTCTTCGCGACCTGCTGGCTGATGGTGCTGGCGCCGTGCACGCGATGGCTGTGCTGATTCATTTCGTAGGCTTTTTCGATGGCCTCCACATCGAAGCCCCAGTGCTCGGGAAATTTCTGGTCTTCCGAGGCGACCACGGCCAAGGGCAGGTTCGGCGAGATTTGATTCAAGTCGACCCAGCGATGACGAAATACATAGGTGCGATCGTGTTTCGCCCAGGCTGCGAACTGCGTCTGTGCCATGAAGGCGCTGTAGGGAGGGTTGATCCAGCGCAGCAGCGCCACGGCGGCGACGCTCGCCACGATGCAAAACAACAATATCCCGAGGATCCCTAGCGCCAGCCGCTGAAAGAATGACTTCTTCTGCGCCACGCCCGTTAAGATTTCACGCGCTTGACGCTCTTCATGGTGACCGCTTCCACCGGCACGTCATCGAAGCCGCGCTTGCGCCCGGTTTCAACCGCCGCGATCTTGTCCACGACGTCCATGCCCTCGGTCACCTTGGCGAAAACCGCGTAACCGAAATTGCCGCGCGAGTGGTCGAGAAAGTCATTGTCCTTCAGGTTCACGAAAAACTGCGACGTGGCGCTATTGATGTCATTGGTGCGTGCCATCGACAAGGTGCCGCGCTTGTTCTTCAGGCCATTGTCGGCTTCGTTCTTGACCGGCGGCTTGGTTTTCTTCTGCGTCATGTCTTCCGTGAAGCCGCCGCCCTGGATGACGAACCCCGGGACGATACGGTGAAAAATGGTGCCATCGAAGAAGCCTTCGTCGATGTAGCGGGTGAAATTGGCGACCGATTCGGGCGCTTCCTTCTCAAACAATTCGATGGTGAAATCGCCCAAGCTGGTTTCGAAGCGGATCATGGGAGTTCCTAATGTTGTGTGTGAACGCCCAGCGTGACGCGGGGCCGGCCTGAAAAATCAGAATAAGTACGAATCGAATCAAAACTGTGCTGCTGCATCAACCGCGCGACGTCTTGCCCCTGGTCGATACCATGCTCCAAGGCCAACCGGCCGCCGGCGTGAAGATGCCCGGGCGCCTGCGCAATGATGGCGGAGAGTGCCTCGAGCCCGGTCGGGCCGGCAATCAACGCCACGTCGGGCTCCGCACACAAGGCGGCCAGCGCCGGATCCGTCGCCGCCAGATAGGGCGGATTGGCGATGATCAGATGAAATCGTTCGCCGGTGACCGGGCCGAACCAGCTGCCCAATCGCCACTGGATGTGCGCGAGCTTCAACAGGCGCGCATTCTGGAGCGCGATATCCAGCGCCGCGGATGATACATCGACGGCCGTGATCGCCCAGCGCGGACGCTCATGAGCCAGGCTCAAGGCGATGGCGCCGCTGCCGGTGCCAAGATCCAACACTGAACAGAGCGCCTCGCGGGGCAGCAGGGCCAGTGCGTGCTCAACCAGCAGCTCAGTCTCCGGGCGCGGTACCAGAACCGCGGGTGAGACTTTGAGCGGCAGCGACCAAAACTCGCGCGTGCCCGTGAGATAGGCGACCGGTACGCCGTGGGCGCGCCGGGCGATGAGCTCGGCGTAGGCGCTCTCATGCGAGGCCAGAGGTTCATTGCCGCGTGCGATCAGAGCTGAACGGGGCAGGCCGAGTAGCGTCGACAGCAGCAATTCGGCGTCGAGGCGCGGCGATTCGCTGTGCGGCGCCAGGGTGTGCGCAGCATGCTTCACGGCTTCGGCGATGGTGGCCACGGTGGTCATTCGACTTGATTCGCCAGTTCTTCGGCTTGATGTTCCTGATTGAGCGCTCGCACCAACTCATCGAGGTTGCCGTTCATCACATCATCGAGTTTATACAAGGTGAGATTGATGCGATGGTCGGTCACGCGGCCTTGTGGAAAATTGTAGGTGCGGATTCGCTCGGAGCGATCGCCCGACCCCACCTGAAGCTTGCGCGATTGCGCTTGGGCGCTCTGCTGCTTCTCGCGTTCCGCGGACAAGAGCTTCGCCTTGAGCAGGGACATGGCGCGCGAACGGTTCTTGTGCTGCGAGCGCTCATCCTGGCATTCCACCACGATGCCGGTGGGCAGGTGCGTGATGCGAATGGCGGAGTCGGTTTTGTTCACGTGCTGTCCGCCGGCGCCGGAAGAGCGATACGTGTCGATGCGCAGTTCGGCCGGATTCAAGTCCACCGCCTCGACTTCTTCCAGTTCCGGCAAGATCGCCACGGTGCACGCCGAGGTGTGAATGCGCCCCTGTGCTTCGGTGGCCGGCACGCGTTGCACCCGGTGTGTGCCGGATTCGAATTTAAGCAGTGAATAGGCGCCGCGTCCGATGACGCGGCTGATGACTTCTTTGTACCCGCCGTGTTCGCCGGGACTCTCGCTCAACACCTCGACGCCCCATCCTTTGGATTCGGCGTAGCGGGCGTACATGCGAAACAAATCGCCGGCAAAGATGGCGGCCTCGTCGCCGCCGGTGCCGGCGCGGACCTCCAGAAAGATATTGCTGTCATCGTGTGGATCTTTGGGCACCAACAGATGCTGCAACTCGAGTTCCTCGCCCAGCAGACGCGGATTCAAGTCGGCCAGTTCCTCCTCGCCCATGGCACGGGTCGCGGGGTCTTTGTCGGCGGCCCATTCCCGCGCCGTGGCTGCGTCGCCCTCGAGCGCCAGAAAGCGCCGGTAGCGGCCCACCAAGTCCTCGAGCCGCGAGTACTCCATCGAGAGTTCGCGAAATTGATTTTGCTTGGAAATGACGCCGGCGTCGGACAACAGACGGCTGATTTCCTCGAAGCGTTCGTCGAGTTTTTCCAGCTTGCGCCGGATCGAATCTTTCATGGCGGCGGATTATAGCGGCCTTATGGGCCAGGAGCCTGATCAGAAGGTTCCTAGCGCTCGCGTTCTTCGGTCAACAGGCGGGTCACGGTCTCCGCCAGGGCCAAATCAGCCAGCTCGGACGCCTGGCGCAGAGCCTGGGTGGGTGCGTGCAGCAGCCGGTTGGTGAGGGTGTTGGCGAGGTAATCGAGGACTTCATCGGTCGATTTGCCCGCCGCCAACATGCGCCGTGCCTGCTCCACGGTTTGCTGGCGAATGCCGTCCGCCTGCTGACGCAGCGCACGAATGGCCGGGCCCGCGTCCTGCGCGCGCGACTCGGCGAGAAACCGCGCCACCTCTTCGTTGATGAGCAGCCGAGCGCCGCCTGCGGCCACTTCGCGCTGTTGAATATTCTCGTCCACCAGTTGCTGAAGGTCATCGATAGAGAAGAGATAGACGTCTTCCAGCTCGGCGACCTCAGGGTCGATATCGCGCGGCACGGCCATGTCCACCATAAAAATCGGCCGCCGCCGACGGGCGCGAATGGCCGACTCGACCGCCCGTTTGCTGATCAACGGCTCGGGGCTGGCGGTGCAGCTGATGACGATATCGGCGTCGGCCAGTTGCTTGTCCAGATCCGTCAAGGGCGCGGCGTGGACCTTGAGTTCGCCCGCCAGCGATTGGGCTTTCTCCAAGGTACGGTTGGCAATCACCATGCGCTGGATGCCTGCGCTGATGAAGTGCCGTGCCGTCAGCGCATTCATGTCGCCGGCACCGACGAGCAAGACGGTGTGGGCGCTCAAATCCGCGTACACCCGCCGTGCCAGGCTGACGGTGGCGGAAGCGAGTGACACGGCGTTGGCGCCGATGCGCGTTTCGGTGCGCACGCGCTTGGCGGCCGAAAAAGCCGCTTGGAACAATTTATTGAGGATCGGACCGGTGCTGCCGCTTTCTTGCGCGATTCGGTATGCATCTTTCAATTGCCCGAGGATTTGCACCTCGCCCAACACCATGGAATCGAGCCCGGAGGCGACGCTAAAGGTGTGCTCAACGGCGCGCGATTCTTGATGGACATAAAGACTGGCGGCGAGATCGAGGTCATTACCATGATGTCGTTCCAACCATTGCGACAGTTGCGAGCCGCTGGCCGTGCCCGACCAATACACTTCGGTGCGATTGCACGTCGAGAGAATCAATGCCTCGGCAACCCCCAACTCCTGGCGCAAGGTCAGCAAAGCGGCGCCCAGCCGATCTTCGGTGAACGCCACCTTTTCGCGCAGCGCGACCGGGGCCGTCTTATGGTTGATACCGAGGATATTGACTGCCATGGATGCGTTTTGGCCCGAGTTTTAAGGGATTCTGGTGTATGACGCACCGCCAGATCAAGGATGAATCCGCGGCATCGGGTTATTCATTTCGCTATAGTGAGGCTGTGTTCTCGTTTTCCATCATGGCCAGGGCTGGTTTGGGCGTAAGCGTGCTCGTTTTGAGCGCCTGCGCGGCTACGCATTCGAAGTCCGACCCGGCGCCGCAGTCATTTTATACCGTCACGGGCGAGTTAGCCCTAGCACGTCAGCAACCGCGTGTGGCCGCGATTCAGTATGCGACCGCAGCGGCGCATGAAACCGATCCGGCGATCTTTCAGCGCGCCACTGAAGTGACGGCCGAGACGCTGCAGCCATCGCTCATGGCCGACGTTGCCGCTCGCTGGCTCGTCGTCGATCCCAAATCGCTGCAGGCACAACGTGCGGCAGCCCGAGCCGCGTTGGCGCTCGATAAGGTCGACGAAGCGGCGGCTCACTACCGGGTGGTCTTGTTGAATTCTCCGGCGGGCGTGGATGCCGAGTTCGCCGATGTCGAAACGGATTTGGGATCCGATGAAAATGTGTTCGGGGCGCACCAGCTCGCCGATCGACTGGCATCGTACTTTCCGGCCTCGCCCTCGGCACTTAGGATCCAAGGCATCGCGGCGATGCGCGCGGACGATCCGGCTGCGGCAGTGCATAGCTTGAGCGGCGCGCTGGCGATCGAAACCTCGAGCAGCAATGAGGCCAAACAGACGGCGCATAAGGAGCTGGCGCAGACGCTGCTGCGCGCGCGAATTTTGGCGGGCGATGTGGATGAGCCGTTGCACGCCGCGCAGGCGCAGCTCGAGACCGATCCGTCGGCGGCCAATCGCTTCAACTATGCGGCGCTGCTGATGACGGCGCAGCGGCTGCCCGAGGCCTCGGAGCAGTTGGAGATCCTGGCCCGCAACCCCGAGTCGACTGCCGTGGCGCTGCGCCTGCTGGGGTTGCTGGAATTCCAGCAGGGACATTACGAGGCGGCATCGGCCAAGTTCCGACAACTGTTGAATACCGGCAAGTTTCCCGATGATGCATTTTATTACCTGGCGTTGATCGCCGATCGCAACGGAGACCCTGAACGCGCACTGCGCTTTTTCTCGCAAGTGCAGAATGGCGAAAACGTCGTGCCGGCCTTGCTGCGAGCGGCCATGTTGCTGCACAAGCACGGCGCGCCGAGCGCGGCCGACGAGCTGCTCGACCGTCTCTTGGAAGACGAGCCGCAACGCGCGCCGGAAATCTTGACGGCGCGCGCGCGGATGTATGTGCAGTCGAGCGACCTACCGAAGGCATTTGCGGTTCTGGAAAAAGGCGAGATGGACTATCCGGATAGCGTGGAATTGCGCTATGCGCGAGCGTCCGTCTATGAAGAACAAGGACAGGTTTCCGAGGCCTTGCGTGAATTGACGCTGGTGGTCAAGTCGCGGCCCAACGATCCGGCGGCTTTGAACGCCTTGGGATTCACGCTCGCCGATCACACCAAGGACCTTTCGCGGGCGCGCAAGTTGATTGAGCGCGCGCATGCGGCGGCGCCCAAGAATCCCGCAATTTTGGACAGCTTGGGTTGGGTGTACTTCCGCGAAGGGCGCCCGGCCGATGCGCTGCCCTTTCTGAAAATGGCGTATGCCGACGATCACGACGGCGACATTGCGGCACACTTGGGCGAAGTCCTGTGGCAATTGGGACAGCAGGATGAGGCCCAGAGAATCTGGTCCGAGGCCAGCGCGATGGATGCCGACAATCAATTGCTGAAATCGACGCGGCATCGTCTGACCTCCGCAAACTGATTTGAGCATGCGGCACGCGTTGACCTTGATGTGTTGCTGTGCGCTGGCTGCGTGCGCGACCACGCGCACCGTGGCGCCGCCATCGACGGCGTGGCAGCAGCGCGTCGGGGCATTGCAAAACGCGAATGATTGGCAGCTTGACGGGCGAGCCGCGGTTGCATTGGGCACCCAAGGCTGGCAGGCCTCACTCAATTGGCATCAAACGGATCGCGCCGCCGAAGTGCATTTGTCAGGTCCCTTCGGCCTTGGTGCCTTGGTGCTCAAGCAAACCCCAGAGGGTGTTTCGCTGAACGGCGCGCCGCCGAGCGATGCGGTGTTGGCGTCTGTGCAGGAAAAGTTGGGATTCGATCTGCCGATCGAGAATCTGCATTATTGGCTGCTCGGCGTTCCGAATCCCGATTCGACTTTCGACCTGTCGCGCAATGATCAAGATCGGGCGAAAGTCTTGAGCCAGGCGGGATGGAGCATTGCGTACGATCGGTATATGCCGGTAGCAGGCGATTTGCTGCCCGCGCGGCTGGTCTTGACGGCCGGCAATGTACGCGTGCGCATCGTGATCGATCACTGGGATTGGTCCAAATGACACCGTTGCGCTCGGTGTGGCCGGCGCCCGCAAAGCTGAATCTCTTTCTGCACATTTTGGGCCGGCGGCCCGACGGCTACCACGAGCTGCAAAGTTGTTTTCAATTCATCGATCTTTGCGATGAGATCAAAATCGAGGTGCGCGGCGACGCGCTGATTCGCCGTGCGATAGATATACCGGGGCTGCCTGCGGAGGCGGACCTCTGCATCCGCGCGGCCCAGGCGCTGCAAAGCGCCAGCGGTACGACCTTGGGTGCCGACATCAGCCTCACCAAAAAAATTCCCGTTGGCGGAGGTCTAGGAGGGGGCAGTTCCGATGCCGCCACCGTCCTGGTTGCGCTCAATCACCTGTGGGGAATTCAGTGGCCGAGAGAAAAACTGGCGGCCATCGGTCTCAAACTGGGGGCGGATGTGCCCGTATTTGTGCATGGCCGGGCGGCCTGGGCCGAAGGCGTGGGGGAACGCCTGACCCCGTTGTACCCGCCGCTGGCCCCGACGGAGGCTAACTATTTGATTTTAAAGCCGAATGTCTTTGTCAGCACCGCCGCGGTGTTTCAAGATCCTGAATTGACAAGGAATTCTGCGCCCATCACAATTCACGGTTTCCTGGCGTCTGGTGGAAGGAACGATTGCTTGGGCGTGGTGCGACGCCGCTATCCTGAAGTTGCACACGCGCTCGATTGGCTATCGGTCTTCGGTTCTGCGCGCCTGACTGGCACGGGGGCCTGTGTTTTTTTGGCCTGTGAGAATAAGGATCTTGCACAAGAAATAATGTGCAAGGTGCCGCCAGAGTTTGAAGGCTTTCTGGCTCGCGGACTGAATGACTCACCCTTGCTTGAGGGATTGCGGCCCGGTTGATGCCGGTCGTCGGTTTTTTTCCAAGTTGGGGTGTCGCCAAGTGGTAAGGCAGCGGGTTTTGATCCCGCCATTCGGAGGTTCGAATCCTTCCACCCCAGCCAATTTTTACGGTCGGGACGATTGGCCGTTTTGAGCAAGGTCGATGTCGCAAACAAATGAATTTGGCTCGTTGTCGATCGCGGTGTTTACCGGCAATGCCAATGCGCCGCTCGCGACGGAGATCACCCGGCACTTGCACGTGCCGTTGGGGCGCGCCGATGTGGATCGATTCAGCGACGGCGAAGTGAGCGTCGAGCTGCGAGAAAACGTACGCGGGCGCGACGTGTTCATCGTGCAGCCGACGCATCCGCCGGCGGAGCACTTGATGGAGCTTCTGATGATGGCGGATGCCTGCCGGCGCGCCTCGGCGAAGCGGGTGACGGCGGTGGTGCCGTATTTCGGCTACGGCCGCCAGGATCGCCGGCCGCGCGCGACGCGCGTGGCCATTACGGCCAAGTTGGTGGCGAACATGATGACGCGCGCGGGCGTGGATCGATTGCTGACAATCGATTTGCACGCGGATCAGATTCAGGGATTTTTCGACATCCCGGTGGACAATGTGTACGCCTCGCCGGTGCTGCTCGGCGAGGTCTGGAAACAGAAGTACCAGAACATGATTGTGGTGTCGCCCGACGTCGGCGGCGTGGTGCGCGCACGGGCGCTGGCAAAGCGATTGGATGATGCCGACTTGGCCATCATCGACAAACGCCGGCCGCGGCCGAATGAGTCGAAGGTGATGAACATCATCGGCGAGGTCGAGGGTAAGACCTGCGTGCTGGTGGATGACATGGTGGATACGGCCGGCACGCTGTGCCAGGCCGCGCAGGCGCTCAAAGATGAAGGAGCTCTCAAGGTGGTGGCCTACATTACCCATCCGGTGCTGTCGGGCCAGGCGATTGAGCGAATTTCGAAATCGGTGCTGGATGAGTTGGTGGTCACCGACACCATACCGCTGTCGGCGGCGGGCGCCGCGTGCAAACGCATCCGCCAGCTAAGCGTCGCCGGGTTGTTGGCCGAGACCATTCGCCGCATCAGCGACGAGGAGTCGGTGAGTTCGCTCTATATTGATTAGGTCGGTGCCCTGGCAATTGGTCGCGATGCCAGGGCGCTGTGTTAGTGATGTAACTGGAGAAGATTATGAAAACCTCTTTCGAACTCGTTGCCGAGTTCCGTGAGACGCAAGGCAAAGGTGCGAGCCGCCGTCTGCGTCATGACGGAAAAGTGCCGGCAATTCTTTATGGCGGCCACCTGGCCGCGCGTACTCTGACCTTGAGCCATCAGAAATTGCTGATCATGCTCGAGAACGAGCGCTTTTATTCGACCATCCTGAATCTAAAGGTTGGCGATCAGTCGCAGGCAGCCATTTTGAAGGACGTGCAACGGCACCCGTTCAAGAATGCGATCGTACACGTCGACTTCCAGCGCGTCGAAGAGAACGAAAAAATTCGCATCCAAATTCCGCTGCACTTTACCGGCGCGGCAATTTCGCCGGGAGTCAAGTCTCAGGGCGGCATCGTCTCGCACATGCGCACCGAGGTGGAGATTTCCTGTCTGCCGAAGGATTTACCGGAATTTATCGAGGTCGATATCTCCGGGCTCTCGCTCAACGAGAGCGTCCACTTGTCGCAACTCAAAGTTCCGGATGGCGTCGTACTGGTGGAGCTGGCGAAGGAAGATGCGGCAGTGGTTGCAATCCATAGCCCGCGTGCTGAAGAGCCTGAACCCACCGCCGCAGCAGCCGCTGCGCCGGGTGCGGAAGGTGCGGCAGCGGCCGCAGCGCCGGGGGCAGCCGGGGCAGCAGCAGCGCCGGCGGGAGCCGACGCGGCCAAGGGGGCAGCGCCTGCGAAGAAAGAGGAAGCCAAAAAGGAACCGGCAAAGAAAGACGCGAAGAAGTAATTTTCCAAAAGCGTTGTGTCATGAGGGCCGTCGGTATGACGGCCCTTGTCTTTTAAAGGCTTTGTTTAAATGGCTGGTTTACCGTTGCGAATCATCGTCGGTCTGGGCAATCCAGGCCCTGAACATCAGGTGACCCGCCACAATGCGGGTTTCTGGTTCGTGGACCTGCTTGCGCGCCGGCATGGCGGCGAGTTTCGCGACTACCGAAAATATTCCGGCGAGACCGCGAAGATCAGCATCGATGGCAACGAGCTGGTGTTGTTGAAGCCCACGACTTATATGAATCGCAGCGGCCTGTCGATTCGCCAGTTGAGCGATTTCTACAAGGTCGCGCCGACCGACATCCTGGTCGCGCACGATGAGCTCGACCTGCCGGTCGGCACGGTACGATTGAAGCAGGGCGGCGGACACGGGGGACACAATGGTTTGCGCGATACCATCGCGCATATCGGCGAGACATTTTGGCGCATGCGGCTCGGCATTGGGCATCCCGGCAATAAAGCCGAGGTCATCGATTACGTGCTGACGCGCGCGCCGCGTGCGGAAGAGGATTTGATTTTGGATGCGGTCGGAACGGCGGTGGACTGCATGCCGCTGCTACTCGAACAGGGCGCGGAACGCGCCATGACCCGATTGCACAGCCGTTCAGGAAAAGTTTAATGCCCATTCGTTGCGGAATCGTTGGTTTACCGAATGTGGGCAAGTCCACGCTGTTCAACGCGCTCACGCGCGCGCAGATCGCGGCGGAAAATTATCCCTTTTGCACCATTGAT
>Ga0210393_10001735_pt1 | contig 18133 bp, 11 predicted proteins | sample IncBWC27OmetaG_FD_160068 | JGI IMG/M metagenome (GOLD analysis project Ga0210393, IMG submission 160068) | Forest soil microbial communities from Barre Woods Harvard Forest LTER site, Petersham, Massachusetts, United States - Inc-BW-C-27-O ... | reverse complement strand
GGTTCGACAGCACGTTGTTCACTCTCGCGCGAGACCTCGTCCGGTTGGGAGATGAAAAGGCGAAGCCGGACCGCGAACGGCTCCGCGAATTCACCGAGTCGCGCCGTTCGTCGCTCGAGTTGCAGTTGTTCTCGGAGGAGCCGATTTACCAGGACTTCGAGGTCATCAAGTTGACCAATTCACTCACTTGGCTTTCCTCGCAGTTGATCAACGACCGCAAGCTCTACAACCAGATCATGGCCGACAAGTCGCCGACCGATCGCGCCGTTGACCTGGTAAAGAATTGCGGCCTGAAGAGCGTCGAGCTGCGAAAGAAGCTCTACGAAGGCGGCAAGACGGCCGTCGATGCTTCAAACGATCCAATGATCCTGCTGGCTCGGTTGGTCGATCCGGCCTCCCGCGCCGTTCGCAAGCAGATGGAGGCCCAGGTCGACGAAGTGGAACGCCAGGCCTACGGACAGATCGCCAAGGCCAAGTACGAGATCGAGGGGAAGAACACCTACCCAGACGCGACCTTTACGCTGCGTCTCGCGTTTGGAACGGTGAAGAGCTACGAAGAACAGGGAAAGCATATCCCCTATGAGACGCACTTCGCGGGCCTTTACGAGCGGGCCGCGGAACACCACGACAAGGAGCCGTTCGATTTGCCGAAGCGCTGGGTCGAGCGCAAGTACAAACTCGACCTCAACACGCCGTTCAACTTCGTGTCGACGGCCGACATCATCGGCGGCAATTCCGGCAGCCCGGTGATCAATAAAGACGCCGAGATCGTCGGCCTGATCTTCGACGGCAACATCCAGTCGCTGGTGCTCGACTTCCTCTACACCGATAAGGAAGCCCGAGCGGTCTCCGTACACTCCCTGGCCCTGACCGAGGCGCTCCGCAAAGTCTACGACGCCGGAGCGCTCGCGGACGAAATCACGGGCACCCACTAGTCTAAAGCCCGCGCAAGTTGAATGATTGGGTGGCACTGGCGGCTCGTCCGCCAGTGTCTTTTTTTGCGCCCCAATCCAAGATCAGCGCGTCAAGCGGCCGGAACGAGCACCGGAGAAGTTCCGCGGCCAGAAAGCGGGCGAGAGACTCGGTTGCGACCCAAGAGCTGAACGACGAGTAGTCCTCGCCCCCAAGTGAGTGCGTCCCTTTCGGTCCCACGAGCGTCCACCAACACGCGGTATTGATTGCGGCTGGCCGCGACGAAATCGAAGGCCGTCTGCCGCGTGCGGTGACAGTTGCCGTTATCAAGCAGCAGGTAGGCATTCTCCGCGAGATGGGGTTCGCATTCCACGAGCCTGCGTGCGATTGGCTCATGCGAATTTGCGCTGACGAAGCACAAGCCGATCGAACGGTCGTCCAAACGGGACACGCAGCTCTTAAAGCTCGGTTCCAGGAAGTGGGCTTCGCCGTTTGAGAGTTTCGCGAACCGGCGTCGAAATGGGTCTCGGTGCGAATCGGTATCGTGAATGCCGATACAAACCTGTTCGTGGTTTCTGGCGATCGCCGCCAAGAGCGAATCTCCGCCGCCCAAGCTGAAGGCGACAAACGCTTCGTGAGCTTCGAGATGAGCGACGCCCCGATTGAGAATAGCGCGAACGGCCAGGGGCAGACCGGCCGATCCGACTCGCGTTCCGCGCAGTTTGCGGCGCATGTCGGAGCGATCCAGGGGCAGCCGCGTGTTGAACCCGTCGAGCGGCACGCGCAGCGCGGTCAAAACCGATGCGGCTCGCGCCGCCAGCGTTCGCTTTTGCTCCGGCTGAATAAACCGAAACGAAAGCCCCTGCAAGTACTGTGGAAGGTCCATGGCCCGAAAACATCGACGCACGATGCCCGCCCGCGGTTCGGGCCGCATCAGAAAAATCGCGTCGAGAAATAAGAAATGATTTGGCTGAGTAGAAGTCGACCGGTTGAGACCGGCGAAGAGGGCGGGATGATGCCCAAATCACAAACAGGGGTCAAGGGCAATCAACGGGCATTAAATCGCCGTCACGGCTTGACGGAAATCAGTTTCACGCCGCGAAGGTTCATCACGGTTTGGTGCGCGATCTGGGTTGCCGAAATCTTCAAGTTGTACCAGTCGGCTGTGGGGCAATTGACTTCGCCCGCGCGAACGCTCTTATAAGTGCCCGAGCCGCCCGTATCGGCCACGTTCACGATCAAATCGGCGTCGCCCATTTGCACTTCTACAGTGCTGCCCCGATTGGCCAGGTCGCAGGCATAAGTCAGTTCGACCGCGTAGCGTCCGGGCTTGTCGACGGGAAAGTGAAACAGTACGAAATCCTCCGGGTGCCGCCAGTTGGTGATCGTCGAACCGTGGCGCGAAATCTGCCCCGTAACCACGGCTAGGTGCGTCGACAACGTGATCGAGCCATCGGCAGCCGTATCCGAGGGCCTCACGTCGACCTTGCCGCTCGCTGCTCCTTTTCGCTCGGCCACGCGAGTCAATCCGTAGCCGATGCCCATCACGATGGCCACGACCACCGGAATGACCAACACCGACTTCAACAACTCGAGCGCCGAGTTCGGCTTGGACAAAGATTCGCTCACGTTCAAACTCGCAAGAAGATTCGTTGTTTATACAAGAAGAACAACACGATCCACTTCAAGAACAAGCCGCCACACTCGCGCAGAACACCGTGCAAATGGTGGGAGAAGACCAGCGTGGCCAGCTCGTCGAAATTGATGATCCTTTGGCCCACGTAGACGGTGATGGCATTCACGCCAATCACGACGAAGAAGAATGCCCAACCCCGGATCTGCCAGACATCGATCACCAGGTAAAAGACCGACAAGAGTACCAGGCTGATGCCGCTCGTCATCAGCACGAACGAACTCGTCCAGAGATTCTTGTTGATGGGGAACGTTCGATCCCAAGCCAAGGCGGCCGCGATGCAGACCACGCCGGCAATGGCCAGTCCCGCCGCTTTGGCGGCTCCGCCGAACTCGCCGCGCCTGAGCCAATGGCCAGCCATCACGCCGATCAGCACGGTCGCAATTGAAGGGATCGCGGAAAAGAGCCCTTCGGGATCGCGGAACGTTCTGTAGAGGTGGCCTGGCAACAGATGGCGATCGATGTAGTCGCCCAGGTTCTGCCCGGGGAAGAAGTTGCCCTTCTCAAAACCGGGGACCGGGATGAACTTCAGAGCGGCCCAATAGCCAATCAAGAGGCCGATGCAGGTCAGCAACTGATTCCGCGGCTTCGTATGCAGCACGATCAGGGCGGCGAACGTGTAACCGATGCCAATGCGTCCCAGCACGCTGGGAAATCGGATGTGTGAGAAGTCAGTGACCAAATGCCGCGTCCCGTCGGCCAGCTGATCGAAATGCAGCGAGAAGTTGAATGCCAAAGCCCCGTTGATCACCAGCCCCAGCAGGAACAACAGGATTCCGCGGCGAATGACGCGGAGGTGCAGCGCGAGCGAACCTTGCCCGCGCGCCAAATGCGACGCAAACGAATACGGGATGGCCACGCCGGCGATGAACATGAACAGCGGAAAGATGCAGTCGTAGAGCGTGAAGCCGTGCCATTCGGGGTGATCCGTGTGCTTGTTGGCCAGCTCGATGAAGGTCGAGTTTTCGGTCAACTTCGCCAGCGCACGGATCAACTCCTCGCCGCCGATAATCCAAAACATGTCGAAGCCGCGCAGCGCATCCAGCGACCACAACCTCCCAGACGACTGACTCTGTGGGTCGGACAAGATGGGAGTGTCGTTCCGGCTACGGGCAATGCCGCGAGACATGGATGTTTCCTCAACCAAGGCAATTCCTAGACGTCATTGGCTATTTGACACGCCCTGGTGCAAGGACTACAAGGGTGAGAGCGATCACTTCTCCGCCGCGTTCGTGGATTTCAGAGACGAGGGAAAAGCATGGCTGCCCGGCCCATGGTTTCGGTCTGCGTTACGGTCTTCGTCCTCGTTGCACTCGTGTGCCTGTTGGAGGTGACTCCCGATCGGGCCGACCTGCGATCCCCGACTGATCCGGCCGCCGCCACGAAGGCCTCGGGCCCAGCGAACACCACGGTTTACACCATCAAACCCGGCCCCAACGCCCAGCGCGAGTTCCTCGCGAACCTCATCCAGTCGAGCCCGGGCGACGTCATCGAGTTGGCAGAGGGCACCTTCAACTTCGACATCGACCTCGAAGTCACGACCAACAACATCACGATCCGCGGAGCCGGCCTTGATAAGACGATCCTCTCCTTCAAAAACCAGCAGATGGGTTCCAAGGGGATCGAGGCGACGGGCGACAACTTCGTGATCGAGAACTTGTCGGTCGAAGACACGCGGGGCAACGCGATCAAGGTCGTCGGGGCCAAGAACGTCACGTTTCGCAATGTCCGCACCGCTTGGACCGGTGAACCGAAAACCGCTAACGGCGCTTACGGCATTTATCCGGTGCAGTGCGAGAACGTGTTGATTGACGGCTGCATCGTCCGCGGCGCAGCAGACGCCGGCGTCTACGTCGGGCAGTCGCGACAAATCGTCGTCAAGAACTGCAACGTCATGGAGAATGTCGCCGGCATCGAGATCGAAAACTCCTTCGACGCCGACGTGTTCGACAACTACGCGACGAACAACAGCGGCGGCATCCTGGTGTTCGACCTGCCGGGCCTCGATTTGCACAATGGCGGACGCGTTCGCGTGTTCCATAATAAAGTGCCCAAGAACAACCATGCGAACTTCGGCGCGCCTGGCTCGAGCGTCTCGAACGTCGCGCCGGGCACGGGCGTTCTGCTCTTGGCGATGGACAACGTCGAAATCTTCGAGAATGAGATCACCGACAACCAAACCTGCGGCCTCCAGGTCATCAGCTACATCCTCACCGGCAATCCGATCAACGATAAGCACTACGACCCGTATCCCGAGCACGCCTACATTCATGACAACCATATCTCCGGTGGCGGCACCCAACCCGGTGGCCGTTACGGCAAGCTGCTGGCGGAAATCCTCGGGAAGCCGTTCCCCGAGATCTTTTACGACGGCGTGGTGAATCCGAAGCGGCTCGTCGATGGAAAACTGCCGGCCGAATTTGGCATCCGCTTCGAGCGCAACGGCAACATTGGGTTCGCCAACATCCACTTCGACGAACTCTCGCCGGAAAAGATTGCCTCTGGCAAGGCCCGCATCGACCGGAACATTACCGCTTACACCGGCAGCTTTCCCCGCTTGGCCGAGATTCACCTCAAGCCGCACGGGCCGGCCGATCCGAGCAGCGATCAGTCGGCCGCCGTTTATCGCTCGGCTCTGAAGAAGCTGTCCGAATACGGCCTGTTCAAAGGCAACGGCTCGACTCAAGAGCCGGTCGCCGGAGTCATCCCCTACGACGTCAATACGCCGCTCTTTTCGGATTACACTTCGAAGCACCGCTTCGTGCAGCTACCCAGCGGATCCAAGGCCCAATACAGCGAAAACGACGCCTTCGATTTTCCGGTCGGGTCGCTCGTCGCCAAGACGTTCTGCTATCCGCGCGATGCGGCAGACGCTTCCAAAGGCGAGCGCCTGTTGGAAACCCGAATCCTCGAGCGCAAGCCCGCCGGCTGGTACGGCTACTCGTACCTTTGGAATGACGAACAAACTGAAGCCACGCTGGCCCTGGGTGGCAGCACCATCGAAGCCAGTTGGAAGGCGGCCGACGGCAAAACGCGTAACAACAACTACGTTGTTCCCCATGCCAACCAATGCAAGAGTTGTCACGTTTCCACCGGCAAGACTTTTCTGCCCTTGGGGATCAAGGCGCGAAACTTGAACAAAGAGTACACCTACACGGAAGGCAAGGAGAATCAGCTCGCGCACTGGACTTCGGCCGGCGCGCTGCAAGGCTCGCCCGAACCGGCGCACGCTCCTCGCGCGGCTCGCTACGATGATCCGACCACCGGCAGCATCGACCAACGGGCCCGCGCGTGGCTCGACGTGAACTGCGCCCATTGCCACAATCCGGCCGGCCCCGCCCGAACGACCGGTCTCGATCTGTCGATTGGCCAGACCGATTTCGCCAAGCTGGGGATCTGGAAGTCACCGGTCGCCGCGGGTCATGGCTCGGGCGAACACCGCTTCGACATCGTCCCCGGCAAGCCCGACGACTCCATCGTGATCTAGCGCCTGGAATCGACCGAGCCCGGCGTGATGATGCCAGAACTGCCGCGGCGGATGGTGCCCGATGACGCCGTTGCCCTGCTCAAAGAGTGGATCTCTCAGATGAAGGATCCGAGCAGGCAGCAGGCCAGCGCGAAGTAAGCAGCTTCACTCGGACCGACGTCTCCGCCTAGGCGGCTTTGCGTCGCTCGGGCTCGGCGGCACGCTTGGGGGCGTTCGCCTCGCCTTTTGTGGCCGACCTGGCGGCCTTTGCGGGCCGCGAGATGACCATCAAGAGTGACGGCAAGAGGACGAGAGCGACGAACAGACAGCTCGAAATGCCGATCGCCAGCGCCAGCCCCAAGCTGAATAGCCCGCGGTGCGAAGCGATCATCATGCTGCCAAAGCCCACGATCGATGTCGCGGCCGTCAGCACCAGCGTGTTGAACACGCTGCCCGACATCTCGTACGGGCCCGTGCGGCTGCGGTAGTCGTGCATCACCTGCACGCCGTAGTTGACGCCGATGCCCAAGACCAAGGGCAGCACCAGCAAGTTCGCCGGATTTAGGTCGATGTGCGCGATCGAGAAGATGCCGAACATCATCAGCCCGCCGGCTAGCGGCGCCAGGTAGGCCAGCGCGGCATTCAACAGACCCCGCGCATCGAGCACGAGCGCGATTGCTCCCGTCACGACCACGTACGCCACCGTAAACAACATCGGATCGACGGCAATGTGCCTCGCGTGCAGCATGACGGCCGCCAGCACGCCGACGAGCAGTGTGGGTAGCAAGGAAAGCCAGCGGGCCTCACGTCCGAGGAAATCGAGGAGCAGGATGATCCAGACGACGGCAAAAGCATAGAGGGCGGCCGTCTCGTAGCTCTGGCGAATCTGTCGCACCGATTCGTAATTGTGGATCGGCGTACCCGTCACGTTCGGATCGACGCTGCGCACGTCGGCGACGAACTTGGCCAGCGTCGCCCCGTCCCAAGCCTTCTCCTGCGGATAGACCTCGAGCAGCCATTTCCGTTTGCCTTCCGAGTCCACAGGCGTAACGAAACGGGTCACCAGTTCGTTCGGCAGGTCGTCGGCCTGAATCGGCTCATCACTGGCGGCGTAGCGCAGCGTTTGGAACCGCTGGAAGATGTCCGTTGCCAGGCGATATTGGAACTGGTTCAGCAGTCGCGACTGATCTTCGACGGTCAGCTTTTCAAAGCGATCGAGGAACACGTCCGTCGCGTGGATCACTCTCTGCGACGACTCGTCCGCAGAATACTTCTTGATGCGTTGATAAAAGTTCTCGACCGCTTTGCCGATCGCCGCTGGGTCGGATCTGCGAAGCGGCGGGAGCTGTGACGGGAAGTAGGAAAGCTGCGATCGGTACTGCGCTAAGAGCTGACGAGTCGTCTCGCTGGCGTACCCCTGGGGCAGCCGTAAAGCCAGGCTCTCGACATGGCCGACGCTGGGCAACGCCGCAAACTTGGCGTGCAACTCGCGCATCTGACGTTCGCTGTCGGCGACGGAAACCGCGTAGAGCAGCGGGCTCGAGGATTCTTCGTACAGCCGTCGCTCCAGCCGCACCGATTCGGCGTTCCGCGCGTGGAGGCTCAGCGGATTGGCATCGAAATGGATCCGCCAGGCCACGTGCCGGCGCTCGATTTTCACGATCTGCGATCCGACCGCTAGCACGAGTCCCACCGAGATCACAAGCGCGGCAACGGGCAGTCGTCCGATTCCTCGACGGAGCACATGACCGTCAAACGGCCGCGGCAACCGCGAAGACTCGGTATTTTCGTCGGCCAAGGCAATCAAAGCGGGCAGGACGAAGAACGCCCCCAACGCGCAGAGCATGATGCCCGCGGCCGCGATGATCCCCAGCTCGGCGACTCCCGTAAAGTCGGCGAGCAGTGTGCATAAGAAGGCGAGGGCCGTCGTGACGGCCGTGGTCAGGCTGGCCGTTCCCGTATTGGCCGTCGCTTCCATCAAGGCAGCACGAAGCTGCCAGCCCTCGCCCCGCAACTGGAGATAGCGCGACATATAGGCGATGGCAAAATCGAGACCCAGGGCGAAGAGCACGACGACCACCGCAAGCGAAAGTACGCTCAGGTGGCCGATCATGGCCGTGGTGAAACCAAGGGCCCAAGTGATAGCGACGGCGAGCATCGCCAGCGTCAGCAGGGGATGTTTGACTCCTCGAAAGCCAACCGCCATGACGAGCAGGCAACTCAGGGCGGCCACCGTAATCGCGAGCACCATGTCGAACTGCGAACGCTGCAGCTCTTCGCGTTCGAGAATCGGGATGCCGGTTAGGCCGATCTGACAGCTCGGGTGAGTTTCGGCCACCTCCGCGTTGATCTGCTCCAGCCGCGCCAGCGACTCCTCGGCCTCTCCGGCCGAATCATGGCGGGGGACCACGCTCAGGTAGCCCATCGTGCCGCGATCGCTCAGCAAGTAAACGGTCTGATCGCGAAGCGCGTTCGTCTGGGCGTCGGTGGGGACGAGATTCGGCCAGGGAGTATGGAAATCCTGCGGATTGGCGATGAAGTCGTTGAGGCTCGACGTCAATTGCCCCGCGTGTTTGAAGACCTGCGCCGTTTGAGCGGACGTGAGCGGCTTGTCCTTTGCCTGCTCCATCCGGGCCTCGATCTGCTCTCCCAACTGAGCGTAGAGATTGTCGAGTTCGATCGGACGGTAATCGCCGCGCAGAATCGGAGAGTATTGATTGACCCGCGCCAGGCCGGCCTGCAGTCGCCGCGGGCTGACATATTGCAGCCACTTACGCTGCAGAGCACCGGCTTCATAGCGGGACAGGACGTTGCTGAAGTTTTCGGGCTCGCGCTTCAGCCGATCGGTTAGATCGTCGAGCGTGTGCTTGATCTCGTCGAGGTTTTTGCCTTCGACCACGACCATCACGTCAGCCGCGCGGTCGAACGTTTTGGAATAAGCGGTCCAATGCTGGCGCAGCTCGGCCTGCCGCTCGAGCATCTGAGACCGGTCGCTTTTGAATCGCAGAAAGAAGAACGAATAGCCGGCGCAGGTGCAGGACGCGAGGATCACGGCCGCCATGACGAATCGCGGCCAGCGGGCCGCAATACGGGTGAGGGCGCGTAGCGGATAGCCGATCGCCGAGCCGCGTTGGCCCGCCGCCGACTCCTCGCTCGTAGAGCTATTGCGCTGCATCCGTGCGAACGCCTTGGTCGTTCCTGACCAGGACCGCGTCAAAGTCCGCAGTCATCCAATCTCTCGCCTGCCGTTCCGGAGGGGCCCGGTTGCCGGCGCGCAGGCTTCGGGGAGCCGACTGTCACAGCGGCCCACCCTGATTTCTCCAGCATCGACATCGGGCGGAAGGTCGCTTGAAGCCAAACAACAGGCCGGGATTCGACAGGTCCTGAACAAGCCCGGGCTCAACACCAGGTGCTTGAGGGACTTGCGCGAAGGGTTCCTCGATCCAGCGACGTCGAATTGGTCGTCAGGCACTTACCCAATTGTGCACGAAAATCCGGTTATGACGGCTGTAGGACTCGCACTGCCGAAAAAGTGCGTCGCCGGCTGAAACAGGCTCAAGCCCGGAATCAGGGCTACGATGCGGCCGGAAACGCAGGCGCTCGCTTTCGTACCTCGCGCCTCAGCAAGAGGAACGCGAGAAAGTCATACAGCGCGTGGGCGAGGATCGGTACGAGCAGATTGGACGGATGCGTCATGTCGAGCAGCACACCGAAGTAAATGCCCATCATGGCGGCCAGGATCGCGTAGGTCGGCGTCATCGCGTGCAGCAGTCCGAAGATCACATTGCTGGCGATTAACCCGGCGATGTGACCCGATCCGCCGAAATCCAACCAGCGCTCAAAGCACCTCTGTAGAACGCCGCGGAAGACCAGCTCCTCTCCAAAACCTGCCAGGGCCGCCACGAAGACCAGCTCATACCACCGGCACGCCACGAGCGCCGGTCCGAGCACTTGCAGCACGAGCCGCTTGATTCGCTCCAAAGCGGAGAACCGGAAACGATCGGTCAGTGCCAAGAGCAAAAACGGAGGCAAAGCGGCCGCCGACCCGAGCAACAGGGCCGCGCGATCCACTTGGAAGTCGGCGAACGGATCAATGCGGACGAGCAGACCCAGCGCAAGGGCCACGAAGATCAGCCCGCCTTCGAACACGGCTGCAAGTTTCAGGAAATGGGACCGCTCGGTGGTATCGACCATGGCCGATCGTATCGCAGCTGCGCGCAGGCTGTCCACAAAAGTGTTAAAACCGCTGCGTCTCGTGTGAGACACGAAACGCTCGAATTCTGTGCGCGAGCATCCGATACAAGATCTGGAAGTGCGAACGAGCAGAGTCAAGGAGTCGCCGTCATCGTTCTCCCCTCGGAACGGTGACGGCGATTTCGTTTGATACGATCGGCCCGGTTACGGGAGGGCGAAGCTCCCGCTGAGCCGCCCTTCCAGATTTCCTCAGGCACCTACTGCGAACGGCGGCGTGCCCGGTCCTTGGCCTGCTGGAACACGTCGATTGGGGTTTCCGTGGCTGCGCGGGGCGGCTGAGACTTTCCCCCCGCAGACGGCGCGGCCGACGTGGGTGCTGCTCCCCCCCCGGCAGGGCTCGCGGTCGTCGCAGGCATTCTGCGTTTGGCACTTACGCGACGCCGAGGTAAATCCCACCACTTCCGGGACGCCGACGGCACGGCCGTCTCGACGCTCGCTGTTGCCGTTTCTTTCTCTGGAATCCACGCAGCGACCCGCTGCCAGAGTGCCAGCCGTCGACCGGCGATCTCCGTCAGTAAAAGTCCGATCGCGCACGCCATGAGCCACGGGATCAGCGAGACCGAACTGGCCGAGCGGGGCGGGTCGGCCAGGATCTCCAGGACGTCGGTGCGCAGTTTGCCGCCGCTGATCTCGGCAACCTGCTTGAGCGTGTCAGTGCCGCTGGGCAATCCCGCGCGGGGCACGAATTCGGGTGAATAAGGCAGCGTGACTGCGGGGCCGCGGACGAACTTCCGTTCGCCCGTCTTAACCAGCGTGCGGTAGGTGCCCGTGCGGTCCATCCGGAAGCGGGCCTCCAGCGTATCAGGCCCGGTCCAAATGAAATCCGGCGTCAGGGCCGCCTCGCGCTCTGCACCGGGCGGCACGACGATCAACGTTGGCGGACCGTGCCGCGATTTATCGGGACGATCGGGATCGAGCTCGACCGTGGCAACGGCATCCTCGCCGGCCCGATCGATCTTTAGAAAAACGTCGTCGGGGCTGGCGTTGCCCAGCAGCCAGCGCACGTGCGTAATCAAGAAGTCATTGACCTTGTTCCACCGCCCGAATTGCCCGCTGTATTGCCCATCGACTTCCAACGTCAACGCGGCGGCGCGACCCAGGCCGCGGTACCAAAAGGCCGACCAAGGGGCCTGGTACTCGTCCGCCGACACGACAGCCGGCGTCGCCTCGGGCTTGAGGTAGCTAAGGTTGTAGCCGTCGGCGTTGGGGAAAGGACCGCTGCCCAACTCGCCCATCAGGCGGGATTCGCCGAGCAGGCGGCCGGGAATTCCCTGCGGATGATCGCCCTCCTTCTTGATGAACGTGTTGCGGGCGATATTCATCGTGTCTTGAGTGAAAAGACGGGGCAACTCCAGCGGATCGTTGGCAAACATCACTTGCCCGCCGCCGCGCTTGGCAATGTCCTTCAACAGCTCCGAGTCGCTGTCGTGATCGGTGCCGAGCCCAATGACGCTGACGGTGATGCCCCCGTCGGCGAATTTTTTGATCAGAGTGCGGTAGTCTTCGGGCTTTTCGCTGTCGTTGGCGTCGGCGAAGAGGATGATGTGCCGCGTCGAATAATCTTCGGCCTTCGTGAGTTGCTCGCCGGCTGCTACGAGCGCGTCGTAAATGAAGATGCCGCCCCCGGCGCTATCGACCCGCAGCACCTTGGCACAGATCGCCTCGGGATCCTCGACGGGCCCCATCGGCTGAATCACGTGCGGGATGCTGTCGACGGCAATCACCGAAACCATGTCGCCGGTCGACAACAGACGGACGCACTCGGCCGTCCCCAAGTCGGCCAGATCCATCTTGGTCTTTCCGCCGCCGATCGGCACGGCCATGCTTCCCGAGCGATCCAGCGCGATGGCAATCGCGACACGGTTCTTGCGGTGTTCGTGTCGCAGCTCCATCGATACGGGCAAGAGGGAATCGAGCGGGCTCTTGAAATAACCGCCGACGCCAAAGCTGCGCTCGCCGCCCGTCAGCAAGAAGCCACCCCCGAGATCTTCGACGAATTGGGCCAGGCGTTCCATCCGTACGCGCCCCAATGCCGAGGCCGGCACATTCTCGACGACGACGGCTCGGTATCTGTCGAGCGCATCGGCCGACGTGAACGCATTGCCGGCCGCTACGATATCAACCGGAATATGAGCCGATTTGAGGGCGCGGCCGAGCGCGCCGTCTTTGCCGTCGCTGTTGACGACCAACACCCGCGGCCCCGCGTCGACAAAGACGACGCCTGAACCCACGTTATTCTCCGCGAGCGGATCGCCGGGGACATCGACCTCGACGCGATACGGCTGCATCCCGCCCTGTTCGAGCAGGTCACGAAACGTCAGCCGATTGCGACCCGTCACAAAATCCGTTTCGCGCCGTGCGATCTGCTGAGAACCGCGAAACACTCGCACCTGTCCGTGAGCCTCGCGATCCGCGTAGATATCAACCGTGAACTGAAACGGCTCGCGCGGCGCGACCGACTCGGGAAGTTGAATTGACTCCACAGCCACGTCGCCCAATCGCGGCCGCTCGAACGGCCGGAAGTCGATCGGCACTCCCTCTTCGCGCGCGTGCCGCGCGGCGGAGAGCGGATCGGCCCCGTTGGCTTCGCCATCAGAAAGGACCAGCAGCCGGGCGGGACGATTTCGATCGACCAGATTGAGCGAAGTTGAAATCGCCTCGGACAGATCGCTGCCGTCGGGGAGAATCTCTTTGCCATAGCTGCCCAGCGAGGAACTGTCCGACAGCGGATGCTCGATCTGCGCTTTGCCGCCGAACGTTACCACGCCGACGCGATCGCCCGGCTTTCGATTGCGCTCGAGATCGTGAATCAGAGCCAGCACGTTGTCTTGGGCCGAGGCGGGCATCGATCGCGAGCGATCGGCCACGACGATCACATCAATGCCTTTGCCGCCAAGGTCCAGCCGAGGACCGGCCAAGGCGGCGACCAGCGTTGCCAACAGGGCGATTCGCAACCCTGCAGTCACCCCCGTCGCGCGGCTAAGGCGCGTGTAAGCAATCCCCAAGGGGATCGCCAAGAGCAGGACTTCGGGGTATTGAAACCAGATCATTGGGGCACTCGTCGCGCGCGCGCCGTGCGATCGAGGACAAACCAGTCGGCCAAAACGGCCACCAGAATGAGCACGATTCCGACGGCGATCAACCACGAGAAGGGATCATCGAGCTGATAGCTCAAGGGGGCCGGTGTGCTCACCGCATCGCGCACGCCGGGGCCCAGCGTGCTCAGATCCGACTCGATCGGATCATGAAAATTGACGGCGAACCGGCCGATCGAGCGGTCGCCGTCGCGGACTTCGTAAATCCCGGCTTCCTGCAGCGGCGGGATCTCGACGACTGGGGCGCGAGCCAGCGGTTGCGTCTTCCCACCAAAAGTCAGCGTCAACCGATCGCCGCCGCTGTGATCGTCCACGTTGAGGCGAAAGGCGATCTGTTCGTTGAGGCGGTAGTTCCAGCGCTTCAAACCCGGCAGCCCGTCGCGGCACACTTCCACCAGATTCTTGACGAGAATCGGCCAGTCGGGGCTTTCCGCCAGATTCGAGCGTGCGAAATCGAGATTGAGCAAATAGGCGGCCGTCTGCGTGCCAGACAACCGGCACAGCAAGAGTTGTTGTCCCGCGCTGACGAGCGGCGTGGCCTCGAGCGACACGGCCTGCGCGCCGCCGAACACCACACCGCCCAGCACGATGCCGTCCAACAGCGGATGCCGCTTCTCGAGCAGATACGGGCCGATGATGTCTTTGGCCTTTTTGCGAGCGGCCTCGGAGGGATCGATCGGTCCGATGCCGAGCCAGGTGAGACCAGCCTTGGAAGGGGGCAATGCGTTCGCCGCACCGATCATAAGTTGTGCGTCAGCAGGCGAACCCATCTGCGTCTCCGCGATGCCGGCCAGGGCCCGCCGCACCGGTCGCAGTGCCGCGTGGTCGGCGGGCAACGTAAGAGCGATCGTCACCGTGCGGACTTTTGGTTCGATCAACGTCACCCGGTTGTCGATCTCCAAACCGTCGGCTGCGGAACTGGCTTCGACCGTCATTTCGCCCAGGCCGCCCCGCACGTCGGTCTCCAGCGCGGCATCGGCGCCCGCATTCAATGCGAGCATCTTTTCAAAGAGTTGCTGATCGCCGTGGCGACCGCGGACCCGGACGTCGGCCGGCTGCTTGCCGAAATTGGCGATTCTCAAAAAGATACGGCCCTGGTTGGTTTTGGGATCGAAACTCCAGCGGGCCGCCGTAATCGCCGTGTTCTCCAAGGGTCGGCCGAGAGACACGATCTCCATCGCTTTGGGCGTCGGCGACTGTTTGGGGGGCAGATGATTGGTGACGAACAGGATTCGCCCGCTGTCTTGGGCCAATTGGGAGGCCAGATCCCAAGCCGGCTCGAAATCGTGCGCCACGGCACCCGGGTGCCACGCTTCGAGCGCGGCTTTCGCCTTGGACAACGGGACGGTCGGTCCGGCCAGTAATTCGGGACGGCGGCTGGTCACCACGAGTGTGGCGACGCTGCCCGCAGAAAGATTCTGGAAGCGCTTGGTAATCTCCTCCACGGCCGCATCACGAAAGGAATTCTTTCCAGGAGGGCGAGCCTGCATCGAGGCCGAGTTGTCGAGCACGACGACCAGATGTTCCACATGCCGGGATTCGGCCAAGTGCGGCTGAGCAATCACCAGCGAGAGTACGGCGGCGGCTAACAATTCGAGCAACAGAGAGGCCGTGATCGGTAAGCGTTCGCGGCGGCGGCCCGCCTGTCGAACCTGGGTCTGGACTCCCCAAAGATGCAAGCCACCGATCAGCAGCGGCGGAAACCGCCGGTAATACAAGTGGAGGATCACAATCGCCGGCAGAGCCAGCAATCCGAGTAGTCCCCAAGGGTTGGCAAAGGTCATCGATCGATTCTCACGCCGCCGGAATGAGTAAACCGGCCGCGCACAGATCCTTGAGGCACAATGTCGGCAAGCCGCGATCGGCGATCAGCGTGACAAAGCGGCCGTGCGCACAGCGACAACTTCGACGCAGGCCCTCTTGCACGCGGGCGAGCCGTTCTTGGTAGGCGGTGACCGTCTTGCGATCCAACAACAAGTCGACTGATCCATCGGTCTCGACGTCGATCAATCTTCGACCTTCGCTGGATGGGGGATCCGCCTCCCAGCCGTTCAGCAGTTGAATCAGCCAGAGGGCGCCCGACTCTCGCGACAAACGACGGACCAAAGCATCGGGATCGTGGGGAAACAAGAAATCGGAAACGACGATCCGCACGGCCTGCCGTTTGAGCGGCACCACGTTCTCGGCAAAGAGTTCGGGCAACGTCGCCGTGCCCGAGAACGGCAGGACGGAAAGATTGTCGAGCGCATCGAGGGCCAGTGTGCGCGAGGGTCGCGCATCGTCCAGCAGGACCACAGTGGGGCGTCCCCCGACCCGCGCACTCAGCAGGGCGAAGACGGCGGCCAGTTGCCGAGCCACTCGTGACTTGGTTTCGCCGCCCGTCGTCATCGAGCGGCTCGCGTCCAGCAGAATCTCGGTGCGCGGGCTGATCTCGTCTCGATACAGACGAACCATCAGCGCGTCGCTACGGGCATAGGCCGACCAATCGACGTGGCGAATGTCGTCGCCTGGCAGATACTCGCGGTATTCCTGAAACTCGAGCGAGCTTCCCGTGCCACGGCCCAGCAGTTCTCCCGACGCTCCCGCGACCGGCAACCGAGGCGACGCGAGGCGATACACGGCAAGCGCCTGCTGGACCTCGGGATCGTGCCGTACGGATTTCATGTTCCGACCCGCCTCATCAAGCCGTGACGGCACCTTCGACCAAGCGAGCCTGCGCCTCTTTGCGACGATCGGCCTCGCGATCGACCTGGGCGCGGGTCGGGTCGTTCAAGACTTCACGCACGGCGCGCGCCATCGCTCGCATATTGATCGTCACGGCACACACAGCCACCATTGCGACTGCCACGCTGGCAAAGACCGTGTCGACGCGGTGATCCAAAATGGCGTTAAAGGTCGTGATCGGATTGACGATCGCGATCGGTTGAAATTCCCCCGTATAGTTCTTGGAAAGGAAGTACCACAGAAACTCCAACATGATCAGCAGGACATTGATCAGGACCAATACGGCAATCAGATGCCCGGGCGAGAACACCGACATCACTCGGCGAAACAAGCGAGTCAGCCACGCGCCGGCGCCCAAATAAATCACGCCATAACAGATCGCCACGCGGGCAGCCCGCATTTCGGAAGATTCCGAGTGAATATGGGATCTGTCTAGTCCGAGGAATGTCGCGATCTCGGAAATCGCCGCCAGAAGTGCGAGCGAGCCCAACCCGAACAGCAATCCTCGCGTGCCACCCGGCAGGAACGGCACCCACAAGGCGCGCATCCAACGGGACCGCGGGAGCCCTCGGCTGATTCGGCGCGACAGCCCCTCGGCTTCCGCCGTCACGAACAATCCGGCCACGGTCAGGTAGATCGCCGACATCGTCACCAGCGGAAGCAAATAGACATCGGAATGACTGGGCAAGAGAGTCGAGCCCAGGACGGCCAACCAGCTCACCAGCCATTGCACGGTCACCGTCAGTCGGATGCCCGAGCTGCGATTGTCCGACTCGAATGTCAGTTGGGCGATGGAAGCCTGCTGGCACAGAAAGGCCGTGGAAAGGATGAGGAACAGAGAAAACCCCACGCCCCACCAGGTGGCCGGATCATCGAGCGCCAAGCGAGCGTCGAAGTCGAAGGAAATCCCGACGAACATGCTCGTCCCGATAATCGACAACACGATCACGCCCAACGATCCGAACGCCTGCGAGATTTTGTTGCGGGTCTGCGCACCGATCGCCAGCGCGACGGAGGAAAAGCCAAAGGACACGATCAGCAGCAAGCCCAGGTCGAATGCCGTGTGCAGCAGGTCGAAGCCGGGGAGCAGCGAGGTAAACGCAATGAAGGGTGCGATCGCCGCAAAGTAAACCAGAACCTGCACCATCGCGCTGAGCGATTTCCCCCAGACGATTTGACGCGGAGCAAGCGCCGTGATTTGCACCAGTTCCAAGGTGTTTTCGGTCCGTTCCTCGACGATGCTGCGAAAGGCCGCGAAAGGCACGATCACGAGCGAGGCCACGCACAGGATCCAAAAGAATAAGTAGGAGAACTGCGCGGCCGACGACCCGTATTCGATCGCGTCACCCATCGAGGAAATGTTGAAGACCGAGCCGCCCCAGGCCACCAAGAGCAACAGCACGAAAGTGCCGACGAACTGCCGGCTCTTGAGCGATTGTCGGACCTCTTTCACCACGATCGCGTTGCAGTGGTCGCCGACGCTCTCCAGCCGGCCGATCGCGAAGTTGAGGGCACTCATTGGGTGATCCCCTTGGTGATCGCCAGGAAGGCGTCCTCGAGTGTTTCCGCGCGGCCGCGGAACTCGACGACGTCCAATTGCTCACGCATCATCACCTTAAGCAGGTTGCACAGGTGCTCTTCGTCGCCGCTAAATTCAAAAGTCGCCGTTTGTGCCACGCAAGAGACGCCGCTCACCTGGGGTTGCTCTAAGAGCAATCGCTCGAGGCGTTCGACGTCGCGCAGGACCCGCACCGCCACCGCGGTCCCGACCGAGCGACCCTGCGAGGCGCGCTGGGCTTGCTGAATCTCGTCGATCGTTCCGCTCGCCAGGATCCGGCCGGCTTCGATAATCGCCGCCGAGTCGCAGATTTCTCCCAGCTCGGTGAGGATGTGCGAGCTGATCAGCACGGTCTTTCTCAACTCGCGAGCCAAGAGTCGCACCAGTTCGCGCAGCTCGATTCGTGCGCGGGGGTCGAGACCGGCGGCCGG
>Ga0210393_10001733_pt1 | contig 18138 bp, 14 predicted proteins | sample IncBWC27OmetaG_FD_160068 | JGI IMG/M metagenome (GOLD analysis project Ga0210393, IMG submission 160068) | Forest soil microbial communities from Barre Woods Harvard Forest LTER site, Petersham, Massachusetts, United States - Inc-BW-C-27-O ... | reverse complement strand
GAGCAACGCGGTGCGCGCCCAGGGCAAGGGGTTGAACGCGAACACACACCGTTCTGGCACATGTGATGTATCTACCAAGCGCGCCATCGCTTGCAGCGCTTCGATCCGATTCGCCTGCGCCGTGTCACACGCGGCACCAACGGTGTCACGAACGTCTTCATAATCCCGATAGCGCGAGGTCCCTGCTAGCATGTCGTGAAACTGACAGAACAGTGTCTTCCACCACGCTTCCGCATACTCAGCTGCGGGATACGGGTGTGCGTTGGCCAAGAATGCGACAGCCGATGCCGCCTCGGCATGAGCGAGCCAACGCTCGGCCCGGCGATTGAGTGCCTTCCCCTCGCCGTACGCGGAATAGCAGCCGCGCGAATGGTGCTGTAACTCAGTGCGTACGACGGGGAGCGCGCCGTAACTAGGCGACTGCTCAACTGCGGTGAAAAACTGCTGCAGCGTGCTGAAACGAAGCTCAGGCAACGTCGGATCTTCGCGAAATGCGATGACCTGCCGAATGTGCTCCTTGGTCGGGCCGCCGCCATGATCTCCGACCCCGAGCCAGAACATTGCGCAATCGAGTCCAGGCTGGAAGAGACTTGTCGCGACTTGTGGGAGCTTCTCCGCCTCCGAGTCGTAGCTGTAGGCGATTCGGCCGGTTAACAGGCGAGATCCATCGGGTGCCTCCCACTGAAACACGAGTGGGACACCGGACATTTCATTCGCTTCGGGTCGTTGGAAACAATAATACTTTATGCCAGCCTTTCGCAGCAGCTGCGGTAGGCCGGCGCCGTGACCGAACGAGTCCGGGTTTGCGCCAACGACAACGTCGAATCCGAACGCTCGTTGGAAATAACGCTTTCCATACAGCGCTTGTCGCACGACGCTCTCGGTTCCCGGAATGTTGCAATCGGGCTCCACGATCCAACCGCCGATGGGCTCGAACTGTCCATTCTTGACGTATCGCCGTACGACATCGAATAGGCGAGGATCGGATCGTTCGACCCAGCGATAATGCGCCGCTGATGAATGCGAGTAGTGGAAATCCGGGGTTTCTGTCAGGCGATCCGTGGCGCTCTGCATCGTTGCACACGCTTCGTTCGAGCCGTCGCGCCACGGCCAGAGCCACGCGGCATCGATATGAGAGTATCCAACGATATGGAGCACGCGCTTATTGCCGGGCACCCGAGGCACACTGGGAAGGCGCGCTAGCGCAGCCCATGCGGGATGGACTAGCACGGCTCCCATGCTCAATGTGCCTGTGGCGACGAACGTTCGCCGCGTAACTCGCTGTTCGTCTCGTTGCATCGCAAGCTCGGAAAGGGGAGAGGCTCGGATCGAGACGCGCTCCCGGGAACCACAATAACCCACGATGTCGTGTGTGACACCGCGAGCAACCAAGAACTCCTGACGTTCCGTCTGTAGTCAGCCGAGTAGAGAGATTCACTACTCAGATTGTTGAATGGCGTTGAAGGCGGCCGCCGCTCTGCCCCTCTGAGGCCGGCGTCTTTTTTCTCAAGAGTTCAGAGTACCCGACCGCGACGCGATACTCGACAGTATAGATCACTGAGGCGCAGGCCGTTATCGCCCGAAGGCGCGGAGAACTGAGTTGGGAGACGGTATCAGCCTGCTCAGTCATTTCGATGGAGATACGGTCATACCTGCAGCAGGACATACAGTCGCCGTCAGGAGCGGCCCGATCAGTCAAGTCGGCGCAGTATTCAACGGGCACCGAGTGCAACACCCCTCAAGTGCAGGCAGTCACCCATGCCTGAACTCGCCACCGCGGCTTCTCAACTCGAAATGGCGATCGGCAGAAGTTGTTGTGACCACCGTCTAGGGCGCACGCGGGCGTGCGCCCGACCGGGACACCGAGCGCCGGACGATCAAGTGAACTGATCAAACGACCCCGGCCAAGGCAAATCACCCAGTCCCGCCAGCGTCGGATCATCCGCACAAGGTATCGCCAGCATGTACCCCATGCTCGGCACCGTATGCAGGATGATTGACTCGCCTGGCCCGTGGAGCTTCTGCCGCAGCCTCGAGATGCGCGGCAGCAGCGCGTGCTCACTCGATGACTGGCGCTCTTCCCCCCAGACTTCCTCGCGGAGTCGCTCCGACGACAGCGGCACTTCGGGTCTCTCGATGAAGTAGTGGAGGAGCTCAGTCTCGGATGGCGTGAGCTGCATCGGTCGCGTCCCACGGACGCAGTACCGCGTCGCGAGATCGAGCGACAAGTCGGCGTACCGGAACACGGATTTCTTGACCGCCGCACGCCTCAGCGCTGCGATGGTTCGCACACGGAGCGAATCGTCCGTGAACGGCTTCCCCATGATGTCGATGACGGCATTGTCGATCGCGAGGAGATGCGCGTCGTCGTTGTCGGGTTTGTCGGTCATCAGGATGATCCTCACCCAATTCCCGCGCGTGCGCAGACGTTGGATGACCTCGATCCCGGACAAGTTCGGGAGCCCGAACTCCATGATGATGAGATCCGGCCGCGGCAGCGACAGCGCTGATCGCAAGCCTTCAAGGCCATCCTCGGCGAGCCGCACGGACAGCCCGAGCTTGCCGAGTTTCTCGCAGACGAACTTGCGTGTCTCTTTGTCGGGATCGATGCAGAGGATTCTTGAGCCTACGAGATCGGAGATACCGGTGATCATGGCGGTACCATTGGATGGACGACGTGAGTGCTCGTGGGTCTTCTCGGATGCCCAATAAGACGTAGCAGGGGCGACATCGGGTGAACGCCGTGACACAGCGAGCGGCGTCTTGCACTGCTTACGCACACGGCCGATCTCCTACTTGCGCGCTGAAACACATCTGTGCATTTTCTCTGTTCTTCGTGAATCGTTTGTATCGCATAACGGTCACGCATACCCTGGTTAGCCGTCACGATGGCTTCCAGACTGTCGCGTCCTTCGCCAGCGAGTTTCGCCGCTGGTTGCACAATAGACGTTTTGTCTCCCGATAACGGGGAGTATCCCGTGCGATCGGATCGGTATCGCTTATTCTCTCGGAGTCCGCGTCGTCCACCAGCGCCGCCGGTGGATGTCGAGGATCTCGCTGGTGTCCTTCGGCGAAGCGATAACGTCGGGTTCAAGGCGATCTTCACCGCCTTCTACGTCGCACTCGTCAACTACGCCTCGGTTGTGGTCGATAGTCGGGAAGACGCCGAGGACGTTGTGCAAAGCGTGTTCACAGGTCTGTGGATTCATCGGCAGACGTTCGACATCACATCGAGCTCCTCGCTGTATCTTTACTCCGCTGTCCGCTACCGGGCGTACGACGTCCTCCGTCAGCGGGCGACGCGGAGTCGGGCGCATACGACGGCGGAGCAGACTGGGGCGCCGAGCGCGAGTCCCGAGGTCGAGCCAGATCCGGTGGCGGGAGCGTCGGAACGCGAGACGGAGTTGCTCGCAACCGTCGAGCTCGCCGTCGCTGCTCTGCCCGAGCGTCGTCGACGGGCGCTGATACTCCGTTACAAATGCGAGCTCCCGGAGCGAGCGATCGCTGAATTGCTGGAAGTGGAAGTCGGGACGGTCCACACGCACCTCCGGTTGGCGCTCAGGTCTTTGCGCGAGGAACTCGGCGAGCTTCGCCGCGACGACTGAGCCCTAGAGTTCTTCGCTAGTTCTGCCGTGGATCGATCCGGCGGCGTCTCGCGATATGTGCTTGGCGCATATTGATGTCGACGATCGGCGTCAATTTTGGCGCTGGGGGCGGCGTCACCGGTGGGTCCAAGTCGAGTGGCTCGACCTCCTCCGGATTCTCTGCATCCACCTTATGCCCAAGGTGTTGCGCGATCTCTCGGTGGATCTCCTTGATGAGCGCCGGGAGGGTTTCTTTGTCTTCGAGCGAGAGCTTGCCCGTGAGGTAGCGCTCCCAGATCGAGTCTGGGCCTCTGCGTCTGCGCTGGGGAGCCCGTCCATCCGGTCCGTCTGTCATCGCACACCTCCGACAGTGTGCTGCGTGTGAGACCGCCACGGCAGGTATTATAGAAGTCAATCCAGCCGTTTATTCCCTACGTGTACTTCGATTCGCGTTGCGAATGGTGCGTACTCGCCCCGTGTAATACAGTCGCACGAAACCCTCGACCTACGTATTGGGCAGGGTTCGACGCTACAGAACGGAATACATGAGCCAGTTGGCTCGTCGCTAGGCGCCGACCCGCAAAGTCGTCAACGCCACCTCCCGAGGTATCACCTGGCGATCGCGCAAGAGATGCTTGCAAGGTCGAGAGTACTGGCAAGGGTAACAGTACGCGCGAGTTCAGGCGTAGATCAGCGGTCCACGGTCACTCCTCTACAACGGCATACGCAGGCGATCGACGCACTTCGACTAGGTGTGTGTGGCACCACACACTCTCTCATCAGTCGGAGGACGTATGCTGTCTCGGACGAAGACGTTGCTCGCCCTTGTCGTCACCGCAGCCCTACTCGCTGCCTGCACCAGCGCGACCGCACCAGCGACGCATGGCGACTGCGGCGGTGGTGTCTCAACCGGCACTGGCCCCTGTCCCTGAACCTGTTCCGACCGGCGGCGGATGCGAATTGCGCCGCCGTCGGTCGGCTTCACCCTTTATGGGGGAAGCTAACTCGCCCACAGTATCCCAAAGGGTTGACGCCGGGCTTATTGTATGGCGGCTGTATACAAGCCCACGGCGAACGCGCCCACTCGAGATCACTGTCTCACGCATGGACCAGCGCTCCACCACACGTCGATCATTTCGTGCGCCGGATCCAGCGCGCCTCGATCGACACACGCCGTTTCTCGAGGTCCTTGGCCGCGTCCGTGCGCGAACCCCGAGGTGGTATCGCTCCCGCGCAGGACTGATGGTATTGGAGCTCCTCGACCGTGTGTGGTCGACCTGCCGCACGAGCACGGAGGTCGGTGTGCATCGCCGCCTCGCGATTCGCCGTGCCATAGCAGTGGTCCGGCCGAACGCCACGCGAATGGTACTCGACGAGCTGTTGCATCTGGCCGCGCCGGGCGCCGATCCGCAACCCGAAGCGTTGGCCGTACTCATGCGCTACGCCGAACGACTCCAATACGAGAGCGAATTTCGACTGGCGAGTCACGTCTATTCGATGGTAATCGATTACGCGACGCACATCGGGCATTTCGAATTGCTCCTGGAGGCGTACGAGCATCACGGGACGTGCATGCGAGAGCGCGGGGACGCGCTAGCGGCCATGGCGAGTTACGCGACGGGTCTCTCCCTGGCTGCTCGACGCCGAAATAGACGGGCGCACATCCGGATCGCGATCGCCCAGTCGGATCTCTACTGGTCAATTGACCGAGCCGAGGATGCGCGCAAGCTGCTCGATCCAATGTTGCGCCGCGCGAGACGGTTGGCGGATCCAGAGCTCCTCATGCGAGCGGCGCACGAGCGAGGGATCGTGTCGCACAAGCTCGGGGATGACATGGAGGCGCTTCTATATTTCGCCGAGGCATTTCGAAATTGCGCAGATCCGAAACATCAGGGCCGATTGCTGAACGACGTTGGACTCAGCTTCTATGCGCTGGGATTTCTCGCCGAGGCGGGTGACGCGTGGCTCGTATCCTATCTCGTGACGAGGGGCGACAGTTACGCGAAATGGGCCGCGGGCATCAACCTGCTGATGTTGGCGAGCGTGCGCGGGGATGAGATGGCGTTCGACCAGTACCGTGAGGCATTAGCGCGCGCACCGATGGAAGCGAAATTGTTGGTTCCGTATTGGCGGGAAGTGGCTGACGGATTGGCCAAGTTCCGTCGGCCTCGCGAGGCGACTGCCGCCTACAAGCGCGTGGCGACCCTCGCGGATCGCCATGGCTACACGAAGCAGGCGCAGGAAGCCGTGCGTGCCCTGGAAGGAAACCCGGTAGCGGAGCCTTCTCCAGCGACCCCTCCGGCCAATCTCCCCGCTGTCGCCGACGATCTCCTCGCGAAAGTGCGCGCGCTCCGATCGCTGCCGAACTTGCTCGGTCGAGCGTGGAGTGGCGACGCAAATGCGGCGTCGGCCGCTCCGCTGCGGACGGCGCTTAGACGCGGTCGTCCACCACGATCAGGCGTTGCATGATGGATTAGGCCCACAGGGTTCGGGGCTTGGCTAACGGCGACTGTTCATTCTTTGGGAATGAGCGGTCGCCGTAGCGTTTTTTGAATTTGCCGACAGTAATTAGTGTCCCGATCCATGAGCATACCCTACTCGACGAGATAGCCATTTTGATTATGTTACATTGTGCACTACATACGTAACCGATTCTAAAATAGTCATTTAGCCAAGTCTGACTCGGGCAAGTAAACAACACATCATCGCTCTACGGATGGCATTCGACAGTCAGATCGCGATTCCGGCCGCCTGTGGCTAGGTCGTCGGCATCAGGACCTACTTATTTGGTCAATTGAGCTGCACCGTGTGATTCAGTTCCGTATCTAAGTCGCGAAACAGATATAATCTGCTTGCACTATCGCAAGCTCTTGCGATAGTTCGAGCGAGGAGGCCGAGCCACTGGCCGTTCGATCGCATTCGACAATCCCACGGACGCGGTGACGTCGCCCGCTGCCATCAACCTCGAAATCGCGGCTCTGACTTCTTCGCGTAGCGACTCTGGTGGTCGATCCCGCCTGGTGGGTGACGCGCACATCACCGCGCTTGCGACACCACGCAAGGACATATGAGGCTGAACACGAGGGACCGTTCCCGCTTTTCAGAGGAGGAGATCTGTGGCCAAACATGACGTGACGTTCACCATTCCGGAGCAGCCGCTCGGTAAAAAGGATGTGGAGTTTCAGGTCAAGTATGGTGGGCAGGCCTTGGGACGCTTCAGGCTGTCAAAGGGCACGGTTGCATGGGTTCCGAAGAACGGACAGAAAGGTCACAAGATGTCCTGGACTCAGTTCGGTCAACTCATGGAGCAGCATGGGGAGCGCGAATAACCCGGTGGAGTCGGACGATGTCCCACTCGTCGTCCCCATACGCCGAGTGGTCTACTCACGACTCATTGAACCTTATGAACGCGACGACATCACCCTGCATGACCGCGAAACCGTTCGCGGCATCGCCGATATGCTCACGCCGTTGAAGAGACTGATCGCGATTGGATCATGCGCCGGGTGCGCTAGGAAGTAATCCGGCCCGAGCGGCGGCGTGCGACCCGCCTCGATCCCAGATGACACGACGAACGCCATGCGCCCGTTGGGTTGAGCAAGGGTCGCTGCGGCGAGCAAGAAAGCCCCGCGATGAGCCAGTCTGCGCAAAGCGTCGAGCGCACGCGGAGGGCTTGAACGCGACAGTGTAGGAACCCGTTCATGAGGTCCGTCTATCATCGCGCATCATGGGTTGCTGAAAGGCATGCTGCTCTATCCCGGAGTGCACGGCTCATTCGAGCACGCGTACGTTCACGGGCGTCTCTTGCGAGTGTGCGCGGTCGATGTGAGTCGACCGTGGCGCGAGGTACACGCGCAGCTTTCGGCGTTCATCGCTGACGGAAACTCGCAACGTGGCGGAGCCAATGGAGCCCCCGCTGAACCGGAACGCCTAATTTCGCAACGCCGCGCGCGGGGTCTTCGACCGTCACAAGCCAAGTTCCCCGCGATAAATTGAGACGCGACTGGGAGCCTAACGCCGCGAGGTGTGTAGTACCGACATGGTCGAATTCCGAACCAGACTGATCCGTATAGCACCTGCCTTCCTGGCCATCGGTGCCCTCGCGGCGCGCGGCCAAGTGACGCGGCGGACGAGTGCCGAGGTTGCGCGGGATACGACCTATACCGTCATGGTCCGCGCCGACGAAATGATGGCCAGGCTCAGTCAGGTCGTCTTTACCGACAGTGGCGGGAGGTTCTACCCTTGCCGCGTCGAAGCATCGAAATGCGACAGTTGGGGGCACGACATCGCACTGAGTCGGCCGGCGATCAAGACCGACGGCTCGCGGCTCGTCTTGTCCGTGCACATCCAGGGGACGTACCCGATGAGCCAATTCTTTGCGCCCAGCGTACAGGGGACGTTGGATCTCTCGTCCATCCCGACGGTGCGAGAGAACGCCATTCGCATGACGCAGACCGAGGTCGCCTCCGGTGGCGGTGACGCGGTGTTCAACGGGTTCCTGGCCGTCACCCACGATCAGATCGCGCAGTACGTCGATCAGAAAGTGAAGATCGACCTGGTGCAGCATCTCGCCGCGGCGACCGCGGACCCGAGCCTTCCGCCGCCACGGCTGCCCGGGCTCGCGTGTGTCGATCCGTCGCATCTCACGCTGACCTCGGCAGGAACGCAGCAATCGCCAGACGCCGTTGTCATTGCGGTGCACCTGCTCACGCCTCCCGGCGCACGGGCCAGGTGCGCGTGACGTGAGGCTGCGGTGATTCGTCGCCAAATGAATCACCGTGATCATACCTAACTGGCGTTGGCCACTCGTCGCGCTGACCGCTATCGTCGGCGGCTGCTCCACTAGCGCGAAGCCGCTCGTCCTCGGCGCCGCCGGTCCGTGGAGCGAGCCTTCCATGGCGCTCACCAGGGACGGCATCGACCTCGCGGTCGAAGAGCTGAATGCCAAAGGTGGCGTCAACGGCCGGCCGGTCCGCATCCGGTACGTCGACGACCACCGTTCCGGCACGCTCGGAGCCGTTGTCGCGGACTCCCTGCTGAAGGATCCCAGCGTATTGGCGGTTATCGGGCACGTGAATTCTCCGGCGCTCATCGCGGCCGCGCCACTGTATGACGGCCACCTGGTCGCCGTCTCGTCCGCGGCGACCGCGCCGGAGCTGAGTGGCATCTCGAAGTGGGTGTTCAGGCTCGTACCGTCGGACTCCCTGAGTGGGCGGGCGATCGGACGGTTCGCGGCGGGGCTCAAGCCGGGAGCGCGGGCCGCCATACTATACGAGAACGATGCGTACGGACGCGGGCTAACCCGAGCGTTCCGCGATGGGTTCGCCGGCGCCGTCGTCGCATCAGAGCCACTGGACGAGAACCCCGAGACATTCGAGCCTTACGTCGCGTACCTCAAGCAGCTCAAGACCGACGTCGTGTTCTCCGTGAGCCTTGAGCGCGCGGGCCTTGAGCTCCTTCAAGAAGCTAAGCGACAGAATCTCGGCGCCGCATTCATTGGAGGCGACGCGTGGACAGGTATTGTCGCAAATGCGACCGTGGCGGAAGGCACCTACGTTGGCATCCCGTTTACGGACGCGGACCCACGGGCAAGCGTGCAAGCATTCGTGACGAAGTTCCGCGCGCGATGGGGGGTGTCGCCAGCGCAGGATGGAACGATGGCGTACGACGCGACAGATCTCCTCATGCAGGCGTTGAGAGATGGCGCTCGGACGCGGGCAGAGGTGAGGACGTATCTGACCGAGCTAACGGCCGCGCATCCGTACGACGGCGTCACCGGGCCCGTCTTTTTTTCGTCCGGCGGGGATCCCGGAGTGACGCCACTCGTGGTCACGCGCGTTCACGGTGGGGCGCTCGTTCCGACAGCCACCACCGTGCGCGACTGACGCGGGCGCCTCCAGAAGCGGTTGTCGGCCCCTACTCGACGCCTTCGTCGGTAGCGCGGCGACCACCGCTTTTGCTCGCGAGCCCGAGCTGCCGTCGCTTACAACGATGGTTGGAACGAGAACCGAGTCACTATCGGTATCCAATACTGATATCGAGATATCGGCACGCCGGGTAAGAGCCCTTCGTCCAGTACAGCAACGCTACGAGCGAAGCGCCGCCAGCCCACGGCATGCGGAACCACACCGGATGCAGGCTCGGATGCAGATTCGGACGCGGGGTCAGTGCGTCGATTCAGTGCTGCCTTGATCACCTCGCGTGCATCCCGGCCCGGCTCTGCTCTGTTGATGTCGCGAAAGAGCTCCATGGCGGGAAGGGCGTGGCCGCACAGCATCGCCAGGAGAAATAAGACGATCGGATATTCGGCCGTCCCGTGCCTCGCTGATACGAGCTGTTCGAGTTGAGATGGATGCAACATCGCCCGAAGCAAGCGATAAGTGTTGAAGAATCGCTTTGCTATGCGCGGGCTGGGAATCAGCCGATCAAGTTGCTTCATCCACCGTCGTTCATCCATCGTCAATTCGAGTACCGTGGGGTTCAAGTCCAATGGAGGATTGACGAGAATTTCGCTCGCATTGGCAGGTCCCGGCAGGTCGGGTGTAGTGGCGATCGTTAGAGTGTCGGCGCTGTCCGGCGTACCAATCTCGCCGTCGGCGACGTCCGCTACGTCTTCGGTGATTGAGCGATCGGTCTCATCCGGCCCCAGCACGGAGTCGACAAGACTCGCGAAACCAGTCGGTGTCATTGGTCGCAGGCTGAACGGAATCTGGAAGATCTTCTCGAGATAGTGCTGAGGAGTCGATACCCACTCCGTATCGGGCTTCTCGTTGGCCGACAGCCCCGGGAATTGGCATTGAAGGGAATGCAGCAGCCATCGCGAGTCGACTCCGACAACAACGACGAACAGCGGAAATGCGAGCAGAAGATGGACCGCTTGCAGCACTTCTACGACGCGCGCTTCGGGACACCGGTCCAGATCGTCCACATAGAGGATGATACGGTCTACCCGCGGAATTGCGCTATCGGCATTGCCCGATTCGTCGCCGGCCTGCGCGAACAAATCGACCAGCTTCTCGAAATCCCTGCGCACGCGAGCGACGATGCCCTGGTGCTGCAGATAATCACCGGCGTTGATGCGCTCATGTATGAAGTGCCACAGGCGCCGCCCAGCCTGGATGTCATCGATCTCTTGCCGCAATGATGCGACACGCGCCCTGGCCGCCCGAACGTCTTCGGTCGCCGATATCTCATCGGCCCTGAGGCGCTTCAATCGGTGCTGCAGCGCGACTTCCTTTTTCTGCTTGCGCGCACGCTCCTCCTTGACGATAGCCGAGAGCCGCGCTTGCGCACTGACGAGTTTTTCGACAGCGGCTTTGCCCGCCTTCAACCACGGTCGGATCGATGCCGCAACGGTGAGACCAAAGCTCAAGACTCCCGCTAATGTCCATCCCCACAGCTTCTGGCCGATCAATAGTCCGGCCACGATGCAGCAGGCCGGTAATACCACGAGCCCCAGCATGGCAACCACCAGCTGCAAGGGATTTCGGGAGCGCCACACGACCTTAAGGATCGTCACCAGGTTGGTCGATATCTCACGCGACTCGTCAATCTCGTCCTCGAACTCCTGCTCGATGCGGTCCAACGGAATGTTCAACTGCTGCGCCGCGTCGACGAGCGCCGCATGAACGTTTTCATCTTGCAGATCCTCGCCCACCTCCTCAGGGATTAGCGCCGCGACTTTCCGCAACTTGAGATCGGTCCTCCGGTGTTGCCTTCGAACCGCTTCGAGATGCTCTGTGGCTGATCCGACGTCCGACTTGGCCTGTGCTTGTCGACTGGTCGCCGCAAGCAAGAGATCCTGAGACGTAGCAAGTTGGGTCACCAGCTGCGCTCGCAGCTCTCGCCGCGCGGACTCCGATGCGCCACTCACGTCGCTCATCCCATCCAACAACCCCTCGAAGACCCGAGATACGAGGCTCGCCCAGAGATTGGCGTCGGCATAGTGCCAGGCGTTGAAACGGATCTGAACGACGTGTGTGCAGAACGCCGTCGGTATCTTAGCCGCCGCGGCCTGCTCGCTGAGCAGGTGGACCTGCTCCTCCATGTGATCCATGAAGAAGCTCTTGCCAGCGCCCCAGTCGCCGAAGAGGCCAATCGACAATGGTGGCCTGACCGACTTCGCCGTGATGACCGCGCTCAGGGCATAGACCTCGTCTCGGATACCGAGTGCGTCGGAGCCGGCCAACGCGTCGGAGATGTAGCCGGCTAGGTGCCACCGGGAGTCGTCTGATCCAGTTCGTTCGACGAACTGGGGCTCGGCAACCCCGGCCACGGCCGCATGCACCTCGCCGTTCAGAATCGCAAGGAGTTCGAGCGAGCAGCGGGTGAGATACTTGCCTTGAACGGCACGCAATGTCCCATCATAGAGAACGAACGGATATCGTTGGGGATGATTGCGCTCGATATCATCGCGGATCTCTAGACCGCGCCTGTCAAGGAGCTCATTGATCGTCGGTTGCTGCGCAAACGCCGTGTAACCGCTGAGATCGACACGATAGTATGATGGTCGATCGGGCCAAGGTCCCGGGATTGGCGGTGGTTGTGTTACTTCACGATATCTCGCGGAGACGTGCGACGTGCCGACGAGGCGCGAATCGAGGAAGTGGAGCACCGGATCACCGACTCGGAGCAGTCGCATGGCCAAGTAGGTGTCTCGACCATCCTTACTGCGAGATGGGCTCCACAGACACGTGCCGAATTCCCAACCCGGTCCACCGTGTTGATGGCTGCTGCGCGTGAATTCGATCCAGACCGCGGGTTCGGTATCGGTCCCGGTGGTACGCCTCTTTCGCTTGAGGACCGGCGTCGGCAGGCTCGAGGCGACGACTCGGCTCTCTAAGTCAGGGTAGATATTTCGTAGCCGCCGCCCCCACACGTTCCTGACTTCTATGACGAATCGGAGCGTCCATGGTGTGTTATCAGATCCTGATAACAACAGGAGTGCACCATCGGCCGGCCAACGCCCTTCTTTGAAAATTTCCTCCGCTTTGCTGACAGCGAGGCTGAGCTCCGTTTCCGCGCTACTCGTGCCTGGCGCAATCAGCAGCGCGCCGACAATGATGGGGCGCCGATACCATTCGCCGACGCGGTTTTCCATCGCACCGTTTACGCCGTTCACCAACTTTGCGCCGACTTGCGATGGATCGACCTTCAGTACCTCGGCCAACTGCTGCGCGAACGGGTCAAGGCGACGTCGATTCTGGACTGGCTCCTTCAGCCCCTCCGCCATCAGGCTCGCGAGTTCGCCGGCTATGTCGGACTGAGGATCAGCCATGCAGTCGTCAGGGAGGTCTCGTGTCGTTTCATCACGTAACCTCGGGCAAGCCCTCCGAGGTATTTCGAACGGGTGATAAACGCACGGTACCAGGCGCTGACGCGGTGCGCAAGCCGAGGTCGCTGGGGGGTCTCGCAGGTGTAGTCGTACCAGAATGCCGCAGGCTGGGACGGGTATCGGACGAGTACGTCTTTCACCTCGCGCGAGCGCTGGTACTATTTCAACCGCGAAGCCGTAGGGCGAGCCAGCACGGTCGACGTTTGTTGCCGCCCATTGACACGTGGATCGTCCGGCCTCGCGAGGCGACGGACTTCACAGGGCCACCTGCTCCGAGAAGCTGCTCGATATTCCGAGTTCTACGAACTCAAGCTCGAGGCTTGCTGTTCGCCTTGCGAGGGGCGGTCCGGAGAGCGTCGACGAAGCCCTCGGGCATGGTAAGACCTCCCTCCGTTGCCCGCTTGATGAACCCGTCCAAGGCGCGGTCGGAAAGGCGGGTCCAGTGCGCGTCCCGGAATGTGGCAATCGATGGCTTCGTCACTGCTACCGGTTGATCCGTGGCGACGACACGTACGCGGCCATCGCCGACGTTCCATGCGGCATCGGGCCATCTATCGCCTGGCAGTAGAGGGATACACTCGAAATCTTGTATCTCGCCCGGCGTCTTTATTCGTTTCGCAACCCAGCGAGCAACCGGCACGGAGACCGCATTCCCTATCATGCGCCACTGCGCACCCTTCGGCGGGGCATGTTCTACAGTGGTCCAGCCGGCCTCGAACCCCTGTAGTCGTTCGCATCCCCCCAGGCTGGGCATGAGGACCTCGCCGTCGGGAAACAGTACAGCCGGTGCGGATACTATACCCCACCCGGAGCCGACCTTGAGAGGAGGGATACCGTCCGGTGTAAGTCCTACTCCAGATCGCCCCTCCGTCCAGTAGAATCCGATCGGCGTGTCATTATCGAATATTGCCGGCTCGGGCACGATTCCCTTCTCGGCGAACAACACGCCGCGGGGATCCATGGTGCGACTCGCCACGAAGTAGACCCGTCGGCGGCGATGGGGGAGGCCGAATGCCATCGTGTTCAAGACGCGGTAAGCCCACGAGTACTCGAGGCGCTCGAACTGGCCGACCAGCCAGTCCATCGCACTGCCCTTGTCCAGCTGGAGCATGAAATAGACGTTCTCGACGACGACAGTCGGCACGTGCGACTGCTCGATCAGACCGAACATCTTGTGCACCACTCGCGATTTGCCGCCGTCAATGCCAGATTTGTCTCCGGCCATGCTCAGATTCTGGCATGGGAAGCCCGCGGTGATGATCGAGGCACTTGAGGGGATATCGGCCAACTCCGCGACATCCGCTCGGATATCGGCGTCGGGGAACCTCGCACGCAGCACGGCTGCTGCTGCCGAGTCGATTTCCACGAGCAGCTCCGTTTCGAAGCCGGCGTCCGCGAACGCCTTTTCGAACCCCCCTATTCCAGCAAAAAGACCAACTACGGACATATGGACGACCGATATGGGCGGCGGATTGATGTGTGCGGGCTGCTGACAATATGGCGCCCGTGACGCCTAACGGCACGCGGCAATCCGCGCACGACGAGGTCGAGGCGTTGCATCGACGGTGCGGCGTTTACACGAGGCCCCAAGTCGTGGTCCGAATATTGGACGCGGTTGGCTGGCGTGCCGACCGGGACCTGTCGGCAACGCGCCTGCTCGAGCCGGCGGCGGGGGACGGCGTCTTCGTAGTCGAGGCCGCAAAAAGGTTGATCGGCTCCTTCGCGAGATACGACGTCGAACCGACCGCTCGCATGCTGGCCGACCGGATCGTGGCCGTGGAGCTTCATCGCGGGGAGGCGCAAAAGGCACGCGCACAGGTTGCGGAGACGCTCCGCGTGCTCGGCGTGCACCCGCGTACTGCGGAGGCATGCGCCAAACAGTGGATCGTCAACTCGGACTTTCTCACCGTCGATCTGGGCACCGACTCGTTTACGCACACCGTGGGCAATCCGCCGTATGTCCGATGGTCGAAAATACCGCCCGGACTCAAAGCGAAATACGCTGGGCGATTGCCCAGGGATATCGTCGGCGGGGATCTGTTTCTACCTTTTCTCCACCGCGCGCTCGACGCGCTCCGACCCGGCGGTCGATGCGGCTTCCTTTGCTCCGACCGCTGGCGCTTCATGATGTTCGCGGAGGGGTTTCGTAACCGCTGGTTGCCTCGCCTCGACATATCGTCGGAGGATTCGCTGTCGGCCGTCGACGCCTTCGTTAAGAATGTCGATTCGTACCCGTCCGTTTTAATCGCCATCAAGCGCCCTGCTGCACGTCGTCGGGTACGTGCGGACGCGAGCGTCGGCAAAACGCTCTCGGAGCTCGGGTACATCATCAAGGTCGGGCCAGCACTGGGATGCACCCCGGCATTCGTCTTGGACGCGAAAGAGCGGGATGTCGAACCCACACTGCTAAGGCCTTGGGTTGATGGATCCGAGATCGCCGAGGGGGCGATCCAGTGGCGTGGGCGTCGCGTGGTGGCGATGCACGCGGGCGATGGCATGCTGGTCGATCCGCAACGGTTCCCGCGTCTCGCGGCTCGATTGGCCAGGCACAACGAGGTACTGCGCGGGCGCTACGTCGTGCGTCATGGGGCCCCCTGGTATCAGCCGATCGATCGAGTCTGCGCTGTCGATTGGAAGCGTCCGAAACTGCTCATTCCAGAGCTCGCGAGAGTACCCCGGTGCGCCATCGATCGATCAGGCGCCATCCCATCGCACGGGGTGTACGCGATCTTCGCATCGGACGACGATCTGGACAAACTGTATGACAAACTGCGGGACGGCCGGCTCAGCAAGGCGCTAGATGGCATCGCGCCACGCGTGAAGGGCGGGTATGTGCGATGCTATCGCCGTTTCCTATCCATGATTCGAATCGGGCGGGATTAACATCGGATCGAGCATACCGATGTAGTGTTGCACCTGCCCGGCAAGCCCCGCCTGCGTCAAGAGAGTTCGCACAATTTGCTTGACCCCCAGCGGGCCGCTGTTGCCATGCACTGCGGTCATCAAGGCGAGGAATCGAGAGAGCGGTTCCGGGGCCGCCAGCGGCATCGCCGGGTAAGAGTCGGGGATCCATTTTGGAATCTTGGTGCCGAACTCTCCCGCTAATAAGCTGTGGCACAATTGCACGTGGCCGTAATCATGGGCGCTGGGTTCGTCGGCGCTGGATTCGTGGGCTGGCTCGTAACGGAAGGCTAGGCACTTGTCGTCTTCGATCCAAATGAACAGTTCAAACCCGATGCGCTTCCCCAAGTCGCTGACTTGGCATATCGGAAGGAAGAAGGAACGGCCGAATTTCGGTCTGGCCGCATGCTGCGGCATCGGAATGAATTTCAATAAAGGCATGCGGTCGATCCGGAACGCCGTGTTCAGCGTTTCAGCCGCCTCTTCTCTGGTCTCCGCAATGTCGACCTGCCCAAGACACCCTCGCGCCATTGCGCGCATTGGTGGCCTGATTTTTTCCCACTCCTCGATGCCTGAGTAGGCATACAACAGCATCAGTTGAAATAGCTCCGGCCCGTACAACGATGGCGATCCGTCCCTCTTGCCCATTGTCAGCCGGCGTCGAAGGCGGTCAGCGGAGCGTACTTGATGCGCGCTATCTTCGCGACGTAGCGGCGCGCCCAAGCCCCTTCGAGCGTCGTCGATACCTCGGCCGGCGGAGGCGAATCGGCAGGGTTCCTCGGAACGAATGCGGACTGGTCTTCCGCGAAGACGACATCGGCCCACGACGCCTGATCGGCTTTGAAGAATTGACCCCCCAGTTCATCGTCATCCTTAAGCTTCGGCCAGAAGAACGCGGGCCGCGCCACCCACATGTCGTTGTCGTATCGAGCTGGTTCGAGGTGCGCTTTGTAAAGTCCCGCATCAAGCCCGAATGGCGGCTGTTCGGCGTCGACTGCCAAATTCCAGGCCTCCAATTCTCCGGCGCGCGCCCCGAGTAAGAACGGCATGCGCACGAGAAGATGCGGAATGTCCACGAGGAGCGCCTGTGGACCGATCACATCACGTCGAAACCATAGATCGATGTCCGACGCAACAACGCGAGCAATGCAGTCGCGGGCATACGCGCCGGTGCGGTCATTGCGGCCCGCGAGCGAAGCGAGTTGCGTCCTATCCTCGAGCGTCGGTAGCGATCGATCTCGCCCACGGAACGCCTCCAAGAAGGTCAACTTCTCGAGCAAAACGCCCTGTGGCTCTCTCGGATCAGGCTCGAGCGTGACAATGGAAGACAGCGCGCTTTTGGCGTGCAGCGAGAGAAAGCCCATTGCGTCAGGATCGTCCACCGGAAGCCCGAGCGACTGCAGAACCGGATGCTGCAGGCGATCACGAAGGAATGAGATTTGACGCTCCCGTCGGCTCGGCTCGCGTTCCAAGACCGGCCAATACCAAGGAAAGAATTTCGTGTCACTCGGCACGTCGCTCCGCCGACCGGTCCAGAGCGCGCGATTTGCGAGGTGATCGGTGTTCAAGGCGATATCGGCATACGTGTCGACGTCGCCAACCAAGTACTTCAGATCGAAGTCGACCAACGTATTTTTGTTGAGCGAAATGATGTAGGGTACCCGTGTGAAAGCTCGGACGGACCCTCCAACCGCTTCGGCAGTGAGCCGAGCGCCATCAGTGTCCAAGCGCGTCAGGTTGTCGTCAATGATCGCGATGTCATGCCGATCGAACGCGAGCTGACTCTGGTCGATGTCAGCCTGACTCTGGTCGATGTCATCGTGGTAAAGAACCTCACGAACACGACGGTTCAGCGCCACTAACTCAGCTGTCAGTTCAGCACCGAATCTCTCCACCATATTGCCAGGGTTTATGACGCCGGCCTCGACCATCGTGTTGACGACCTGCAGGCCTCTTTTCGAATCGTCATCGCAAACCAGCACCGTCATTGTCTCGCTCCTCTCCACGAGAGCCTGAACGTCGTCGCGAACCCGAGCTCCGGCTCCACGAACTCTGCGGCCGCTGATCGACGCGCCGCCATCATGCGCACGATGGCCAGGCCAAGACCCTGACCCCCTAATGCGATGGACTGTTTCGTTTTTGGGATAACGAGTCGGCGCTCGAAGGGCTCGAAGAGTTGCTCAGCTTCCTTCAGCGGCACCCCGAGGCCGACACCAGTATCGCTCACGCGCAACCATTCGGTGCTGGGTCTGCTGCGCCCGCCATCGAACTTGATGCGCAAATCGCTGCTGTCGAGCATCGCATTCCATGCATTCGTCA
>Ga0210393_10001730_pt1 | contig 18157 bp, 20 predicted proteins | sample IncBWC27OmetaG_FD_160068 | JGI IMG/M metagenome (GOLD analysis project Ga0210393, IMG submission 160068) | Forest soil microbial communities from Barre Woods Harvard Forest LTER site, Petersham, Massachusetts, United States - Inc-BW-C-27-O ... | reverse complement strand
TCGGCGAGAAGGAGATCAGCCGGATGCGCCCCGGCGCCCTGTTCCTGAACCTGTGCCGCGGCTTTGTCATCGATCACGACGCGCTACGTCGACATCTGCTGTCCGGGCATCTCGCCGGCGCGGCCGTCGACGTCTTCCGCGACGAGCCCCGGGCGGCTGGCGAGGAGTTCCAGTCGGTCCTGCGCGGGCTGCCGAACGTGATCCTCACCCCGCATATCGGCGGGTCGACCGAGGAGGCACAGGCTGATATCGGCGCTTTTGTCGGTACTAAGCTGGCCGACTTCGTCGCCGAGGGAACCACGTCGCTGTCGGTGAACCTGCCGCAGGTCGCATTGCCGCCCGCCACCGGCACGCACCGGCTCGCGCATATCCACCGGAACGTGCCCGGTGTGATGGCCGAGATCAACTCCGTGCTGGCCGCGCACGATGTCAATGTCGAGGCTCAGCTGCTCGGCACACGCGGCGACCTCGGCTACGCGCTGACCGATATCGGCATCGACTATCCGGAGGCGGTCGTCGGGCGGCTCAGGGAAATGAGCCCGACCGTACGGCTGCGGGTTCTGTCTTGACGCTGGCGGCGGCGCTGCGGACGGCTGTCGGGTCCGAGCACGTCCTCCTCGACCCTGACCTGCGTGCCTCCTACGAGACCGACTGGACCGGCCGTTTCACTGGCCCGTCCCGCGCGGTGGTGCGTCCGGCCGATACGGCTCAAGTTGCCCAGGTACTCGCGGCCTGTGCGCACGCGGGAGTCGCGGTCGTCGTCCAGGGTGGCAGGACGGGCCTGGTAGGCGGGAGCGTTCCCCCGCCGGGCCCGGCCGAGAACGCGCCGGTGGTCCTGCTCACGACTCGGATGACCGAGCTGACGGACGTTTCTCAGATCACCCGGCAGGTCACCGCGGGAGCTGGGGTGACGCTAGCAAGGCTGACGGGGCACGCACGGGCGGCCGGGCTGGACTTCGGCGTCGATCTCGCCGCGCGGGACTCGGCGACGGTCGGTGGCATGGTGGCCACCAACGCGGGCGGCATCCGGGTGCTGCGCCACGGGAGCATGCGCGACCAGGTCGCCGGGGTCGAGGCTGCACTGGTCGACGGCCGGATCATCTCGCGGCTCGACGGGCTGGCGAAGGACAACACCGGATACGACATCAGTCACTTGCTCGCGGGCTCCGAGGGCACGCTCGCCGTCTTGACCCGGCTCCGGCTGCGCCTCGTCCCTGCCGAGCAGGAGCGTGCTGTCGCGCTGATAGCGGTGCGTGGTACCGCCGAGGCCGTCGAACTGCTAGCCGCCCTGCGGTCACAGTTGCCAGGTGTCAGCGCGGCCGAACTCTGTTTCCCCTCCGGGCTCGCGCTTGTTGCCAAGGTCACCGGGGCGCGCGTGCCGCTGGAAGGCGCGGGCGGGGCATACGTTCTGGCGGAGATCGCAGGCGAGTCCGATCCGGTTGACGACGTGCTCGCGGCGCTCGAGAGCTGCGAGCAGGTGCTCGATGCCACTGTCGCGTCGTCGGCGGCCGACCGGGCCCAGTTGTGGGCGCTGCGCGAGCGGCACACCGAGGCGATCAACTCGGTTGGCGTGCCCGTGAAACTGGACGTGTCAGTGCCGCTGGCCCGGCTCGCCGATCTCGTCGACCGGCTCCCTGGCGCGGTGGCCGCGGTCGAGCCAGCCGCTCAGCTGGTGCTCTTCGGCCACCTGGCCGAAGCGAACCTGCATGTCAACGTCCTCGGAGCAGACGATGGCGAGGCGGCCACTGTCGCCGTGCTATCGCTGGTGTCCAGCCTTGGCGGCTCGATCAGCTCGGAGCATGGCATCGGCCGGGCCAAGGCCCGCTGGCTTGACCTGTCGCGCAGCCAGGCGGAGATCGACGTCATGCGATCGATCAAGGCCGCCTTCGATCCGCTCGGCCTGCTCAACCCCGGCGTAATCCTGCCGGCCGAGGATGCCGGTGCGTCAGTCCGGGCCCTGAGCCATCGCTGACGACGCGCAAATCTCCCGGCCTACGGCTGCACGACTGAGTGGAGCTCGATCACCTCGTGCTGAGCAGCGGGCACGTTCGGCTTGACGTAGTGGGTGAACCAGTTCTCGAACTGGCGCTGGCTCTGCCATACCTCCCCGACAAGGAACCCGCTTGGGCTGGGATAGGCAAGTTGGATGATGAAGCCCGGTTGCTTCTTGATGAGCTCACCGAGATACTCCGATACCCGATCGTAGGCGGCCGCATCCATGTCCGGAGCGATCATCCTGACCAGTACTGCCATTCGAGACCCCCCGACTGAACGTCCCCGGAGAACCACGCTACCGAGCGGACTCCCGCCACCTCCACCCGGCTGTACTCGGCGGCCGCCGGGTCACTTTCTTTACCAGAACTGAAGCACCGGGATAAGGGATCTGCATAGTTCGCTGGATACGTTCACCAGCGTGAACACAGCTACAGGTGAGGCGCCGCCAGTTCATTCGACATCGGCTCGATCGCAGGACCGTATGCGCGCTGCCTGCCTGGCGTTCGGGGCAGTCGCGGTGCTCATGCTCGCCGCCTGCGCGTCGACAGGGCCTGCCGGCGGGAGCTCGGCGGCGACCTCGGCCGCTCGGACGCCGCGCCCAGCGCCGAGCGCCTCGGTTCGCACGACCGCACCGCCAGCACCTGAGGTAGTGGTATCCCAGTTCCGGCCTGCTGACGGAGCCGTCATCACGGTGGCCCGCTTCGCCGGTGCGGTGACTTATCGGCTGCACAGCGGGAGCGAGGACCCCGGCGCCGCGGCGCTGTCCGTGGTCAGCGCGGGCCCGGCTATCAGCGGCCCAGAACGCAGTCGGCTGCTCGCCGCATTCAATGGCGGCTTCCTGCTGGCAGCCGGCGCTGGCGGCTACGAACAGGAGGGGCATGTCATCAGTCCGCTCCGGCCTGGGCTGGCGAGCCTGGTCATCGACGGCTCGGGCGCCGTTCACATCGGCGTCTGGGGGGCCGGCCTGCCACAGCCCGGCGAAGCGGTGTTCAGTGTCAGGCAGAATCTGCGGCTGCTGGTCAGGCAGGGACACCCAACGCTGGCGGCAGGAAACTGGACGATCTGGGGAGCAACCCTGGGCGGCGGCGAGTCCGTGGCGCGCAGCGGACTGGGCCAAGACGCGGCCGGCGAGCTCATCTACGCGGGCAGCATGGCCGCCACGCCTGCGGACGTGGCCGCCGCGCTCGTGAACGCTGGTGCGCGAACGGCCATGGAGCTCGACATCAACCCCGAATGGGTCCAGCTAGACGTCGCACGGGCTCAGGGGCGGCGACTTCGAGCCGCCATCCCTGGCCAGGCCCGTCCGGCCGACCAGTACCTGGTCGGGTGGACGCGCGACTTCATCACGGTTCTCGGCTAGCGCACACAGCGGCGGATGCTAGACCTTCACTGGGACAGGCAACCTCAGGGACGGAAGGCAGTGGCGCGTGATGGATGAAACCGGCGGCGCTGGACGGCTGGCGGGCAAGAGCGTGCTGGTGACGGGCGGAACGACCGGCATCGGCTTCGCGATCGCCGACAGATTCCTGCGCGAAGGCGCGATGGTCGTGGTGACCGGGCGGAATCAGGACCTGGGCCGGCAGGCCGAGGATGCGCTCGGAGCTTCGGGCCGTTCCTGGTTCCTGGCCGCTGACGCCGCCGATCCGGCCGCCGTGGCCACATCCGTGGAGGTCGCCGTCGAGCGACTAGGAGCTCTCGATGTCCTGGTGAACAACGCCGGCGTCGGGGTCGAGGCGAGCTTGCTGGAGACGCCGGTGGCGGACTACGACCGGGTCATGAACGTGAACGTGCGCGGCTACTTCCTCTACGCCCAGGCCGCCTATCCGCACCTGGCACGCCGCCGCGGCGCCATGATCCACATTGCCTCGGACGCGGGCATCTGGGGTGAGGAGTCCATCGGGCTGTACTCAGTGTCCAAGGCGGCTGTGGTGATGCTCGGGAAAATGCTCGCGCTAGAGGGAGGCAGAGATGGCGTGCGCTCGAATGTGCTGTGCCCGGGCGACACGTGGCCAGGCATGCGACACATGGCGCCGCCAGGGGAGGACGACCGGCCTGAGAGTGGTGAGTGGCCGATGCCACCGATCGGCCGGCTCGGCGAGGCGCGTGACGTCGCCGCTGCGGCCGTGTTCTACGCAAGCGACGAGACGGACTTCATCACCGGCACGACCCTGCTCGTCGACGGCGGCATGACCGCCGGCTATCACCAGCGGGAGCGATAGCAGGGTGGCTGCTGTGCGACAGTGGAGATCACGAGTCCCGGCCCGGGCGTCCGGAGGACAGGAGCAGCCATGAACGATCCCGGCGGCGCCCGTGTCGCGGTCTACATCGATTTCGACAACATCGTGATCTCGCGCTACGACCAGGTGCATGGCCGAGGTCAGTTCCAGCGTGACAAGGTGCGCGGGTTCAACAGGTCAGACCGGCCCGCCGATGCCGATGTCGCCGAGCGGCTCCGGCGCGCCACCGTGGACGTCGGCGCGGTGATCGACTTCGCTTCCTCGTTTGGCACCCTTGTGCTCACCCGCGCCTACGCGGACTGGTCCGCGCCCGTGAACGCCGATTACCGCGGCCAGCTCGTCAGTCGTGCGGTGGACTTGGTGCAGCTGTTCCCCACCGCCGCCTATGCCAAGAACGGTGCCGACATCAGGCTGGCCGTGGATGCGGTCGAGGACATGTTCCGACTACCAGACCTCACTCATATGGTGATCGTGGCCGGGGATTCCGACTACATTCCCCTCGCGCAGCGGTGCAGGCGACTAGGCCGTTACGTCGTGGGCGTCGGGGTGGCCGGCTCGACTAGCAGATCACTCGCGGCGGCGTGCGACGAATTCGTGACGTATGACGGGCTGGCCGGCCTCACCGGCACCGATGCCACCGTCCTGCCGACCGGACCGGCTGCCGGGAGAGAGCCGGAGCTTGAGGAGGCCACTGGCGCGCCGTCCGCCCGGGGCTCGCGACGTGCCAGGCGCGCGGAGACCGCGGAGACCGCCGGGACCGCGGTGATCGATGAGGCTGATGATCTTGAATCCGAGGACCCGCAGGAAGTGGCGACCAGACTCCTGGAACGAGCACTGCGACTCGGCCAGGAAAAAGATGACGCTGACTGGCTGCACAGCTCTGCCGTGAAGAGCCAGATGAAGCGCATGGACCCGTCGTTCAGCGAGAAGGCACTCGGCTACCGATCCTTTTCCGACTTCGTCAAGTCACGTGATGCCGTCGCAGAACTGGACGAGACGAACCCGGCTCGGCTTGTACGGCTCAACCCGACTGCGCTGGCGCAGTAAAGCCAACCGCTACTGGGCATTCCCGAGCTCGGCTAGCAGCCGCTGGACCTCGGCGACGAGCTCACCGGTTGGCAGCATCCCGGGCATGTCGACATCGGTCTGCGGATTGTCGCCTGCCGCGATGCGCTGCCACCGATGCATCGCCATGTCAGTGAACTGCGGATCGGTGAGCACCCAGAACCGGTCGGCGATGACAGCGTCGGCTACCAGGTCAGCCAGGGCCGCCGGCGCCATCCCGTCGGCTATGACACGGCGGACATGCGGAGACGTCACCTGAGCCGTCAGCGCGGGCGCCGGTACTTCGCCGAGCGCTGCTGGCCAGTTGCGCGCCGCATCGATGATGCCGGTGCGGACCCATCCCGGGCATACCACGCTGACCCCGACCGGGAGCGCCGCGGCTTGCATGGCCTGGTAAAGGTCCTCGGAGATGGCGACCACGGCGTGCTTGGTCGCGTCGTAGGAGGGACTGAAACCGGGGATCAGGCCAGCGACGCTGGCCGTGTTCACGATGTGGCCCTCGCTCTGCAGCGCCAGCTGGGGGAGGAACGCCCGTATCCCGTGAATGACTCCCCACAGGTTGACTCCCAATACCCATCTCCACGCGGAGACCGGGCCGAACCACGGGTCTGCGTCACTCACGACGCCCGCGTTGTTGCACACCACATGCACTGCCCCGAATCGATCAACCGCGGCAGCCGCCAGAGCCTGGACCGCGGCTTCGTCGCTCACGTCAGTCGGCACTGCGAGCGTCTTAACGCCTAGCCGCGCAATCTTCTGCTCCGCAGCCGCCAACGCGGTCTGCTCGACGTCGGCCAGCACAACGTCCAGCCCGGCGACGGCGAAGCGCTCGGCCAGCGCCAGGCCGATGCCGCTTGCTGCCCCGGTGACAACGGCCACCTTGCCCGCGCTCAGTTCCATGGCCTCCCCGATCCGACCTGCCAGCTGGCCCCTACCTGAGGTTCCATGCTGTCAGTGTCGGCGATGGGTGGCAATATCCTGAATTCAACCTTGGCGCGTGCCTCGCGATGAAGGGCCTCAGCCGCCGGTGAGCCTCACATCCGGGCGAACCTTCGCGGCATCAGCGCACCGATAAGCCAGAACAGCGGGATAAACAAGCCCACGATGAACATGACCCAGTGGCCCTTTCGCAGTGATATGACGCCCAGCGTGACCAGCAGCAGGAAGTAGATGATCCCGAAGATCCACCCCATTGTGCGATTCCCCCGTCAGCTCGCTCCGTAGCCTTCACTGTGCGGGCTGCTCCGGCGAATGGCATCACCCACAGGAGGTGACGCCAGGCTGTCCCGCCCTTGCTAGGTCAGCGTTTCGACCTCCGCGGTGAGAGTCCCCCCTGAGTCGCCGGTATTGATGACGCTGCAGGGCTCTAGCAGCAGGACCGCGGTCTCGATGTCGGCGCGCGGGCAATGCTCGGCGCCCTGCGGGACCACGAAGAGGTCTCCTGGTCCGAGGACAACCTCGCGCTCACGCATCTGGATGGTCAATTCACCCCGCAAGACCAGGAAAAGCTCGTCGGTGTCGTCGTGCTTGTGCCACGTGAAGTCACCTTGCAGCTTCACTATCCGCACGTCGTAGTCGTTGATTTGCGCGATCCTCTTGGGTGACCAGTGGTCAGTGAAGCGGGCCAGCATTTCGTCAATGTTCACCGGATCCATGTCTGCCATCGTGGCCGACGCGGCGGTCGCTGTCGCTATATTTAGTGGCCATGTTTGTCTCCGGACTGGTGAACCTGTACACCCGCGACATCGAAGCCGGGCTGCACTTCTACCGCGATCTTCTCGGCTTCGCCGAGACGTTCCGCACCCCCGCCGATGGCATCCCTGAGCATGTCGAGCTCGAGCTGAACGGATTCACCATCGGCCTCGGCACGGTCGAGGCAGCAAGGCGCGTGCACGGCGTTGACGCCGTACCTGGCAGCCCGGCCATGGTTCTGGTGGTGTGGACCGATGATGTCGACAACGCCTTCGCGGAACTCGTCGCCGCCGGGGTACCTGTGCTTCAGCCGCCGCACAATACCGGCAGCAGCAACCGGAACGCCCTGCTGCGTGACCCGGACGGCAATCTCGTGGAGATCGTCGCCAAGATTGCGTAGGCAGACCGGGGTGCGCTCGGCTGGCGGTCGGTCATCTGCGCCAGCCTCCGTCGGGCCGGCCAGTTACATTCCGCGCGCGCCGTCGGCGAGCTCACGAAGGATATCGAGGTGCCCGTTGTGCCGGGCAGTCTCCTCGGTCAGATGGAAAAGGACCCAGCGCAGCGTGACCGGATCGGCCCCCCTTAGGTCGCCCCTCGATGGGGTGTCCAGATCGAGGGACGCCACCAGCTCGCGGTGCCGGGCGCAGGCAGCCCGGTACTCAGCCAGCAGCTGGGTGAGCGGCACATCGACCGCGATCCGGAACTCGCGATCGGGATCATCGTCTGTCCACGGCGCGTTGATCGTGCCGCCGAGCAGGTTCTTCTCGATCCACGCGCTCTCGACCCAGCGCAGGTGGCTTACCACCCCGGATATGGTCATCAGCGGCGAGCCCGGCAACGGCGCCCGGCGAGCGTCCGCATCCGACAAGCCCGCGCACTTGGCATGGACGGTATCGCGCGCATAGTCCAGGAATGTCGTCAGGACCGTGCGCTCGTCCCAGCTCGGCGGGATGTCATCAGCCCGGCCAGGTGCGATCGATTGTGAAGCTGATTCTGAAGTCATGTCATTCCTCTGCTGAGCAAAGGCGCGACGGTGACTGTTATTGGCCAGTCTCCGGAGGCGCCTGACGGTGTCTAGACATCGCGCCTCCTTCCTGGCTAGTTGCGCCGCACGCCGCGGCGGCCCGCCGAGCCTAACGCGGCAGGCGGTGCCGGGGCAACGTTGTTCACTGTGAGCAGGCACTCTTGAGCGTGCCCTAAGGCTGCGTTCAGCTGCCGGTCGGGCCGTACCGGCATTATCTCTACCAGCGCGGGAGATGCCCGCAGATCACGCGCACATCCCTCGCAGAAGGGAGGCCGCCTAGTGAGTAGGCACAAAAAGGACACTTCGGCAGCAGCGCCCGCCACTGCCAGAGCGGGATCGGCCGCGGCACGGCTGCGCCGTGGCATCCCGCTCGAGGTATCCGGACCCTCCCAGCCTGCCGCCACGCTGGCACGACGCGTGTTCGCGCTATCGGCGGGGCTAGCCATCGCGGCACTGGCGGTCGGGATGTACCGCATCGGCGTCGGCCTGATCCCCGTCCCGTGGCTAGCCGTCGGCCCGCTGCTTGCCTCGTTGGTGTTGTCCCCGCGGATGACCGCCGTGCTGGCGGGATGGGCGATGCTGCTAGGCCTCGGGCTCATCCTGAACCAGCCCTTGCGGCCAGGCATGCTCGCGTCGCACCTTGGCGTACTCGTGCTGCTGGCCGGGTTCGCTGTGGCCAACTCTGCGCTGCGCACCGCCGCCCAGCGACGGCTCAGCCAGATCCGCGCCGTCGCGAGGGTGGCCCAGAGCGCGCTGCTGCGTGCCGTCCCCGCCACCATCACCGCGGGACGGCTAGCCTCCCGCTATGTGTCGGCGGCGGCGGACGCAAAGGTGGGCGGCGACGTGCTCGAGGTCGTTTCCGACAACGGCCGGACGCGCTGGCTGATCGGGGATACCCGCGGCAAGGGATTGCCGGCGGTGCGCCTGGCTGGCGTCGCGATGACCAGCTTTCGGGACGCCTGCAACCAGCCGGGCCTGTCGCTCGCAGAGATCGCCAGGGTCGTCGATAGATCAGTCACGGGAGCCGCAGGAGATGAGGACTTTGTCACGGCGTTGTTTGCCGAGTACGACCCGCGCGGCTGGCTTCAGCTCGTCATCTGCGGGCACCCGACGCCGCTGCGACTAGCGGCGGACGGCAAACTGCAGGCCCTGACTCCGGCCACGTACGCGACGCCACTCGGCCTGCATCCCGACATCCGGCCCGCCACGTTCTCGGTCGGGGTCGGCGACAGGGTCATCTTCTACACCGATGGGCTCCTGGAGGCACGGGACCGGGCTGGCCGGTTCTTCCGGCTAGACGACTGCGTCGATACTCTCCGTCGGCCCGATCTAGAGCAAGCCGCCGACGAGCTGCTCAGCCGCCTGATCGCCCATACCGGGCGGCACCTCGACGACGACGTCGCCCTGCTGCTATTCGAGGCGACGGCCAGTGGCAGCCTGCCGGACATCGATCGGCTGGCCGGTCAGGGAGCCTCGCAGAGAAATGCCGTGGCGGCCGCCGCGAGATAGCCGGGATCGGCCGCTCCGCACATCTCTCGGATGGAGTGCATGGACAGCACAGGTATGCCGACATCCACCGTGCGAATGCCAAGCCGGGCCGCAAGGATCGGGCCAACGGTCGATCCGCACCGGACGTTGTTACGCGATACGTATACCTGTGACGGAACTCCGGCCGTTCGGCAGGCACGCGCCCACGCAGCCGCGCCGATAGCATCGGTCGCGTAGCGGTGGCTGGCGTTGATCTTCAGGGCGGGCCCGCGCCCTGGGATGGCCCGGTGCGCCGGATCGTAGAAATCCTGGTAGTTCGGATGCACCGCGTTCCCGGCATCGGCCGACAGGCAGCGTGAGTCAGCTACAGCGCGAGCACGTTGCCTGGCATCGGCGCCAAGGCCCGTCCAGATCTGCGTGAGCACCATGTCCAGCAGGGGACCGGCCGCTCCGGTCATGGAGGTACTACCGATCTCTTCGTGATCGAACGCGGCGTAGACCACGATGACGCCCTGCTGGTCAGCTGATTCGCAGGCACGCAGGAAGGCCAGCAGGCCCGCATGCGCCGAGGACAGATTGTCCAGCCGGGAGGCAGCGAGCAGCTCCGAGTCCCGGCCAGTTAGCGTGGGCCGCGCGACGTCGTGCAGGACAAGGTCATGGGCTGCGACGTCGCTCGCGGAAACGCCGGTCTCAGCCGCCAGAAAGTCGATGAGGTCCCCATCCCGGACCTCGCCGACACCCCAGACTGGCAGCAGGTGCTGCTGCGGGTCGAGCTTGAGGCCGCGGTCGTTGACCTCCCGGTCCAGGTGAGGCGCTAGCTGTGGCACGCGCAGCAGCGGCCTGTCGACATTGACAAGCACGCTGGATCCGTCGAGCAAGACCAGCCGGCCAGCAAGTCCGAGGTCGCGATCGAGCCAGGAATTCCACAGCGGCCCTCCGTAGACCTCGACCGCTACCTGGCGCCAGCCGGCCGCGCCAGTATCAGGCCGGGGCTTGATTTTCAGCGTCGGAGAGTCAGTATGTGCAGCGATGATGCGAACAGGCGTTGTGGCGGTCGCGCCATGCGGCTGATGCCACGCGATCACGGTGCCGTCGCACACGAGGTAATGCTGTCCGCCCGTGGTATCGGTCTCGGACTCCGCAGTGTCGGGCTGCTCCGTGAAGCCAGCGGCCCGCAACCGCCGGACAATTTCCGCAGTGACATGAAATGGCGATGGCCCGCTCGTGATGAAGTCCGCCAGGTCGAGCGTCGTAGCCGTGCTCGGTTCACTCATGCGAGTCCCTTAGTACCCTTTCTCGCTCGAATAGAGGTTCCGCAGCGGACGCCCGCCCACGGTAGAGGCCGAATGCGGCGAGATGATCACGTTCTGCATGTCCCACAGAGGCGACTCCTGGGGCAACGGCTCAACGGACGCGACGTCCAGGCATGCACCCCCGAGGTAGCCGTCCGCGAGCGCGGCGATCAGGGCAGGCTCGTCAATGACGGCGCCGCGGGCAATGCTCACCACGATGGCGCCGGGCCGACCTGGGAGCAGTGTAGCGGGCTGGCCGACGGGTAACTCAAGCGGAGGAACTGCCCGCCGGCGAGAGGATACCCATGGCAGCGACGGACGAGACCGTGGCGATTCTCGGCGTCGGAGCAATGGGTCACGGCATGGCGGCCAGTGCCCTGCGGGCCGGCCTCCCGACGATCGTCTGGGATCGGCATCCGGAGGCGACCCGCGACCTCGCCGAGCACGGTGCAGAAGTCGCCGAGACCGCGGCCAACGCGGCGCGGCAGGCCGGGATCGTGGTGACGATGGTGCCCGACGCGGCCGCCGTCATCTCGGTCGCACGCGACCAGGGAGTGCTCGCCGCGCTCGCGCCGGATGCGATCTGGGCCCAGATGAGCACGATCGGCCTGGCCGGCATCAACGATGTCAAGGCCATGGTCGATCGCGAGCGTCCTGACGTGACGCTCCTGGACGCGCCGGTGTCGGGCAGCAAGGATCCGGCGGCGCAGGGCCAGCTGATCATCTTCGCGTCCGGGCCGGACGAGTCACGACGGCGTATCACACCGCTCTTTGACGCGCTCGGCCGCCGAACCGTCTGGGTCGGGGCAGCCGGAGCCGGGACCCGGCTGAAGCTGGTGAACAACACCTGGCTTGCCTTGCAGTCGGAAGCGGTTGCCGCATCCATGGCACTCGCCACCCGGCTGCGTCTCCCGACCGACACCGTGGTGGACGCGCTGGACGGCAGCCCGATCGTCTCGCCGTGGCAGGCGGCCAAGCTGCGCCGGATCGCCGACGGCGAGTTCTCGGCCCAGTTCGCATTGTCGCTCGCGCTGAAAGACGTGTATCTGGCGCTGCAAGCGTCCGTTGACGATCAGCTTGCGGTCCTTGCCTGCCTGGCCGACGAATGGCAGCGCGTCGTCGACTCCGGACTAGGTGACTGCGACCTGACCGTTGTCACGCGCGTGCTCGAGCAGCAGGGCGCAGGCGCGACGTCGCCTGACACTGAACGCAGCAGCTAATGCCGCGGATCGCCGGATGCTGGCCATCGACCCGAGCGCGATGACGGCGAGCGCGATAGCACATGCGAGGGTGGCGCGGAAGTCGCCAAACGCCTGCGCGCCGTAGCCGACCGCAATGACCGGCACCGTCAGGCCGACGTAGGCGAACACGAAGAAGGTGGAGATAACCTGGCCGCGGCTCGCCGCCGGGGCAAGCCGGTTAGCGACGGCCAGGCTGCCCATGAAGACGGCGCCAATCGCCAGTCCGCTGACCACGGTGCCGGCCAGGAAGAGCGGCAGCGATGCAGCGGACAGCCCGGCGACTATCAGGGCAAGCGCCGCCAGGAACACCGTCAGCCCGGCCAGCATCACCGGTCGGCTCGGCAGCCGGGACCCGGCGAGCTGCGTGGCCGTACCGACGGCAAACGCCAGGAAGACCACGGTGCCGGCGAGCGCGTGGCTGGTGTCATGTAGCACGCCGCTGAGGAACGTCGGGACGAGGGAACTGAACAGGCCGAGCAGAGAGAATGCCGCGAATCCGGCGAACCCGGCCGCGATGAACTCGGACCTGCCCGCCTGCGGAATGCCGAAGCCACGGAACCGGAGGGACAGCGGAGTCCGCTCGCTGACCGTCTCCGGCACGACCAGCAGGCCGAAACCCGCGACCGCTACGAGCCCGAGCTGGACCAGGAACGGCAGCACCGTCGGCTGAGGAGCGTACTGGGCCAGCAGTCCGGCCAGCAGCGGACCGAGACCGAGGCCGCCCATGTTGGCCGTCGTTGAGATGAGCGACGCGCGGCGACCCGAGCCGGTGCGCGCCGTCTCGGTGAGCGCGGCGGTGGCCGTGCCGGTCATCAGCCCAGCCGACAGGCCAGAGAGCAGCCGTCCGAGGAACAGCCAGCCGACGCTCGGCGCGAGGATGAACGTCACCGCCGAGGCGATGCTCAGCCCGATGGCTGCGGCCAGCACCGGCCGCCGGCCCACCTGGTCGGACGTGTGCCCGGCGCCTAGCAGCGCGGCGAGCACCCCGACCGCGTAGACCGCGTAGATCAGCGTGATCAGGCTCGTGGAGAAGTGAAATTGAGCCTGATAAATCACATACAGGGGAGTTGGCAGGGTTGTGCCCAGCATGGTGACCGCGAACGTGTACGCGAGGAGCCAGAATGCCACCGGGCGGGACAGCCGCCAGGCGGGCTTGTTAGCGACCGACGCATCGAGGCAGTCGACACACGGCCGATCAGCCGTGGAGCGGCTGGTCGTGCTTGTGTTCATGCCTCAACCGTAGGTCGGCGGCGGAGAGATATGGCCTGGGGGTCAGCCTTGGTAGCCGGCTTGCGCCAGCAGTCGCCGGAGGTCCACCACCATCTGCGTGTCGATGTCCTTGTGCGCCGGAGGATCGAGGAACTCGGTTTCCGTCCCGACGGTTACCGCGACCTTGCCGTCATGCTGATCCGCTACTGAGCCGACCGCCGCCAGCAAGGACACGACCGCGTGCCACTCAATGTTGTGGCTGACGGGATGCTGGAACAGCTGGCGGAGCGTGGTGCGGTGGTGGTTGGTCAGGTGCTCTGGCTCCGAGCTCGATGACATAGGTGCTCCTTCCAAGGGGCCACCATAGCCCGGGCCGGGACAGGACTTCCCGATACCATGGCTGCCCTACGTCTGCACCAGGCGCCGGGCTCTGGGGAGGTGCTGACCCTGCTGATCTCGGAGATCATTAGTGCCCGCTGATTATGACAAGATCCGGGCGGAGAATGTCGCCCGCTACGGCTGGGATACGGCCGTGCTCGAACTGCTCGGCCAGCTCTACAGCGAGCGGACGCACTTTATCTTCGAGCTGATCCAGAATGCTGAGGATGCCGGCGCGACTGGCCTGACATTTGCCCTCTTCGCTGATCGGCTGGAGGTTAGCCACGACGGGCGTGACTTCACGGTTGCCGACGTCCGCGCCATCTGCGGCGTCGGTCAGGGCACCAAGGCGGATGACCTGACCCAGATCGGCGAGTTCGGCATCGGTTTCAAGGCGGTCTATGCCTACACCGACAGCCCGCGAATCCACAGCGGCGGCGAGAATTTCCGGATTGAGAAATACGTCCGGCCGTGCGCGGTGGATCCGCTCGCCGAGCCCGCGGCGGCGACCGTATTCGTGTTGCCCTTCGACCGCGCCGAAGTTCCCGCGGCCGTCGCCGTCGGCGAGATCTCGGCGGCCCTCGCCAACATCGGCGTCGAGACGTTGTTGTTTCTGCGCAATATTGAGCGAATTCGCTGCTGCGGGCTGCTGACCGCCGACGTCGTGCTAGCTCGGACGTCAGTACCGCGCGCCCAGTCCGGCCGGCGAGTCGCACTCTCCAGCGGGCAAGCGCTCGGCCGCGGCGACGAGGAATGGTTCGTCTGGGAACGGCCGCTTGACGGCCTCGGCCATCCGGCTCAGCGGGTGGAGATCGCCTTCATGGTGCGGCCCGAGATCGACTCCCGCCGGCTGATCAGGCGGGAGACCTCACCGCTCGTCGTATTCTTCCCGACGCAGAAGGAGACGTTCCTCGGATTTGTTCTCCAGGGTCCGTACCGGACGACGCCCGCACGGGACAACGTTCCCGAGCATGACGAGTGGAACCAGGCGCTGGTCCGCGAGACGGCGAGCTTGCTCGCTGACGTGCTGGCAGGGCTCCGGGACGAGGGGATTCTTACCGTCGAGGTACTGCAGGCGCTGCCACTGGACGCCGCCCGTTTCGGTCCGGGGACGATGTTCCGCGCCCTCTTCGAGGCTGTCCGCACCGCCATCAGCCAGGACGAGATGATTCCCGCCGCGGATGGCGGCTATCGTTCGGCCCGGCAGCTCAAGCTGGCCAGCGGGGCAGGCCTGCGCGAGTTGCTCACGCCAGACCTGCTGGGCGATCTGTGGGGCGAGGACGGCGCCATCGCCTTTGTTGCAGATTCGATCTCGGAGATCGCGACACCCGTCCTCTGGCAGTACCTGCGCGAGGTATCCGGCCTGGACGAGGTGACACCGGAAGCCGTCGTGTCGCGCCTCACCGCCGAGTTTCTCTCGGTCCGGTCTGATCAGTGGCTCGTCAGCTTCTACTGGTTCCTCTACCAGCATCCCGCGTTGTGGCAAGAGCCGAGGCATCGAGGCGAGCTGGCCGGGCCGGCTCGCGCCAAGCCGATCATCCGGCTTGACGGCGGGGCACACGTGGTGCCGTTCGATGAGGTAGGCAGGCCAGCCGCGTATCTTCCAGGACCTGTCGAGACGGGTTTCGCAACGGTGCGGAGGTCCATTGCAGTCCATCCCGACGCGCGGCAGTTCCTCACCGCGCTCGGTTTCGACGAGCCCGACGTCGTCGCTGAGGTACTGGACCACGTCCTGCCGCGCTACCACGACGCCGATGTCGCCAAGCTGGACGCAAGCCAGCACGACGCTGACCTCGAACTAGTCGCGCGCGCGCTCGACGGTGCTTCTCAGGCCAACCGGGAGCGACTTCTTGAGACGCTCCGCGAGACCACCTTCCTCGTCGGGGAGAACGCGGCGACCGGCGCCCAGCGGCTGATGCGGCCAGGCGATCTGTACCAGCGGACGAAGGCGATGGAGTGCTACGTCGACGGCAATCCAGACGCGTGGCTCGCTGCCGACGGGTATGGTCCCTGGCTGGCTCAGCTGCGCGGGATGGGCGTCCGGGAGACAGTGCAGCTCGACGCGCGCGCGGCTGACGAACTCGGCTACGTGACGATTGCCGACGACTTCGCCTGGCATGAGCGCGGGGTGGCGGGGTTCGATCCGTCGGCCACCGCCGACGGACTGGAGTACGCGCTCAGGAACCCGAATCATGCTCGCTCGGAATTCATCTGGAACGCGGTGCTTGTCCCCGGCCGCCACCTTCTCGCGGGCGTCGTTGAGAAGTCTCACCGGGTGGAGTTCGCCGACGCCCGGCGCGAGTACATGCTGTCGCCCATCGGGGCGGTAGCCAGGGACGCGGCGTGGCTTCCTGCCGCCGACGGAACGTTCCGTCGCCCGGCTGATCTCGACATGGCCGAGCTGCCGCAGTCCTACGAGCGAGACGAGGTACTGGCGCAGGCGCTGGAGATGACGCGGCCGTTGCTCGAGGAAGCGGGCCGCCAGCTAGGGCTCCCGGCTGACTTCCTGCGCAAGCTGAGCAGGCATCCCGACCTCGTCGCGTCGATCGAGCAGGAGCTCAGAGCCCGCGACGATCGCCCGTGAAGCGCCGCTGGTCCGCATCGGCTTCTCGGTGTGGCGCGCGTTGGCGCATTGGGTATGCCAGTCCGGACGGACGGTAGCGCGGCCAAGAGGCGCTGGGGCGGGAGTACGCACGATGGCGGAGTCTGGCAGAAAGCATCGCGTGGTGATCGTGGGGGCGGGTTTCGCCGGCTTCAATGCCGCGCGGGAGCTCGTCCGGCTGGCGGGCGCCACGACCGAGATCGTGGTGATCAACTCAACGGATTATTTCCTGTACCTGCCCCTCATGCCGCAGGTCGCAGGCAGCCTGATCGAGCCGCGGCACATTATGACGTCGTTGTCGCGCCGGCTGCGGCGAACCCGATACATCCTGGGCACGGTGCAGCACGTGGACCCGGCGCGCAAGCTGGTGAGCTGGGCCAGCCCGGAGGGCGGATCCGGCGAATGCGGCTACGACCGGCTGATCCTGACCGCGGGCAGCGTGAACAAGCTGCTGCCGATCCCCGGGGTGGCCGAGTACGCGCACGGGTTCCGCAGCATCGCCGAGGCCAGCTATCTGCGCGACCACATCACCCGCCAGCTCGAGCTGGCCCAGGCCGCTACCGATCCGGCCGAGCGTGCGGCCCGCTGCACGTTCGTGGTGGTCGGTGCTGGCTACACCGGAACCGAGGTCACTGCGCATGGCCAGCTGCTCACTGCCCGCCTGACCCGCCACATGCCGGGCCTGGCCGGGCAGCCGATCCGGTGGCTGCTGCTGGACACCGCACCGCGGCTCCTGCCCGACCTCGATCCGCGACTGTCCCGCACCGCGGACAGGGTACTGCGGCGGCGCGGTGTCGAGGTTCGCACTGGCCAGTCCGTCACCGGGGCCCTGACCGACTCGGTGCATCTGTCTACCGGCGAGAAGGTGCCGACCCGGTCACTGATCTGGTGCGTCGGCGTCCGGGCCGACCCGATGGTGGACGGCCTGCACCTGGAAACCAGCAGGGGACGGCTGGTGGTCGATGAGTACATGGCGGTGCCGGGAGCGGAGGATATCTACTCCTGCGGCGACTGCGCTGCGGTGCCTGACCTGACCCGCCCCGGCCAGGTCTGCGGCATGACGGCCCAGCACGCTCAGCGGCAGGGCCGTCAGGTCGCCAGGAATGTCGCAGCCTCACTCGGCGCCGGCACCGCCGCCCCGTATCAGCACCGCGACCTGGGCTTCCTGGTCGACCTGGGCGGGCTCGCGGCCGCGGTGAATCCGCTGCACATTCCGCTCTCCGGGCCGCCAGCCGCCGCCATTACCCGCGGCTACCACCTGTGGAGCATGTCAGGAAACCGGATGCGAGTGCTGACCGACTGGATGCTGAACGCCGTGACGCCTGCCGAAATCACTTCCTTCGGACTGATCAGCGCCGAGTCCGTCCCCCTCGACACCGAGCACCCGACCGCCTGACGCAATCGATCAGGCACACGTCCGGCAAGGAAGGATGGCGATCCAATGCCAGCAGTTCGCGCGCGCCGTGTGTACGAACAGGCTGCGCAGTCCGATGGCAGCCGCGTCCTGGTGGACCGGCTCTGGCCTCGCGGCCTGTCTAAGGACAAGGCTCACCTGGACGAGTGGCTCAAGGCGGTGGCGCCGTCAGACGAGCTGCGCCGCTGGTACGGCCACCAGCCTGGCAAGTTCGCTGAGTTCAAGCGGCGCTACGAGGCCGAGCTGAAAGACCCCGAACGGGCCGATGCGCTGCGTCACCTGCGTGAAGAAGCCAGGTCCGGGCCGGTGACGTTGCTGACCGCCAGCAAGGATCTCGAGCACAGTGAAGCCGCAGTCCTCGCACAGTTGCTACGTTCTCCGCAGGGCACGCCGCACTAGCGCCTGCCCGGAGGGGGCTGCCAGGTGGACCTGCCGTGACGATGCCGGCTACGCCAAGTTCCGCGCTCGGGCGTGAGTCGGCGGAATTGCGGACGCGCCGCCTGGCTGCGGCGCGCCGGCG
>Ga0210393_10001726_pt1 | contig 18172 bp, 18 predicted proteins | sample IncBWC27OmetaG_FD_160068 | JGI IMG/M metagenome (GOLD analysis project Ga0210393, IMG submission 160068) | Forest soil microbial communities from Barre Woods Harvard Forest LTER site, Petersham, Massachusetts, United States - Inc-BW-C-27-O ... | reverse complement strand
GTGCGGCTCTGCCCGGGTTTGCGCCACCCGCAGACTCCACATGCCCAGCCAGTTGCGCAGTGTGCAGGCCGCGGCGATGCCGTGCGCGGAGCGGTTCGCCTTGGCCGGGACGCCCGCATAACACGTGTTCGGTTGACGCGTGGTGGGCTCGATGCTGGGGTCGACCATGCGGGGATCGGCCCAGGTTCGCACGACGGTGAACGGCCGATCCGAAAAGCCAGCGGCCCGAACACGTTTGAGCTCCATTTCGGCCCAGTTGGTGATGGCGTGGTTGCGCGCGATCTGCGCCGCACGGTAGCGGGCGAGGAACTCCGGCGAGTACGGGGGACCGTTTGCCTCATTGAACAGGTCAAGGTCGGGATCGGTGGCCACCGGGTCATTCTCGTCGACGACGGCGGCGTCCATCCACGCCGTCAGCACCTCCGGCCGCCCGGGATGAGCGGCGGTGGCCACGTAGCCGTCGGCGGGGATCAACTCGGCCAGCCCGGCCGCCGGACGCATACCCTCGAGCGGAGTCACATTCGGGCCGACGGCCTGTGACTGATAGGCGGCCATCAACGAGCCTCCTCCCGAATTACCCAGCAGCACAACGGTATCCACTCCCTGGACCTCGCGGAGCCAACGAACCCCGACACCGATGTCGACCAGGGCGTGGTCGAGCAAAAAGCTGCTTTCGAAACCACGGAACCGGGTGTTCCAGCCGAGAAATCCGATACCACGGGTGGCCATGTAGTCAGCGAGATAGTGCTCGGAAAAGTCGATCTGGTAGTGCGTGGCGATCATCGCCACCTTCGGCTTTCGCCCGACCCCGCGGTGGTACAGACCCTGGCACGGATGGCCGCCGGCACCGGCGCGCCCTGCGGTGAGAGACGGCAGCCCGACGAACTCGCGGATAACCCCTGCGGCACCGGTATGACGAGTCAATTCAGCGGCTCTCCTCAGGCGTAGATGGCTCGGTAGTAGATGTTGGCGATGGTCTGGATACAGGCCTGGTCGTCGGGCTCGCCGGAACGTGTCCCGCTGAGCTGGACGTAACAGAACTGGTTGAACATCGCCACGATGGCCTCGGCGATGAGCTGTGGGTCATCGTCGGGGCAGTGGCCGTCGGCCTGAGCGCGCCGGACCGTCTCCGTGATGAAAGAGATCGGTATGGCGCACATTTCGGCCCAGTACTGTGCGAAGTCGTCGTTGACCATCGCCAACTGAGACACGCTGATCATCTCAGCCAGCCGGTTGCGGTAGGTGTGCCAGTGCGCGGCGGCGGCTTCGTAGGCACGCTCGCGGTGGGACAGGCCATGCCGGGTCACCGCCAGCGCGCGCTGGTTGGCCTCGTCGCGGAAACGCAGGGCCCACTGGCGGACCATCGCTTCTTTGGAGTCGTAGTAGTTGTAAAACGATGCCGCCGAGCGGTCCGCTTCTGCGGCGATGTCGGCAATGGTCGTCGCCAGGATGCCTTTACGGGCGATGACCGTTCGGGCGGCCATGTCGATCGCGGCGTGCGTGCGGCGTCCGCGATGCGTGCGGAAGTCGGCGGATTGGCCGGGCCGGCCATTGGGCTCTGCCGCGGTCGACACGTTGCGCACCTCCCCTGGAGCAAAACTGAACCTGATGTTAGATTCAGATTTGGATCTTGGCCAGGGCCTGCACCCCCGGGGACCGATGGGAGCCGCGAGATGATCAAGCCGCACAACACCAATACGGAATTCGCGTTCGGCGGGATCAATCACGTCGCGCTGGTGTGTTCGGACATGGCGCGCACGGTGGACTTCTACAGCAACATCCTGGGCATGCCGCTGATCAAGTCGCTCGATTTGCCCGGCGGTCAGGGGCAGCACTTCTTCTTCGACGCCGGCAATGGCGACTGTGTCGCCTTCTTCTGGTTCGCTGACGCAGCCGATCGAGTGCCGGGCATCTCGTCGCCGGGCGCCATCCCGGGCATCGGTGACATCACCAGCGCGGTGAGCACCATGAATCATCTGGCGTTTCATGTACCGGCCGAGAAGTTCGACGCCTACCGGCAGCGGCTCAAGGAAAAAGGTGTGCGGGTCGGCCCGGTGCTCAACCACGACGAGAGCGAGCGGCAGGTAGCGGCGACGGTGCACCCCGGCGTGTACGTGCGCTCGTTCTACTTTCAGGATCCCGACGGCATCACGCTGGAATTCGCCTGCTGGGTAAAGGAATTCACCGCAAGCGACGCCCAGGCTGTGCCCAAGACCGCGTCCGATCGGCGACCTCGGGTCCAGGCCGTACGCTAATCGGCAAAACCGTGCCCAAGCCGGGGGTGCCCATGATGACCGACGGGGTTTTGACCGACGAGCAGATCGCGGCGTTGACACCCGAACAGAGGCGGGAGCTGATTTCCCGGCTCGAGCAACCCCTGAGCGACCTGATTGATCCGCAGTTGCTCGGTCGGATACGGCGTATCCGGTTGGGTCTGATGATCGGTGGCTCGATCGCAATGATTCCCTGGCTTGTGTATCTCTCCGTGACGCTCCCGGAGAATTATGTTGCGCACAACTGGACGGCTACCTGGGTGGGCTTCGATGTTTTGTTGGTCGCATTCATGTTGGCAACGGCCGTGTTGGGATACCTGCGCCGCCAGCTGTTGACGCTTGCAGCGTTCACTTCCGGGGTGTTGCTGATCTGCGACGCATGGTTCGATCTGATGACCGCCGGACCCAAGGACATCTGGCTGTCGCTGGTCACGGCCTTGCTGATCGAGGTGCCGCTGGCGATCTTCATGATCACCGGCGCGCAGCGCATTGTGCGACTCACGATGATGCGCTTCTGGCGCCTTGATCCGGGGATGCGGCTGTGGCAGCTGCCGCTGTTCCCATGAGGCCGTACAGGTTTGGGTCGGCGAGTTGGTCGAGCAGTGTGGCTAGCTGATCGACCAGCTGGTCCGGTTCGAGCTGGACGTCGCCGGCCAGCCAGGCACTGACCGTTTGGCCGACGCCGCCGACCGCGAAGTGCGCCCCCGCTTTGATGCGATCGTTTGCCGGCATCCGTAGCGCGTCGCCCGCATACTGGCCGAACAGCATCGCGAACAGTGCGCTGGATTCGGCGCGCTTACGCACGATCACGGCATCGGCGAGCTGGGTGCTGAACAGTAGCCGCCCGACGCGGGCGTCACCGGCGATGGTCCGCACGATGTTGGCCATCCCCGCGCGGGTCTGCTCGTGCACCGGTACCGCCGCTACCGCGGCCTGAGTGGTGGCGGCCAGATCGGCGACGACCCAATCGAAGACACGGCCGACGAATTCGTCCTTGTCGGTAAAGCTTTCGTAGAAGTATCGGGCGGCCAGGCCCGCTCGGCGGCAAACGCCACGGACGGTCAATGCCGAGATGTCCTGCTGTTCGGCCCCGAGCAGGTCCAAGCCGGCGGCCAGTAGCCGGCCGCGGCGGCCCGCCAGCCGCTCGGCGGCCTTGACTCCGCGGTACGGCCGCGCGCTCGGAGTCTCGGTCATGGATCCATCTTGACATCGGCGCGACGCGCAGACAATATCAGGAAACACGCGTTCTCACATTTAGCTCGGCAGGCGCCGCGGGAGGTCCACGATGGCAATTCACGAAGCGGTTCACCAGCCCGTTCGGCATGTCGAGCGCGCGATCGCTGATCCGTCCCGTCCGCGGCCGGCCCGGCGCATCCGGTCGTTGGGGATCGACGAAGGCTTGATGGGCGTGGCACTCCTGGCGGGCCCGGCCAACGTGATCATGCAACTGGCGCGACCCGGCGTCGGCTACGGCGTGCTGGAGAGTCGCGTCGAGAGCGGTCGGGTAGACCTGCACCCCGTCAAACGGGCGCGCACCACCTTCACCTATCTTGCGGTGGCCACTGAGGGTAGCGATGCGCAGAGGGAGGCGTTTCGGCGCGCGGTGAACCTGGCCCACGCGCAGGTTTACTCCACGCCCGAAAGTCCGGTGCAATACCACGCGTTCGACGTGGACCTGCAGTTGTGGGTGGGGGCGTGCATGTACAAGGGCGGGGTCGATATCTACCGCATCTTCATCGGTGAGCTGGACGGCGAGGATGCCGATCGTCATTACCGCGAGGGCATGTCGTTGGCCACCACGTTGCAGGTGCCGCCGGAGATGTGGCCACCGGATCGAGCGGCCTTCGACCGATACTGGCGGGAGTCGCTGGCCAAGGTGCATATCGACGACGCCGTCCGCGACTACCTCTACCCGATCGCCGCGGGTCGCACGCGAGGGGTGGCGCTGCCGGGCCCACTGCAACGCCTGTCGGACAATTTCGCGTTGCTGATCACCACAGGATTCTTGCCGCAACGGTTTCGCGACGAGATGCGGTTGCCGTGGGATGCCACCAAACAACAGCGGTTCGACCGGCTGATGGCGCTATTGCGCACCGTCAACCGGCTCTTGCCGCGCTTCATTCGGCGGTTCCCGTTCAACATCCTGCTCTGGGACGTCGACCGCCGGATCAGGACGGGGCGCCCGTTGGTCTAGCACGAGCGGTGCGTGCCTCGCGCAGCGAGTTGATAACGACAATGCCGATGGTGCCGGGCACCTGGGACCCGGACGGCGCCCGCCAGGAAAGTGAGGCGCCGCGTGACAAGGACTCACGATGAGTCTTCTGGATGCTCATATTCCTTTCGTCGTTGCGGGGGGCTAGCTGTTTCGTCGACAGCGCCGGACAAGTGGACAAATTCCGCCGCCGCTATGGCAGCCGGCAACAACCTGCACTCAAACGCGACGCCGACGCCCCGCAGTAAGCAACGAAGTATCCCGCTTGTGTTGCACTGCGCCGGTAAATTGACTGTGCCGTCGAAATCGTTGAACCACATGGCATTTGGCGCGTGGCGGTTACGGCGCAGTTCGGCATCGCGGACAGATGCCGTAAAGGTCGACGTGATGAGTTACTTCGGTGTAGCGGTATTGGCAGCTTAGGCGGCGGGTGTGTTCTTCGAAGCCGACGGGATTAAAACCCACGGCTCTGCCGCACTGCCGGCAGACCAGGTAGTGACGATGACCTGCCTCGGTACGCAGGCGGTAAAGGATCTCCCCGTCCTCGGCGCGCTGAGTCTCAGCGATCCGGTCGTCGGCCAGTGTGCGCAGGATGCGGTAGACGCTGGTCAAACCAATTCGCAGTTGTCGGTGTCGGTGAATGTCTAGATAAAGCTGCTGGGCGCTGCGGAAGTTCTGCTGCTCCTGCAGGACCTCCAAGACGGCCCGTTGCTTGGCCGTGGAACGTCGCCGCCGGGATTGAGGAGGCGCAGACACCGAGATGACTCCTTTCGGCGCGTGGATAGGCGTCAATTCCCCGAGGTAGCGGCGGCCTGCCTCGTTGACGAGGTCACGGTCGGTGACGCACTGATCGACTTTTGCCACATGGCAACTCGACGGCGGTTGCTGACCCAGACGATCGACCAGATGGCGCAGGCGATGGTGACAATTGGGAAACTCGGCGGCAGGTTGAACATGGCCGATGCGCACAGTCCGAGCCACACCGCGCCCAGGCTGACTGTCGTGGAGATGACCATCGCCAGTACCGGCCGCGGAGTGAGCATGATCGCGGTCGCAGCCGGAGTGACGACCAGTGCGAACAACAGCAGTGTGCCGACGGCCTGTACGGCCATGGTGACGGACAGCCCGAGCAGCGCCATGAACGCGATGGATAGAACACGCACAGGCACGCCCTTGGCTTCGGCGACTACGGCGTTCACCGAGCTGAACAGCAACGGCCGGTAGATGATGCCAACGCTGAGACCCAACACCACCAGCAGGATCGCGAAGCTAACCAGTTGACCGTCGGAGATGGCGAGCAAGTCGCCAAACAACACGTTGGTCATCGTGCTAGAGCTCTTTGTGGCCAATGAGTTGAAGAACAAACCCAGGCCGATTGCCATGGCCAGGACCGTTCCGGTCACCACTTCGCGATCCGCGGCCCGCTTGCCCAGTAAACCGATCACCAGCGAACCGCCGACGCAAAACACGCCGAGACCGACGACTACAGGCACACCCAGAAGCACCGCGCCGGTCGCGCCGGGTAGTCCGAGGTGAGCCAACGCGTGGGCGGCGAAGGCAGACTGGCGCACCACGACGAAGTAGCCGATCAACCCCGCGGCCAACGCCACGATGGTGCCGCCGATCAGGGCGTTGCCCATGAACCCCGATTTCAGAATCGGCCACCAATTGGGCTGATAACCCAGAGCTACGACGTGGACAGTCACAGCGCCCTCCTCATAAACGGCTCGCCTTCCTGGGTATGGGCGACCTGGATCGGGATGCCATACAGGCGGGTCAGCAGGACACCGTCCACCACGTCGCGTATGGGTGCGTAGTGCGCCCGCCCGTCGAGCAGGTAGATCGCACTGTCGAAGATCGGCAGCAATGGATTGAGGTCGTGTGCGACCACCAGCATGGTCACGGCCAGCTCGGCATGTAGTCGCGCCAGGAGCGCGACGATGTCATGTTGGCTGCGCAGATCCAACGAGGCCAACGGTTCGTCGAGGATCAGCAATTGTGGTTGTGCCACCAGGGCTGCGGCGATCGCGATGCGCTGCTGTTGCCCGCCAGAAAGCGTCGACAGCCGCCGCTCGGCGATGTCAGTGGCCTCGACAGCGGCCAACGCTTTGCCGGCTTGCTTGCGTTGGGCTGCGGTGCTGCGCCCGAACGCCCACCGGTTCCCGGTGAGCCCGAGCAGCACCGCATCGATGCCGCGGATGGCCTCACCGGCGCCCTCGGCATAGTGTTGCGGCACATAGCCGATGCTGTCGCGGCCCTGGCTGGGGCGGCGGCCGAACACCTCGAGCTGGCCACTGGCAGCCGGGAGCAGACCCAGGACCATGTGCAACAGAGTGGTCTTGCCCGACCCGTTGGGTCCGATGACGGCGACGATGCCGCCGGCGGGGACGGTGAAACTGGCATCTGACCAGATGAGCCGTCCGCCGCGGACCGCGCTGACATCGGTGAACGCCAGCGCGGTGCGAGTAACGGGGAGCTCAGACAGCGACACCGAGCGCCTTGGCCAATGCGGTGAGCTGGTCGCATTGCCAGCCTTCGAACGAGGTCTGCCCCGGCGGCACCGTCTCAGTCACGTTGACGACGGGCACCTTGGCCTGTTCGGCAGCCGAACGGATCTGCTCGGGGATCGAGCCCTCGGTCTGTGTGTTGTAGATCAACACGTTGACCTGCCGGCCGGCCAGCGCTGTTCGGAACGCATCGATGTCGCCCGGTGATGGATCTGCGTCGCTGGCAGTTGCGCGCTGATAGCCCTCCGGGGTCTTGTTGACCAGACCCAGCGCCTGCGCCTGGTAATCAAAAATCGTTTCTGTGGCCGCATAGGACTTGCCCGCCGCTCCGGCCTTGATCTTGTTGATCAGCGTGGTATACGGGGCCATCGCAGTGGCGAACTCTGATCGGCGCTGGCTGAAGTAGCCGCCGGCCTGCGGGTCGAGCTTGCTGAACTCGGCGGTTACCGCGTCAGCGACGGCGGTCACCGCCGATGGCAAATACCAAAGGTGGGGGTTGGCGCCGTCGGGCGTCTTAGTGACTTCGGCAGCATTCACCACCTGCGCGCTGGCGACGGAGCTGGCGGCCAGCTTCGACGCCCACGGGTCGTAGCCGGCACCGTTGATCACGACAAGCTTGGCGCCGGTAACCGACGCCGCATCGGCCGGTGACGGCTCGTAATCGTGTGGATCCACGGACGAGCTGGCGAGCACGGTTTTGACGTTCGCGCATGCGCCGCCGAGTTCGGAGACGATATCGCCCCACTGGTCGACGCTGACCACCACAGCAACCGGGGCGGTAGGGCAGGAAGCTGCGGCGGTGCTACCGGTGACTGCGGGCACAGTGGTGGTGCGAGACGGCGCAGAAGTTGTGGTTTGGCTCGATGAACAGCCCGTCACAACCATTGCCACTGTGAAGGCAGTACCGACGCATGCGCAATGTAAGCGCGAGAGCACGATACTCACGATGGAAACGATAACCGTTTTCATCACGTTTGCGTAAGGGGTCAGCCGCATGATTGTGCAGGGAACGCGTGTATCTGCACCGACCGCGAGCTGATCGGTTCGGCGCCCTATCCATCCGATGCGAGCGCGCGATAACCCGGCTCGGCGAAACGCTGAGCGGCCTGTCGCATCGCATCGGTTATCGGGCGACCCTCCTGGGCATCGCCGGCAAACACCCGGGCTGCTGGATCCTTGGCGTAGAACCGAGACTCTTCCATCATTCGTTGGATTGCCGCGGGATCGGCCTCGAACCCGAAGTGTGGAGCCACGCAACGCCAAACAGCCTTGGGCAGGTCGGCATGGTCGATGCAGAGGCGCCCAGCTGGATCGGTCGCGGCCGCCTCCAGCATCGCGCCCAGGGCGCGGGCCGCGAACTCGGCACGCGTCATGGCCGGGACCGCCGCCTGGTCAAGGCCGAAACGCCGCGCGGCGCGTTGGGGTGTGGCCTGCAGCCCGAGCCAGCCCGGCGGCGTGGCGAGGAGCGAGGCGAGACGCGCGTCGGGTCGCGCTGAACCCAGATCCACGGCGTTTCGGGAAAGGCGGCGGCAAGGACCGCCTGGCGGCGGACGTTCCAGCTCGTGCATTTGAGCACCAGCTGCCGTTCATCGCCGTGTCGGCATCGGCCCAGCGCCCGCACCAGCAGCCGCACAAGCCTGACCAGCGCGGGCCTCGTCCACCCGATCGGGATCGAGGCCGAGGAGCGCGTTGAGCGGTGCCGGCTCGGCGACAACGACGACGCCGGGAAGTGTGCCCAGGAGCCGGACACTAGCGTCGATCCGCACCGCGAGAGGTGAAAGATCATGCCCGCCGGATCGAGCGACGGCTCGCTGTCGAGAGCAACGAGCGCCTCGAGCCCGGTCCTGACGAGTCGCCGGGCCTGCGGGCCAGACGCCCAGTTGGCGACCGTCTGGTCGAAGAACGGTTCAGCGAAACGCTCCGCGGACAGATCGGCCCAGTCGACCGCGGGGCCGGCCCAGAAAAGTCGAACCTGACCGGCGTCCAGCGAGCGAGATCGGCGAGCTCCATCAGAAGGGCAGCTATCGGATCAGTCGTCCGGAAGTCGGATCAGGAATCCGCTCACGATCAGCGATCGGGCTAGTTCGATCTGCTGCTCCGCATTCAGTCCGGGCAGCTCACGAACCCGAAACGGCTCGGTAGTGCTCGAGATGAACTGCATCGCGGCTTTGTGGTCGGCACCGGCGCGTACCGACAAACTCGCAAACTGCAGCGAAACGCCGTCGGCAACTGCCTTTACCCGCGAATAGAGCGGTTGGTACTTCCTCACCACTGTTTGTCCGTCGATTCGGGCGGCGTTCGAGATCGGTCCGATTGGTGGGCATCGACCGCGGCGGACCAGGGCATCCGCCAACGCGTCGAGACCTCTCGCGATGGCGCTCGGGTCCTCAACCGCGTTGACAGCGTCACGTAGGAGGACGCCCAGGGTCGCCTGCACATCAGCGTCATCGAGATGCCGCGGCGGCAGATAGGCGTTCAGACGGTCGTCGTGGAATCGCTGCGATTTGAGCGCCGCGATGGCAAGCGTGAGCATGGTGGGCGGGTGGAATCCGACGGTCAGATGGGCGGATGGCTCTGAATTTGTCTCGGCCGCATGAATTCGGCCGCGTGGCAGGTACAGCACGTCGCCGACTTCGAGGCACACGTCGGTTAGCAACGGGAGGCCGTCGATGGCAACCGCCTTGTCCTTCTCGGGTTGCAGCTCGTGCGGCGGGACGACGGGGCCGTCGTATAGATGCCAGGTCTTGGATCCCTGGATCTGCAGGATCAACACGTCGTGGTCGTCGTAGTGGGGAACGAGCCCTTGTGATGCGGATGCGGTGATGTAGGCGTTGACCTGTACCGGAAGTTCAGCTCGACCTCGATGGAATGGGCCAACGACGCAATCGCACGCACGAAACGCTCGACGCCGCCCAAAACGATGGTGTAACCATCGGCAAAGTCGTTGCGGATAGCGGCAAGGTCGAGGCTGCCATCAACAAGTCGGTAGCTGTCGGAGCCGCTCTTCCTGTCTTTTCCCCTCAGCAGGTGCACCGTCGATGGCTCCCCGCGAAATAGCTCCAAGAGTTCCTCAACCGCCGACGCCCCCTGCAGCAGGCTATCGAAGTAGCCCGCGCAGCAACGCTTGACGTGGTAGTGCGTTGCCCCCCATACCTCGTCAACAAAGGTCTCCACCGCGAGGGGTTGAAGCAACCAGGCTAGCGACGGCTCGATGGTGACCCTCCTCAAACGTCGTAATGATGCCAGCAACGTACTCCTTGCAAGCATCCCACTATGACCTCATGGGTAGTCGAATGGTCGCCCCGCGACGGGGCCAAAGCCGCTGTTTGGGGCGGCTAGCTACGTCTATGTTCGCCATTGCCGTTGCGCCCCATGGGAAAAGGCATCCCAGCTTGGCGGCGTAGTGTTGGTTGGGTGCGTAGCGAAGGTGATACTTGGGACATCACAACCAGTGTTGGTTCGACCGCGTTGTTAGTTGCGACCGCGCGAGCGTTGGAGGCGCAGAAGCCCGACCCGCTGGTCGTTGACCCGTACGCGGAGATTTTCTGCCGTGCCGTTGGCGGTCCCGCCGCTGACGTGCTTGACGGTATGGATCCCGACCACCAGCTGAAGACCCCCGACTGGGGGGCGCATTTCGTCAACTTCCAGGCAGCCCGCACCAAGTACTTCGACGACTATTTCCGCCGGGCCACTGACGCGGGCGTGCGGCAAGTGGTCATCTTGGCGGCGGGGCTGGACTCCCGCGCCTACCGCCTGGATTGGCCGGCCCGGACGACGATCTTCGAGCTGGACCGTCCACAGGTCCTCGACTTCAAGCGTGAGGTGCTCACCGGCCAGGGCGCCAAACCGCGCGCCGAGCGTCGTGCGATCGCTGTCGATCTGCGTGAGGACTGGCCACAAGCTCTGCGGGACAACGGCTTTGACGAGGCCAGGCCGTCGGCGTGGATTGCCGAGGGCCTGCTGATCTATCTGCCGGGCAGTGCCCAGGAGCAGCTGTTCACCGGTGTCGACTCGCTGGCCGCCCCGGGCAGCCACGTCGCCGTTGAGGATGGCGCCCCGATGGACCCCGACGAGTTCTCTGACGCGGTCGAAGAAGAACGGGCTGCGGCCGCCGAAGGCGACCGACGGCTGTTTTTCCGGTTGGTCTACAACGAGCAGCACGCGCCGGCCACCGAATGGTTCGGTAAACGCGGTTGGACGGCGGTCGGCACTCCGCTGGCCGATTACCTCCGCGAAGTCGGCCGGCCGGTGCCCGGACCGGACAGCGAGGCCGGCCCGATGATCGCGCGCAACACCCTGGTGAGCGCTGTCAAGGCGTAAGCCATCGGGGGCAGCGCGCCCGGCTCAGCGGTCGCATTCTCAGGACTTTTGATATGTTGGCTCCCCACTGGAACTCTTGTGGGCTTCCCGCCGACTACTAACCGGGCTGATACGTGTGCCGCCTAACAGCCCAGGCGGTCGTTGAGCTCACCCCGTCGAGGAGTCCCCATGTTATCGCGTCTGGTCGAGAGTGGCTGAGAATGACTGCACCGATTTGGATGGCATTCCCCCCGGAGGTGCATTCCGCGCTGCTGAGCAGCGGTCCGGGGCCCGGCGGCTTGTTGGCAGCGAGCGGCGCATGGAGTTCACTGAGTGCCGCTTACGCGGAAACGGCAGACGAACTCAGCGCGATTTTGGGGGCCGTGCAGGCCGGGGCGTGGGAAGGGCCCAGTGCCGAGCAGTATGTGACCGCACATGTGCCCTACTTGGCGTGGCTGATGCAGGCCAGCGCCAACAGCGCAGCGGTAGCTGCCCAGCACGAGACCGCGGTCACCGCCTACACCACGGCGTTGGCCGCGATGCCGACATTGCCTGAGCTGGCCGCCAACCATGCCATCCACGCGGTATTGGTGGCGACGAACTTCTTCGGTATCAACACCATTCCCATCGCGCTCAACGAGGCCGACTATGCGCGGATGTGGACTCAGGCCGCCGCCACGATGACCACCTATCAAGCGGTCTCCACCACGGCGGTGGCGTCAGCACCGCAAACCGATCCGGCGCCGGTCATCGTGAACGCCAACGCCAGCAGCGGCGGTGACAGTGACGATACCGGAATCATCGACAATGACGCCGGCAACCCGTACCAGCTGAGCTGGTGGATAAACCGGTACCTCGAGATATTCCTAACCTGGGAAAATGATTTGAAGGAATTTCCCACGCACCCGCTCGACGCAATAGAGGATTTGCTACGAGACACTTTCGGGCCCGGCGGACTCGTCTCAGACGAGTTCACCCACCTGGGCGAGGCCCTTCAGGCGTTCCCCCAGCTTACGGCGCTCCCGTTCGCCGTGCCGGCCGGAATTGCGGGAGGCTTCGCGCCCCTGACTGCGCTGGCTGGGATCCAGCCCGAGGCGGCCCCGGCCCCGGCCGCGGCGCCCGCACCGATGCCCCAGGCACCCAGCGTGCCAGCGGTGACCGGTATCGCTCCGGTCGTGAGCGCTGCCCCGGCCGCGGCCCCGGCGCCGTCCTCGGTCCCGACGTCGGCGCCGGCGCCCGCGCCAACGTCGGTGCCTGCAACCGGAGCCCCACCCCCGCCGCCCACCGGTATCGAGGGAGCTGCCTATCCATACCTAGTGGCCGGTCCGACTGTTGGGACCGGCACGGGTATGAGTACGAGCGCACAGCGGAAGGCGCAGGAGCCCGATTCCGCCGCTGCCGCCGCGGCGGCCGCGGCATCAGCACAGGAAAAGCGGACGGCGCGACGGCGCCGGCGGGCGGGGCTGCGCGGCTACGGCGACGAGTTCATGAATATGAACGTCGAGGTCGACCCGGACTGGGGCGGCCCGCCTGGTGAGGAGCCGGTCGTGTCGACAGTTGCATCGGGCCAGGGGGCGGGGACGCTGGGCTTTGCCGGAACCGCGCGCGAGGAGGCCAAGGCCCCGGCGGCAGGGTTGACCACGCTGGCCGGCGACGATTTCGGCGGCGGGCCGTCAATGCCTATGCTGCCGGGTACCTGGAAGTCCGACCAGCGGGAACCCGGTGAGGGGGACCAGAGCTGAACGTTCGTCCACCGTTTTCCCAGCCGCTTGGCGCGACGACGATTTTTGGGTTGGACCCGGCCCGCAGGGTCTTGATTTCAGGCGTGGGAACCGTATCTCAAGCGTTGCGGGACAGCGCCTTTGATGCGAATACGCGTCTACATGGATTGCTGCTGTACCTCCTGGTCGCCGCGCAGATCGTGGATAGGCCGGGAACTTTTCCGGTCCGGCAGCCGACTACTAGCTGCGTGTTCGGTGCGGGCACTCGGGAGCCCGACAGCTGTGCTAATGAAAATCATTTTCAGTAATTCGGCCCTGCTTAGTTGGGACCTGCCAGGGAAGGGGCCGATGATCGTCCCGAATGCCCTGATCAACGCCACCCAGCGCGGGGTGCGAGCCGTGAATCAATGGAGCGCAAACGCCTCGACAGTTAGCTTATGCAATGCTAACTTCAGGCAGTCAGGTTAGGGCAGGCTACATACATGGGAAGAAGCTGCCGTGGAACGCGGTGACGCGGGCATGCTCACAGTTCAGCCGGTTAATTCTCGGCCAGACGGCAGGGTCGATGGCGATATCGTCAGCCGGTTCGCCACCTGCTGCCGCGCACTCGGCATCTCGGTGTACGAGCGCCAGCGTCCGGCCGACCTTGCCGCGGCTCGCTCCGGCTTCGGTGCGCTCGCGCGCATTGCCCACGATCAGTGCGACGCGTGGACCGGGCTGGCCGCTGCCGGCGACCTGTCCTTCCGAGTGCTAGAGGCCGTTTCGCGCACCGCGAGCACCGCAGGGGTGTTGCAGCGTCGGGTGGAGCTGGCGCCGGGCGCCCTGGGCTTCCGCTATGACACCGGCCTGTATCTGCAGTTCCGCGCAACCGGCCCAGACGATTTCGCGCTCGCTTATGCGGCCGCGTTGGCGGAGGCCGGGAAATTTGCCGATGCCGACCAGATGGTTTCGGCCATCACCGACCGTCGCCCGAGCTGGCATGAGGCCCGCTGGATCTTGGTGGTCATCAACTACCGCGCCGAGCGCTGGTCGGACGTCGTCAAGCTATTGACCCCCATCGTCAACGACTCCGATCTCGATGAGGCCTTTTCCCACGCGGCCAAGATCACCCTGGGCACCGCGCTGGCCCGTCTGGGCATGTTCGCGCCGGCACTGTCATATCTCGAGGAGCCCGAGGGCCCCGTGGCGGTGGCAGCACTCGATGGCGCGCTGGCCAAGGGGTTGGTGCTACGTGCCCATGTCGACGAGGACTCGGCCAGCGAAGTTCTGCAGGATCTGTACGCGGCTCACCCCGAAAACGAACAAGTCGAACAAGCCTTGTCCGACACCAGTTTTGGGATCGTTACTACCACCGCCGCGCGGATCGAAGCTCGTACTGACCCATGGGATCCCGACACCGAGCCCAGTCCCGGCGATTTCGTCGACCCTGGAGCACAGGAGCGCAAGCGCGTGCTGCTGCACGAGGCCGAACACGAACTCGATGAATTCATCGGCTTAGAGAAGGTCAAAGACCAGGTGGCCCGGTTGAAGAGCGCGGTGGCGATGGAACTCGTGCGTAAGCAGCGTGGGCTCGAGGTGGCTCAGCGCACCCACCACCTGGTTTTCACCGGGCCGCCGGGAACCGGGAAGACCACCATTGCCCGGGTGGTCGCCAAAATCTATTGCGGCCTCGGCCTTTTGAAGCGGGAGAACATCAAAGAAGTGCACCGCGCCGACCTCATCGGACAGCACATCGGAGAGACCGAGGCCAAGACCAACGCGATCATCGACAGCGCACTGGACGGAGTGCTGTTCCTCGATGAGGCCTACGCGCTGGTGGCCACCGGCGCCAAGAACGACTTCGGCCTGGTGGCCATCGATACTCTGCTGGCCCGCATGGAGAACGACCGCGATCGGCTGGTGGTCATCGTCGCCGGGTACCGCGCCGACCTGGATCGGTTCCTCGACACCAACCAAGGTCTGCGGTCACGCTTCACCCGCAGCATCGACTTCCCGTCATACAAACCGGCTGAGCTGATCGAGATCGCGAACTTCATGGCCGCCAAGCGCGACAGTACGTTCGAACAGGCCGCGCTGGAGGATCTCGAGGCATTGTTCGGGCATCTGGCCGAGTCGTCGAAACCTGATGCGGCCGGCGTCGAACGACGCGGCCTGGATATCGCAGGCAATGGCCGGTTTGTTCGCAACGTGGTTGAAAAGTCCGAAGAGGAACGCGAATTCCGATTGGACCACTCCGAGCATGCCGAAACCGGCGAGTTCACCGATGAGGAGCTGATGACGATCTCCGCCGAGGACGTGCGCAATTCGGTTGAGCCGCTGTTGCAAGGCCTCGGCCTGCAGGAGCCGGCATGACCAATCCGGAACCGCAGGACGAGCGGCGTTCGTTCTCCTCACGAACCCCGGTCAACGACAACCCCGATCAGGTGGTCTACCGCCGCGGTTTCGTCACTCGCCATCAGGTGACCGGCTGGCGCTTCGTGATGCGCCGGATCGCCTCCGGTATTGCCTTGCACGACACCAGGATGCTGGTCGACCCGCTGCGCACCCAGTCGCGCGCGGTGCTGATGGGCGTGCTGATTCTGGTCACTGGCTTGGTGGGCTGTTTCGTGTTCTCGCTGATCCGGCCCAACGGGCAGGTAGGTAACAACGCGGTGCTTGCCGATCGATCCACTGCCGCGCTGTATGTGCGGGTTGGTGATGACCTGCACCCGGTACTCAACCTGACTTCGGCCCGGCTGATCGTCGGCCATCCGGTCAACCCCACCACGGTGAAAAGTAGTGAGCTGGACCGGTTTCCGCGTGGCAATCTGATCGGCATTCCAGGCGCCCCGGAGCGCATGGTGCAGAACGCGTCGCACGACGCGAACTGGACGGTGTGCGACGCAGTCAGCGAGCCTACCCAGGGCGGACACGCTGCCTACAGTACGGGCGTCACCGTGATAGCGGGCCCCCCCGACAGCCACGGCGCGCGGGCGGCCACGCTGGAATCCGGGCAGGCGGTCCTGGCCGACTTCGCTAATGAAAAGGGCAGCAGCACTTGGCTGCTGTGGGACGGCAGGCGCAGCCAGATCGACCTGGCCAACCACGCGGTCACCAACGCTTTGGGCCTGGGTCTCGACGTGCCCGCGCCACGGCCCATCGCGTCGGGGCTCTTCAATGCGATACCCGAAGCTCCTTCGCTGACGGCGCCGGGCATCCCGAATGCCGGTGCCCCCGCGAACTTCGGCGTGCCCGCGCCGATCGGCGCGGTGGTGGTGTCGTATGCCTTGGACCAGAGTTCATCGGGCGCCGCGCGGTACTACGCGGTGTTGCCGGACGGCCTGCAGCCCATCTCGCCGGTGCTCGCCTCGATCCTGCGCAACACCAATTCTTTTGGCCTGGAACAACCTCCGCGCCTCGCAGCCGACGAGGTGGCCAAGCTGCCGGTGTCGCGGATGCTGGACACCGCGCGCTATCCCGACCGCCAGATCGCCATCGTCGACGCGGCCAAAAATCCCGTGACGTGTGCGTACTGGAGTAAGCGGGCCGGGGCTGCCACCAGCTCACTGAGCCTGCTGACCGGCTCGGCGCTGCCGGTGGCCGATGCGGTACGCACCCTCGATCTGGTCGGCGCCGGCAGCGGTAGCACCCAAGCAATAGCCACCCGCGTTGCCCTGGCACCCGGCACCGGCTACTTCACCCAGACCGTGGGCGGCGGCCCGACTTCGCCGGGCACCGGGGCGTTGTTCTGGGTGTCCGACACCGGGGTGCGCTACGGCATCGACAACGAGGCTGACAGCGCGAGCGGAGCTGCCGGACATGGGAAAACCGTTGCGGCCCTTGGCCTGAGCGCGCCTGCTGTCCCCATCCCGTGGTCGATGCTGTCGCTGTTCGCGAACGGTCCGACGCTATCGCGTGCCGACGCGCTGCTGGCACACGACGGCTTGCCACCCGACAGCAGGCCCGGCCGGCCGGCGTCGGCCGAAGGAGAACACCGATGAGCCGGCTGATCTTCGAAGCCCGTCGCCGGCTGGCGCCACCAAGTGCCCGCAAAGGCAGCATCGCCATCGAGGCACCCCCTGAGCTGCCCCGGGTGATTCCGCCGTCGCTGCTGCGGCGTGCGATGCCTGTCGTGATCGTGATGCTGATCGTCGGCATGGTCGTCGCGTTGTTCGCCACCGGGATGCGGGTGATCTCCCCGCAGACCCTCTTCTTTCCATTTGTGCTGCTCCTAGCGGCGACCGCGCTCTACCGTGGCACCGGCAACAAGATGCGCACCGAAGAGGTCGACGCCGAAAGGGCCGACTACCTGCGCTACCTATCTGTGGTACGAGACAACATCCGCACCCAGGCCGCCGAGCAGCGTGCGGCCGCCCAGTGGTCCCACCCGGATCCGACGGCACTCGCTACTGTGCCCGGATCCCGCCGTCAGTGGGAGCGTGACCCGCACGACCCCGACTTCCTGGTGTTGCGGGCCGGCCTGCACCAGGCGCCGCTGGCCACCGCGCTGCGGGTCAAAGACACCGCCGACGAGATCGATTTGGAACCGGTGTCGCACAGTGCTTTACGCAGCCTGCTCGACACCCAGCGCACCGTTCGCGACGTCCCGACCGGAATCGATCTGACCAAAGTCTCGCGGATCACCGTTCTAGGTGAGGCAGATGAGGTGCGGGCGGCGTTGCGTGCGTGGATCGCTCAGGCGGTGACCTGGCACGACCCGACCGTGCTTGGGGTGGCGTTGACCACCCGCGATCTGGAGAGTGGCGACTGGTCTTGGTTGAAGTGGTTGCCGCACATTGACATTCCCGGTGAGCTCGACGGCGTCGGGCCGGCCCGCTATCTGTCAAGCAATCCCGCCGAGCTGGTTTCGCTGCTGGGATCGGCCCTTGTCGATCGCCCTGCGTTCACCGGTGAGCCGGCAGATGCGCTGCGCCATCTGCTGATCGTCGTCGACGACCCCGACTTCGACATCAACGCCTCGACGCTGGCAGTGGGCCGGGCGGGGGTCACCGTCGTGCACTGCTCGGCCACACCGCCGCACCGCGAACAGTATTCGGATCCTGAAAAGCCGATCCTGCGCATCGCGGACGGAGCCATCGACCGCTGGCAGACCGGTGGCTGGCAGCGCTACATCGACACCGCCGATCGGCTCAGCACCGATGAGGCGGCCCACTTGGCCCG
>Ga0210393_10001724_pt1 | contig 18187 bp, 19 predicted proteins | sample IncBWC27OmetaG_FD_160068 | JGI IMG/M metagenome (GOLD analysis project Ga0210393, IMG submission 160068) | Forest soil microbial communities from Barre Woods Harvard Forest LTER site, Petersham, Massachusetts, United States - Inc-BW-C-27-O ... | reverse complement strand
CGTGGACACACTCATCAACAATGCGGGCGCATTCATCTCCAAGCCATTCACCGACTACACCGCGGAGGATTATGCCCTGGTCGTCGGCGTCAACCTCACTGGCTTCTTCCGGCTGACCCAGCGCGCGATTGCGGAAATGCTGACGGCAGGCGCCGGCCATGTCGTCAACATCACCACGACTATCGTCGACCACGCCCACTCCACCGAGCCATCGGTCCTGACGTCTCTCACCAAGGGCGGCGTCGCTGCGGCCACTCGATCACTCGCGGTTGAGTACGCCACGCGCGGCATCCGCGTTAACGCCGTTGCGCCCGGTGTCATCCGGACGCCGATGCATTCGCCGGACAGTTACGCCGCGGCCGCCAAGCTTGCGCCGATGCGGCGGGTGGGGCAGGTCAGCGACATCGTCGACGGCATCTTGTTCCTGGAGTCGGCCCCGTTCATCACTGGCGAGATCCTGCACATCGACGGCGGTCAGATCGCCGGGAGCTGAGCATCATTACCTAAGGTTGACCTCGCCCTGTCCGTGACCAGACATCGCGGCGGAGATAGAGACAGCAGGGTTGCGGCCTGGCTGCAACTGCGCGAAGCGCGCCTGACTGTCACCGGATCGGAATAGCACCTGAATGTCCCGTCGAGCTGCATGGTTCGCGGCGCTCCCGGTACTAGCGGCTGCAGTGCTCGCCCTGGGCGTGGCACCTGCCACCGCGCGGGCGGCAGCGGGCGGGGCGCCTCCGGCCGCCAGGACCGTCGTCACCTTCACCTGGGGCGGCGGCCTCGCTGACCAGATGGGTGCGCTGCCGATCTTCGAGCGTTACAAGATGCACGCCACCTTCTACGTGCCCTCTGGCTACGTGTGCGAGACCGCGACGGAGCCGGGCTGCGCGCGGTCGCCGTACCTCACGCTGGCCGAGATCCGCCGGATCGCCGCGGACGGCAACGAGATCGGCGGCCTGTCCGTGGGGCACCTCTCGCTCACCGGTTTTCCCGCGGCCGAGGCCCAGCGGGAAATCTGTGACGATCGGGTCAACCTGACGCACTGGGGGTTCCGCGTCACCGATTTTGCCTACCCGTTTGCCGAGGCTACCCGCACTCTTGAGACTCTCGCGCAGCGCTGCGGCTATAACTCCGGGCTGGGCACGGGGCAGCTGCGCGGAGCAGGTCTCTGCCCGCGCTGCCCCTGGGCTGAGACCATCCCGCCCCGCAACCCGTACTTGCTGCGCGCCCCCATCGAGGTGTCGTCGGTCGGTACCAGCTGGACTCCGGCGACCTTCGAGCAGATCGTCGCCGGCGCGCAGAACCACGGGGGCGGCTGGATCATCTTCACCATCCACGACGTCTGCGCGCAGGCCTGCGCGCTCGGCGTCACCGGCCCGGAACTGAGCAGCGTGCTCGGCTGGCTGTCGGGGCAGGCCGCCCACGGAGTGAGCGTGCGTACCGTTCGCCAGGTGGTCGGGGGACGAGTGCGGCCAGTGGTGGCTGGTCCGCGCCCGCCGCGGATCAGGCCGCCTGGAGTCGCCAACTCCGGGCTGTCCCTGGTCACCGCGGGCGGCATTCCCGCCTGCTTCCAGACCGCTAGGTATGGCACGAACCAGGCAACCTTCCGTTATCTCGGCCGCGGCGGCCCCGCCGGGACCGGCGCCGAGCTTGTCTCCATGACGCAACGGACATCTGGCACAGCGCAGCTCCTGCCCGCTCTGGACCTGGGCGAGTGCGCGCCTGCGGTGTCGCCGGGACGCAGCTACACGCTCGGCGCCTGGTACAAGTCGAGCCAGCCTGTGGTGTTCAACGTCTACTACCGGACGGCGGTCGGCACGTGGCGGTTCTGGGTCAGCAGCCCGCCGATGACTGCATCACCGGGCTGGACCCAGGCCACGTGGGCCCCGCCCGCGGTCCCGTCCGGAGTGAGCGCGATCAGCTTCGGCCTGGCCTTGCGCTCAGCTGGCACGGTAGCCACGAGCCGGTACAGCCTGGTCCCGGTCCGCTACAGCAGCACCCGGCTCATCGCCCTCAGCGTCGTCGTCGCGGCCCTCGTGGTGGTGCCCGTGGCCACTCGCAGACTGCGGCGTCGTGGCCGGCCCGGATCCAGCCCACGCTGAGCCGCCGTCCAGTCGTAAGCTTCTGTCCAGGGGGAGAAGCGATGCATATCGGTTGGGGCTGCCATGGCTGAACTTCGTGCTAGCTGGATGGGCGTCACTGCGGACGGCTGGTCATGACCAGTCCGCCGACCGTTCTGGTGAGCCGCCGCGAATCGTTCAACGCCGCCCACCAGCTACGCGATCCTGGTCTCTCCGATGAGGAGAACCGGCGCCTGTTCGGGAAATGCGTCAATCTGCATGGGCACAACTATGTGCTGGAGGTCGTCGTGGCCGGCAAGATCGATGACGCCAGCGGTTATGTCTGGGACTTGAAGGAGCTGTCCGACGTCGTCTGCCGGCTGATCATCAACGATGTGGATCACCGCAACCTGAATACCGATGTGCCGTGGCTGGCGGGGCGCGTGCCGACCGCGGAGAACCTTGCCCTGGCTTTCTGGGAACGACTCCAGCCCGAGCTGCCAGGAGGCTTGCTGCGGTCAGTGCGTGTGTCAGAGACCGACAAGAACTGGGCCGAGGTGGGCGATCACGGCTGAGCGTGCGGACCGCGGCGGACGCGAATTGCGCAGCCGTTACACAGTCGCCGACCTCGCCGTGCTCACTAGCGAGGAGGCAAGCCGCCTCGTTCCCGCTGGTGGGGACCCGCAATCCGACCCCGTCCTGGCGTGGGAACTGCTGTACCGGCTGGAACCTCATCTCTATGACCGGCTGGCCACGGCGGAGAACCTGCATCCAGGCATCCTGCGCTGGCTGCCCGCGAGCGTGGACAGGATCGTCGAAGTCGGGGCAGGTACCGGACGCCTGACACTTGACCTGCTCCAACGCGGGCGGGAGATCGTCGCGATCGAGCCGGTGGCGGCGTTCCGCGACATTCTCCGGCGCAAGCTCGCTGCGGCCGGCTGCGCCAACCGGGTCAGGGTCGCCCACGGCTACTTCGATCACCTCCCTGTCGCCAGCGGCTCCGCCGACCTGGTCATCGCGTGCTCGGTACTGACGCCCACCGCAGTCCATGGCGGCGACACCGGCCTGGCCGAGGTAGAACGCGTCTGCCGGCCGGGCGGCTGCGCTGTCATCGTGTGGCCGAACCACATCGACTGGCTCGCCGCCCATGGCTACCACTACGTGAGCTTCGCGGGGCCGATGTCGCTCGGCTTCGCAAGCCATCGCGAGGCGATCGAGCTGGCAGAGATCTTCTTCCCGGACGCGATCCGCGAGGTCCGCCGCCGGGGCAGCCCGCGAGTGCCCTATGACGTGCTGGGTTACAACCCGCCGCGCGACCTGGCGTTCAAGGTCATCGCGGCGTGAAGATCGCGCTCGTGGCCCCGCTGGTGTCGGCGATCCGGGAACCGCAGGGCGGCGGCTCGCAGGCCTTTGTCGCTGATCTTTCCCGTGGCCTGACCGGCCGGGGTCACGTAGTCCACGTCTACGCGGCGTCGGGATCGGAGATACCGGGAGTCACGGTGATCAACACCGGTGTCGATTACAAGTCGCTGGCGGCCACGCTGTACCGCGCGGGCGGCCCAGCACCGCGTGAGCAGGACGCCGCCGCGCTGGCGTTTGCCCGCGTCTACTCGATCCTGCGGCAGACCCGGTACGACGTCGTCCATAATCACGCCTTCGACGCCCCGGCCATCAGCCTGGCCGGCTCGCTGCCGGTGCCTGTCGTTCACACGCTGCACCTGCCGCCCGAGCAAGTAGTCGCGGCCGCCCTCCGCGACACGGCGGCGAGCCCGCGCCCGCCCGCAGTCGCGGTCGTGTCCGCATTCCAGGCACGGATGTGGCACTCAGTCGTCCAGGTCGACGCGGTGCTGCCGCCTTATGTGCCGACAGTGGTCATACCATGGTCGCCTGCGGCGGGCAGCGGCGCTATCTTCGCGGGCAGGCTGAGTCCCGAGAAGGGCGCCGCCGAGGCGATCGACATCGCCCGGCTGGCCGGTCTCGACATCGATGTCTACGGCGACGCCTATGACGCTGGCTACGATCGAGAACAGATTGACCCGCGGCGCAGCCTGCCCGGCGTCCGCGTTCATCCGGGCGTGGCCAGGTCGTCGCTGTGGACCGCGATGGCGCGCGCCGCGGTGGTGCTGGCCCCGTCACAATGGGACGAGCCCTTCGGCATGGCCGCCGCCGAGGCTCAGGCCTGCGGGACTCCCGTGGTCGCCTTCCGTCGCGGCGGGCTTGCCGAGGTGATCGCGGACGGTGTCACTGGCTTCCTGATCGCGCCCGGCGACATGCGCGCCGCCGCGGACGGCATCGGCCGGGTAGCCAGCCTCTCCCGCCCGGCGTGCCGCGAGCACGCCGAACGTCATCTCGACCTGGAACGGAGTCTGGACGCTCATGAGCAGCTCTACGGGCGGGTTTGCAGCCCAGGCACGGGGATTGCGGTCGGGGGATGACCGCCGGCACTGGCTCGCCGGACGGGTAGTGGTGGTCACCGGCGCCAGCCGTGGCATCGGAGCGGCCACCGCCCAGGCCGTAGCTGCCGCCGGCGCGCGCGTGGTGATGGCGGCCCGCGATCGCGATGCACTGGGCGCTGTCGCCGAGCGCATCCAGCACGCGGGCGGGGACGCGACGCCGGTGCCAGCGGACGTTGGCAGCCCCGGTGATGTCGCGCGGCTGTTCGCTGCCGCCGCGGAAGCGGGCACCGTCGCCGCCCTGGTGTGCGCGGCCGCCGTGCTCACCGCGGTGCCCTTCGACCAAACCACTCCGGAGATCTGGGCGGAGACGCTGCGGGTCAACCTGACCGGCTCCTACTTGTGCTGTCGCGCTGCGTTCACCCCCATGCGCCAGGCTGGCGAGGGCCGGATCGTGACCCTTGGCTCGCTCTCCGGCGTCTACGGAACGGAGAAGTTTCCCGGACTCGCCGCGTACAACGTCTCCAAGTACGGCGTCATCGGGCTCACGGAGATGGTCGCGGTTGAGGGCAAGCCGCACGGCATCAGCGCCATCTGCGTAAGTCCAGGCGCCGTAGACACCGAGATGCTGCGCCGGGCTAACCCTGACCTTCGTCCTGGACTGACCCCGGGCGATGTCGCGGACCTCGTCGTCGCGCTGCTGGATAGCCCGCTAACCCCGGCCAGCGGGGCGAACATCCCGCTGTTCTCGAATCTCCCGCCCGAGTAAGCCTTCAGTCAGGCCCCGCCGGCGAGCGACCACAGGTCTGCCTGATCGTCGGCCAGCTGTCTCGGGGCCGGGTGCGCCCGGGTGGCGACCAGGCGGGCTGCGGCCGCCATCTCGCCGTCATGGTCAAGCTCGGGGTCGCCGCCCCGGTCCAGGCCGACAGCCGCCTTGACAACGCCGGCCGTCAGGTAGAAGCCGATCAGCTTGCCCTCGTCCAGGCTGCCGCGAACGACGAACTCATCCCAGGTCGCGGCGAAGCCGGCGTACTCGAGCTTGTGGTCATACTGATCGGACCAGAACGTGTACAGGTAGTCATAGGGATCAGTCGAGCCAAGCATCGACATCGCCGCCGCGCGACCCATCTTCTCGGCGTTGTTGTAGTGCTCCACTCGCACTCGGCCAAAGAGCGGGTGCAGGTGGTTCGCCACGTCACCGGCGGCGTACACGTCAGGCGCTGTCGTCCGGCAGCGCTCGTCGGTGAGCAGGCCGTTGTCCTGCGCGGCTCCGGCGCCGCCCAGGACGGGCACGACCGGATCGATCCCGATGCCCGCGACGACGAGGTCGCACGGTATCCGCGTGCCGCTCGCGGTGACAGCTGCTTGCACCGCGCCTGCCCCCTCGAACGCGGCGATCCGCTCGCCAGGCAGCAGCTCGACGCCGTTCGCGCGGTGGAAGGCGCCGATGACCGCGCCGACCTCGGCGCCGAGGACCCGCTCCAGCGGGACCTGCTCCGGAAAGACGGTCGTCACCTGCACGCCGAGCTGGGTCAGGGAGGCCGCCACTTCGCAACCGATGAAGCTCATGCCGACGACGACCGCGCGGCGTCCCGGCTGGGCGGCGCGCTTGATCGCGTCGCAGTCGGCCACCGTGCGCAGGTAGTGGACGCCGGGCAAGTCCGCGGACGGGACTGTGAACCGACGGGGCTGCCCTCCGGTGGCGATCAGCAGGCGCTGATAGCCGAGCTCCTGACCCGAGCTCAGCAGCACCGTCCGCTGCGTGGTGTCCACGCTGGCAACGGTGGCCTGGCTGGGGCGCTCGACCTCGTGCTCCTCATACCAGGCGGCCGGCCTGACGTACCACCCGTCGAGCTCCTCCTCCGACCGCAGGTACGTCTTGGACAGCGGAGGGCGGCCAAACGGGACGCCGGGTTCGGTGCTGACGAGCGTGAGCTGACCGGAGTAGCCTTCCTGCCGCAAGGTCACGGCGGCGTTGCCGCCTGCCATGCCGCCGCCGATAATGACGATCGGCCCGCCGCGGGTTGTCTCAGCCATCGCGTACCTGTTTTGCCCGGGCCGGGCAGGTGAGAAACTCCCGGCAGCGACGGGTCGTGACGCGGGCGCCGCGAACACCGATCACTGCGGGGCTGACGGATCACGGCGGGGCTAGCTGTCCGGGCGTGGTGCCGTCAGCGATCGTGACCTCGTCGAACCAGCCGCATCGCGGACTGCCAGGTGGCCGGTCGAACCGCGTAACGTACGGCTTGAGGTCGATGACGGGTGTCCCGTCCAGGAGGTCGACGCCGGCGAACACGACGGTCCGCCCCGTCACCTCCAGCAGCTGGACAAGACTGAGCCCGACCGGGTTGATGCGCCGCGGACCGCGGGTAGCGAAGATGCCCATGCTGCGCTGCTGCGGGCGCAACAGGAACGGGACTTGCCGCAGTGGCGCCTCGCCGCCGGGGTCGCGCGGGCGGTCGAGCCACGTGAGCAGCCAGGCGTAATCGAAGCCGGCGAGCCCGTCGAGACCGTCCCGATACCGTTCGGCGATCTCGATGGTGCCATGCTCGGCGCGGTTGAGGCGTGCCTGGATCGGCGTGGTCTCCAGCTCGTGATGGCTGGTACGGACCACGCCGATCACCGGCAGGGCAGCTGTCAGCTCCATGTCGCCATGCTGTCACCGGGCCGCCCGCCCGGCCAAGGTCACAGCAGGGTAGTGACCGCCTTGACCTCGGTGTAGTTGTTCAGCACCTCGTGGCCCATCTCGCGGCCCCAGCCGGACTGCTTGTATCCGCCGAACGGCAGCGCCGCGTCGAAAACGTTGTAGCAGTTGATCCACACCGTGCCCGCGCGGAGCTTCTTGGCGAGCGCGTGTGCCTTGGAGATGTCGCGGGTCCAGATGCCAGCGCCGAGTCCGTAGTCGCTGTCGTTGGCGACGGCGGCGATCTCGTCGAGGCTGCTGAAGGGCGCGGCGACCACGACCGGGCCGAAGATTTCCTCGCGGACGACCTTCATGTCCGGGCGGGTGTTCGTGAGCACGGTGGGCTCGATGAAGTAGCCGCGGTCGCCGTGGCGGCCGCCGCCGGCCAGCGTGGTGGCGCCGTCGGACTTGCCGGACTCCAGGAAGCCGGTGACCCGGCGGAACTGCTCGTCTGAGACCAGCGGGCCCATCTGGGTACCGGGGTCCATGCCGGGGCCTAGCTTGATGGATTTGGCGATCTCCGCCACGCCGTCGACGACTTCGTCGTACCTGCTCTGGTGCACGAACAGCCGTGAGCCAGCCACGCAGCACTGGCCGTGGTTGAAGAAAATGGCGTTCGCGGCGCCCTCGATGGCGCCGTCCTCCGCGTCCTCGAACACGATGTTCGGGCTCTTGCCGCCGAGCTCGAGCGTCAGCTTCTTCAGGTTGGTGGCCCCGGCGGCGGCCACGATGAGCTTGCCCACCTCGGTGGAGCCGGTGAACGCGACCTTGTCAACATCCGGATGGGACGCCAGCGCCGCGCCCGCGGTCTCGCCGAATCCCGGCACCACGTTCACGACCCCGTCGGGCACTCCGGCCTCAGCGATCAGCTCGGCCAGCCGCAGCGCCGTGAGCGGCGTCTGCTCCGCGGGCTTGAGCACGACGGTGCAGCCGGTAGCGAGCGCCGGGCCGAGTTTCCACGCGGCCATGAGCAACGGGAAGTTCCAGGGGATGATCTGACCGACCACGCCGACAGGCTCGCGCAGGGTGTAGGAGTGGAAGTTCGCGCCCGGCATGTACGGCACCGAGATGTTGATGGTGTTGCCTTCGATCTTCGTGGCCCAGCCAGCCATGTAGTGGAACAGGTCGGCGGCGAGCGGCACGTCGGCGGCCTGCGCGACCACGAACGGCTTGCCGTTGTCCAGCGACTCCAGCTGGGCGAGCTCGTCCACATGCTCGAGAATGAGGTCCCCGATCCGCCAGATAAGGCGCCCGCGCTCCGACGGCGACATCCGGCTCCATGGACCGTCATCGAACGCGGCGCGGGCAGCGCGGACGGCCCTGTTGATGTCCTCGGCGTCGCCTTCGGCGATGTGCGCGAGCGTCTCGCCGGTGGCGGGATTGGGCGTCTCGAATGTCCTGCCTGAGGCAGCGGCGACCCACTGCCCATCAATTAACAGCTGACGCGGCGCGCCGATGAAGGCCTCAACGTTGCGGTCGAGGGTCACCGTCATGAGAAATCATCTCCTTGCGTGCGGGGACGGCGGTGGCCACCGCCCGTGGCGGCCTGCGCAGCTCCGCGCGGCTACTCAGCCCGGAGATGCAGATCAAGGCCAGTAGTCACCATGAGACTACAGTTGTGCGCGCGGCACAAGGGCCGCTGCACCTAGCGCGTCGAGGAACCGGAGAGTGGCCGCAATCGTCTCGCACCGCCACAAGATCATGGTCCGGTCGAAGCCCGTCGCCGCGTCCAGCCGGTCCTGCAGTGCGCGCGCGACAGGGATCAGCTGCTCTCGCTGCGCGTCGAGCAGCGGCTGCGCATCTGCGTCCCTTCGGGCGAGCAGGGCGAGCTTCATCAGCAGCTCCGAGCGCACGTCCCGGTTATGGCTCGCGGGCCTCGTGAGCCACGGCCCGGCCAGGTCTCGTCCGGCCGGCGTCGCGTCGATCAGCGAGCGGACCGGACCGTGGCTCGACGGCTGCTGCTCGATGGTCCGCACCAGGCCGAGCTGCTCCAGCCGTTGCAGCGCCCGGTAGACCACCGGCTTTGGCACCCGCCAGACCCGCCCCATCTCGCCCTCAGGACTCAGCATCGCGGCAAGCGCGAACCCGTGCGTCGGGTGCTCGCAGACCAGGCACAGCACCAGCCATTCGGCGAGTGACAGCGGCGATTCCCGATCTGCGGACATGCGCCCAGGCTAGTACCGCGCCAAGCCACGCACGGCCCGCTGCCAGCGGGCTACTTGCCGATCATGACCTCGGTGGCCTTGATGATGACGGTCACCTGGTCGCCCTCCCGCAGGTTCAGGTGCTCGCGAGAAGAGTCTGTAATGACGGCCGCTATCGTGCCTGCCTCGACATTCACGACGATCTCGGCCATGACCGCGCCCGTCTTGACGGCCTGCACGGTACCCGCCAGCTGATTGCGCGCGCTGATCTCCACGGTGCCTTCTCTCTGATCGCTGGGTCACCACGGTCCGATCACCACGGGCCCGATCAGTAGTCTGCCCGTCTCGATAGGGGCGTGCAGCCGGGCTGCGGATGACATGAGCCTGCCTCCCTCTGTAGTCTCAGTGTGACTAGCTGAATAGCCCCGTGTGACTAAACCCGTGTGAATAGCGCAGGAGCGGGAGACTGGCCATGTCCGCTGAGATGCTCAGCCCGGCAGGAGCGCCCCGGCAGGATGCACCACGGCGATCAGGGCGGGCGATGCGCCCGGTTGTCGGCGTCCTGGCGGACGGTACTGCCTTCTACGCGCCTGCTGGCGAGGTGCTCGTCGAGGGCTCGCTGGTGACGTGTCATCTGTGCGGCCGGTGTTTCCGGTCCGTCGTGGCACACCTGCCTGCCCACGGCTGGACGAAGCAGCAGTACTGCGAGGCGTTCGGCCTCGAGCGGAGCCAGTCCCTCGAGGGGCCCGACACCCGCAAGCTGCGCTCGGCCGCGTTCTCGGTGCGCCTGCGGTTCGAGCCTGCCGTCCGCCAGGGCAGTGCCGCGGGCCGCCAGCGGGCGCTCGCGGGCGACCTCGCCCGTGATGCGGCGGCTGCCGCCCGCGGTCGGCCTTTCCCTCAGCAGCGCCGCCGAAAGGCCGCGCTCGCGCGGGCGGCGATGCCGGCCGAGTACGTGACGCAGGTCAGCAGAGACCGCGCCGACCGCCAGATCATTGCGGTGGCGGCCGAGGTCGCGCAACGGCATGGCTATCCAGATGTAGGCGCCTTCGTCCTGGCCCGGATCCGGGATGGCGCGAGCTTGGCGGCGATCAGTCGCGCTGCGGGTCTGCACAAAGACTGGCTGTCCCGCCATCTAGACCGGCTCGATCCTGCCGCGGCGGACGCCGTACGCCGATGTGAGGGTCAGCGAGCAGACAATGGCTGGCGTCCGGTCCTGCGGCGCCTCGGCTACCCCGACGTCGAGACCTATCTGCGGGAACGGCACCTGGAGCAGCACCACACCGTGAACGCCATCGCGGCCGAGGCTGGCGTATCCCACCATGCAGTGGCGGCCGCCCTCCGTCGGCACGACATCGCCCCAGTGGCGCACGCCCGGAAGCGCAACGATGCCCGGCAGCGAACCGCCGAGGTCGCCGCCCGGCTGGACTATCCCGACATAGCTTCCTATATCGACAACCGCAGGTCGCAGGGCTGGACCTGGCAAGCCATCGCGGCCGAGTCTGGCCAGCCGCAAACCTGGCTGCGCCGGCACCTGCGTCCGGCGTCCGCCGGGGAAACCTAGGCCTCGTCCTCGGGAACGAGGTGGACAGCTGCTTCCTCGGCCGTGGCGGCACCGCCATCGATCCCGGCGTCACGGGCCACGTAGTCCGCGTTAGCGATCGGGAAGCCGCCGTCGTCCTCGGGCGCGAGGCGCCCGGATCGCGGATCTGGGCCGGAATCCGCCGCCAATCTGCGGATGTCCGCTTCGGTCGCGTTCTCGTCCCAGCCATCGGCCTGCTCCGGGTCCACACCGAGTTCGGGGCTAATGTCTGGTTCTTCTGCCGCCAGGAGCTGGTCGAGCGACTGGCCTGCTTCCTGCTCGGCGGCCGTCGCGCCGAATTGCATCGCCGCGGACCAGCGTTCCGGCGTGATCACTCCGCGGTCTAGCGGATCGTCGCCCGGCGGACCCGTCAGCGTGTCGGCGGCGTCCAGCACCTCGAAGTCCGCCAGGTCCTCCGACTCGTGGCGCCACTCCTGCGGCATCTCTCAGCTCCTCCCGGTCAGACCTCACTGGCGTCAGGTGAGCCGTTCCATCCAAACTACCCATTGCGCGCTGGCGCGCCGGGCAGGGGGCTGGACCAGGGTCAGGCCCGGTCACGCTCCTAGCTGCCGGTCGCGGGCTTCGACCAGACCAGGGAATAACGCCAGAGCGGATGGCGCCGGTACCGGACGCCAGGCAGCACCTCGGCCGCGAGTCGCCGCGCGGACCGGTACGTCTCCGGCGGCGGCCAGACCGTCGGCGCGGAGTGTTCCCAGTAACCCCGGCGTGCTGAATACACCCGGTGCAGGACGACGCCGGCGGCGTCGGCAGGCAGATCCGCTGGGTACTTGCTGCGTGCCAGCCCGACAATCGCCAGCGTGCCGCCAGGCCGCAGCAGCTCGCGCATGCGGCCTAGCGCCTGCCGCATGTCCATGTGATGTAGGGCGGCGACCGATGCGATGAAGTCGAACGAGCTGTCGAAGCGGTACCGGAGGAAGTCGCCGGCGAGATACTCGACCCGCCGCGCCGGGTCTAGCGCGCGGCCAAGGCGGAGGCTCGGCTCATCGAGGTCGATAGCCGTGACGTGCGGCACCGACTGAGCGAGCTCGCGAGCGAGCATGCCCTCGCCGCAGCCGACATCAAGAGCGCGACTGCAGCCAGCCGGCATCGCGGCGAGGATCAGCGGGTGGTACTGGATGTTGTGATTCCACCGGCCGTTCCGCACCACGCCGTCAACGTAGCACCCCCAGTCCCGCCCCTTCAGGCATCGCGGGTCGCCATCCGCCAGGCGCCCATCACGGACCAGCCGGCGATCCAGCCCGCAACGACGGTGATCATGGCCCAGGTGGGCATCGGCGGGATAGCGAGGACGCCCCGGCCGCCAAAGAGCCCGGCCGGACCGCCACCTCCCACTGTCCCGGCCAGGCCGGCCGGCCTTAGCTGGTCCAGGGCGACTCCCACGTCGATTCGCTGACCATCGAGGAAGTACGGGATCACGTGCCCGGCGAGGATGGGCGTCACGATGATCTCCAGCGCGATCATCAGGACGAGAGTGACAGTGCGCTGACCAAGCAGCGACCCGAGACCAAGACCCACGACGAAGCCGACACCGACCTCGAGCTCGAGCCACCCGCCGATCTTGGCCATTTCGTTAATGGCCGGATTGAGCACAGCCGGCTCTGCGGCCACGTAGTCGCCGTACAGGGTGTTGATCTGGTGCCGGACTAGCGACGCGCCTGCGGACGCCGGTCCAGGCCCGGTCCCGAGGGCAGCCTGCGCCTGCGCGGGGTGGGCGAGGAGCCAGGTCTCAAGCTGGGTCTTGTCCAGCTGCACCGGGATGGAGACGCCGTCGAAGTTGACCGATGTTCCCGGCGGCGCGCCCGCGTAGCTCGTCACCAGGCAGATCATCGCGAACGCCACCGCGACCAGTGGCAGCACGATCGCCAGGCCTGCTGGAATACGAGCCAGGTAGAGGGCGACGCGCGACCTGCCGGTCACCACTAGGTGCCGGAAGACCCCTTCGGTGAGATCCGTGGTCCCGGCGGTGGCGCCAACAGCGGCCGCAGCGATGAAGCCGAACTCAGCCAGGAGATTGCAGAGGATCGCGAAGATGCTCGGGCTGCCGGCTGGCGCGTAGCTCTTGGGGTCGACGGCGTGGAACAGCAGCCGGAGCCCGAGCACTAGCACCGGGGCCGCGAGGGTCAGCACGATGACAGCCACCAGGAGCCCGCGTCTCTTGCGCAGCTCCAGGTGCTTGGTGGCGATGAGGCCCCAGGTGGGGAGCGGCGAGCCAGGCCGGGAACTGAGCCGCCGGCCCGCGCTGTCGCGGTCGGTACCAGGCGTCGACGACGGCTGCTCGCTGATCGCGGTGATCTCGGTCACGGCGTGTCTCCTAGTCGGGTCGTCACTGACAAGAACCAGTCCTCGAGCGTGGTCCGGACCTCACCGAGGCCGTACACCGAGATCCCGCCGTCGACGATCCGCCGGTTGATCTCGGCCACGACTTCTCGGGTCGCGGCCGGCGCGAGAGTCAGTGTCAGCGAGCCGTCGCCGATGGTCATCTCGGCGGCGATCGTGCTCGCGTCGATCAAGCGGGCAGCCCCGGCCGGATCAGAACAGTCGACCTGCACCACGGTGCCGCGACCCCGGACCAGGTCGTCGATCGAGCCCTGGCGGACGACGCGTCCTCGGTCGACGATCGCCACCGCGTCGCACGTGCGCTCGACCTCGTCCAGCAAGTGCGAGGACAGCATGACGGTCCGTCCTTCGGCGACGAAGGCGCGGATCATTTCCCGCATCTCGTGCATGCCTGCGGGGTCAAGCCCGTTCATCGGCTCGTCGAGTATGAGCAGCTCTGGATCTGCGAGGAGGCAGGCCGCTACCCCGAGGCGCTGGCGCATGCCCATCGAGTACGAGGCGACCTTGTCGTCGGCCCGGTCGGCGAGGCGGACTCTGGTGAGCGCCGAACCTATTCGCAGGCCGGCCCCGCCGCCGCGCGCCGCGGCCAGCACGCGCAGGTTCTCCCGGCCAGTGAGATGGCCGTAGAAGCGTGGCTCGTCGACGATGGCGCCGACCCGGCCGAGGGCTTTGCTCCGCTCCGCGGGGACACCGATCCCGAGCAGGGACATCGTGCCGCCATCGGCGTGGGTGAGCCCGAGCAGCGTGCGAATCAGCGTCGTCTTGCCGGCACCATTGGGCCCGAGATACCCGAACGCGCATCCCCGCGGCACGAGCAGCTCGACGTCATCGACGGCGACGTTCGGCCCGAACCTCTTGGTGAGCCCGTGCGTTTCTACCGCCCAGCCGCCAGCTGGTGTCTGAAGTGGTGACATCGGCGGAAGCGCCGGCAATCGGGCAGCTCGGCCGGAGTCGGCCGGGGTAAGAACCTCGCGGTCGGCCACTCGCGCCACTTCTGGCGTCGTTTCCAGCCGGATTGATTGCCCGCGCTCCGGTCGGCCGCGGCGTCGGGCACTGAGCCGGACGGCGCCGACTGCCAGGCCGCTGACGACCAGCAGCAGGATCAGTATGGGGAGACCTAGCACTATCCCTCCGAGGATCATCGAGGCCAGACCGGCGCCGCAAGTCCGGCAGGCGCGGTCGCGGCTAGCGATGTCATCGTGTCGGAGCAGCGCGCGCCGGTCGTCATGCTCGAGCATCGAATGCACGTCATCCCTCGGGCCGATGCCCGTGAGCGCCCGGATGACGCTGCCGCGCTGTCTCGGGACCGCTCAGTCCCCGGAGACGAGACCCGACTCGTAGGCCATGACGACGAGCTGGGTTCGGTCCCGGGCGCCTACTTTGGCGAGAATCCGGCTGACGTGCGTCTTAACCGTGGGCAGGCTGAGGTAGAGGGCGTCGGCTAGCTCGGCGTTGGACAGGCCTCGCGCGACGAGCGTCAGCACCTCGCGCTCGCGCTCGGTCAGCTCATCCAGCGCGCGCATGCGTCTCGCCGGCACCTGCCCCTGAGCCGCAAACCGCGCGATCAGGCGGCGGGTGACGCTGGGCGCCAGCAGCCCGTCGCCGGCGGCGACGACGCGGATCGCGCTCAAGAGCTCCTCGAGCGGCCGGCTTTTCAGCGCAAAGCCGCTAGCTCCAGCGCGGAGCGCATCAAACACGTACTCGTCAAGGTCGAAGGTCGTGAGGATGAGCACCCGCGGCGGCGACACATCGCTGGCGGTGATACGCCGGGTGGCCTCTATCCCGTCCAGCACTGGCATCCGGACGTCCATCACCACGACGTCGGGTGCGAGGCTGAGCGCGAGCTCGACGGCCTGCCGCCCGTCCACTGCTTCCCCGACGACTCGCAAGTCGTCCTCGGCGTTGATCAGCGAGGAAAACGCCGTGCGGAGGAGGGCCTGGTCATCGACGACGAGGACGCTGGTCGTCATCGCGCGTCGTCGGCAGGCACCGTGGCAACGACGCGGAAGCCGCGATCGGCGAGCGGCTCGGCCACCAGCGAGCCGCCGAAGGCCGCGATCCGCTCGTGCATCCCGCGGATCCCCTGGCCTCTCGCCCGGTGGGCGGCCCGGTCGTCGCGACCTGCTGACAGCGCACCCGCGCGCTGGCCGTTGTCGGTGACCTCGACTCGGACCTCGGCCGGCGAGATGGCAACCTCGACCGTCGCGCTGGCGCCTGGCGCATGCTTGACGACGTTGGTCAGCGCCTCCTGGACAACGCGATAGATCGACAGCTCCAGGGCGGGCGAGAGTTCTCTATCGGTGCCGGACGTGCGCAGCGTTACCGGCGTCCCCGAGGCCTGCACCGTCTCCGCGAGCTCGGTCAGGTCCGTGAGCCTCGGCATGGGCGCGAGCGAGTCCGACTCGACGTCCTCGTCGCGCAGCAAGCCGAGCACCACACGAAGCTCGTCCTGGGCGGTTCGGCCGATGATCTCGATCGATTCGAGCGCGGCCCTTGCTTCTTCCGGCCGCTGCGCCATCAGCCGCCTGCCGACCCCAGCCTGCACGGTCATGACCGCGATGGTGTGCGCGACGACGTCATGCAGCTCGCGAGCGATGCGTACCCGCTCGGCGCGGATCTCGTGGCGGGCGCGGTCAGCCTCGGCGGCCCGGTCACGCTGCTCCTGCTCGGCCAGCCCAGCCAGGTAACGCCGGCGTGCCGCCGCGGCGTCTCCCACGAACCAGCCTGCTGCCAGCGGCAGGAATCCTTCGACGGCCTCAGCGGCCAGCTGCGGGGCCCTGGCCGCGACAGCGGCGTGCAGGAGCGACGCGCTCAGCGCCAGCGCAGCCGCGACGACAACCTGGATCGACAACCGCCTGCGCAGGCGGGACGCGACGAAGTAGGTGGCGACCGCCAGCACAGCGGCCAGCGGCAAGGGGGCGGTGCCGAAGGCCATGATGGATCCGGTCGCCACGAGTGACAGGGCGAATACTGGCAGCGGCCACCGTCGGAGCGCCACAATGAGGCCGCACAGGATGCAAGCGAGCAGCAGTACTGACGCCGGTCCGCGGGGGCCGGCGCCCAGCACCAGGGCAAGGGCCGCTGCCGCGGCGCAGCCAGCGAGCACCACGGTGACCAGCCACTGCCGCTTGCTCACGGACCGTCCGAGCGGCTTGGCAGCAGGATGGTCGCCCGACACAATACAGACGGTACCCAGCAGGCCGGGCCGCCGCATCAGCCTGCCGTATGACAAGCCTTTACATCGCAGGTCGCAACGGTGATCACGCCACCATCGTGAGGAGCATGTACCCCATGGCGATGCTCATGACGATCTTGTAACTGGCGGCGAGCCGGGGAGCGAGCGCCTGCCCGCCGGATGGACCGCTGACCCTGGACAGGGCGGCGAGGTGATCGGTGGTCCACAGGATGTAACCGACCATGAACAGCGCAAGCACCAGCGCCAGGGCCGGGTTGCCTACGGCCGAGGTGCCGCTCATGCCCGGCATGGCCATCGCCGCGCCACGGCCAGCGGACCTGGCCGGCAAGAGCATGTAGAGCATGGCAGTGCACTCGACAGCATGGGGCACGGGGTGCGCGCAGCGAGACCGGCGCGGGCTGCCACGGCGCCATGCGCGAGCCGCCTGCCATCCGAACCACGCCGCACCGGCGACGAACACCACTCGCCAGACGGCATCAGGGAGCAGGCCCAGCCGTGGTTCGAGCATGCCGGCCATCGCCGCGCCCATGACCACATGCAGGCCGTCCGCGTCCGGCTCGGTGCCGCGGCCGCGCCGCCACCAGATGGCCAGCCGGACGGCGCAGGTACCGGCGATGAGCAGCATGAGCCCGGCTAGGCCGACGGCCAGCCAGCTGGGCCCCGTCATCTCAGCATCCCTTCACCGGCATCGACTTCACTCCCGCGCTTACGCGAAAAGGCTAATTCACTTCTCGCGGCCGCTACAAGCAACCCCGGTAAATAACCGCACCGCGTTTTAAACACGTCGGCCTGATAAACCCCGTCGGGGTATCTCCGGAACCCGGGCAGGGTATCCATAATACGATCCGGGGGTATCCTGTTGGCCGCCTAGATACCGTGGCCGGGTATTAGTTAAACCCCGCACGGGTATTGCTGCTAAGCCTCGGTAATGTTTATCAGGCCGATCAGGTTGCCGACCGCTTTCGCTGCTGTGTAGATTTCCGGCGTGCGGCTCGAGCTGTCGATTCGCGGAATGACGTGCGCGGCGTACGCGGCCCGCGTGGAAAGAAACTCACGATGATCGACAATGTGGCGGCATCGGTCAATGTCGCCACCGAGAAGGCCATTGCAGAGGAGACCGCCTCATGCCCGGGATGAACTCGGGAATCAACATCAGCGACCCGACGGTCGTGGCAGCGTTCAAGGCCGCGCTGCTGCACCAGGGGCTCATCGCCCTGCTGATCTTCTTTATGGTCGGGCTGGCCTGGCTGGGCTTGCGAGCGTGGCTGCCCGCTGCGTCGGGCGACGCGGTGACTGTGTCTCGCCCGGCCGAGCCTGCCTGGCGTCAGGTGCTGCGGATCGGCTTCGGGATCGTATGGCTGCTCGACGGGATCTTGCAGGCGCAACCGAAGATGGCGATCGGGCTGCCGTCGCAGGTGATCGAGCCGACCGCGGCCAGTTCACCGCACTGGGTACAGACCGTGGTGAACTGGGCCGGCACAGCGTGGTCGTTTCATCCGATGCAGGCCGGCGCAGCCGCGGTATGGATCCAGGTCGGCATCGGCATCTGGCTACTCGTCGCAGCCTGCGGGCCGCTGTCCCAGCTTGCCGGGCTTGTCAGCGTCGGCTGGGGCCTGGTGGTCTGGGTGTTCGGCGAATCCTTCGGCGGGATCTTCGCTCCCGGCCTGACGTGGCTGTTCGGCGCCCCCGGTGCGGCGCTCGTCTACGCGGTCGCGGGCGCGCTGATCGCGCTGCCGGCTCGCGCCTGGCAGGACCGGCGGCGTGGCCGGACAGTCCT
>Ga0210393_10001722_pt1 | contig 18208 bp, 11 predicted proteins | sample IncBWC27OmetaG_FD_160068 | JGI IMG/M metagenome (GOLD analysis project Ga0210393, IMG submission 160068) | Forest soil microbial communities from Barre Woods Harvard Forest LTER site, Petersham, Massachusetts, United States - Inc-BW-C-27-O ... | reverse complement strand
GGTTTGCTCGACACGAAGGGTTCAAAGATCTTATCGCCCAAGTCGCCGGGTAGCCCGCGCCCCGTGTCCGAGACACGGACGACGACCCAACCGGCCGAGCCGTTCCCGGATGGGGCGGCGGGATCGATCGCAACAGAGATCGTGCCACCCTCGGGCACCGCATCGAGCGCGTTGAGCAGCAGATTCAACAGCACCTGCCGCACCTGTCCCATGTCGGCGCGAACCGGAATTGTTTGTTTTTCCGGCACTTCGCAGGAAACTTGGATCCCCTGTCGGGTCGCACGGGAAGAGACCAGGTCCAGCACCTGCCCGACGAGCAGCCGAAGGTCGAACGTCCGTCGCTCGATTTCGGGAGGCCGTGCGAAGTCGAGGAAGGTTTCGGCCGAACGCTCCAGCCGAGTAATCTCCTCCTCGAGCACGAGCAGATCACGGTCAGCCAACGCCGGGGGCGTAGCCTCGGCCGCTGCCTGGACTAAAATCTTCATCGCCATCAGCGGATTTCGCAGCTCGTGAGCAATGCCCGCCGCCATCTGTCCCACCGCGGCCAGCTGCTCGGCGCGCAGGGCCTCCCGGCGGCTCTCCTGCAAACGCTCGACCACGGCGCCGATCTGGTCGGCGATCTTGTGCAGGACGATCTCAATTTCCTCGAGACCAGCCTGGGCCGAGAAGGTGATCGGGCCCACGATTTCGTTCAGCTTTCCGGCCGCGTCCTGGATCGGCAGACTGAGACGGACGATCGATCGGCTGTATCCCCGCGCAATTCCGTACCCAGCCACCAGGCCCGAAACGGGTCCGCAAATTCCCAGGAGCAACAGCCCCAGTACGACCCTTTTGCCAACTTGCAGATTCTTGGCGTTGGACGTTTCGATGTCGTCCTCGTTGGTCTCGAGGTAGATCTGTGCCGGCGTCAGCAACTTGTTCTCGAGCACATCGTGCATCAGCTGGTTGATCTTCTGTTTGCGTTCGGCAACCGGGGTCTTCGCTCGGATCACCTGATCGAGTTGGCCGAAGAACACCGCGTAGCCTTCGCGCAATTGGGCCACGTCGAGTTTTTCCGGCTCGGTCGTCGCCGCCTTTTCGGCCTCCTCGATCCAATGGATCATGTCCTGTCGCGCCTTGCTGGCCGCGAGCAGGGATTGGTCATCTTCCGGATTGCGAAGGTACTGATTCAGCTCGGTCCGCACGTCGCGAATGCCGATCGCCAGTTTCTCGCCCGCCCGCAGACCGGCCACGTCCAACGACAGCTGATTGGATACCTGTTTGTATGACGTATTGACCTGCCAGGCGGACGCCACTCCAACCACGAGCGGGATGACGCTAATCGCGATGACCGGGCCTGCCACACGGACAAACAAGTTCGTCTTCACAGCATGACCTCGCAGTTGCGGCAGCTTGGCCGGTCACCACAAAGTTTGTATTGATGCGAAACCGCTGGGATTAGCGCCTCGACATTTCTCGGGAATCGGCGGATCCGCGCAGGTACTGATCTGGCTGTACCAGTTTCTAATCATATTGTCACACCGAGGATCGGAAAAAACTGCACGTTTTAGCCCGCCGCAGCAAAACTTGCCCGATCGACGCGGTCGATTTTGCGGCCTATGGCCTCCCAGCTGTTTGAAAACGATGTCGCCACCCCGGCCGCGCTGGCGCTTGGCGTGCGAGCTTGATATTCTGGGACAACTCCGCCCGGCCGGAAATTCGCCAACGCAATGGTCGGGATCGCTGGTGACGCCAACACAGAGATTAGGACCATGCAACTGCTTTCCGGGACGACCCAAGGTCCCTTCTTAATTGTGCACGGTGGGGCCCCTTCGCGGATGCCCGAGCCCGAAAAGGTGCTCAGCGCGGCTCGATCGTTAGAGGTGATCGCCGGCCAGTGCTTCAAAGAGCTGGCAAGCCGTGCGCTCTGCGAGGTGGTGGTCGGCGCCCTGCAAGCTCTGGAATTGGACCCTCAATTCAACGCGGGACTGGGCGCAGCCATTCAAAGTGACGGTGAGATCCGGGTGTCAGCCTCCGTCATGGACGGGTCGCGACAATCGTTTTCAGGCGTGATCAATGCCCTGCGCGTCAAACATCCGTCTTTGATCGCGCTGTCGCTGCAGGACCGCGGCTCGCGGGTGATCAGCCAACCTGGCGTGCAGGTGCTGGCCAAAGAATTGAATTTGCCGGACGAAAATCTCGCGACGGAAGAACAACTGGACGCCTGGCGCCGCCGCAAAGAGGTGGGCGGGTATGACACCGTCGGCTGCGTCGTTCGCAACGCGCTCGGGGAACTTGCCGCCGGGACGAGCACAGGGGGTCGATCGTTCGAATTTCCGGGGCGTGTCTCAGACTCGGCCACCGTGGCGGGAAACTATGCCTCTCCGGTCGTCGCCATCAGCGCGACGGGCATCGGCGAGGAGATTGTCGACGACGCGTTGGCTGCGCGCTTGGAAACGCGTTGTCGCGATGGGATGCCACTCGAGGAGGCGGCCCGGCGATGTTTTGAAGAAGCGATCGCGCGGGGCCGAACTTACGGTTGGATCGCGCTACACCGCAACGGCGATTGGGTCTCAGCCCACACAACCCCGACGATGAGCTTTTGCGTCTGCAATGAGGCGGGCACGCTGGCGTCGTCGGTCCCGCGATAGATTTTGCTTGGGCTTCCCACCAGCGCCGCGTTTTTCTACGATCGTCGCGCCCACATCACTGGTGGCAGCAGAACACTCATTTAGTCCAGTCAGACAGCGAAAGCAGGACCATGGCGGAACAGAAAGCGACCAACATTACGTGGCACGAGCACAAGGTCTCCAAAGCGGAGCGCGCGAAGCTCAACGGGCACAAGGGAGCCGTGCTGTGGTTCACAGGATTGAGCGCGTGCGGCAAGAGCACCGTCGCAAACACCGTCGATCACCTGCTGCATTCCCGTGGCAAGCGAACCATCGTATTGGATGGCGACAACATTCGGCACGGATTGAATAAGAACCTCGGATTTTCCGCAGCGGACCGGGCGGAGAACATTCGCCGGATTGGCGAAGTGGCCAAGCTGTTCTGCGAAGGGGGCACGATCGCCCTGACTGCTTTTATCTCGCCTTACCGCGCCGACCGGGACGCGGTCCGCGCCCTCTTGGCGCCGGGGGAGTTCATCGAGATCTATGTCAAAGCGTCGATTGAAACCTGCGAGAAGCGCGACCCGAAGGGCCTTTACAAGAAGGCCCGAGCCGGTGAACTGAAGGGCTTTACCGGCATCGACGATCCGTACGAAGCGCCCGAGAAGGCCGAAATCGTGCTGGACGCCGACACCAAAGGGATCGACGACCTGGCTCATGAGGTCGTCGCTTACCTGGAGAAGCAGCACGTTCTTTCGTTGTAGAGTGCGTCGCCAGTTGCGTCTCAAAAGCGGGACCGCATCACAGCAGCGGACCGACCAGTCGGGCCACATTTTCCAGCAGTCTCTTACCGTGACCGCGGGCGCGCCACTCGGCCATGTTGAGTGCGCGCGATTTGCTGACGTAGAGTGCTTGCAACGCTTCGAGCCGCTCTGTGAAGTCTCGATCGTAAATCGCCAGAGTGATCTCGAAATTGAGATGCAGGCTCCGCGGGTCGAGGTTGAGCGAGCCAAACAGGCAATACTCGCCATCGACACAGACCGATTTCGTGTGCAGCAGTCCCCTGCGGTACAACAACACCTTCACACCGGCGGCGACCAGGTCGCCTTGAATTGAGCGACTGGCCAGGCTGGCGAGGCGCGAGTCGACCTTCTCGGGCATGATCAGCGTCACCTGCACTCCCCGCTCGGCGGCGGACGTCAACGCCGTGAGCATCGCCTCGTCCGGAACGAAATAGGGAGTCGTCAGGATCAAGCGCTGCTGCGCGCTGTAGATGAACGCGATCAAGATCCGCTCGATCGTGTCTCGCTCATCCGAAGGCCCGGAAGGCAGGACCTGCACGAGCGCGCCCCCGCAAGGCTCTTGCGGCCGTACGTCGCCCGTTTGTTGCAGCCGTTCCAGATTCTCTTCGCTCTCCAACGCCCAGTCGCCTAGGAACGTAACGCCCAGCGGTTCGACGGCGGGCCCTTCCACCCGCACGCACGCGTCGACCCATTGGCCCACGCCGGCGGTTTTCTTGAAGAAACGGGCATCGACCAGGTTCATGCTTCCGGTGTAGGCGATGCGCCCGTCGATCACCGCCAGCTTGCGGTGCAAACGCAGATCGAACCGCACGAAGATCAGCCGCCACAGCCGCGCACGAAGCGCCGCCTCGACGGAGACACCTGCTTCCTGCAACCGGGGAACCCAGTCACTCCGCAGGAATTCTCGACTCCCCACGTCGTCCAGCAACAGGCGGCAAATCACCCCGCGGGCCGACGCGGCCATCAGCGCTTTAGCCACTTCATCGGCCAGGCCTCCAGCATTCCAAATGTAGAATTCGAGATGGCAGGTGTGCCGGGCTTCTTGGATGGCTTTCACGAGAGCTTCGAGCCCGCCGGCCGAGTCGGCGATCAGCTCGAGTCGATTGCTGGCGGTGACCGGCATGCCCGTTGTTTTTTGGCACATTCGCGCCAACGCCTCTGCGGCGGGCGGTTGCAACTTCCAATCGACCTCCCCGACGTGCACGCGATCGAGCCACGACTGGTACGGCGCCATGAGCTCAGCGGCGCGGGCGGCTCGAAACACTCCGAGTCGCAGCTCACCCAGCAGCAGGTAGGCGATCGCCCCAGCAAACGGAAACATCAGGACAATAAAGATCCACGCCAGCGAGACGCCGATCGGCAGCCGACGCATCACGACGCGGATGGAGAGACCCAGCCGGAGCGCGAAATCCATGACCAGGATCGTCCACCAATGCACGTCCTCCATCCGTTCTCCCGATCCGTGGCTTGGCTGATGTTTCCGACCGCGCGCAGAACGCTTTGGACCCGGATTCTAGCCCAAGACGGAGGGAAACACGATTTCGCGAGAGCGGTAGAACGTTTTGCGGCGGCCCGCAGATTAAACGCGGAGTGCGCGGGCGGACGCGATTAGAAGGGATTGCGGAATTCGCCCGAGCGCAGCCACTTGGAACGCATTGCGGTCCAAATGTCGGCGGCAAGCTGGTCGGTGACATACCGATAGGGGAGCCAACCGTACCCGTCCTGGCCCCATTTCGCTCCCCAGGAACTTCGAATCAAAAGAGCGCCGCGCGACGAACGGATCCGCAGATCGTCGTCATACCCGACCACCGTCACGGCCTGTCCCGTGCGAATCGAGTCAAACCGGCTGGGAAACGGGATCTCCGGTTCGGTCGTCAGCGAACTGGGAACGCCGAAGCCAAGAGCGCACGCAAATCCGGCCGCCAGTAACAATCTGACCGCCTCGAGCGTCTGGCCGCCGGACTGCATAACCGCGTCGACGCGGATGTACCGAACGTCGCGGTACTCGCTGTTGAAGGAGTAGAGATACGGATCGGGAGCCCGTTCCAAGGCCGCCGCCTCATAAGGCCAGAACCGCTCCGGAGGCAGGCCGAACTGGATGGCCGCCTTAAGCGTCACCCGCAGCCCCGCGCCGCTACGCGCATCTTCGCATCCCGACAATCGCAGGGCATTCGCGTAGAGAAACAGACGCGAAGGAGTGATGACGCGGCCGGTCGCTCGCCGCTCGAGGTATTGGAACAGTCCGATACATGCGTGGGCCGAACTGGTTCCTAAGTCGAGTTGATCCTGGACCGGCAAGCAGTACTCACGCCAATCGACGTTCGCGGGTCGCGACCGCTTCGGCTCACGCAGCCGCTCGAGCATGCGGCGGACGCGCGCATGGCCGGTGGTGTAGTCCCGATGATCGGGAGCATCCCGCCGCCATCCAAAATCGCACAGGTCGGCCAGCATTCAGAGCACCGGGGGTTAATCGCGAAAACACCTTTGACGCGTTGAGCGCAGAAAGTGTGCTGAGGTGGAATCTAGACGCAAACCCATGTCGAACACTAGTGGGAACCAAGTGGCAATCAGGTGAAGCTCCGGGCGATCGTCGTTCCGTTCGGTACGCGTGCGAAGAGGCATCACCCTGTTGAAATTGGCGTGGCAAGCGCGTTCGTAACTCGGTCTGTGAAGCTGCGTAGTTCGCTCACCCTCTCGTCGCCTCACATCCACCCAATCCCCACTTCATTGCCACTTGTTGGGGGATCCGAACCGGATGAAGATGGGCGAGCACACTTTTCTTCGCGTTGCCAAAGAAAGTGCATCGCGAATTCGGGCCGAAGGCGAGGGGCGAGGAGAAATCGAACATGCCAGTGCATCACGGGTCAGCGGGACAAAATGGCAATCACTCACAGCTGGAAATGCATCTGTCCTCTTCAGACGTTTTGGCCATCGTCTCGCGGAATCGCTGGAAACTGGCCGCCTTCGGATGTGCGATGGTGGCCGGCGCACTGGTCCTCAGCTCTGTCTGGCCCAAGACCTACCGTTCCGAAGCCAAACTCTACGTTCGGCTCGGCCGCGAGAACCTGGGCCTGGACGCCACCTCCAGCCTCGGACACGAAATCAACGGCATTCAAATCAATCGTGAAGACGAACTGAACACCGTCGTCGACCTGCTCAAGAGCCACTCGCTGTTGGAGAAGGTCGTCGATGCCGTCGGTCCTGAGACGATTCTCAACCCGACGGGCAAACCCGCCTCGACCGAGGCGAGCGGTTCGTCCCTCTTCGGCTGGGCTCACAACCTGACGAGCGATTCGCCGTTGCCCGCGCGGGAACGAGCCGTGCTCGCCCTGCGGAAACAACTCGATACGCAAAACGTCCGCAAAACCAATGTGATCCTGGTCGCTCACGAGGGACCGAGTGCGGAAGCGTCGCAAAAGATCGTCTCGAATCTGATTAACCTTTATCTCGACGAGCACGTGCGCATGAGCCGCTCGCCGCACGAACACGCCTTCCTGGCCGAGCAAGCGTCCTCGATCAAGAAGCAGTTGGTCCAACGCGAGACCGACTTGCGAACCTTCAAAGACCAGACCGGTTTGGCCTCGCCGGCCGAGCAGCGTCTGACGCTCGTCGGCCAGCTCGGCCGTCTCGAAGACGACATCAAGAGCACGCTCGCCGCCATCGAGGGAACGGAAGCCGAGCACCACGCGGTTGTCGCCGAGCAGGGACGAGTCTCGGCAGTCGACACCCGAGCCAAAGAAGAGCTGCGGATGATGCTGTTGCGAGAAAAGCCGGTCCTGGCGTCGCAACGTGCCAAGCTCGCCCGCCTGCAGACGCAGCTGGCCGACGCGAAAGAGCAGATGAAGGCACTCAACGGCAACGAAAACCGCATCACTCAAATGCAGCGTGAAGCCCAGATCCTCGAAGTCAGCTATCGCAAGTATTCGGAAGGCCTGGAACAAGCTCGTCTCGACGAGTCGCTCGAGAGCCAACGCATCTCGAACATCAACGTGGCCCAGCCGGCAACGCTGAGCTTCCAATCCGTCAAACCGCAGCGATCGTTGTTCCTGGTCGCCGGCCTACTCCTGGCATTTTTTGGAGGTCCCACCCTGGCCGTGCTCTTCAGCGTCTATCGCCCCCTCTCGACAGCGCCTCACAGCGTCGACCATCGGCTCGACATGCCGGCCCTGGCTCCGGCTCCCGCCATGCGGGACGCACAGCCCGTCGGTGCGTGATGGCCGTTTTGAGCTGTGCTCCTGGCGAAATTGACACTCTGAGTCTCGAAGAGTCGACCCACCATGACGAACCGGATCCGAAAGACGCACTTTCCTTCGCACGTCAATGGCACCAACGGGCACCCGCCCGTGGATCGCTGCGAGTCTCAAAATGACGTGAAGAACACTGAACCGCTCGAGCTGCTGACCCGCGGCACACAGCGGTTCGTGCGATTGGTCGTTCAAAATACGTTCATCCGCGTAGGCCTGCTCGGCTTCGGTCACCTGGCCGTGTTCTTGGCCGCCTATTGGATGGCGTTCTGCCTGCGATTCGACTTTGCGGTGCCGGCCGCGTCGGTCGCCGTCTTCTGGGGCAGTGTCGGGTTCGTGCTCTCGCTCAAGATTTGCGTCTTCTACGCGTCAGGGCACTTCCACGGCTGGTGGCGCTACGTGACCTTCGCCGACCTGGCGTCGCTCTTGCGGGCCGCCTTCGTCTCGCTGCTCTGCATTAGCACGGTCAACTACTTCGTGCTGGGCAGCCACATCCCCCGTTCGGTTGCGATCATGGACTGCGTGATCACGATCGTGCTCATCGGAGCGCTGCGGGCGAGTTGGCGACTGCTGCGTGAACAATTCTGGCCGCTCTTCCAACAGGACGATTGCCGCCCTGCCCTACTCGTCGGCACGGATGACGCGACCGGCCTCTTGGCCCATCAGATTCGCACTCATCCGCAATCACGCTACCGCATTCGGGGATTTCTCGATGTCACGGGCAACCGCGTCGGCTCGAGCCTCGGTGGAATTCCCGTCGTCGGCACCCTGGAGGATCTGCCCGCGGTCGCCGTCACCCGCCGCATTACCGACATTCTGGTGATTGCCGGCAGCTTGCCGGGCAAGCGACTGCGGGGCTTGATGGACGCCTGCGACGAAGCCCAGCTCACGCTCAAGATCATTCCCGGTCCCGAGGACCTCTTTGACGGCGGACGCGACGTCCCCATTCGCAGTATCGACATCAACGACCTCTTGCGACGCGAGCCGGTCGAATTGGACAACGAGGCCATCGGCCAACTTCTCAAAGGCCGCACCGTGATGGTGACCGGCGCCGGTGGAAGCATCGGCTCGGAGATCTGCCGCCAGGTCCTCCGCTTCGCTCCTCGCACGTTGGTGATGGTCGGCCGGGGTGAGAACCGCATCTTCGCCGTCGACCGCGAACTGATGGCGATTGGTTCGTCGGTCAAGTTGGTCTCCTGCATCGGAGACGTCACCGATGAAAACCGCATGCGGCAAATTCTGGGTCAGCACCGGCCTGACGTGATCTTCCACGCGGCCGCCCACAAGCACGTGCCTCTGATGGAAGCCAATCCGGCCGAAGCGATCAAGAACAACGTGGGCGGCACCCGCTGTCTCGCCGACCTGGCCGACGAATTCGAGGTCGGGTGCTTCGTGCTGATCTCGACTGACAAAGCCGTCAACCCGGCCAACATCATGGGCGCGACCAAGCGATTGGCCGAACGCTACGTGCTGGCCCTCGCCGAACACTCGTCGACTCGATTTATCGTCACGCGATTCGGCAACGTGTTGGGCTCGAACGGCAGCGTGGTCCCGATCTTCCAGGACCAAATCCGCCGTGGTGGGCCGATCACCGTCACCGACCCGCGGATGACGCGTTACTTCATGACGATTCCCGAAGCGTCACAACTCGTGCTACAAGCGGCGACGATGGGCATGGGTGGAGAGATCTTCGTGCTCGACATGGGCGAGCCGGTTCGCATCGTCGATCTCGCCCGCGACCTGATCCGCCTCTCCGGTTTGCCGGAGCATGCTATCGAGATCGCGTACTCCGGAATTCGACCAGGCGAAAAGCTCTACGAGGAACTCTGCACCGAGGAAGAGGGGACGCTCGACACCCTGCACCCGAAGGTTCGGGCGGCCTACCATCGGCCCGATTCCCTGTCCGCCGTCCAAAGCGACTTTTCGGAACTCCAATCGTGGGTTGAAGATACAGACGATGTAATTCGAGCTAAGCTTGAGGAACTTTTGCCGGAGTACACACCAGGGCATCGAGTGACCGTGAAGCAACCGTCGGCTGACGCGTCCATCGCTTCTTAGCGAACGCGTCCCGTCCTCACACGGAACAGCCGAAAGGTTCGAGACAAGTACGACGTGACGAGTCGCACCGCCACCGCAGACGATTCAGATTTCGCGATCTCAGATCGTGAGGCGGGTGCGACGTTGTCCCAAATCTGCTTCGCCGCAGAACCGGAACCGAGTGCGGTGATCCCGTCGGCGATCGAAGCCCCAGCGGAGGTTGGATCGGGCTCGCTGCGTTCCAACTTCTGGTGGATGCTCTCCGGAAACGCCGTCTACGCACTCTGCCAATGGGGCCTGATCGCGATTTTGGCCCGGCTCGGCACGCCGGCGCTTGTCGGGCAGTATGTGCTCGCGGTGGCCGTGACGACGCCGATCACCGTGTTCTTCATGCTGCACCTGCGAGCCGTGCAGGCGACAGACACCCGTCGCGACTACGCATTCGGACACTACCTGGCTCTACGGCTGAGCGCGATGACGATGGCCCTGTTCGTCGTGATCGGCGTTTGCCTCACGTCGGGATATCGCGGCGACACGTTTCTGGTGATTACCGCGGTCGCCATCTCCGCCGTTTGCGATTCGCTCAGCGACATCGTGTATGGCTTGCTGCAACAACGCGAGCGTCTCGACCGCATCGGCCAGTCGATGATGCTGCGTGGAATCTGCTCGATCATTTTGCTCGCGATCGTCATCAGCACGACGGGCCGCGTATTCTTCGCAATTCTCGCAGTGGCATGTGCCCGCCTCGTTGTGCTCGCACTGTTCGACCTGCGAAACGCTCGTAAGGAACTGGCCCGCGGCGGAATCGGTGCGAGGACGCTCCTGCCGGCGTCCATCAAACCGCGCTGGGAGCCGCGCCGGATTCTCAGCCTGGCACGCGTCGCACTGCCCCTGGGACTGGTCATGATGTTGGTCGTTCTCAGCACCAATATCCCCCGCTACTTCGTCGAGAGTTACGTCGACCAGAGTGCCTTGGGCATCTTCGGCGCGATCGGATACTTGAGCGTCGCCGGGACGATGGCGGTCGGTGCCTTGGGGGATTCGGTCACGCCGCGGCTGGCCCGTGACTACGCCCTCGGGCGCCGGCGAGAATTTGGCATCCAGGTGTTGCGATTGGCCGGCCTGGGAGCCGGATTAGGAGTCTGCGGTGTCCTGGTTGCCGTCTTTGCCGGCCGTCCCGTGTTGTCCTTGCTGTATGGCCCGGCGTATGCCGACCGCACAGACGTTTTGATCCTCACGATGGTGGCAGCCGGTATCGGTTATGTCGCCTCGTTCTCCGGCTACGCGGTAACCGCCGCCCGCTACTTCGGCGCGCAATTACCCTTATTTGTTGCCGTGGCCCTGGTCACGGCAGTCGGTTGTTGGTGGTTGGTTCCGATTTGGGGTCTGCGAGGAGCGGCGATCGCTTTGGCGCTCTCGTCTCTAACACAACTGATCGGCTCGGGATTCATCTTGTCTTATGCGCTCCGTGCGAACGGAAGCGAACCGTCGGCTCAGCAAGGCGACGAATTGCCGGGGTGTGTTTAATGGCCGCTGATCGTCCTATTCGAGTTCTCCACGTGCTCGGTGCCCTCAATCGGGCCGGAGCCGAGACGTGGCTCATGAACGTGTTGCGGCACATCCACCGCAACCGGTTTCGCCTGGATTTTCTCGTACACACCACGGCCCCCGGCGCCTACGACCCGGAAGTACGAGCACTCGGCGGTCGCATCTTCCCCTGCCTCGGCACGCGACAGCCGCTGGCTTACGCGCGGGCTTTGCGAACAATTCTGAAAACCGAAGGCCCGTTCGACGTCGTTCACAGTCATGTGCATGCGTTTTCGGGCTTGGTGCTGCGAGCGTCGCGGCAGGCGGGCGTTCCGCTACGAATCGCTCACAGCCACTGCGACACGTCGATGGTCGATGATCGCTCAAACGTGCTGCGTCGGGCCTACCTCGGGCTGATGAAAACTTGGATTCACCAACACGCCACACTCGGGCTGGCCGTCAGTCGCCAGGCTGCCGTCTCGCTGTTCGGTACGAATTGGTCAGCCGATCGTCGCTGGCGGATTTCGTACTGCGGGATTGATCTGGCACCGTTCCGCGCGGAGGCCGATCGCGCGGCCGTGCGTCGTGAACTCAAGATTCCCGAACGGGCGTTCGTCGTGGGGCACGTCGGCCGCTTCGACTACCAAAAGAATCACAAGTTTCTGATCGAAATCTTCGCGACCCTGGCCCGGCGGCAGCCGGACGCTCGCCTGCTGTTAATCGGTGAGGGACCGCTGCGGTCTGCGATCGAGGAACAAGTTGCTTGGGCCGGGCTTCAAGAACGTGTGATTTTCGCCGGTCCGCGGCCCGACGTGCCGCGCTTGATGACCGCCGCGATGGACGCTTTCGTCCTGCCTTCGCACTTCGAGGGTTTGCCTTTGGTGCTGCTCGAAGCTCAAGCAGCGGGCCTGCCGTGCCTGCTTGCCGACACGGTGGCAGAAGAAACGACCGTGAATCCGGCTCTCGTTCGCCGCTTGTCGCTGTCGCAAACGACGGACGCATGGTGCGACGAGCTGGATGCACTGTGCCGCACGCTCGAGCACGAGTCTCGCGGCGACGCGGTGCGCGTGATCGAAGAAAGCGCGTTCAATATTCAGACTGGGGTGGCTCGACTCCAAGAGTTCTACCGTGAAGGCCGCCCCTTCCCAATGCCGGCATCCGACGTCGATTCCCGCAATGAGGCGTTCGCTGCCGCCGATCTTGAATCAACTGAGCCGGAACCCGTTTGCTAATGCCGTAACGCCAGTGCCCGAGACAAGGTCGATCGAAGTCGTCCGTGAAAAGATAGTTCCATCATGATCGCCGTCGCGACAATTCAACGACGAGACGTGCCGAAGGCGCCGCTCCTTCAGGCCGTGTTTGTCGTTTTGCTGATCGTCGGCGCGTTCCTCGCCCCGGTTCTCGATCTGGACGATGCCTCGCTTATTTACTCGTTGTGCTGCCTGATCCTGCTGCACAGTGTGTGGTCGCTGTGGTCCTGGGCGCAAGTCACACGCACCTGGTTCGATTCGTACAGCCTGTTTTTGATTGCCGCCACGCTGTTTAACGCGGGCCAGGCGATTCTCGAAGTCTTCGGCCTCAATCCCGAGGGGCTACTCGGACGACAGTTCCCGCCGACGACCCTGGTGCAGACGCTCTTCTTGGTGCTGATCGGACTGGCGGCCATGCACTTGGGCGCGCTGCTGGCAGCCGTTCGGTCGCCGAAACGTTCGACGACATCGAAGTCGGCGCCCGACGCGGAATCGACGCTTTCGAGCCTACGAACAATCGGCTGGGCTCTGTTGTTCGTCGCGCTGCCGTTCACCGCGATTGTCATCAAAGAGGAAATCGCTGTCGTCTCATCCGCCGGTTATTTTGCCCTCTACCAGCAACAAGCGGGGACCGGATTGAATGCCGGACCCGTGGTGCTGTCTGCTTTCCTGATTCCCGGGGCCATGTTCTTGCTGGCCGGCGCCTGCCGTAATCGCGGCCAGCGGTTGATTGCCGTCGCCATCATCGCCGGTTACGCGGTCATCCAGTTCTATCTGGGAGTGCGGCATGAAGCGGCCATCCTGGCCGTGGAAGCGATTTGGGTCTGGCACCGACTGATTCGGCCGATCAAGCCCGCCCTGCTGATTGGGATGGGGATTTTGATGGTCGCCGTGATCTTTCCCCTGGTGGGGGCCGTGCGAAACACGAGCGGAAAAGACCGCTCGACCGTCGACTTCCTGGCGCAGAACTACGCGACGATCGACAACCCGCTCGTGGCAAGCGTGAGCGAGATGGGCGGCTCGATGGAGACGATCGCGCACACGCTGACTCTCGTCCCAGCGACGCGCGACTACGAAATGGGCGTCGGCTACGCCTACGCCGTCTCCACCCTGTTTCCGAATCTGTTTTGGAAGATTCATCCGGCAATCGCCCACGAGCTGCCGAGCACCTGGCTCACCTGGCAGGTCGATCCCTACACGGCCAGCCAGGGAGGCGGTCTCGGATTTTCGTTCATCGCTGAAGCGTATTTGAACTTCGGATATATCGGCGTCCCAATTCTGTTGTTTTTCGGGGGATATCTGCTCGCCCGGCTCGTACGTTGGGCCGATCGCGGAATTCGGCCGGATCGCGTGGCGTTTGTCGCGACGGCCGCCTGCTTCGCGATCTTTCTGGCCCGGGCCGAGTTGGCCGTCGTGCTGCGGGGCGTGATTTGGTACTCGATCGCCCCCTACCTGGCGACGGTTTGGTTGGCGCGTCGCCGCGCGGCACAAGCCGCTCGACCGGCCGAGCCTACGTTCGTACGTTGGCCACTCGGATCGCCGGTGAGTGCTTCCTCGCGACTGACCGAATCGTACAGAAACAATTAGAGATCGTCGGCAATGAAAGTTTGTGTCGCTCTCGAGCAGCGGTTTTATGGAACGCCGGACGGCGTCGTCTGGACCGATGGTCCCTGCGCCCGGCCGTTTTGGGATCGTTATCTCGAAGTCTTTGACGAAGTGCGGGCGATCGCTCGGGTCAAGCCGGTCGACAAAGCGCCCGCGGGCGTCGTGCGAGCCGACGGTGACGGGGTCACCTTCGCTCCCGTGGCCTATTACATCGGACCCCGCGAATACCTCAAGAAAGCGGTCGCGGTCCGCAAGTCCGTGATCCAAGGAGTCGGACGGACCGACGCAGTCATGCTGCGGGTTCCGTCGAACCTGGCCTCCGTGCTGGTGCCGACACTCGTCCGACGCGGACAGCCGTTCGCAGTGGAAGTCGTCGGGGACCCGTACGACGCGTTTTCGCCGGGCGCGGTGAAGCATCCACTGCGGCCCTTCTTGCGACGCTGGTTTGCCCGCGAATTGAGACAACACTGCCGCGAGGCGTTTGCCGGTGCGTATGTCACGGCCGAAGCGCTGCAACGGCGCTATCCCGTCGGACCCAACGGCCGCAGCTTTTATTACTCCGACGTGCAGCTCAGCGGGCTGACGGCCGAACAACCTCGCCCGGCGACGCCGAAACGATCGTGGAAGCTCATCACGGTTGGTTCGCTCGAGCATCTCTACAAGGCCCAGGACATTCAGATCGACGCCTTGGCCCGCTGTCGTCAGCAAGGGCTCGACGTCGAATTAATCCTGGTCGGGGACGGCCAACACCGTTCGGCCCTCGCCGAACGCGCTGGCCGACTAGGGATTGCTTCGCATGTCCATTTCCGCGGCCAACTCGCCTCGGGCGGCCCGATTCGAGACGAATTGGACCAGGCCGATTTGTTTCTGCTTCCGTCGCGGCAAGAAGGACTGCCCCGCGCGATGATCGAGGCCATGGCCCGCGCTCTGCCTTGCCTCGGCTCGACCGTCGGCGGCATCCCCGAACTCCTGCCGTCAGAAGACATGGTCCCACCGGCCGACGCCGAAGCGCTCGCTCGCAAGATCAGCGAAATTGTCTCGGATCCCCAACGGATGCAACGGATGTCGGCTCGCAATCTCGCGCGGGCCGGCGACTTCCAGGAGGACGTGCTCCGCGAGCGACGCCTCGACTTTTATCGTTATGTGCGCGAGCACACGGAGGAATGGCTCGCGAAGACCCAGCCGGCGAACCTCATCGCCGCGAGTGTTTAGAAGTTGATCAGCCCGCCGCGTGAGCGACGGTCGGAACCAGAGAGTAGCCGTGACGCAACCAAAGAAACTCGTGCATATCGTCACCTCGCCGATGACGGCTTGGGCGTTCTTGCGCGGTCAACTGCGATTCATGAAGGATCGCGGCTTCGACGTCACGTTGATCAGTGCGCCGGGCTGGGAACTCGATGAAATCGCAAATCAAGAGGGCGTGCGAGCCATCGCGATGCCGATGTTGCGTGAGCCGGCCCCCTTCCGCGATGGCGTTGCCCTCACACGGCTCACGGCCCTGCTACGACGGCTGAGTCCTCAGATCGTGCATTGCGGCACGCCGAAAGCCTGCTTGCTGGGCGGTTTGGCGGCGCGACTGGCCGGAGTTCCGGCGCGAGTGATGACCCTGCACGGCATGCGGACGGACGGTTTGGCGGGTCGCAAGCAGTCGCTGATGTTAATGCTCGAGCGTCTGTCCTGCCGTAGCGCCCAGCGGATTTACTGCGTGGGTGAAAGCCTGAGGGCTCGGGCCGTAGAGCTGCAGTTAGCGCCCCAGTCAAAGCTGCGGGTGCTCGGCCATGGAACTGCGAATGGAATCGACGTCGAACGCTTTTCGCGAACCGAGTCCTTGTTGCAACGAAGCGAAGCCCTCCGTGAGAAATTCAACGTTCCGACTGATGCACCGGTCATTGGCTTTGTCGGACGACTCGTTCGTGACAAAGGCGTCGGAGAACTGGTCACCGCCTTTGGCGAACTAAAACGGGATTTCCCGAATGTCCGTTTACTCGTGGTTGGACCGCTCGAAAGTTACGACGGACTCGACCCCGAGCTGCGCAGCCGCATCACGACCGATCCGCAGATCATTCACACTGGTTTTCTTGAAGAGACGGCGGCCGCCTACCCGCTCATGAGTGTGCTGGCCCTGCCGACTTACCGCGAGGGTTTTCCCTACGTACCGATGGAAGCGGCCGCCATGGAGTTGCCGGTGGTCGCCACGCGGGTGACAGGTTGCGTCGACGCGGTGATCGACGGCGAAACGGGAACCCTCGTGCCGCCGCGCGATGCCGCCACTTTGGCGACGGCGATCGCCGCCTATCTCAAGGACTCCGCGCTCTGCAGGCGGCACGGTTTGGCCGGCCGCGCAAGAGTTCAACGCGATTTCCGGCCGGAGCCAATCTGGCAGTTGTTGTACGAGGAATACATGGATCTGTTGGGTGCGTCGCGAAACCCGTCAAACATCGCTCGCGGCGAAGAACGAAAGCTCGCCGACGCGGTCACCTCGGTTAGCGCCACGGCTCCAGCCAACGCGGCACCGAGCGCATCGTCGGCTCCCTCCAAGCACGAGTCCGAGAAGGCCACGGGGATTCGTCGTCTGCCGGCGCCCGCTAAATCGGACGAGTCGCAGCGCATTTACCTTTCGGCCCCCCATATGAGTGGCCGGGAACAGGCCTACATTCAGGAGGCATTCGCCGCCAACTGGGTGGCGCCGGTCGGCCCCCACATCGATCGCTTCGAGGCAGAGTTCGCTGAGAAAATCGGGGTGAAGCACGCGGTTGCCGTCTCGAGCGGGACGGCCGCGATGCACCTGGTGATTCGACACCTCGACCTGCAGCCCGGCGACGAGGTCTTCTGCTCGACCGGCACATTTATCGCCAGCGTGAACCCAGTTGTGTACGAGCGGGGTACACCCGTCTTTATCGACAGCGATCCGGCCACTTGGAACATCGATTGCAACCTGCTGTCTGACGAACTCAAACGCTGTGCTCGCCGCGGAAAACTTCCAAGAGCCGTGATCGCCGTCGATCTCTATGGCCAATGTGCCGATTGGGACGCCCTGCGGACGATTTGCGATTCGTATAGCGTCGCGTTGATCGAAGACGCGGCCGAAGCACTCGGTGCCACCTACCGCGGCAAACCGGCCGGCAGCTTTGGTTGGGCCAATATCTTTTCGTTCAACGGCAACAAGATCATCACGACCTCGGGCGGTGGGATGCTCGCGACCAACGATGCAGCCCTCGCCACTCGTGCTCGCTATCTGGCGACGCAAGCCCGAGACCCGGCTCCGCATTATGAGCACTCGGCGATCGGCTACAACTACCGCCTCAGCAATCTGCTCGCGGGGGTCGGACGGGCGCAGCTCAGCGTGCTCGATGAACGGGTCGCCGCCCGACGGGCCATTTTCGACGAATACCAGTTGGCATTAGGCTCCGAGCCCGGCATCTCGTTCATGCCCGAAGCAGCCTACGGGAGCTCGACCCGCTGGCTGACCTGCGTGTTGATCGATGCCGAGCAGTTCGGCGCATCGCGCGAGGATGTGCGACTGCATCTGGAGTCGCAAAACATCGAATCGCGCCCGGTCTGGAAACCGATGCACAAGCAGCCGGTCTTCAAAGACTGCCGATGCGTGGGCGGCGAGGTTTCCGAACAGCTCTTTGCCGATGGACTTTGTCTGCCGAGCGGCAGCTCGCTAACGCCGGCCGACCTTGATCGCGTCATTTCTGCCTTCTTGTCAGTCCCGCGACGTCGGGTCCGTCGCCCAATTTCGGTCACCGTGGAAGCATGAAGACACTCTCGTCTGCTGCCGAATTGGCTCAACCGACACCGCGTTCGGAAGTGCGCAAGCGCTTTGCAGCGGACGGCAAATTGTTGCAACGATTTGCCAAACGCTCCTTCGACGTTATTGCCGCGTTCGTCGGGTTGATTGTGCTCGCTCCTGTCTTCGCCGCGGTGGCGTTCGCCGTCTGGGCGCGCATGGGGCGGCCTGTTCTGTTTCGACAGGTTCGTGCGGGTCGCAATCAAAGGCCGTTTCGCTTGTTGAAATTTCGGACCATGACCAACGACCGCGAACCGAACGGCGAGTTACGTCCCGACACGGAGCGGCTGACGCGACTGGGCCGCTTCCTTCGCAGCAGCAGCCTCGACGAGCTGCCTCAGCTCGTCCACGTGCTCGCCGG
>Ga0210393_10001721_pt1 | contig 18214 bp, 18 predicted proteins | sample IncBWC27OmetaG_FD_160068 | JGI IMG/M metagenome (GOLD analysis project Ga0210393, IMG submission 160068) | Forest soil microbial communities from Barre Woods Harvard Forest LTER site, Petersham, Massachusetts, United States - Inc-BW-C-27-O ... | reverse complement strand
CAAGTACGACAACGTGGTCAAGGACCTATTGAGGTACGAAGTGTCGGTTTACAGCGTGGCGGTCAGCAGCGCTTACTTTAACCGCAGGTTCAGCCATTTGATCGACTACGCCCATGCAACGGGGGGCGACGTGTTTTTCGCCGCGAAGCGCGAAACGATGGAAGAGTTGTACTCGCGGATTGCCGAGCAGGCAAGGAACGAGTACACGCTGGCGTATTCCCCATCTGGAACGGATCGCAGCGCCGAGTACCATGCGATTGAGGTGCGTGTGGAGCGCGCGGGATTGAACGTAACGGCGCGCGAGGGCTATTTCGCCAGCGGTGTGCCGCACTGAGGCGCCGGCGATCGCGAATTTTGCGATTTCTTTACTCCGCTTGCTGATTCTTCTTGACTCTCTCGTGGCGCGCCCTTATATGAGGCAGATGGAGAAGGCGATTTTAGATTGTCGCTGACCTCCCGAGAGACGGCTGGTCCCGGCTTGCACGGGGAAGGCTGGAAAGGAGCTTCGAAATGGCGAAAAAGGCGAAGAAGGAAGAGAAGAAAGCACCGAAAAAAGGGAAGTAGCCGTTTTGGGATGCGAAGTAGGGTTTTCCAACGGGATCTGATTCAAAAGGGCGCTGGCCACGAGGCGGCGCCCTTTTTGTTTTTGGCTGGGCTATTTGTTTGAGTTTGCGAGTTGTCCCAGGGCGGTTTCCCGCTGGTATAGGAAGAGCGGGAGTCCCAGGGAAACTCCGACCAAAAGCACGGCGACAATCGGGAGCCACAAAGCGCGGATTTTGAGCCGCGCGCCCTCCGTGCGCACGAAGCCGATCAGTGCAACGGCCGAAACGAAGACATCCAGGCCGAAAAAACCGCCGATGCGATTGGCAAAAAGCTGCTGGAAGAAGAGTTTCATATTGAGCCCGTTTTCCAGAACCCAGGGGGCGAATTGGGAGTAGGGAAGAACGAAGCCCAAGACGCATAGCACGACGTAGGTCGTTTTTCGGCTCATAGCACCCTCGATTGAAGGCCAATGATAGGAGAAATCGCGGCCGTTCTTCAACGTGCTAATTGCTCAGGGCCTCTTCGTGCGCCGGGCAAATCGGCTTATAGGCGCAATTGCGGCAGATGAAGCCGGGCTTGGGGTCGAAGGAACCGGCGCGAATGTCGGCGGCAGCTTCTTGGACGATTTTTTGCGCTTCATCGAACTGTTTCGAATCGCGAGTGGTCACCTGAATCTGATTGTTCTGCAGGTAGTGGAAAACGAGCCGGACGGGATTCCATTCGAATATTTCTTTCGCGGCCAGTGCGTAGAGGCTTAGCTGTAAATCCTTCTTTGCGTCGGCATCTTTTTTTGGCTTGCCTGTTTTGTAGTCGACGATTTCCACTTCGTTGCCGCCTAGAGAGTTCACTTGGTCCATGCGGCCCGTGACCGTGACGTTGTTTTCAAGCGGCAATTCGAACCCCTTTTCCTGTTCGAGGATCTGCGGCGGCGCCTCCAGCATCGAAGCGTGGAACGCGCGGAGCTGCTCGATGCCGTCTTTCTTGTACTCCGCTTCCTGGTAGGCGTCTTCGAAGCCCACGGAGCGCCACTCGGTTTCATAAATGTGCTGCACTTCGGCGAACGGCAGACGGTTGCCTTTGCGAAGCTCGGCGAGGAATCTACGGATAGCTCCATGCATGATGCTGCCAAAGCTGAGCACCGCCTTCGGCCCTTCTTGCAATGACCAGAGCCGGCCGAAGAGATACTGCTGCGGACACCGGCGATAGTTGTCCACGGCGGATGGGCTGAGCTGCAGAGGTTCGGGCGTCGGCGGATGAAATGTCTCCGCCCACTTTGCGATCTGCGAGAAAATTTTCGGCGGCGCTTCCGTTGCAGGAAAAGGTTGCGAATCAGGAGCGGCCAGCGTTGTTTCGGCAGGCTCCCGCAGCCGGACTTTGGGCGCGGTGTGAATTACGTCGCGCCTTTTTATCGAGGGGTCCATCACAATGTCTTCGATGAACACCGGAACTTTGCCTTTTTTTTCGGTGAGCGTGGTGATGGTAAGACGCTGTTCCGCGCGCGTGAGTGCCACGTAGAAGAGACGCCGCTCTTCCTGGATATGAAATTGCCCGGCGGGCATCTCTTCCTTCATGAGCGCGATGGGGAATTCGAACAGCGGAGAACGTTCGCGCGCCGGGAAAGCGTTTTGGTTGACGCGCAAAAGAAAAACGTGCGGGAACTCGAGGCCCTTTGCGCCGTGCACGGTCATGAGTTGGACGGCGTCTCCGGGTGCGTCGTCCTCGAGGCTAAGCGTCCCGCCGGCTTGTTCGAAATAGTCGAGATATTCTAGGAATTCGGGGAGACTTCGCGTCTCGCTCTTCGGCTCCCAATCCTTTACGAATTGCGCGAGTTGATTGACGTATTTGCGGTCTTGCGTGCTTGCGCGATGGGGAACTTCGAGCCACTCGGTCAAGTCCGCGAGGATTTCACGCGCGGATTGCTTCTTGAGTGTTTTGCGCTGCGTGGAAAGAAATGTCAGCAGATCCGGCAGCGCGCTGGTGGAAGCATTGAAAGGAAGCTCGGATTGCGGCGCTTGCAGGATGTCGTACAGTGCGACGCCGCGTTTTCTTGCGGCGCGTTCGGTGAGGCGCACCAAGTCTTCGCCTTGCAGATGCCAGGCCGGGGCGGCGAGAACGCGCGCGCAGGCGACATCATCGAAAGGAGTGGCGATGAGGCGAAGATAAGCGAGTACGTCGCGAACGAGCGGATGCTCGAGGATGGAAAGCTTGCTGATCACGAACGGAACTTTGCGGCGCGAGAGTTCTTCCACGAGTTTGTCGCGATGGGCGTGCTGACGGTAGAGGACGGCGAAATCTCTCCAGCGATGACCGGCGCCGTGAAGGCGCTCGAGTTCGTCGGCGACCCAAACGGATTCTTCGCCGGCGGCGGGAAGTTCCGCGATGCGGATCCGTTCTCCTTCGGGCTTCGACGGCTGCAGGAATTTCTTCGGAAAGTCGGCGCTAACTTCATTTTGCGTGATGACTTGCGTGGCCACGCGCAGGATGTTCGGAGTGGACCGGTAGTTTTCCGTAAGAGCGACGCGGAAGGGCGTCGAGTCTTCGCCTGTTTTCCATCCTGCAAATCGTTCGAGGAAAAGTTTGAAGCTGCCGAAGGAGGCGCCGCGGAAACGGTAGATGGCTTGATCGTTGTCGCCCACCACGACGATATTGCGCGGCTCTGGGGAAAGCAGATGCAGAAGTTCGAGCTGCGCGATGTTGGTGTCCTGAAATTCATCTACCAGGATGTGCTTGTAGCGCTCGCGAAGTTTTTCGCGGAGCGCGGCGTCGTTTTTTAGCAGCGCGACGGTTTCCGAGATCAGCCCGTTGAGCGCGACCGCCTTTTTTTCGCGGAGCAACTCTTCGCTGGCGCGGTACACGCGGGCAATCTCCAGCTCCTGCGCCACCATCTCCGCGCGCTCTTTGTACGTGTCTTCATCGAGTGAGGCGCGCTCATTTTCGAGTTGCGCAGCGAGATCGTCGGCGTAGCGCTGATAGTCTTCGCTGGACACCAGTTCATCCTGGCAGCGCGAAAAGAATTGAATGAAGTCACTTAAAAACTGCCCGGGCTCCGCGAGCCGGCGATACTTGTCCAACTTTAGCCGCGGCATGTTGCGCCGCAGCAAAATCCAGTGGTCGACGGATTCGAGCGCGACACGGCCGGGCTCGATCTCCTTCAGGATCGTTTCGCAAAAAGAATGGAACGTGGCGAGATTGACCGTTTTGCCGCGTTCGCCCGCCGCCTTTACGACGCGCGCTTTCATTTCGCCCGCGGCTTTTTTTGTAAAGGTGAGCCCGAGAATATTTTCGCCAGCCAGCGAGCCGTCGGATTGCAAAAGATGCCGGATGCGCTCGGTAATCACGCGCGTTTTTCCGGTGCCCGCGCCCGCGATCACCAGCAGTGGCCCTTCGCCATGCGTGATCGCGCGCCGCTGCGCGTCATTTAGCTTGAGGCCAGGATCGCGGCCCACCGGTTCCATGTCGAAAAGCGTTGCCATCATTCAAGAAGGGTAACGGATTTCAAGACGAAGAGGAAACGAAGTGAGTTGTCCTACAGGATTGGCTCCAAAATCTCCTCGCGGGAAACTCCTTTATGGTCGGCGATGAGACGCAGGATTTTGCCCATTGTCCCGATGCGCAGTGATTTATGGGCTGGAATGGGAATGCGTTGGTGCCCGGGAATCTCAGTTTGCAAAATGATGTGACTACCTGTTTGGGAAATTTCTCTGTAGTTCCAGTGCCTGCAAAGGCCGTCCGCCAGTTGGCGTCCGCTGAGGTCTCTTGGGAGTTTCATGAAAGCGACAGGACTTCGTCGCGAACCAAGTGCAATCGAATGGATTGGGGCTTCGGGCCGTCAAAAAAATAGCCCTCTACTGCATCTTTCACCATTGCCCGAAGCTCTTCCCAAGTGTCGCCTTGTGTGACGATGTTTTCCGTCAAGCATTCTGCGACGTACCCGCCATCCGGTTCCTGCGTCACATCGAATACAAGCTCGTTGATATGAATGTTGCCCATTAAAAGCCTCAGCGTCAAAGCCTAGCATGTGGCCAAGCCGCGGACAATTGGATACAGTCCTACTGGCAAGCATTCGAGCATCATCGCTGAGACGACTCTCCGGAAGCTACTTTCGCATTAAACTCCGCGGATTTCTTCTTTGGCACGCTTAGGGTGTTCCATTTCTCGCCACAGGAGTGGCGAGCAAGAAGAACGATCTGCCCAACGTGATGACTGTAGTGTGCGACTTGACGATTGATGGCTTGCATCACGGAATGCGGCTCCGTGCGAATGGTAATCGTTCTTGTCAGGTCTGCGTCCGAGAGCGGCTCGACGGCGTCGAAGAGACACCTCCAGCCGCGCTCCCACATCTCCAGCAATTCCGCGCGAGTTCGCGGCGGTGCCTCGAATTCGGAGTCGCGGTCACGATCCGGCTTTTCCCCGTCGGTGGTCAAAAAGTTTGTCCAGCGGGAACGCATGTTTCCGGCGAGATGTTTGGCGATGATGGCAATGGAGTTCGACTCCGGATCGAGTGTGGTGAAAAGCGCCCCGTCGGAGCACTGCGCCATGGCGCGTTCGCCCAAAGTTTTGTAGTAGCGGAATAAACTGATGGCGTCCTGCGTATAAGAGGTTGTGATTTGGAAAGGCATGGGAGGATTTTCGCGCTGGCGTGCGTCCAAGGCAAGAGAAAGGGCTGCTGGGTAACGGGAATTGTTTTGCTTTTTGTTCGCCGGCATATTAACATGCCGTTCGCAATTTCCCAGTTATCCTCCACCGGAGCCCCTCTCATGGATTCAGACACAAAGGAGAACCGATCATGACCATTGGACAATCGATGCTGCCCGAGTTTGAAATGGAAATGCAGAACACGCGCAAAGTGCTCGAACGCTGTCCCGACGAAAAGTGGAATTGGAAGCCGCACGAGAAATCTGGCACCGTCGGATGGCTTGCCGGACATGTCGGCACCGTTCCCGAATGGATTACGATGACCATCAACACCGAGGAACTGGACTACGCTCCAGTCGACGGCCCTTCTTACCAGCCGCCCAAGATCGAGAATCGCGATCAACTTCTCGCAGCGTTTGACAAAGCTGCGGCCGATGCGCGCGCGGCCCTCGCCGGTGTAAGCGACGCCGATTTGATGAAAAACTGGAAACTGCTGGCCGGCGGCCAGGAGATTTTTGTCATGCCGCGCATTGCCTGCCTTCGTGGCATGTGCTTGAACCACCTTTACCATCACCGCGGGCAACTTACCGTCTACCTGCGTTTGATGGGCGTTCCTGTGCCGGGACTCTATGGACCGAGCGCGGACGAAGGCCAGTTCGGCGAAGCGGCAGCGGTTGCCAACTAAGTGAGCAGCATTGCCGTAAGCTAGGATTGTCGCATTGCTGGGGGCGGAATCCGTTTTCTGCCCCCAGCATTCCCGCCTTGCAATTCATTTCCTCGCGTCGCGGTATAATCAAAGGTCAAGATTTTCGGAGGCCTCGCATGGAAACTCCCGTCATACTCTCTGCTGTTCGCTCGCCTATTGGAAAATTTCAAGGTGGACTCACACCCTTTTCCGCGCCCGAGTTGGGCGGAAAAGTAGTTGCCGAAGCCGTGCGACGCGCTGGAATCGAACCTAAACAAGTTGATGAGGCGATTCTTGGAAACGTCGTTCAGGCAGGACTTGGCCAAAACCCCGCGCGTCAAGCGGCGTTAAAAGGCGGCTGCGATCCGCGCGTAGCGGCGATGACGATCAACAAAGTTTGCGGTTCGGGATTGAAAGCGGTGGCGTTGGCGGCGCAAGCGGTCGCGCTGCGCGAGTCGGAGATCGTCGTGGCCGGTGGAATGGAATCGATGTCCAACTGTCCGTATCTGCTGCCGAATGCGCGCACGGGCTATCGTCTGGGCGATCAGAAGGTTGTGGACTCGATGATCCACGATGGTCTTTGGGACGCCTACGAAGATTTTCACATGGGCTTGACGGGCGAGCTGGTAGCGGAAAAATTCGGCATCACGCGCGAGGAGCAGGACAAGTTCGCCGTCGAGAGCCATCAGAAAGCGGTGCGCGCGAGGAAGTCCTGTTTTTTTGAAGCCCAGATTTTGCCCATCGAAGTTCCGCAGAAAAAAGGCGAGCCGCTCGTCATCAAGTACGACGAATCGCCGCGCGAGGATACCTCGCTCGAAGCGCTCGCAAAACTGAAGCCCGCTTTCAAGAAGGACGGCACCGTGACCGCGGGAAACGCCCCGGGAACGAATGACGGCGCAGCTGCATTGATCGTGACGAGCGAGCGGAATGCCCAAAATCTGGGAAAGCAGCCGATCGCCCGCATCATCGCGCAGGCCGTCAGCGGCGTCGAACCCAAATGGGTCATGATGGCGCCCGTCGATGCCGTCGAAAAGCTCCTCGCCAAAACCGGCTGGGACCGTGACAAGGATGTTGACCTAGTAGAGCTGAACGAAGCGTTTGCCGTGGCGGCGATCGCCGTCACGCGGCAACTGCGGCTCAATCCGGAAAAAGTAAATGTTAATGGCGGCGCCGTGGCACTCGGCCATCCCATCGGAGCCAGCGGCGCGCGCATCCTGGTCACCTTGCTCTACGAATTGCAGCGCCGCAATCTGAAGCGTGGCATCGCCGCGTTATGCCTCGGCGGCGGCAACGCCGTAGCACTCGCCGTTGAGCGTTTCTAGCTACATGGACTGTAGCCGAGCCAGACGAATGTGACCCCGCCTCGTCCGACTGAACTCTCCTCCTCGCAGCCCCCGATGGCCACGCCGAGCAAGCGGTTGCTGCCGTGGCTGATCGCGGTGGCGTTTTTCATGGAGTCGCTGGACACCACGATTCTAAATACTGCGGTGCCCACGATTGCCGGAGCGCTCCACGTTGCTCCCCTCAGCATGAAGTCGGTGCTGGCAAGCTACACGCTCAGCCTCGCGGTTTTTATTCCCATTAGCGGCTGGATGGCCGACCGCTTCGGAACGCGCCACGTGTTTGCCTCGGCAATCGGCATTTTCACGCTGGGCTCGTTCCTCTGCGGCGTATCGAGCAACATTCACGTGCTGGTGGCGTGCCGCATTCTGCAAGGATGCGGCGGTGCCATGATGGTACCGGTCGGCCGGCTCACCATGGTGCGGACGTTTGCCAAATCGGAACTGATTCGCGCCATGAGCTTTGTGGCCATCCCCGGTTTGGTCGGCCCCATGCTGGGACCCATCGCCGGTGGTCTCATCGTCGGATATCTTCACTGGCGGCTCATTTTCTTCGTGAATATTCCAATTGGCCTCGCAGGTCTTTACCTGGTCTACCGCCACCTCCCGGACTACCGTGAAGAGCACACCGATCCTCTCGATGTTGCCGGACTGATTCTTTTCGGATCCGGAGTCGCGCTGCTTTCCTACGTACTGGAGGTTTTTGGCGAACATACGCTGAACACCCGCGAAATTCTCGGACTTCTGGCGCTCTCCATTTTTCTTCTGGCTGGGTACGGATTTCACGCCACGCGAACTCCCTATCCCATGCTGCGGCTCGCGCTATTTCGGATTCGCACATTTCGCGCGGCGGTGGCCGGTAGCTTTCTGACTCGCCTGGGAATTGGCGGCATTCCATTTCTCTTTCCGCTTTTGTATCAGGTGGGTCTGGGGTTCACCCCCATTCAATCGGGCCTGCTGATGATGCCGCAGGCCATCGCGGCCATGAGTTTGAAGCTGACGATGCCGGTAATTTTGGCTCGCTTCGGATATCGCGCGGTGCTGGTCTCGAACACGCTGCTCATCGGCCTGCAGATTCTGCTTTTCGCCACCATCGGCAGGGGCACGCCGGTCTGGCTGGTCGTGGCAGAAGTATTCTGCTACGGATTTTTCACTTCGCTCCAATATACGAGCATGAACACACTGGTCTACGCGGAAGTCACCGAGGAGCAAGCCAGCAGCGCCAGCTCCATCGCGAGCACGACGCAGCAGATGTCCATCAGTTTCGGCGTCGCTTCCGCCTCGCTGGTGACGGCATTCTTTCTTCCCGACCGCTTTCGTTCCAATCCAGTGGAATTCATCCACGGCATTCACCGGGCGTTTTTTGTGCTTGGCGGGATGACCATCCTCTCCACCATCGTTTTCCGCGAATTGAGAAGAGGAGACGGTGCCTCCGTGAGCCAGGCCAAGGAATTGCACCCCGGCTAGAGCAGATGCCAGGATCTCAACGCCGATATAGCCGGCATTATCGTTGCAATAGAAAACGCCCCAAGCGGCTTTCTTCCACGGATGTGCGATCGCACTCCACCCATTCTTTAATTCATTCGGCCGCTGGTGTAACTAGATTGTTAGGTTGTGAAGACAAGTCGTTGCCGCAATAGGGGCAGAATTTATCGAGCTCCGCGACTTCATTCTTGCATCGCGGGCAGCTCGGCTGCAGATTGCATTTGCAGTTCGGGCAAAAATTAAACCGCGCCGAAACGCTCGTCGCGCACACCGGGCAAGGGTACGGCAGCGGCTCCCGCATCAGCAGATAGACGATCAACCCGATCAGGCCCCACGAAGGCAGCGAGATCAACACCAGTATGGTCCACAGCGCCGAGCTCATTCCGCGCCGTTTGGCGTCGCGATTTACGTAGACGATCAGGAAAATGAATCCGGCGAAGAAGATGGCAAACATCGTCACTATACCGGCCAACGCGAGCGAGGCCAGCGCCGGATTGTCGTGTAACTCTCGCGGAAAAATGTCCCCGTGTCGCGCCGCCTCCGTGTTTACGATGAACGCGATGGCTTGCGCCACGAGATACAGAAAAATCACCGTGCCGATAATCCATTTCGGAATGAGCTTGAACTCCGTCCAGAACTCCAGATTCTCCTTTTTCCTTCGGAGGCGGATCAGCCGCATCCTCTCGTTAAACGAATTGTTCACGCGCTGCGGATAGTCGGTCATGAAAGGTCTCTCTCTGAATTGGTCCAGGCCGCGGTCCTGGACTGCCGTGCATTTTCAACGAGCACCGCAGCGCCCGCCACCAGCGCGGGAATGGCCCACCAGATACCAAAACTTACTTGCAAAACAATCTTTGGCGCGCCCGTGTACTGGCCCACCCATTCGAACACGCGCCAGACATACGGCGCCGTGGCCACCCCCAGTGCCCACGAAACCCCGCAGGTGATCCACATCAGGTGGTGCCGCGGTTCGCTTTCGCGCAGTTCTTGCGCGCGAAGCCGGACGCGAAATTGCGTGCGCGAGGCAAGTCCTTTCGGCATAGGAACCGGCTCGCTTCGCAAAGCGCGCAACGCTTCTTCCATTTCGCTCGCCACTGCCGCGCAGCCCACGCATTCGTTCAAATGCGCGGCCAGCCATTCGCGCTCAGACGAGGAAATTTCTTCGACGTGCTCTTGCGCCAGCAACTGCTGCGCGCGGGAATGCAATGTTTTGCTCACGTCGCACCTCCTTGCATCGCCCCGCGCAACGCCTCCAGCCCGCGATACAACCTCGACTTCACCGTGGAAACGGGAATGCTCAGCACGCCCGCCATCTCTTCGATTTGCAATTCTTCCTGAAAACGCAGCACCAACACCTCGCGATAAATCACCGGAATGCGCGTCAGCGAACTCTGCACGCCCGCCGCTTCCTCGCTGCTCAAGACCTGGTGCAGCGGCGAAGGTTCGCGCTCGTTCGCAAATTCGCGGGGATTATTTTGCTCGGGGTCCGTCAACTCATCGAGGCTCTGCATTTTCTTCTGCCGCTGCCAATCAATGACCAGATGGCGCGCAATGGCGAAGAGCCACGCTTCAAATTTGGATTTCCCGTCGTATTGATGCCCGCGCTCCAGCACCCGGATCCACGTCTCCTGGAAAAAATCCTCGGCGCGCTCTTTGTTGAAAGTGATGTACAGCAGGTAGCGGAAGAGCCGGTATTGGTACTGCTCGATCAAGCGGTCGAGAAGCTCAGGGTCCCGCCGGCGCAGTCCCAAGGCGATAGACTTCGCTTCATCGCTCATAAGCGTGGAATAGTGATACGCCGGGCGGCTGGCAGTTAAGCATGAAATAGTGGCGCTCATTCTAACTTGTATACGCTCCAGCGCCCAGAAAAGACGCATCCTGCCCGCTATTGCCAACCCTATTAGATTCATCCACTTAGTGGCATTCACGGATTGTAGTAAACTTCCCACGTCATGATTTGCCCCCAATGCCACGCCGAATATCGTCAGGGCACGACCTCATGTTCCGACTGTCATGTTTTGCTGGTCGCCAAGCTTCCTGAAGAAGCCTTGGCACGGCGCGCGGAGGCTGAGCACGGCGACCCGGACGAGGATCCTTTCTGCGCTTTCTGGCAAGGTGACGATCCTCGCCTGCATGCCGAACTCTGTACCGTTCTCGACGAAGCCGAAATTCCGCACAAGACCGTCTACCGCACGGATCACCTCTTCAATATCAACCGCTACAACGCATTCAAGATTGGTGTTCCGTTTTCGCTTTTTGAAAAGGCGGAACTCGCCGTCAAAGACGCTTTCGGCACCGAGGAAGAAGATGGCAGCGTCGCGGTGCTTACGCTCCCTGCGCCCGATGACCTCCAGCAGCAAAGAGAATCTCCAGAAGTAGAGAACCCAGACGTGATGCGGCCTTTTTTCGCCGAAGACGCCAACATTGAGGTATGGAAGGGCGATCCTCCTGAAATCACGGACATGGTCCGTAGTTCGTTGCGCGAGAATAATATCCCCGCCCGCTGGCTGGAGTTGGACGAAAAATCGCATCTCTTCGTGCTTCCCCCCGACGCCGTCCGCGCGCATGAAATTATTCGTGAGATTGCAGAAGCCACTCCGCCGGAGTGACTTGCCAACGGGAGAGCGAGAATGAGTGTGGATGGAATCAAGACGGTGGCGGTGCTGGGTGCGGGGACGATGGGGAACGGGATCGCGCATGTGTTTGCGCGGTCGGGATACCACGTCATTTTGCGCGACGTGGAGCAGAGATTTCTGGACCGCGGGATGGAGACGATTGGCAAAAATCTCGACAGGGAAATCAAGAAGGGGAAGCTGGCGGAAGCGGATCGCGCGGCCGTGATTGCTAGATTGACGCCAACGACGGATATGAGTGCGATTGCCGCGGCGGATTTTGTGGTCGAGGCCGTCCCGGAAAAACTTGAGATTAAGAGCGCCGTATTGGGCGAAGCGGACCGCTTGGTCCGGCGGGAAGTAATCATCGCCAGCAACACTTCATCGATTGCCATGACCGCGCTCGCGGCCATGACCAGGCGGCCGGACCGTTTCGTTGGAATGCATTTCATGAATCCCGTTCCGGTGATGGTGCTGGTCGAAGTGATTCGTGCGCTGCAAACCAGCGACGCCACATTTGAAACCACGATGGAGCTGGCAAAAAGAGTCGGCAAGACGCCGGTCGCCGTGAACGACGCGCCCGGATTCGTCTCCAACCGCGTCCTGATGCCGTTGATCAACGAAGCGGCCTATTGCGTCATGGAAGGCGTCGCCACCGCGGAAGCCGTCGACGCGGTAATGAAAATGGGCATGAACCATCCCATGGGCCCGCTCGAACTCGCTGATTTCATCGGCCTCGATGTCTGCGTCGACATCCTGCACGTCCTCCAGGAAGGCCTCGGCGATCCCAAGTATCGCGCCTGCCCACTCCTCAAAAAATACGTGGCCGCCGGCTGGCTCGGCCGGAAATCCGGCCGCGGATTTTACGCCTATTCCGGCTGATGAAATGGTTGGACGAGCGGCAGGCAAAGGCGAAACTAAGGCGAAAAATAGTGTTTGCTTTTTGTTCGCCATGGTGCTATTTTCCTCTTCGATGTTTTCAACAGGTGCTTCATGCGTGGATTGCTAAGCGGTGTTCTAAGCTGCCTGGAACGTGAGAGACTCGAAGACGAGCTCTCCGAGGCCCGGACCCGGGGACGGAATTTGTCCCGGCTGCGGCAGTTGACGCGGCCCGAGCGGGTGGCCTTAGACCAGCGCGAGACGGCGGCTCAGGCACGGCTCAGCGACCACGATGCGGAGCACGGTTGTCAGCGTTGATTGCGTTTTCGGCAGTTTGAGGCCGGACAGAAAAAGGGATGGCGCGGAAGTAAACCGAGTGGTAAGATTCTGTTTCCGTAATGTCCTTATGAAGGATGTGGCGCTTTCCCGGCGCTGCTCCGGATCGCCGGCCCCGCAGGCCCGCCTAGGCGGGCAGGCCCAAGTTCCTACTTTCCTCCACCGAGGTGTCAGATGTCTGAAGAAAAAGCAAGATTGCTCGCAGCAGCAATATCGCAGATCGAAAAGGACCATGGCAAGGGCGCGATTATGCGCCTGGGCAGCCGGGATATTTTGATCCCCGTAACGGTAATTCCCAGTGGATGCCTCTCCATTGACGCGGCATTGGGCGTCGGCGGCTTCCCGCGCGGGCGCGTTGTTGAAATCTATGGGCCAGAATCCGGCGGTAAGACCACCATGACGTTGCACGTCATCGCCGAAGCGCAGAAGCTCGGCGGGCAGGCAGCGTTCATCGACGCGGAACATGCGTTGGATCCCGTGTACGCGCGCAAGCTCGGCGTCGACGTAGACAATTTGCTGGTGTCGCAGCCGGACAACGGCGAGCAGGCGCTGGAAATTGCCGAGACGCTGATTCGCTCGGGCGGCGTGGACATTGTCGTCGTCGACTCCGTTGCCGCTCTCGTGCCCAAGGCCGAACTCGAAGGCGAGATGGGCGATCCGCAGATGGGATTGCAGGCGCGCTTGATGTCGCAGGCGCTGCGCAAGTTGACGGGCATCGTCTCCAAGTCGCGTACGTGCCTGATCTTCATCAACCAGATTCGCGAAAAGATTGGCGTCATGTTTGGCAATCCGGAAACGACCACCGGCGGACGGGCGCTGAAATTCTACGCCTCGATGCGCGTGGACATTCGCCGCATTCAGGCCATCAAAGAAGGCGACAAAGTCGTCGGTTCGCGCACGCGCGCCAAGATCGTGAAGAACAAGGTGGCGGCGCCGTTCCGCGAAGCCGAATTCGATATCATCTATGGCGAAGGCATCTCGCGCGAAGGCGATTTGATCGACCTCGGCGTGGACAAGGGCATCATCGAAAAGTCCGGGACGTGGCTCAGCTTTGGCGGCGAACGCATGGGGCAGGGCCGCGAGAATGCGCGCGTCTTCCTCAAGGAAAACAAAGACATCCGCGACAAGCTGGAGAACACACTGCGCAAGAAACTGGAGATTCCGCAACCGGGCAATTCGTCCGCTTCGGCCGGCACGAATGGCCACGCAACCGCCCCTGCTCCGGCACAAGCTGAAAAGCCACCGATGAAGGCTGCTGCCGCGGCCAGCGCCGGAGCCAGCGACGCCAACAAACCCAAGCCCGCAACGCGATAGAACATCGCAATACAAGGAATTGACCCGGCCGAAAAGGGGCACGATGGTTCGTGCCCCTACTCTTTTCATTTGAGGAATGGACCGATAATCGTATGGGAACATCGCCCGGTCGTACCATTCAGCTCTCCCGGTCCTCCTTTTAGACTTGTCCTCGATGCCTAGAATCGAATACAAGCTCTCTTTTGAAAATTACCTGGAGATGAGCATCTCTCGCCCCGGGAAGGCCAAGTACCGGTCGGCGGCCATTTCCGCTTTGGCGGGTTTTTCTTTGATGGCGGTTGGCTACACCTACCTACAAATTTGGCCTGATACGCGGACGATTATCGGCGGAATATTTCTGGCCACGGGTCTCCTCGCCACGGGACTTGCCCTAGTTCTGGCGTTTCTCGAAAAGCCTAAGCCTGTACGGCCTGACGTCACCATCCTTCGCCGAGAGTACGAGCGTTTCCATTCTGATAGCCGTGCACTTGAATTTGATGAAAATGGCTGGCGCGTATTTTGGTATGAGGGGCAAGACGTCAGGCCCTGGTCGCGCGTCAGGGCGATTTACAATCAGCAAAGTCTGTTCGTTCTATCTACCGAAACCACCCACTACTGGTTTCCAAAAGCTGCTTTGGAAAAAGACGGCCAGCTCGATAACTTGCGCAAGTTCGCTCATGGGGCGCTGACAAGACGCGACTCACTCTTTACGGTGTCCATGCGTCCTTCCGCAGTGGCTTACGTTGAAGCGATGTTTTTACATAGTTGGCGCAGTAGCTTTAAGAGAAACATTCTTGTCTATTTGGGCGTGATCCTCGTCTTTTACTGGCTGCTGTTTGGTGGTTGGAACAGCGATCCGCCGTTCTCGCCGTGGCTTTTGGGCTTCGCTCCGGTTCTCTTTACCGTCTTTGAGTGTCTCCATTATTTGCGGCTATACCTATTCGCGGATTGGCCCAACGCTTCACGGGAAGTAGAAATCATGTCCGATTGCGTTCATTACAAGACCGAACGCATTGATTGGATTGCAAAATACAGTCGCCTCGAAAAATGGAGGGAATCACCCTCCGCATTCCTTCTCTATTTTGAGCCCACAGCTTTTCATCTGATTCCAAAGAAAGACTTCTCCAAAGACCAAATCATTCAATTCAGGAGCCTCCTTTCTTCCTCTGCCTAGCTCGAAACTGCGAACGAAACAACCGCGAGAAGCACCATTGATGTCAGTGATTGTAGGGAGTGAACTGTTCCCACTCGATGGGTGTGTAGGTGTTCTTTAGGAGCGTTTCGAGAATTTCTTTGTAGATGCCTTCGCCGTTGGAGCTGTTGGTCATGATGAGGATGCCGATTTTGGCGTCGTCGAAGCAGACGGTGTAATTGCGCCAGCCGTCGTCGTGGCCTTCCTTGAAGAAGACTCTGCCGTAGGGCGTCCAGTACAGACCCCACGCGAGGCCATAGCTCAAACGGATGGCGTCGTTTTCGGTGGTGGTCTCTGGCGCGAACGGCGGAAATTCGTGTTTGGAGAAAATGCGAATCTGCGGGCTGAGCATCAGGTCTTTTGTTTCCTTCTTTAATCCTTTGCCTTGCAGCACTGCTTCCATGAATTTGGAAAAATCCGTCGGAGTGGTGAGGAGCGACCCTGCGGATTGGGCTTTTTTGCGCCGTTGTGGTCCCAGGGATAGTCCTTGCTCGTCGTAACCATTGGCGAAATTGGTTTCAAATGTGGGCTCCCAAATCATGCTGGAACGCTGCATTCCCAGGGGCTGAAATACGCGCGTGCTCATCAATTCCTGTAGCGACTTCTGTGTGATGGTCTCGACGACGAATTGCAGCAGATAGATGCCTTCCCCGGAATAGGCAAACTTGGAGCCGGGCTCGAAGTGGATTTTTAGTTTCTTGTCGTCCTCGAACCAGCGCCAGTTGGGGAGGCCTGCGGTGTGATCCAGCAGCATGCGCGAGGTAATGTTTTTGTAGCGCTCGTCGCCAGCCAGGTCCTTGTAGTCGTCGTATTCCGGGAGCGGCTTTGGAAGGTATTTGTAGATGGGCTTGTCGAGATCGAGCACTCCTTCCTGCACCAACTGCATCACCATGTAAGCGAAGGCCACTTTTGTGAAGGACGCGGCGCTCATCACGGTGTCCGGCGTGAGCGGCAGAGAATCTTTTACGTCGCGGAATCCGTAACCTTTGAGATAGACGACTTTTCCGTCGTTGAGAATGGCGATGCCGGCGCCCGTGACTTTTCCGTCGTGGAGCAAGCGCCCGACGGTGGCGTCGATCTCTTTCGCGGAAATCTTGCTTCCATCAAGCCGTCTGATGGACTGCGCATTTGGAAATAGCTTCAGTTCCTGGGCTTTAGCCGCGCACGCCATCAACAAAAGAGAAAAGCTTAGCAAGAACCTTTTCATTCGCCGCTCCATCGAATAGACATGAGCTTACGGATTCTGTCACGATTCTGTTGGCCATTCTTTTCAAGGAGATTTCTGCATTGACGCAGCACAACAAACGGATTCAAGAGTCTTTTACGGCGCAGGGCGCGTCGTTCGCTACGCAACCGTGGACGGCCGACGAGGAGCGCATTGCGCGGCTCGTTGCGGCGGCAAAACTTAAGGGTAATGAACGCGTTCTGGACGTGGCCACCGGGCCCGGATATATCGCCGAGGCGTTTGCGAAAGCGGCGCGCGAGGCGGTGGGCGTGGATCTGACGGCGGCGATGTTGGCGATTGCGGAAGCTCGGCGGGTGGAGAGAGGCATTGCGAATCTCTCGTTTCGCAGCAGCGACGTGCAGCAACTTCCGTTTGCAGCCGGCGAATTCGACATCGTAGTTTGCCGCTTTGCGTTTCATCATTTTGAAAAGCCCGCGCGCGTGCTGAAGGAAATGGCCCGCGTTTGCCGCAAGAACGGAATCGTGCTCGTGGAAGACATGATTGGCAGCGAACATCCCGAACGGCTGGCGTACCAGGATCGATTTGAAAAACTTCGCGATCCTTCACACACGAATACGCTTCCCCTGAGTAGCATGTTCCAACTCTTTCGCGAAGCGGGGCTCGAAGCGGAGACCGTTACCATGAACAACGATTTGGCCCCGGAAGTAGAGCGCTGGATGGCTACCACAAAGACTCCGCCAGAGCGCGCCGCCTTGATCCTGCAGCTACTCGAAGAGGACGGAAAAAATGACCTTAGCGGAACGCAGCCGTTTCAAGATGCGACGGGTCGTTTTTACTTTCACGAAAGGACGGCCATTGTTACAGGGCGGAAGTTCAGGTAGCCGGATGGGCCTGTTCTGGCGGTCAGTCGTTCATAACAAAGCACATAGGCGCGTACTGGAACATATGAGCTATTGCAGTTTGCCGGGGTAAAACCTAGACTGTGTCTCATGGTGAGAGAAAGCGTTTCTCTTCGGTACAGAGACTGTACGACCGAGGAACGCTAAGTCGCATCAAATGAATGGCTCGCCTCTTTGGACTTTGGGGTGCATTCATGTCGCAGTGCGTGGCCCTGACAGGCAGAACGTCATGGGCTGCAACTTACGATTCGTAAGAATCTTAGGTTGACGGCAGGGACAGTGTAAGGTAAGAATCTCGCCCTCACCGAACACGGTGCGATGCGAGACAAAGGTGGAACTGGTGAAGGAAACGGGAAAAGCTGCAATGGGAATACTGATGGCCGCGATGTTCGCGATGCCTTTACCCGCGGCGCCAGCGGCAGCGAATCCACCGGCGCGTACCCACAAATCTCCCGCGCGTTATCGCGGAGTTCCTACCTACGCCGACTCTTCCAGCGCCGACGACAAGGCCTACGATGATCCGATTGTCCGGCAGGCCGCTGTGGAAGCGCTGGGGCGCTACAACGGAGCAGTTGTGGCTGTCGATCCTAACACCGGGCGCATCCTCGCGGTAGTGAATCAAAAGATTGCGTTTGGCGATGGCTACATTCCGTGCTCGACGATCAAGCCGACCATCGCGCTGGCTGCTCTGGAAGAGAGCGTGATTACACGCGACACGATGCTGCGCGTGGGCCGGCGGAAATACATGAATCTGACGGATGCGATGGCGCATTCCAACAATGAGTTCTTCGAGCAACTCGGCTCGCGCATGGGATTTGATACAGTTTCGAAATATGGCCGCCTGCTTGGTCTTGGCGAACTTGCCGGATACAACTTGCCCGACGAGCATCCGGGTTCGTTTCCGATCGCACCGCCGGCATTTGGCGGTGTCGCGCGCATGTCCAGCTTCGGAGAAGGCATTCAGGTCACGCCGCTGCAGATGGCGTCGCTGGCCGCCGCCTTTGCCAACGGGGGCACGCTTTATTATTTGCAATATCCGCACAGCCAGGAAGAAGTGGACAATTTTACGCCGCGCGTGAAGCGCGAACTAAACATCGGAGCGATTTTGCCGGAGATTCGCGAAGGCATG
>Ga0210393_10001718_pt1 | contig 18220 bp, 12 predicted proteins | sample IncBWC27OmetaG_FD_160068 | JGI IMG/M metagenome (GOLD analysis project Ga0210393, IMG submission 160068) | Forest soil microbial communities from Barre Woods Harvard Forest LTER site, Petersham, Massachusetts, United States - Inc-BW-C-27-O ... | reverse complement strand
AATTCGTCGTGCCCGATGTCTTCGTCTTCGTCACCAGATAAATCGTCTGCGTCGAAGGATCGATCACCGGCGTTCCCAGAATTCCGATGTCCGGAAAAATATCCGACGACGCCACGTCCGCGCTCGCTCCATACGTTTCGCCCGTCGGAATCAGCGTCTGATGCCAGTACGTCTTGCACGGGTTCGTATCCGCATCGAACACGTAAACCGAATCCCGCATCGTCGTCACAACGATCACGTTGTGCGTTCCCCCTCCGATGTTCACGCTCGGCACCCACAGCGGCTGCGCGTACACCGCGCCATCCACCGTGCACGAAAATAATTTCCCAAATGAGTTCGAATTCACATTCGAAGTCGTCAGCAGATACTCCTGATTGTTCGCGCCATCGCGCGCCACATCGTTGTGATACGTCATCACGCCCGCCAGATCCGTCACCGCAATTGTCGCCGTCGCGCTCTTCGTCGAATCCATTTTGCTCGTCGCGGTAATCGTGATTCCGGCTCCGGCGGAGCTCGGCGCAGTATATGTCGCCGCAGTCGCCGTCTGTCCGCTAAGCGTTCCCGCCGACGCCGACCACGTCACGCCCGCTCCATTCACGTCGTTCGTTACTGTCGCGCTCAGTGACAGCGCCTGATTCAACACCAACCCCATGACGCTCGGCGAAATCGTCACGCTAACTCCCGCCACCGGCGTACCCGACGTCACCGCGATCGTTGCCGACGCCGACTTCGTCCCATCGCTCACCGAAGTCGCCGTCAGCGTCACCGTCGCCGGACTCGGCACCGCCGCCGGCGCCGTATACGTCACCGCCGCGCCCGACGCGCTGCTCGTCGGCGACAATGCCCCGCATCCATTCGCCGTCGCGCACGACGCCGCCCACGTCACACCCTTCGCCGCAGTATCGTTGCTCACCTTCGCAGTAAAACTCTGCGTCCCGTTCGTCGCAACCGCCGCCGTCGTCGGCGCAACCGTCACCCCGATCGCCGCCGGCGTCGTCCCGCCAGTTCCCGTCGTACTCGACCCGCCTCCGCAACCACCAAGAAGCCCGATCCCCATCATCGAAATCACCGCGGCCAATGCAATTCGACCGACACGTTGTGTAGACACTCGTATCACTTCATCTCTCCAGTTTTTTTCGTTCCGGTTTTTGCTGCGTTTTCGCTTCCGGTGGGCTTGGAAGCTCCGTGCTTGACCACTTCATTCTTGAATACGCCGCGGGATTGAGGGGACTCACCGCCCGCGATTACGCGTATCGATTCACCGTTCAAAAGGGCAGTGGCCCTTCCCCAGAAGAGGCCTCAACCCAGTCAAGCCTTAGATGCCTCAGCTGCCTAAGAGGATGGCCGCACCCAGCTCGCGTGACGCCTCGCGCCGCACCAAATCCTCTCTCAGTTTTTAGATTCCAAGCGATATAACGATATCGCCTGCTGCGCGGGAGTTCCGTCTCGCAGTATCGCGGTGCGCTATACTTTCGCCGACCCAATGCCCCTCACCTCCGGCAGCAAACTCGGCCCTTACGAAATTCAGTCCAGCCTAGGCGCAGGCGGCATGGGCGAAGTTTATTCCGCGCGCGACACTCGCCTCGATCGCACCGTCGCCATCAAAATTCTGCCCGAACATCTCTCCGAAAAACCCGAAGCCCACACCCGCTTTGAACGTGAAGCTCGTGCCGTCTCCTCGCTGAATCATCCCAACGTTTGCCAACTCTACGACGTCGGCGAACAAAGCGGCGTCCGCTACATCGTCATGGAATATCTCCAGGGAGAAACTCTCGCCGATCGCCTGAAAAAGGGACCGCTCTCGCTCGAGCAACTCACCCGCATCGGCGCTGAAATTGGCGACGGCTTGCAAGCTGCTCACCGCAGTGGAATCGTCCACCGCGATCTCAAGCCCGGCAACATCATGATCACCAGGTCCGGCGCAAAAATTCTCGACTTTGGCCTCGCCAAAGGCGGCGCCGTCGCCGGCAGTGCCCACGACCTGATGGTCACTCTCTCTTCGCCCGCGCTCTCCGATCCGCTCACCGCCGAAGGCTCGCTCGTCGGCACCTTTCAATACATGGCGCCCGAACAAGTCGAAGGCAAAGAAGCCACCGCGTGCAGCGACATCTTCAGCTTCGGTTCCGTGCTCTACGAAATGGCCACCGGCAAGCGCGCCTTTGAAGGCAAAAGCCAAATTTCCGTCGCATCTTCCATCCTCGAAAAAGATCCGCCTCCCGTCGTCACCATTATTCCGACTGCGCCGCCCTCTCTCGATCACGTCATCCGCGGCTGCCTCGCAAAGGATCCCGACGCCCGCTGGCACAGCGCCGCCGACGTTGCCCGCGAACTCCGATGGATCGGCACTCGTAGCGGCAGCGCCTCTCAAGTCAGCGCGCCCCCGGCAGCGCTGCCAGTCGGTCGCCGCTTGCGCGAACGCGCAGCTTGGGCCGCGCTCGCCGCAGCCTTACTCGGCGTCGTCCTCTGGCTCGCTCTGCGCCCAACGCTATCAACTCCGATTATTCACTCTTCGCTTCTCCCGCCGCCCGACACCATCTTCGATTTCACGGGTGACTTCTCTGGCCCGCCGGCCCTCTCCGCCGACGGCACGCAAGTCGCATACTGCGCCCACGGTGCGAAAGAGCGAAGTGCGATTTGGATCCAGCCGCTCAATTCAAGTGCACCCCGAAAGCTCACGGGCACCGAGGGCGGAACGTTTCCGTTCTGGTCGCCTGACGGTCTATCCATCGGATTCTTTTCCGAAGGAAAACTGAAGACCATCCCCGTAGCCGGCGGTCCCGTCTCTACGGTAGCCGACGCGCCAAATCCGCGCGGCGGCGCTTGGGGCGCCGACAACACCATCGTCTTCTCTCCTGATTATCGCGACGCCTTGTGGATCGTTCATCCTCATCAGGTCGATGCTAAACGGCTCACAACTCTCGACCAGAATCTCCATAGTACGCAGCGCTGGCCCAGCTTCCTTCCCGATGGCAAGCATTTTCTGTACTTCGCAACAAATCATGGCGGCGCTTCCTTGGACAAATACGGCGTCTACATCGGCGCCACCGACGGACAACAAAGCAAACTCATTATCTCCACCGATTCCACCGCTCAATATGCCGGCGGCTATTTGTTGTTCCATCGAGAGACTCAGTTGATGGCGCAGAAATTCAATTGGAGAGATGGAACTCTCTCCGGCGCGCCGATGACTCTCATCGACAGAGTCGACTACGACCCCGGAACTTGGCACACCACATTCGCCGCTTCTTCCAACGGTCTGCTCCTCTACCAGGCCGCGACCGTCAAGTCCGGCTACGATTTCATGTGGCTCGATCGCAAGGGCAACCTGGTCGGAAAAGCCGCCGATTCGCTTGCCTACAACGGTGAAAGAATTTCTCCCGACGGCAAGCGCGTCGCCGTCGCATTGGGCGATCCCAAGCCCGACATCTGGGTTTTTGATTTCGCTCGCGGCTCCCGCACTCGCCTCACATTCGATTCCGGTTTCCACTCCATGCCCTCCTGGTCGGGCGACGGGCAGCGCGTGATCTATGTCACCCAGATGGGCATGAACGTCGCGAACGGTTCGAGCATTCGCGCCAAGCAATCCTCCGGCACCGGCCAGGAGGAAATTGTGCTCGACGGTGCAACTGTTCCAGGTGGTCCCGTTAGTTTTCTCTGGCCCCAGTGGACTCCCGACGGAAAATATCTCGCCTATCAAAAACAGAACGGACCAACGAACGCCACGTTCTGGGCCCAACCGACCACGGGCGACCAAAAGCCTTCGCTCGTACTCCAACCGCAATCGCCGCAAAGTAGAATCGTTCAGACCCGTCTTTCACCCGACGGCCACTGGCTCGCCTACACCACCACCGATTCCGGACGTGAAGAGGTTTACGTCACAACGTTTCCGACTCCTTCGGGCCGATGGCAGATTTCCCAGAATGGCGGCGGCTATCCGTTCTGGCGCGGCGATGGCAAGGAATTGTTTTTCGCCGGCCTGATCGATGCAACCGCCTACGCCGTGGAGTTAAAGTACAACGGCACTCAGTTGGAGGCGGGCATCCCGCAGCCCTTGTTCGTCGTTCGCAACACCTCGTCGGTCGGCACACTTTTCGATGTCGCCCCCGACGGCCAGCGTTTCCTCGTCCCCATGACTCAACGCGAAAACGCCGACCTCCCCATGTCCCTCGTCACCAACTGGCCCGCCCTCCTCGACAAGTGAGTCGACGAGTTCGGCGTGACCACCACATCGGAGAACTAGTCCATCAGCTTCACGATCACTCGACTCTTTTTGTGTAGCGGATCACCACGCCCTCTGCGCGATAGATGTGAGCAATGATCCGTCCCGTTTTGTCCGAGACGAAAACATAAGACGCGGTATCGCCGCGCACGAAGAACCTCGATTTGCTCGCGGACAATAGCTCTGCCTTCGGTTCACCGGAGTATCGGCCAAATAATTTGTCGCCTTCCCGAGTGACCGTGAAAGTCGCGTCTTTGCTTGCCTCGTACGTGCCAATCAAGCGGTCATATAAGCGTGGATCGAGCTTCTTGATCGCAGGCTCTGGCGTTATCAGGTTTTCGGTGAATGCGACCAACTTCCACTCGCTATCCGTGCTTGCGTACGTTTCTGTGTCGAGATAGTTGCCGACGGAACGCTGCGTTCCGAAGTCGCGAGTTTCCTTCTCACGATAAGTAAGCAGAATTGTCGCGCCGAATTCGGTTGCCCGGATGTCGCTCACCTCGACCGACATCTTGTAGCCAACGAACCCTTCCATCGACGAAAACTCATCCTTGGTTGTGAGCCGCCCGCCCGCTTCGACGAACGAACATTTGTCAGCGACGTGTTTTCCCCAGGCACCAGCATCGCGCGTTTCATACGCGTGCTTCCGTTCGTGCATGAACTGGATCACTTGTTGAACTTGAGGACTGTACTGTGCCGGAGCAACCTGCGCCGTCGCAAATTGCTCCGGGCGGAGCACAAATAGAAAAATCGCAAGCGCAACTCGCGCTAAATTCGTAGACATGTGACCTGGAACCTCGCGGTGCCCGAATTCTCGCCTAAGTCACAAGCAATTCCCAGTGCCCCGGAAGGACAGGTTCTCAAAGTTTCAGTATGGAAGTCGTGATGCGGTTACGGAATCAATCCGTACACATCGACTTCGCCGAAGATTGTGCCGCCGCCCTCGGTGTCGTCGTTGCCGCGCGTTGGCACGTATACTTTTCCGTTTGCGATTGTCGGCACTGTGAACTTCACCGCGTTGCCTGCGACGTCGCTGGGCACTGTCGAGCTGTTCCACAACTCAGTCGCGATGTTCGTGGCGTCGAAGGCGTGCAGCACGGCCGGACCCGCCAGCGCAGCGCCGTGGTCGGTGCCGTGGCTGCCGGTTTCGAGCGCCCACACAATTCCGTCCGTCGTTGGACTCGATGCCGAAATCGACGGCGTCGCTCCGGTAAATCGGAATAGGCTCGTCGTGCTCGCCGACGGCGTCGTCGTAAACATTCCCATCCCTGTATCGAACGGGAACATCTCGCCCTGGTGGGATGCCCCGAACTGTATTCCGAAGTAGTACAGCGTGTTGTTCCAGAACGCCGGCGTCGAAAATGATTTTCCGTCGGCCGTCCACTCCTGCACGACCGCATCGGTGGTCGCGTTGTGATGACCCATGTTCGTGCGATCTACGACGTAGATCACACCATTCTTGCTTCCACCGATCATGAGACTCGGACCGGCCGTCTGGTCGAACAATACAGACGTTCCGCTGGAGCCGAGATCGGCGTCGGTAGACTGCATGGTGTTTTCGTTGAACGGCGTGAAGTAGTCCGCCACACTCAATACAGGTGTTGTTAGTTTGACAAAGCTATCGCCGAAACTCGTCGTGCCATTAAATGCTCCGTTGCCGGTCAGGACGTAGATATTGTTGTCCTTGTCGACGGCCGGAGCTCCGCCCGACATCCAGATTCCGCCGCGGCAGCCGGTTTCTCCCGACACTGCAGCCAACGTGTCGTTCCACAACCCGCTGATACTTAGGTTCGACGTGTTGAATCCGACGACCCAGCCATGCCAGACAGCGGTGTCGCCGTGCGATGCCCATGCGACGTATACGGACCCGTTCGCGATCGCCAATCCCGGACGCTGGTTCTCCCACAGCGGATCGAAGACCATCGTCGTGCCGCCTTCACAATTTCCCGTGGAGGTAACATTCGTCGCCGTGATGTCGACCGGCCCGCCAGACACTTCGGCTCCTGTCGCCATGCTCAGCGCGTGAATGCGCTGGTGATATGTTGTGGCGTTCGTCTTGGTTTTCGTCACGACAAAAATGTTATTCGTCGAAGGATCGATCACCGGCGTTCCCAAAATTCCGATGTCCGGATAGATGTCGTCGTTTCCGACGTCATTCCAGTTGCCGTAGGTCTCGCCGGTCGGGATCAGCGTCTGATGCCAATAGGTCACGCACGGACTCGCGTCGGCGTCAAAAACAAACACGGAATCGCGCATCGTCGCCGCGACGATGACGTTGTGTACGCCGCCGCCGATGTTTACGTTTGGCACCCACAGCGGTTGCGCGAAAAGCGCTCCGTCCGCTGAACAGGAAAATAACTTTCCAAACGTTCCGCTCTTCACGTTCGACGTCGTCAGCACATATTCCTGATTGTTCACGCCGTCGCGATCGCCATCGTTGTGATACGTCGTCACGCCGGGCAGGTCGGTGATCCCGTATGTTCCCGTTGCGCTCGCGGTTGTGTTGGCCTTGCTCGTCGCGGTGACCGTGATTCCGCTGCCCGGGGAATTCGGCGCCGTGAATGTTGCCGTCGTCGCTGTCACTGGAGTTACCGTTCCGCTCGATGCCGTCCACGTCACGCCCGCGCCGCTCGAATCATTTGCCACCGTCGCCGTCAGCGTCGCAACTTGCCCGATGACGAAACCACCAGCCTTCGGTGTGATCGTGACGGTCGCTCCGCCTGTTGTTGAAGCCACGATCGTGATGGTCGTGCTTGCGGACTTTGTGTTGTCCTCGATGGAGGCCGCAGTCAGTGTTACGGTCGCAGGACTCGGTATCGCTCCCGGTGCCGTAAACGTGATCGGCGTTCCCGACGCACTCGTCGCCGCCGACAAACTTCCGCACGTAGCTGCGCTGCACCCTGAACCAGAGAACGACCAAGCCACACCCTGCTTCGAAAAGTCGTTGGCCACCGTCGCGGTGAAAGGTGCAGTGGCATTCACAGGAACCGTCGCTGTAGCTGGCGACAGCGAGACAGAAATTGCCGGGCCAATCGTGACTGTTGCGGTCGCAGATTTCGTTTTGTCGCTAATCGACGTCGCCGTGATTGTGGCCGTCGCCGGAGTCGGCACAGTTGCTGGCGCGGTGTAAACCACCACTCTTATTGACGACCCGGGTGAAAGAAACGAAAGCGAGCCGCACCCATTCGGTGTTGCGCAGGACAACGCCCAACTCACACCTGCGTTCTTGCTGTCATTCGAAACAGTCGCCATGAACTCTTGGTTCGTTCCGACGGCGACAGTTGCGGGGTTCGGTGTGACACTTACAGTAATCGCCGTGGATCCGCCGCCCCCGCCGGACGAATTCGAACCTCCGCCGCAACCCGCCACAAACGCAACGACGAATGCCGCGCCCACCACGACGGAAATTGCCGCGGCGGAAAGTGTGGCGACAGAGAATCCTGGGACTGCTCGTACGCAAAATCCTGCGACGACGTCAGAAAATCCTGCGACCAGCCGCGCCAATGACGCGGTTGACGTCGCTCGGCTATTGCGCTGCCTCTGCGCTCGTACCATGACACTTCTCCAGTTGTTGGCCAGTTTCGGTTTTTATTCGAGGCTTCCGGGGATAGGAAGGCCGTGTTCCTACTTGAGCTGCACATCATCGCCGCCGACACCCTGCGACAGCTCTGGTGTTCGCCGCTGCTCTCAGTTCCTGGGGTTCACGCTGCGGTAGGAAATCATGATTTCCACAGGACAACGGCACTTCGCTTTCAATCGCGTCCGAATACCCTACCAAAGGGTTCGGGGGAATGCCAGCGCCGACTCGCTCGCCGGCAAGACCCTTCCAGAGTGGGGATTGGACGCTCGATCTACGAGAAAAGGTGGCGGATGTAGTTGCGCACGCGATTCACGACGGAGGTGTCGGCTGGCGGCGCAGGTTTTGCGTTCTGTTGCGCTCCTAGTTTTGCAGCTCCGTTTCCATTTGGCGGCTGGTTAGGGCCTACCTTAGCCGTTGTACTGGAAGGGCTTACGTCGGAAACGGTCTTCGCGACCGGCGCCTCGCCTTCGACCTTTCCTTGGTAAATCAGGGTCGGTTTAACGCGTACTCGGCGTACCAGCATGATGAACTTCGGGTCGAAATTGTCGGCGGGAGCAGACGCTTTTGCGTTGTAGGAAAGCGGCGGCATGAACACTTGATAAATCGGCTCCTGCGCCTTCGGTGCCTCGGGCCTTGCGACCTTTTGCTCAACCGGTGGTGAGGCGTTTTCACCCCACGGTACCGGCGGCTTTGCGCTGTTCTGCGCGGAAGAGCTCGGAACGACGGTCGGCTGCGCAGCAGCGGCTTGCGCTGCGGCCGCTCGAGCTGCGGCCGCTTGCGCCGCAGCAGACTTGGCCGCGGCAGAGTCCGCCTCAAGTTTATCGGAGGCGGCCTTTTCGGCCGCCACTCTCTGCGCCGCGGCCCTCTCTACGGCTTCCTTTTCAGCGGCGGCTTTGTCCATAGCAGCGTTGTCCGCGGCTTCCTTCACTGCGGCCGCTTCCGCGACCTTTGCGGCGTCGCGCTGGCGAATCTCGTCGGGCGTCGCCATACGGCTGAGTTCGGGTTGCGCCGGGGCTTCGTTGCCGCCTTGCAGTTCGCATTCGCAGTGGCCGCTCGTGTTCGTGATTCCTTCGAGGCCGCCGTTATCCACCAAAATCTCGCCGCCTTGCGGCACGATCATGCTTTTCCCGCTGAGCTGCTGTTCGATGCGGATCGCGCCGCCTCCTGCGCGGACGCACATCACGCCGGCTGCGTCGAATCCGATCAGAGCGTCTTGATCGTCGTCGCCGATGGCGATTGGCTTCGCCTGGACCTGCGCGGTGTAGAGCGTCAGCGTAGGCGTTTTGCCGACGTGGACATGAACGATGCCGCTGTCGATTGCGATGGTGAGCGCGCCGCCGGATTTCAAGAGCGAAAGGTGGGCGGGGCCGCAGATCGCAATCGTTCCGCCCTCGACCAGGTCGATGCGCGCCTGGCCGGATTTCACGCGGATGTCGTTGCCGCTGCGCAACATCGTTTTGACCTGGCCGCGAATGACTTCGACGTTCATGGGGCCTTGCAGCGCGATGGCCTCGCCTTCGATCGTTCCTATGGCGTCCCCGGCGGGTTTGTCGGGCGTGTCCGTTTTGCGCGCGACGTCGTTGGGGGCGAGATTACCGGTCGCGTCGCTCGTGTTTGCGGCAGTAGTGCTTGAGTCGCTCGTCTTTACGACTTTCGTCCTTGGGCCATTTAGGTTCGCGCTATCTGCAGCGACCGAATCGATCCGGGCAACACTTACCGGGCCTACTCCGAGTAAACTCGCAGCGAGGAGAATTGCGCGCGCTCGCAGGGCGATTTTCTTTTTCGGTTCGCGAGATTTGTTTTCAAACGGCAAGAGGTTTCGGTTCCTTCAATTCACGCCCATTATTCGGGCCGATGGTTACGCAGTGTTTAAAACGGGCACAAGCCGTTCGTGTTCCGCGGCGCTCGCTATACTATACGCCGAGCCTCATGCCGCAATCAGCCGATCCCATGCCGCAGAATCCGGCGACGGACGCCGAAGCTTCACCGGACAAGGGTGCGAAGTCCGCTCAAGAATCGGATGCGGGCGAAGCGGTGAACGTTCACTACGACACGCGGCTGCCGCAACTGAAATGGTCGCGCCGCATACAGATTCCGATAATTGCCGCCGCGGTGTACAGCGTAATTCGCACGCTGGGACCGACGCTGCGCTACGAAGTCCTGGGCTGGCAGCATGCCGAACGGACTTATGCGTCGCGCAAGCGCTGCATCTTTGCGTTCTGGCACCGGGTGATCATTCCGATTTCGTGGTGGGCGCGGGACCGCGGCATCGTAGTGATGAACACGACGGCGTTCGACGGGCAGTGGACGCGCAAAGTCATTGAATGGCTCGGGTTCGGCACCGCGCAGGGAAGTTCGTCGCGTGGCGGATTGCGTGGGCTTGCCGTAATGGCACGGCGGCTGAGCGAAGGGCTCGATTGCGCGTTTACGATCGATGGTCCGCGGGGGCCGCGGTACATCGCCAAGCCGGGGCCGGTGATGCTGGCGCGCAAAACGGGATGCCCGGTGGTGGTGTTTCACGTCGGGGTCGATCGGGGCAAAACCATTGAAAAGACGTGGGATCATTTTCTTTTGCCAAAGCCTTTTGCGCGTGCCGTGATGCTGTATGCCCCGCCGATTTATGTTCCGGCCGATGCTTCCGTGGCCGAGTTGGACGCGAAGCACGCCGAGATGCAGAAGGCGCTGGAACGCGTTCGCGACATCGCCGAGTCGTGGTTTTCGCTCACCGAACAAGCCCGCGCCGCCCATCGGGCGGAATTTTCGCGGTGAAGTGATACCAATACCCCCATACCCCGGGTTGTTTTTCAAAGAGTGTGGAAGTCCTTGAAATCAAATAGGTTGCGGGTGCGGTGTTTTTAAGAGTGGGGAAGTGCAACAAAGGAAAAGAGTTGCAGGTGCGTGTGATTCGAAAGCGAGAGACTCTGAGCGTATTATAGCAGATCACGGGGGATGTTACCACAAGATTAATGGTTTGTCAAGGGTACATTCGAACGAAGCGGCGAATTAGCGAAGCAATGAGGTAAGGAAGACCTTCAGAGGAGGAGCCGCAGACCGACGAGGGGTTATTGGGACTTGGATGGAGTTTTGAGGAGGACGATGTCGGCGGTGCGGGTGCCGCGGGAGGCGGCGAGGATTTTGCCGTCGCCGGACCAGTGAACGTTGGTGATCTGGTCGGAGGTGAAATGAGTGAGTTGTTTTGCCGGACCGCCGGTCAGGGGCTGGCGCCAGACATCGGAGATCCCACCGCGAGTCACAGGGTAATCGAGCGACTTGCTGTCAGGAGACCACGTCGGGAAACCGCCACCGATCATGCGTTCGAAGGAACCGATAACGGGCCCACCGTCGAACGATACCGTGAGGAAGCGCGGACGCTCTCCCATGTGGTCAGGATCCTGCCATTCATAGGAGATGATCTTGCCGTCCGGCGAGATCGATGCGCCGCCCATGGCGTGATTCGGAAGCTGAACTTGTTGTGGCTTGCCGCCGTCGATGGAGATACGAAAAATCGCAGGAGGGTCGTCGCCGCGGAAAGTGACCCACTTGCCATCGAACGAGCAGGCTGGAATTGCGAATGGAATCGAGGGCGCAAGCATCATCGGGTTTCCGCCATTCGCATCGATACGCCAGATTTCGGAGCGGTCGCCTTCGCCCTTTTGATAGACGATGTGCTTTCCGTCGCCACATCCCCACATATAGGTGGCGTGCTGATCGGAGCCGATAAGCATGGTGCGATTGCTGCCGTCGGCGGAAATGGAAAAAATTTCGCCAGCGTCGTCGTTATAAACGAACTGATCTTTTCCCAAAGATGTGACGCCACCGACCGGCGAACCGCCGGAGGTGATCTGTTTGGCGCGCGAGGAATCGGTGCCGGGCATAACCCAGACATTGGAGACCCTGTTGTTTTCGATGGTGGCGATCGAAGAGGCGTCGCGAGAAATGTCGAGCCAGGCCAGGCTGTAGTTCGTCAGGTCGTTGGAAAGGCGATGGGCTTCGCCGGACGGGTAGGCGACCGTCCAGATTTGGCCACGATTGGCGGCGCCTCGCTCGCGGATGGCTACAAGAATGGAACTACCGTCGGGGAGCCAAACAGGAAGACCAAGAGCCTCGTGAGTGGTGAAAAGAGCGCGGATGGAGGCATCTTCGGGCGAGACGGCGTAGAGAGTCTGGCGATTCGACGGCTCATACAAAGTGTAGACGATCGTTTTCCCATCGGGAGACCACGCAGGACGAAGCATGTCGGAAGGGGTCGCGCTAGCTGATTTGTCGGCAAGCATGCGATCGCCAGTGCCGTCGGAATTGGCTACGTGCAAGCCGACGTGACCTCTTTCCGGTTCGCCGCGGAGGAAGGCGAAGCGTTTGGCGCCGGGGGCAAACGAAGGGCCCGTATCAACGTCGCGAATGATCATCATCGGAGTGCCGCCCAGGACGGGCATTTTGTAGAGAGAGCTGAAGAAGTTGTTCTCTTTGCTGGAGGCGGTGAAGTAGATGTACTGGCCGTCGGGTGAGAAGGTGAGGCCGTAGTAGGTGATGACTTCGGGAGGGATGACAGAGACATCGGAGCCGGTGGAAACCTGGCGGACCATGAGATTTTGTTTTTCGCCGTCGCGCAGGACGTAGACGACGTATTGGCCGTCGGGAGAGATGGCGACGCCACTGGCTTTTCCGGTTTGGGTGAGCTTGCTGATTTCCATGGCGTGAAAATCGAAGGTGGACTTGTGACCGAGGAATTTGTACGCGAGGCCAGCGGCAGCGAGGAGAACAATCGCTGCGACGACGGTGCCTATGAGGCCTTTGCGGCTATTTGATTCGGCGGCGACGGGCAGGACTGCGCTGCTGCCGAGAGCCGCTGCGACACCCGCGGAGTGGCTTGCGTAGGGTTGCTGGGCTTGCGACGAGGCGGAGGGATGCAGTGGAGTTGCGGAGCCGGAACCGCTCGCGGGGTTGTTTAAGTTGGCATCGGAGATGCGAATGCGGCCGGAACTGGAATCACGCTCCAGACGTTTAAGATCGGCGCGCATTTCGGAGGCGTGCTGGTAGCGGAGGTTGCGATCTTTTTCGAGCGCCTTATTGATGATGCGTTCGATCTCGGGCGGGAGATCGGGGTTGATGCGCGTAACCGGTACAGGCTGACGATTGAGGATGGAATCGAAAATTTCGGCGGTGCTTTCGCCACGGAAAGGTAGCTGGCGCGTGGCCATTTCGTAGAGGACGGAACCGAATGAGAAAAGATCGGAGCGGGCGTCGAGTTCTTTGGCGCGCGCTTGCTCGGGCGACATGTAGGCGACGGTGCCGAGCGTGCTGCCGGGGCTGGTGAGGTGATCGGTGTTGGCGCCGCCATCGGTGGCGAGTGTGTCGCCGACGGCGGGTTCGGAGCGGGCGCCAGTGACTTTGGCGAGGCCGAAGTCGAGAATTTTTGCCTGGCCGCGCGTGGTGACGAAAATGTTGGCGGGTTTTATGTCGCGGTGGACGATGCCCTTGGAGTGGGCGGCGTCGAGGGCGTCGGCGATGTCGATGGCGAGTTCAAGAATGGTTTCGAGATCGAGAGAGCGGCGGGCGACGGTGTGCTTGAGAGTTTCGCCTTCGAGGCACTCCATGGCGATGAAGGCTTTACCGTCTTCCTGGCCGATGTCGTAGATGGTGCAGATGTTGGAGTGATTGAGGGCGGAGGCGGCCTGGGCTTCGCGCTGGAAGCGGGCGAGGGCTTGCGGATCTTTTGCTACGGAGTCGGGAAGAAATTTGAGCGCGACGAAGCGTTTGAGGCGAGTGTCTTCGCTCTTGTAGACGACTCCCATGCCGCCGCCCCCGAGTTTCTCGAGGATGCGGTAATGGGAGATGGTTTGGCCGATCTCCACTGGGGCTTCGGGCATTGGGGGAGATAGTAGTGGGGAGGGGGAGGTTAGTCAACGAAACGCGTTCGACTGAGGCTTCGAATCCATCTGTGAACGTCTCATTTGTTATAAAGTAACTTATATGTTTGCTAATCTTACGGACTCTTGGTACAATTCCGCCAGAAGTCGCCCCACCGACACGATGAGGTGCCACGATGTTGGGAGCCAAGGATATTTCGAAACTTCTTGAGGATATTCCCAAAGGGGCATGGGTCGCGCTTTCGAATGACGAAGAACGGGTCGTGGCCTATGCCGCGGAATTACAAGATGCGTTGGACAAAGCAAGAGACGCGGGGGAAACAGACCCCGTCGTGACCCGGGTTCCGCAGCATGGGGCGTACGCCCTCATTCTGTAAGCGGTGGCTCCGCACAGCTTTATTCGGGTCCCGCCTAGCGACGCCTTCCCGTCCGGCAGAATCGCGCCCCGACCATTTGTGAAGCTTAGCTTGGTAAACGGAATTAGATCGCTGATTTGCTATGCGATGATCGATTCCGGGGCTGATCACTGTGTATTTCCTCGGTCATTCATGAAGTCGCTTGGAATCGATCCACTCACGGCGCCGGTCGAAATGACGAGCGGTGTGGGGACGGAAGGCGTGCCGACGCACTTTGCAAACATAACCATCGATCTTCAAGGTTTGATTCGGTTTCCTGTGCTTGCGGGTTTTACATCCGGATTGGATCCGCTTGCCTTGGGCTTGCTAGGACAGGTGGGATTTTTCGATCGATTCAATCTTGGATTTCGACTCTCGGAAAAGACCTGCCTGATCGAAATTCCCGACCGTCCTGTCTAATTCCTCTGAACTTCTGTTGTGATCTCGACCGCGAATTTGATTCCGCTCGGTCGATGCCTCAGTGGCCGAGGAATTTTTCGAGTTTGGAGATTTCGGAGTCGGCTTGGTCGAAATATTTTTGGGCGTTGGCAGTGTCGCCGTGTTGCAGGGCGTCATTGGCTTTTTTGAGGAAGAGGCCCATCCGTTGTTGGGCGGAGACCATGTCGGCGCGGAGGCCGAGGCCGGAGGAGGCTTGTTGCTGCTTGAGGGTGTTGAGGCCTTCGTTGACGGTGTCGGCGCGGACGCTGAGTTTTTCGCCGTCGTCGGTGAGTTGCTGAATTTGGTCGGCGGACGGGCCGGGGTTTGGCGGCGGGACGGCTGCGGGGGAGCTGGGCGGCTGCTGTGCTACGGCGGCTTGAGAAGCGGCACGGGTTGCAGCGGCGCTGCGACCAGCGACGTTGATCGAAGCGTTGCCGCTTTTAATGGAGGCGGAACCGTCTTTGGTGGCCGAGACCGAGCTATGCGGGCTCTTGATGTCGACATTGCCGTCGGCTGTGGTGGAGAGGCTGCCGCCCGGCGTCTTGATCGCGACGTTGCCTTTGTCATCGACGGAGACGCCGACACCTGGAACTTGGATGGAGACGGGACCACCATCTGAACTGGCGGACGGTGTTGAGCCGGCGGCGGGAGTGGACGGGCTAGAGGGTGCGGAAGAGTCGGTCGAAGTTGCAGGCGGCTGACTTGGCGACAACGGCGAATCGGAAGTGGTTGCGGGATCGGCGTGGGTGCCCATGTGACGCGGGATGTAGATGCCTGCGGCGAGGAGGACGCTGACGCCGACGAGTGAGCCGATGGCGACCCAGAGGCCGCGGTGCGTGGCGCTTGGGCGCGGCGGCAGCGGATCCTGTGAGTAGCCGACGGCAACGGGAGGCGGTGCGGCTTGTGTGGGCAGCGGAGCTGGAGCTGCGGTTGGCGGCTGCGCTTGTGTGGGGATCGGAGTGGGCACTGCGCCGGGGCGGGGCGTGAGCGGAGCGTCGACGAGAGTTTCGTCCGATGAATACGCCGCGGCTGCGGCTGGAGTTTTCGCGGCTGGAGCGGGAGTTGATGACGGCGCGCTTCCTGGGACGGCGGTGGTGCGCGCGGGCGGCAGCGCGCTGACTGGAATGGTTTTCAGTGCGGCGCGGAGAGCGTCGGCGGACTGGAAGCGCTTTTCGGGATCTTTGGCCATGCACATCATGATGATCTGGTTGAGCGCGGGTGGGAGATCGCTGCGCAAGGTGATCGGCGGCGGGGGATCGGTGTTGAGTTGCGCGGTCATCAGGGCGTATTGCGAATCGGTGTCGAAGGGGAGCTTGCCGGTGAGCATTTCGTAGAGCGAGGCACCGAAGGAATAAATGTCGGAGCGGGCGTCGGCGACTTCGCCGCGGACTTGCTCGGGCGGCATGTAGTTGAGCGAGCCGAGCGTGGTGCCGGTGGAAGTGAGCGAACCGTCCTTGTTCGAACGGGCGATGCCGAAGTCCATGAGTTTTACGATGCCGTCGGGCGTGAGCATCATGTTGGCGGGCTTGATGTCGCGGTGGATGATGTTTTGTTTGTGGGCGTAGCTGAGAGCGGTGAGGCACTGGTCGGAGTAGTTGATGACTTCGGCGGTAGATAGAGGTGCGCGCGCGATGCGGTTGGCGATGGTTTCGCCTTCGACGTACTCGATGATCATGACCAGCTGATTTTCGTAGGTGAGCGCGGTGCGCAAGGCTGCGATGTTGGGATGATGCAGCGTGGCGAGCAGGCGAATTTCGCGGAGGAAGCGGTCGGCGAGCGATTGGTTGGAGGTGAGGTCGGGGAGGAGGATTTTCATCGCCTCGACGCGCTCAGAGATGACGTTGCGGACTTTGTAGACTTTGCCCATGCCGCCGGCGCCGAGGATGGAGATGATTTCGTAGTCGCCGATGTGCTGGCCGGTGGAAAATCCCGCGCTCATGTGGGCCTCCGTGGTGGGTGCTGGGGAATGGCTAGGGGTGAGGATACACCAGAAAAGTGCGTAGAAGCGGGGTTAGGTTTTGCCGAGATGGGGCGCAGCGTGCTGCGCCCCTACAGGTGCCGAGCGGATGCGAGTTACTGGTTTTTGATGGCGTCGCCGACTTTGGCGGGGGCGGCGCCGGAGAAGGTGGCGGTGGCGGAGTCGTCGTCGACTTCGGTGACCGTGGCGGAGCCGACTTTGTCGGTGATCGATTTGATGACTTTGCCGGTGGCGGGATCTTTGACGACCCGGACCGGGCGGCTGACGTCGAGGACGTCGCCGACTTTCAGACCGGCTTTCTTGCCGACGTTGACGATGAGCGTGTTGCCGGAGACGTCGGCAACGAGGCCGCTAACCTCGAGCTTGTTGGTCGGGACTTTCGTAGCGGACGCGTCTAACTGAGCGCCCATGTCGTCCACGGCTTTGTGAGTGGCTTCGCCGAGGATGGTGTTGCCGAAGTTGCTGCTGCCCATGTCTACGGCACCAACGCCGCCACCGCCGCCTCCTCCGCCTGCACCGAGGAGCGAGGTGCCGCCGCGGGAAGATTCACCGGTGCCGGTGACTGCGGAGATGATCTCGCCGGTGTTGACGTTGACCATGCGCGCGGAGACGGCAACGATCGCTTTCGAATTTTTGGTGCCGATGCCGCCGAGGCCGTACTTGGAGCCAAAACCACCACCGCCGATGTTGGTGTGCTTGTCGTCGCGGCCGAACTGCGTCACGCTGCCGATGATGATGGTGTCGACGCCGAGGAGCTGGCCGATCTTGGCGGCGCTGGTGGGATTGGCGCGGTCGCTATTGGAGAAATTTTGCTCGGCGAGGAGCTTGTCGAGAGCAGCGCGTTCAATGACGGAATATTGGCCGTCTTTGACGAGCTTTTCGATGAGCATGGCGGAGATGCCCTTGCCGATGTCCTGGTCGGTGCCGAAGATGGCGGAGACGGAGGATTGAACGGTGCCGTAGTCGAAGTTCATGACGGCGACGCGGTGCTTCGCGGCGGAGGCGGGTGCGGCGGCCGGCGCTTGAGCTTGAGCCGGCGGGATCGCAGCTGTAATTGCGAGCGCTGCGAAAGCGATCAGGGGCGTAAGAGTGCGGAGATAGCGATTGGGCATGAGAGGGCTCCTGTTGACGGGGCGCGAATTTCTATTCTTTCGGACTCGGAACACGAACTGGAAACAAATGGGGACCTGCTGGTCCCGCCTGGATGCTGCGGGTATCTTAAAGAAGTGGAGATGGAAGTGGCAACCGGGAAGTGGGCGGTAGTGCGGAGTTGAGAACTTGGGAGGAACGATGACACGGTTTCGGGTGAATGCGTTTGGGATTTCGGCGGATGGCTTTGGCGCGGGGGCGGAGCAGAGCCTGGACAATCCGATGGGAGTTGGCGGGTTGGCGATGCATGGGTGGGCGTTTGAGACAAAGACGTTTCGCGCGATGCATGGAGGAGAAGGCGGGAGCACGGGAGTGGATGAGGAATTTGCGGCGCGGAGTTTTGAGAATGTCGGCGCGTGGATCTTGGGACGGAATATGTTTGGGCCGGTGCGCGGATCGTGGGGAGATGAGTCGTGGAAGGGATGGTGGGGCGATACGCCGCCTTATCACGTGCCGGTGTTTGTGCTGACGCACTACGAGCGGCCACCGCTGGAGATGAAGGGCGGGACGACGTTTTATTTTGTGACCGAGGGGATTGAAGAGGCGGCGAAGCGGGCGGCAGCGGCGGCGGGTGGAAGGGATGTGAGGATTGGG
>Ga0210393_10001717_pt1 | contig 18224 bp, 15 predicted proteins | sample IncBWC27OmetaG_FD_160068 | JGI IMG/M metagenome (GOLD analysis project Ga0210393, IMG submission 160068) | Forest soil microbial communities from Barre Woods Harvard Forest LTER site, Petersham, Massachusetts, United States - Inc-BW-C-27-O ... | reverse complement strand
TCTGACGCGCCGCCCCAGCCGAGTTTGGCGCCGGTTTTGACTTCGTCGAAAATCAGGAGCGCGCCGTATTTGGCGGCGAGGTCGCGAAGACCTTTCAGAAACCCGGGTTGCGGGATGCAGAGTCCGACGTTCATCAAAATGGGTTCGAGAATGATCGCGGCGATTTCGTTGGGATTCTCCTTGAATCGGCGCTCGACGGTCGCGAGGTCGTTGAAAGTGGCGATCTTTACATTGGCAATGGCTGACATTGGCACTCCCAATCCGCCGGGAACTGCGGTGGGATTATCGATGTCGCCGAACTCGGGAGCATGCGGCTTGACGCTGACCAGTGCAGAATCATGCAGGCCGTGGTAGGCGCCTTCAAACTTAATAATCTTGTCGCGTCCAGTGGCGGCGCGGGCGAGGCGGATGGCGTGCATGGTGGCTTCGGTGCCGCTGTTGCCGAAGCGAACCATCTCGACGGGAAAGCGATTGCAGATTTCTTCCGCAAGTTCCCATTCCATATCGTGAGGCATGCCAAACATGGTGCCGGTGGAGAGACGTTTTTCGACGGCCTTCATGACGGCGGGATGGCAGTGTCCGGCCATGAGCGCGCCGAAGGTCAGGTTGTAATCGATATATTCGTTGCCGTCGAGGTCGCGGAATTTGCTGCCGCTGGCCTCCTTCACGAAGATGGGCCAGGGATCGTAATGGCGATAATTGCTGGCCACGCCGAGCGGGATGCGTTTGAGATTCTTTTTGTGCGCTTCGGCGGATTTGGGGGTGCGGCGCTCGAACGTGTCGAGTTCCTTCTGTAGTTCGGGATACATCGGACTGCTCCGGGATCGCTCAGGCCGTCGTCACTTTTGTGAGCAGCCATTAGAATGCCGGGACGGAGGGCCGTCCCGGGGGCTTACTTTCATATCTTACACGGACAAACTAAAAGTAAAACTTAAGGGCAAATTGCACATCACGCGCTTCGCGCGCCTGCAACACCTGGCCAAAGGTCGTGTTGCTGAAGTTTCCGTCGGGATTAACAAACTCTGTCTTATTGAAGAGATTGAAAATATCCGCACGGAACTGGAAGTACTTAGCCTCAGAGAGTGCAATTCGTTTCGAGAAAGTGACGTCCCACTGATTTTCTCCGGGACCGCAGCAGATCGAACGCGGGGTAGTGGCGAAGGTGCCAAGCGTGGGATCGGAGAACTGATTTGGATTCAGATAAAAATTGCCGTTCTTCTTGGGATTCAGAATCTGCAGCGGACCCGTGAGTTGCGGAGCGCCCGCTCCCAGAAAGAACAAACTGCTGATCAGTTCGTTGTCGTCCTGGGTCTGGATGCGGATGGGGAAGCCGCTCTGGAACTGGATGATTCCAGACATCGACCAATCATCCAGAACTTTTCCCTTGACTCCGCTGTACCTCGGGACCGGAAACTCCCAGTAATAATTGATGACAAAGCGCTGGGCCGAATTGAACAGAGATAACGACCGGCTCGCCTTGTAGTCGAACGGGTTCACGGTTTCTTCGAAGCTGGAGGCCCAATCGAGCGACTTGCTGAAGGTGTAGGCAGCCTGCAGTTGCAGGCCGTGAGAGAAGCGTTTTTCGAGGCTGGCCTGGAGAGAGTTGTACGCGGAGGCGGCGATCGTGTCTTCGGCGAAAATGTTGGAGAAGACGGGAACGCCGTCAGCCGGGCAGCCGTTGCCCGGACCGCCCGTGAGGGGATTGCAGCTGGGCGTCGAATACGGACGCAAGCCAACGAAGTTCAAGGTTTGGCCCGCAGCTTGAATTGTGCCACCGGCAGGCAAATGGAATCCATTCGGCAACAGGGATCCGTTGGCAGCGGGCAGCGTCACCGTAAATTGATTGTCTTCCAGGAATGGGCCGCAACTTCCCGGAGAACCATACGACGACACACTGTTCGGATTGTTGTTTGCCAGCGCGATGATGTCCAGGCAGGTTTGCGGATTTGCCGCGTTGATGTCATGCGAGGCGAGCAGCCGGTGCCCTTGCGATCCGACATAGCCAAGTTGCAGTACTACATTTCGGGCTAATTCCCTTTGGATATTGAAGTTGTACTGGGCGGAGTACTGAGTGCGCATGTGAGGCTGGAAATCCCCATAGAGCAGCATGGGACGGAAGGATGCCCAATCCTGCGGAGTCCCGGGCTTGGGACTGAGTATTCCATTGAACGGATTCGGACTGACGGTACCAGCTTGCGAGACGAACGGAGTGTTCAAGAAGGTTGAGGGCAAGAAAGTGCTGCCGCCGAACGGGGGCTCGGCTCCGAACTGTTCCAGTACCAGTTGCTCCATCGGGTTGTAGAACAACCCCCAACCGGTCCGAATGCTGGTTTTGCCGTCGGATCCGAATACTTTGCTCAAGAAACCATCGTGAAAATTGGGGCTGTAGGCCAGCCCGATGCGCGGAGCGAACGCTTTGTAATAAGTCTGGGTCAGGCCAGCGGGAATGCCAGCATCCCCCGGAACCACCAGCCCGGTCGGCTGAACGCCTGCCGCATTACAGTTGCTGGCCCCAAGGTTTGCTTGATCGGCGGGACTTAACACGCAGGGAAACACCGTTGAGTTCTGCCCAGGACGGAAGGTTTGAACGTGGTGGAGGGCGTCGGCCAAGGGCGTGTCCAGTTCCCAGCGGAGGCCATAGTTCATCGTCAGCGATGGTTTGATTTTCCAGCTGTCCTGGGCAAATAAATAGAGTCCTGTGTTGCGCACATTTTCCCGCTGCGCCGAGCCCTGAACATAGCTATCATCCAAGCCCAGCAGGTAGCCCGGATAGTTGTCGTTGTAAAGAACAGAGTTTTCAGTGGAGCTGTTGAAAGTAAACTGGCCGCTGACGTTGTAGTAGAGGGTCTGGTCAAACCGGGAGCGGCGGACGTCGGCGCCGAACTTCATAGTGTGATTGCTTTTCACCCAGGTCAAGCTGTCGGTCCACATGAAAGAGTTTCCGACTTGCGGCAGTTCGCCTTCCCAGCCATTGCCGATGGCGAACCCACCTGAAACATCAATGAACGGAACGCCGGTTCGATTGGAAGGCAAGCCGGTCGTGATCCCGTACTGCGGACTCGTGCCCAATTGTCCAACGATCGAGTTCGGTCCGCTGTTTGAATCAGACGTGCCATTGAAGCAAACGGCCTGTGCAGCAGCAGACGAACAGGATGCCTGCACTGCGTTCGTGCTCTGCGGATGCTGGAAGGTTAATTGTCCTTCGCGCATATACGTAAAGCGAAATTCGTTGATTAGAGAATTGCTGATGGTCCAGGTGTGGCTGGGATTGAACTGCTGGTAGCGGGAACCAACATTGGCGCCAAAACCGGGGATGTTCGCTCCGGAGGCCTGAAAATCATAGAAAGGAGCAAAATTCGTATCGTTCGTAAAGTAATAATAAAAACTGAAATTCTGTCGCGCGTTGATGTGATGGTCGAAGCGCAGAGTGAACTGATTCTGAGTGTCAGAACTGACGGGGACGGCTTGGTAATTGATTCCGTCGGGACGGTTCGCCGCCGGAACGAAGCGAAGCATATCGATCGCAACCGGGTCCATGCAGGCGGTCGGAATGGTTGCGTTGCCGTTGGCGCCGGTGGGGAAAATGGAGTTCCACAACTCATTGGCGGCGGGCGCCTGTCCACCCGCGCTGGCAATCGCCGCGGTACAGCCCGGTCTGCCATTCAGCGCATCGGCCGCGAATTGGTCGGTAAGCTGGTTGGGTGTAACGCCGTCGGACGCGAAGGTGGGGAAGCCTCCCGCGAAAACCCCGGTCCTCTCCTGCGGATTTGGTACCGCCACAGTCTGTCCAGAAATTCCCTGCCGTACGCGGCGGCCTTCATACGAGACGAAGAAGAACGTGCGGTCTTTTCTGATGGGGCCACCGAACGTTCCGCCGAACTGATTCTGATTTTCTTGCGGCTTGACCGTATTGAAATATCCCTGCGCGTTCAGAACTGTATTACGGAAATACTCATAAAGATTTCCGTGCCATTGGTTGGTTCCTGATTTCGTAATGACGTTGACAACCGCGCCCGAGTTGCGACCGTACTCCGCGTCAAAGGTATTGCTGATGACTCGAAATTCATCAATCGCGTCGGGAGTTGGCTGGATGGTGGGCAAGTTGACGAACTGGTCGTTGGCATCACCGCCATTGACGCTGAAGTTGTTGGCGCGGGTGCGGCCTCCATTCACGGATACAGCTCCAGCATTGTCGCTGCCGTAAAACGTTCCGCCACTGGAGCCCAATTGCGATTGCACTCCGGGTTGCAATTGAAGAAATTGGTAGGTATCGCGAGCGTTTAGCGGGAGCTCGTTGACCGAGCGATTGTTCACCACGGCGCCAAGCTGAGTGCTGGTGGTATCGACCAGAGGCGCTTCGGAGGTGACGTCGACCACCTCCTGAGCTGCGCCGAGCTGCATGGTCATGTTGAGAGTGATGGCCTGATTGACGTCGAGTGTGATGCCTTTGTGGACGTCTTTCTTAAATCCCCTCAGCTCGAAGGTGAGCGTGTAGGTTCCGACGGGAAGATTGGGAAAAACATAATCCCCGCTCTCATTGGTTTGCGCGGTTTGGGCGACTCCGGTCGCATCGTTCACGGCAGTAGCTCTTACCGCGCCCAGAAGTGCGCCGCTGGGATCTGCGACGCGGCCGAGGATGCGCCCGCCGGTGCCTTGAGCGGGAAGCAATGTGGAAATGAGGGAGATGGCGACAACTAAGCAAACGGTCTTCAGGCAGATCAGCTTCCAGCGTGCTCGCGATGACGGCATGGAGCCTCCAGGCATCTTCTCCAAGCAGCCGGGAGAAGTTTTTTCTTCAAAAGCTTTTCTTCGAAAGCTAAAGCGATAGCTTGTGTCCAGCCACAACCTTGCTATAATCCCGCAAGGTTAGAGAAGAGTAGCGCGAACTGTCAAGGAGAAAAACGCGCTGCCTCGGATACAAAACTTGAATGCGATGCGGACGGACCGTGTCGATTGCGGACTGGGTGAAGAATGAAATCCTCCGGCGCTGAACCTTATTTGAAGATCGGAGATGTGGCGCGGCGCGTGGGAGTGTCGCCGTCGGTGATCCGCTCCTGGGAGAACCTGGGATTGACCCGGCCACGGCGCACGGAGAGCAAGTACCGGCTTTACACGGCCGATGATGTGAGGCTGCTGAAGAGGGCGCGGTTTCTGCGAAAGGTGCGAGGACTGAATGCGGCGGCAATTGTCGAACTGCTGCGGCGCGAGGGGCGGACGCGTCCGGCGGCAGACGGAAACGCGGGAGCCATCGGCACGCACTTGCGGCAATTGCGGGCGAAGCGCAACTTGCCTTTGGCGCGGGTGGCGCAGACAGTGGGCATCTCGGTGGGATTCCTGAGCGCGCTGGAGCGTTCCCAAATGAGCGGGTCGGTGGGAACGCTGCGCAAGCTGGCGCGATTTTATAAGACCAACATCCTTGATTTTTTTGACGCCACCGGCGCGAGCAGCCGGCAGGTGCGTCCGGCTCAAAGAAAGGTTCTGGAAGCAGGGCCCGGAGTTCGCATGGAACTGCTGGCCTGGGGTAACACGGTGATGGAGCCGCACCTGTTTCGAGTGGCGCCCGCGGCGGGCAGCGGTGATTCGTATACGCACGCCGGCGAAGAGTTTCTGTATGTGTTGCGGGGGGAATTGCTGATCACGCTGGAGAAAGAAGAATACCGGCTGAAGGCCGGGGACAGTTTTTACTTCGAGAGCGCTACACCGCATCAATGGAAAAATCCGGGGCGGGCGGAGACCTGGCTGTTGTGGGTGAATACGCCGCCGACATTCTGAAGCGTTGTAATTCACGGTCATCGCGCGGGCACGCGCTGAAGCGACAGGGAGAAAAACAAATGAGAGTCCGACGCGCGGTGAGTTGGTTGTTCGTTCTGGCGCTGTTGGGCCTCGCTGGTTCGTGCTCGAAGAAAACTCCGACGCTGAATTTGCTGGTGTGGGAGGGATACGCCGATCCCACGTTCGTCAAGGCATTTGAGGAGCAGCATCATTGCAGAGTGTCGGCGTCGTACATGGGATCAAGCGACGAACTGGTGGCCAAGCTGCGAGGAGGTAGCGCAGGAAACTATGACGTGATTTCGCCGTCGAGCGATGTGGCGACATCGATCGCATCGGCTGGGCTGGCGGCGCCGCTGGACTTGACGAAGATTCCGAGTTACGGACAACTCTCTCCTCAACTCACTTCACTGCCGCTGGTGCGCTTAAAGGGCCAGGTATACGGCGTCCCGTTCATGTGGGGACCCGATCCGCTGATTTACGACACCACGATTTTTGCGCAGCCTCCCGATAGTTGGAACATTTTGTGGGATCCGAAGTACAAGGGAAAGATTTCGGTTTGGGACGATCTGTCGACGGTTTACATGGCGGCGCAGGTGCTGGGCTATGACAAGCCCGATCCGTCACAACTCTACAACCTGGGCGATGAACAGCTTGAGGCGGTAAAGAAAAAGCTGCTGGAATTGAAACCGAATATCCGCAAGATCTGGTCGACGGGCGGAGAGCTGACTAACCTTTTTCAGAATCACGAGGTCGTGGCGGCGATGGGATGGCCGCTGATGACCAATCAACTGCGCAAGATCAACTTTCCGGTGGGAGAGACGATTCCCAAGGAGAATACGACGGGATGGATCGATCATCTGATGATTACCGCAGGCAGCGAGAACAAGGAATTGGCCCACGAGTTTCTCGAGTACATGATAGAGGCGCAGACACAGAAGAAGATAACGGAGATAACCGGATATACCCCAGCGAATCCGCAAGCCGCGCGCTTTATGACGCCCGAAGAGGTAAAGAGCCTGCATCTGGACGATGTGGACAACTATCAGAAGCGGCTTTATTTCTGGCAGAATGTGCCGCGCCGGGCCAAGTACAACGAGATCTGGAACGAAGTGAAAGCGGCGCAATAGGCCAGGCTTCGGGCTTATGCATGATTTGGTGGAGATTTTGGAATCGATGACCACTTCTGAGAATGTAATGCCGTCTGCTGCCAATGCTGCGGGTCGATCGCCCCTGCTCAGCATTCGCAGAGTAGCAAAGCTCTTCGGCAAGAATGTGGTGTTGCGCGATATCTCTCTGGACGTGGCCGAAGGGGAATTTCTTACGATTCTGGGGGAAAGCGGGTCGGGAAAGACGACTCTTCTGCGCATCATCGCGGGCTTCGAAAGCGCGAGTGCCGGCGAAGTGTGGATGGGCGATGAACGACTGGACCGCCAGCCACCTTACCGTCGTCGCGTGAACACTGTGTTCCAGCACTATGCATTGTTTCCGCACCTAACCGTCGAGCAGAACGTCGCCTATGGATTGCGCGTGGCTAAAAGGCCCGAGGCGGAAATCGCGGCGCGCGTATGGGAAGCGTTGGAAAAGGTGAAGATGTCGGCGTATGCGAAATCGAAACCTTCGAAAATCAGCGGCGGCCAACAACAGCGGGTGGCGCTGGCACGGGCGCTGGTAAACCGTCCGCGGCTGCTGTTGCTGGATGAGCCGCTCTCCGCGCTGGATGCGAATTTGCGCCGGCAAATGCAGGTGGAGTTGAAATCGCTGCAGCGCGAAGTTGGCATTTCGTTCGTCTTCGTGACCCATGATCAGGAAGAAGCAATGGTGATGTCGGACCGGATCGCACTGCTGCGGTCGGGCGAACTGGAACAGGTGGCGACGCCCCGGGAAATTTATGGCCGGCCGGCAACAGCTTACGTGGCGCAATTTATTGGACACACCAATCTGCTGAATGGCGAAGTACGGGGAGGGGTGGTGCGCTGCGGTCCCTTAGTGTGGACGGCGGAGCTTCCGGATGGCGCTGTTCACTTGTCCTTGCGGCCCGAGAATATCCGGCTAGCTTCGCAGACAATCGCAACGCCGGGGGCTGTACGCGTTCGCGGAAATGTCCGCCAGCAAGCATTTCACGGAGCGACCGAGTTGATTCGTGTGCAATGCGGCGACGGGCTGATGCTGGCGGTGCGGACGCCGGTCAGCATTGGGGTGCTGAACGATATTGAATTGGAATTTTCTCCCCGTGACGCAGTTCTGGTACGCGAGTCTCCGAAAAGAATCTGATGTTTTCTCGAGCTTACAAAGCGGCGGTCACCTTGCCTCCACTGCTGTGGGTCACGATATTTCTGCTGATGCCGTATTTGCTGATGTTCTGCTACAGCTTCTGGTCGGTATCAGCCGCGCAAACTATCGTCCATTCGTGGAATCTTGACAACTATCATCAACTGCTGCGAGTCAGTGTTTACTGGCAGACTCTGCTGCGCTCGATGTGGATTGCCGCGCGAGTAACGATTTTCTCTCTGCTGCTCGGCTATCCTCTGGCGTATTTTCTTTCTTTTTATGCGGGAAAGAAAAAAGATCTGCTCTATCAATTGGTGATTATTCCGCTGTGGGTCAGCTATCTGGTGAGAGCCTATGCCTGGAAGACGATTCTGGGGTCGGACGGAGTGCTCAATACGCTGCTGCAGTATGTTCACGTAACCAAACACCCGCTGGAGTTTCTGCTGTACAGTCCGTTTGCGGTGGTGTTGACGCTGACGCACATCTACACTCCGTTTGCGTTTCTTCCGATTTACGCGGCGCTGGAGCACATTCCGCGCAATCTGGTGGAAGCGTCCCACGATCTGGGGGCAACGCCGGGGCAAACTTTCTGGAGGGTAATTTTTCCGCTGTCGATTCCGGGCGTGGTCGCTGGAGCAACGTTTGCATTCGTGTTGAGTCTGGGCGATTTTCTTGCTCCGCTGCTGCTGGGTGGACCGAGCGGCATCATGATTTCAAATATCGTGGTTAGCCTGTTTGGCGCGGCTTACAACTGGCCGCTGGGCGCAGCGATCTCGTTGTGCATGCTCCTGCTCGTTGTGAGTCTGCTGTTTTTCTCCGAGCGGCTGGAAAAGCAATGGAGCTTCTCGTGAGCGGCTTGAAACTGGTCGGCGGCCCGCGCTGGTTGCTTCTCCATGCCGCCGCCGTGTTCGCCTTCCTCTATCTGCCCATCGCAATCCTTATTATTTATTCGTTCAACGGAGAAGGCGTGGGCGGATTCCCGCCGCGTCATCTGACGCTCGATTGGTATCGCATACTCTTTGCCGACGGGTCCATCTGGGATTCGGTGCTCAACAGCCTGCAGGTGGCATTCGCGGCAGTCGTGATCTCGTTGAGCTTGGGCGTCCCGGCGGCGCTGGCGCTGGAGCGGGCGCAGTTTCCGGGAAAGGCCGTGTTCCGGAGATTGGTACTTCTCCCGCTGATTCTACCCGGGATTATTACGGGGCTTTCACTCGCCATGTTGTTCAAGGTAATGGGGACAAACACCAGCCTCGTTACAATTGTTCTGGGACACGGGACCGCGTTGATCTCGGTCGCCACGACCGAAGTATTTGCCGGTCTGCAGAAACTCGACCGCGCGCAGGAAGAAGCGTCACTCGATCTGGGCGCGAACTACTGGCAGACGTTCTGGCGGATCACAGTACCGAACCTGAAGCTGCCCATCATCGGAGCCGCGCTGCTGATCTTTACGCTTTCGATGGACGAGATCGCGGTGAGTTTTTTTCTGATTGGACGCGACAACACTCTTCCGCTGGAGATCTGGGGACGGCTTCGCCGCGGCATCACACCGGAGATCAATGCGATCTCGACCATCATCTTCATGTTCTCGCTGGTGGCGATTGTGTTCTGGTATCGTCTGCGCGTGCGCGGGGAAGGCAGAGCCGAAGTAGGCGCTGAAATCGTGCAGGTTCTTGAAGGGAATGCGACATGAGAGCAAATCGCAGAGACTTCATCAAGTTTGTGGTCGCAGGGGCGGTGACGGCCGGGTGTCCGATCGATCTTTCGCTGGTGATGGCGCAGGCCGGCGATACGAGGAAGGATCGCGGCGCGGATGTGGATGGCGAAGACAATCGGATTTGCCACCAGGTGCGCGACAAGGGCAGCAGGTTCTTTACGCGGCCACCGGCCACCGCGCGACATGAGGTGGTCATTGTGGGAGGCGGCGTGAGCGGGTTGGCGGCGGCCTATCGCTTGCAGCATCGCGATTTTCTGTTGCTGGAAAAAGAGCCGCACTGGGGCGGCAACGCGTATGGGATGGAGTACGAGGGCAACACGTATGCGACGGGGTCTGCGTTCTTGGCCAGGGATGAATATGCTTACCACTTCGCAAACCAGATCGGCCTGAAGCCGCTGCCGGTAAACAGCCCTGACGCAAGCATCATTGGCGGGGAGTTGGTTCCGGATACCTGGGGCGATGGCCTTAACAAGCTGCCTTATCCTCCGGCGGTTCGCGAGAGTTTCAAGAAGTTCAAAAAGGAAATGCTGGCGATTGATGCGGAGAAGCGTGGTAAGGAAATCTACAGCAAACCATTTTCTGATTTCCTCAAGGGATATCCGGCAGAGCTCAGCCAATGGTGGGACGGCTTCGGTCCATCGAATTGGGGGGCAACCAGTGAGGAGACGGCGGCGGGTTTGGCGATTGAATCGTTGCAAGAGATGGTCCAAGAAAGCGGCAAGGACGATCGCTACACCTGGCCTGGCGGCTTAGGGGCTCTCACGAAAAGGCTGGCGGACATCCTCCAGCCGAAATATACGGACCGCATGCATTCGGGCGCGACGACTGTAGCGGTGGTTTCTGAGAAAGAAGAAGTGCAGGTCACTTTTATGCAGGGCGGTGAATTGAAGACGGTTGCGGCCAAGGCTGTGATTATGGCGACGCCCAAGTTCATCACGCGGCGCATTGTCGACGGACTCCCTGACAAGCAAAGCGACGCCATGCATCAGATTCGATATATTCCATATCCCGTGGTGAATTTAATTTTCGACAAACCGGTCTTCAATCATGGTTACGATAGCTGGTGCCCGGGTAACAGCTTCACCGATTTTGTGGTCGCCGACTGGGTGATTCAAAAGCAGCCGGGCTACCAGCAGAAGTTCAACATCATCAGCTGCTACACGCCGATGAAGGAAGAAGATCGCGGCTACTTGTTGAACGAGACCGGAGCGAGAAAGATCGCGGCCAACGTGCTGCGCGACTTCCAGAAACTGATGCCTGGATTGAATGTTGATCCAGTTGAAGTGCATATTTACCGCCGGGGTCATCCTCTATATATGTCGACGCCCGGCCTGTATACGCAGGTTCAGCCGCTGGTGCGGCAGCCCATGGATCGTGTATTTTTCGCGAATACGGATTCCGAGGGTCCGGAATCGACCACGAATGCGGGAATCCTGGCAGCGCAACGCGCAGTAAAGGAAGTGGAGGCGCGGTTGGCGGGGAGGCCACTGCAGAAGCAGAAAACCGTGGTGGGTTGAGATGGTCTACTCCATAGTCACGAGCGCGAGACTGTGCCCTGTTTTCCACGACTTGCCCGTAAGTGTGATGTAATCTCCTGAGAAGCGTCCACCCATAGTAAAGTTATATGTAGGGCATTCCGCCGCGGACCAGCGGCGTGCGTCCGTCACCATTAACCCGATCTGAAAATAAAGGACAAACCATACTTTGAGTTTGAGTATTCGCAATATCGCTATCATCGCGCACGTGGACCACGGCAAGACGACGCTGGTTGACGCCATGCTGCAACAGAGTGGCACTTTCCGCTCCAACGAGCATCACGTCGAACGCGTGATGGATTCTAACGAACTGGAGCGCGAGCGCGGCATCACCATCCTCGCCAAGAATACCGCCATTTTCTATCACGACGTGAAGATCAACATTGTGGATACACCCGGCCATAGCGACTTTGGCGGCGAGGTGGAGCGTGCGCTGAAAATGGTCGATGGAGTGATGCTGCTGGTCGATGCCAGCGAAGGTCCTCTGCCGCAGACGCGTTATGTGCTGAGCAAAGCGCTGGAGGCAAAGCTGCCGCCGATTGTGGTGATCAACAAGATCGACCGGCCAGATGCGCGTCCGCAGGAAGTGCTGAACGAGATCTACGATTTATTTATCGATCTTGATGCCAAGGAAGATCAGCTCGACTTCCCTGTCCTGTATACCAATGCGAAGGAAGGGACGGCATCCACCGACATCAGAGGTGGAGGCGAGGATTTGCGGCCGCTGTTTGACGCGATCCTGAAGACGATTCCGCTGCCGCACGGAGATCCGGCAGGGCCGCTGCAGATTCTGGTTGCGAACCTGGACTACAGCGATTTCCTGGGACGTCTGGCCATTGCTCGAGTATTCAACGGGACGATGTACACCGGCGAAGACGTGGTGATCGCGAAGCTCGACGGATCGATGCACAAGACCAAGATCACGAAATTGTTTTCCTTCTCGGGGCTGAAGCGGACCGACATCACGGAGACCGTGCTGGGGGATATTGTCGCGGTTGCGGGCGTGGAAGGAATTACGATCGGAGAGACGATTACGGACGCGCTGAATCCCGCGCCGCTGCCGCCGATTGTCATTGACGAGCCGACAATCGCGATGACTTTCACGGTGAACACTTCGCCGTTCGCGGGGCGCGAAGGGACCTACGTCACTTCGCGAAATCTGCGAGAGCGCCTCGCGAAGGAGTTGCTCACAAATGTTTCCCTGCGCGTCGAAGATATGGGCACGACCGATTCCTTCAAAGTGCTGGGCCGCGGCGAGTTGCAACTTTCGATCACCATTGAAATGATGCGCCGCGAAGGCTATGAGCTCATGGTGGGCAAGCCCGAGATTGTCACCAAGCGCATCGACGGCAAGCTGATGGAACCCGTTGAGCACCTCACAGTGGATGTGCCAGAAGCATTTGTGGGCGTGGTGATGGAGCAGTTGGGATCGCGCAAGGGCGAAGTGACAAACATGCACAACCACGGCTACGGGCGGGTGCGCATTGAATTCCGCGTGCCCAGCCGTGGGCTGATCGGGCTTCGCAGCCAGTTGCTCACTGACACGCGTGGGACCATCGTGATGAATTCGCTGTTCGATGGATATACCGAATGGCAGGGCGAAATTCCGCACCGGCTGACGGGAGCGTTGATCGCTGACCGGGACGGAGTTTCGACTGCATATGCGCTATGGGGTCTGCAGGAGCGTGGCGAGCTTTTCGTGGGGCCGGGGGTTCAACTCTACGAAGGAATGATCATCGGCGAGAATGCAAAAGACGATGATCTGGATGTGAACGCGGTTCGAGAAAAAAAACTCACCAACATGCGTGCATCGACCGCTGACGAGGCTATCCGCCTGGTTCCCTTCCGGCAATTGAATCTGGAGCAGGCCATCGAATTTATTGCGGATGATGAATTCGTGGAAATCACTCCGAAATCGCTGCGCCTGCGGAAGAAGTTTCTGCAAGCAAACAGCCGTAAGAAGCGCTCCAAAGAGGCTCTGGAGGAAGCGTGAAATCCCGCGGACAGCTCAAAACATCCAAGAGCGACGCCCCGTTAAGAATTTTTCTGGTCCCCTGCAGTTGCGGAAAAACGTTTGCCGTCGGGGAAGATTACGACCGGCAGGGAACGGCCTGGCGTCGATATTTGGCCTGTCCAAAGTGCGGCAAGCGTCACGATCCCAAGAACCGGTTGTTGCAAGTCGGATATCACCGCGAAGGCTATTGGAAGGTCGATGCGTGCTAAACGGACCCGCCGGGCCAGCCGCTTGGGATTTTGACAAGCTCCATTTGACAAACCTGCTATACTTCGTGCCGCATTCGACTGTTCGCCAGCTCCGGTCTCGATTTCCAGGAAGGTGTCCCCGACCTGCCAGTCCGCCGCATCGAGCTCGCACTTCGACAGCTCAATGCAGAGGAAGACGCTTGAAGAATATTTTCGTGGGAAATCTGAGCTTTAACACATCGGAAGACGAATTGCGGCAGATGTTCGAACCGTTCGGCCAAGTGGATCGGGTCAGCATTATGACGGACCGCGATACGGGACGCTCGCGCGGCTTCGGCTTCGTGGAGATGGCCAGCAACGAAGACGGAGAAAAGGCTATTACCGCATTGAACGGGTCGCAGGTTGGCGGACGCACGCTCAACGTAAACGAAGCACGTCCGAAGACCGAGCACGCCGGAGGCGGAGGGCGGGACCGCGGAGGTCGAGGCGGAGATCGTGGTGGCGACCGTGGCGGGCGCGGCGGTGGCGGCGGTGGCCGAGGCCGCTGGTAAAAATCGTGAGTCTGCTGCTCGATGAGGATCATCAGCGTGGCTGGGACCGAGTGGTAAACATTCCAACGGCTAGCTGATTTACGATTGAAACGTTAATCGCGCGATGCCCTCACGTTGATGCTTGTTAGCCCTGCATGTAAACTGAAGCTATCGGTGTGCGCCCGTAGCTCAGATGGATAGAGCGATTGCCTCCGGAGCAATAGGTCGGGAGTTCGAATCTCTCCGGGCGCACCATACTTCTTCTTTCCCTTCAATCACTTCTGCGGTTTCCGACTGAGAAGGCATTTTTGGAACTTCGGGGCTGTGCCCAGAATTGTGCCCACCTAACCGAGACATAGCTGCGAGTACCGCATCTTCCGAGGGGTGGACGTAGCGACTGGAGATCGCGATGGAACTGTGCCCCGCGATCCGTGCTAGCGTCCAGGCATCGCAGCCTGACTGCCCTAGGCGCGTCAAGAATGTATGTCGAAACGCATACAGAACGAAGGGCGTTAGGGGCGGAAGATTGTGCTTCTTCGCTTCCGCGTTAACTGTCCGAAAGATCTTTGCGTGCTGCTTCTTGAGGCTCGAATGATCTATATGCCCACTGGTGGTGGGGGCAGGCCACAACCAGCCCTCTAGGGGCTTCCCCACCGAATTCCACCGTGCCTCTAGGATGGTGCGTACTCTTGGCGTCATAGGGAGGACACGGCGAGCCGCCGCCGTCTTGCCATGCGCTATTAGCAGACTGCCGTTGCGACCGTTCATCCAAGTCAAGTCTTCCCACTGCAGTCGATAACACTCGTCCGGACGCACTCCGGTATCGGCGAGCACTGTCGCGACATCTGAAAGCAAAGCAGACGCAGCTGCTAGATAACGACTCTCCTCTTCGTAGGTGATGACCCGTTCCCGATGGTGCTCTCCCGGTAGCAGTGCCAAGGTCGGGCATGTTTCGAGCACTCCCCATTCAATACCGAGACTGAGAACTCGACGAAGCACTCGCAGCGAGCTATTGATCGAGCTTGTGGCCATGCCGCGCTTCTCATCACATTCGTTCCGACCGCGATTCTGAAGCCGGGTCTGCTCGTACGCGGCAAATCCTGCTACTTTCTCGTTCGTGATTTGATCAAGTTTGGCCTTTGCCAACGGCTCGTATGCGACTAGTCGACGAATTCCCGCGCGGAACCAGTACCAGTTGTTGCGGCAAGTATGCTCAAAGGTCGCCTTCGCCCAGGGCTCGAACCGCCGGTCACAAAATTCCTTCAAACTAGGGGTCTGAACCTTATCTCGGATTCCGACCTCGCCCTTTGCAAGAGATGTCTTGTGCGCCGCTTCCATCGACCGGGCAACCTTGTCATTGCCTTGGCGACTGGACTCCCTGATGAGCACGCCCTTCCATTGAAACCGGTACCAGTACACCCCACCTCGCTTGTAGATGCTCATTCTTCACCTCGCTTCGATTTCTTCTTGCCGCTACCTTTGGGCCGACCGCCGAGTTTGCCCCATTCGCGCATCCGGCGGACGAATTCCTTCTTGCCCCACTTCTCTTGTCGCACCTTCGCACTCTTACGGCCCATGAGGCTGGCGGCTTTGCTTACTTCAGTCATCATTTTTATAATGAACCTAACGATAGGTTAGTAGCAAGCACAAAATAGACGTTATCGCCTGCTACTGAGTGCGATAGACTGGCGTCTTTAGAGGCCGTAAGTCTGTGACAGTCGCGCGGACCGCGCGGGCCCATCCCGAACCCGCTTTCCGACTGTCTCGGGACTGCCACGTGGGAGGTGAAAGTGAAGCCGCAGCCAAGGAGCGGGCGGAGTTCTAGAGCAGATTCCAAGAATGCCAATCGTGTAGACGAACAACCGTCGGGTGCTATTGGGCAAATAATTCGAGCCGTTGATGTCGCGGCGATACCGATCGAAGACCCGTTTGTTGAGAAATCTCTAGCCGACAAGGACCCTGGCACACTGTGCTTCTACCTTTCGAGGAATACCGGATGTGGAAGAATCTCCGCTCTTGCCCTACGAGATCGGATAATTGAAATCTACAGGCGATGTTATGAGAGGTCGGACGATCCTGAGGAAGTAATCTGCGATTTTGTTGCCGCGTATCCGCAACTCGCGTTCGATGCGGTTTGGCTGAAGGTGTTGGTTGAGACACAAGCGGCGAACAGGGACTTTAGGCCGGACGGTCCGAGAAATAGTCTGTTCCGCGCGCTGACCACCGGTTTTCGTAGGGTCGCAAATCCTGAACCCCGCGTCAGACGGTCCATGCGCGATGCACAGATGGAGGCGGCACGATTCGCACTCCGCGACATTCGCAAGGATTTGGATGGCTGGGAGAGGACTTTGGAGCGCGGCGATGCGACGCCAGAGTGGATCAATCAGCGCGCGAATGCAAAGGCGATGGAACTTGTAACGCATCCAAGACTTGAACGCCATCAGGAACGACTGAAACAACTGCTTCGCCAAGGGAAACACTACCAGGCCTCGATCTTCATCGCAGGCAAGATTTATAGCGTTCGCACGCGAGATCTTGAGAGTCGGCAGTCCTAACCTTCGTCTCGAACCGTCACATTTCAGCCCGAGAAATGGCGGTGCCCGCCTCTTCTACCCAGCGTCCTTTTCTCGTACGCTCTACCCGTCCGCAGTACAAGGGCGGACGGAGGTATCGGCAAATGGAACAGACTCTTCTGACTCTTCCACAAATGATCAACGAGAAGGAAGCTGCCCGCCTTCTTTCAGTTTCGGTCGCTGCGCTCCGGCGATGGAGGCATGAGGGGCGCGGCCCGCAGTTTGCGCGCCTTGAGAGGTGCGTGCGATACAGCGTCCGTGAACTGGCACAGTTTCTAGAGCAGAACGCCTCAGTTCACAAAAAAGCTGCCGATTTGCAGTCGGCAGCAGAATGGGAGGTGCGTAGTGAGCACGCAACGACCCAAGAGTAATTCTGCCGCACGACGCACACGCGGATTCCCACGAGCGGAGGCGCGGTGACCAATCCAGTGAGACCGCGATTCGATTGGGATGATCCGATTGTGTGCCCTCCCAAGATACGCGCCGTCATTGACCGACTCGCCGAAGGCAGCCACAACAAGCAGCGCGAGCAACTCCGCAATTGCATCCGCCTCATCCGGCCCCACGTCGGCCATCTCTACGCCAAGACCCTCCACGTGGCCTTCAACAAGATCAGATGTCCACTAAAACTGCGATGCCCTTGGTGCCTCCGTCCCGAAAACGTTCTAACGCGGCGCGGGGGCGACTTCGAGCGGGTGAGAATCGCTTCTCAGTTGCTTGGAGCCAAGGCAGCCAATGAGAAGAATGTCCGAGTGTGGATGCTCGACTGGCCTAGTGATGGGCGGTCGGGTAGCGGGGAACGGGTTTCCCGGCTATTGGGAGAGGCGAACGACCGACGGCGCCACTACCCGGCTATGAATGGATTCTGGGGCGCGGAGCTGGCCCGCGTCGCTGCGGTGGACTTTAGGGCCAAGATGCCAGACCATATTAGCCCTAAGCCCTACCGCAAACTTTTACTGTTCGCATCCCCGCAGGCGTCCCTCGACTACGAGCGACTCCGGAAATCACTGCCGGGAGTTAGAATCCGTTCCTTCCACGGCAGACTGCTTTTAGCGTGGCAAAAGTACCTTTCGGAGTGGGCAGAAAGCCAGTGGCTTGCGTCAGACCAGGACACCGCCGATTGGATGGTGAGCAAGGAACACACGTTTGTCGTGCTGGGACGGCTAAGAAAGACTAGGAAGTATCTGCAAGAAAGAAATCACGCCCAACGGGAACGGAATAACGGGAATTGCCAGCTTATAACCTATGGCACGCCCAGGCAGGCCCGATCGCAAGTTGAGGCAATAACCGAGCGCAACCTACCCAAAAACTACGAGAAACTGATGAGAGAGCCGATCGACGCTAACACACAAGACAGGATTATGGCGCTGGTCAGGCCGGAGCTGGAGGTACGCTTTCCGGTCGAACCAGAGCCGGAGGAACGGATGCCCTTGACACCGAAGCAGATTGCCCAGAACATCGCAGAGCTCCGAGAACTCGAACGTCAGATGTTAGCTGGCGACATCGCACAGAGGGTTGTGGACAAGTTGGAACGCAGACAACCACTCAGCGCTCTGCCGGAGCCAGAATGCCGGAAGTCAAAGCCGCTGGTGCAATGAGGAGACCGCGACGGGAAGCCTGGCACCCTTGA
>Ga0210393_10001716_pt1 | contig 18234 bp, 12 predicted proteins | sample IncBWC27OmetaG_FD_160068 | JGI IMG/M metagenome (GOLD analysis project Ga0210393, IMG submission 160068) | Forest soil microbial communities from Barre Woods Harvard Forest LTER site, Petersham, Massachusetts, United States - Inc-BW-C-27-O ... | reverse complement strand
AACTGCCGGAGGATGTTGGCGGCCCGCGCGCCGACCGCCATTCGCAGGCCGATCTCGCGCGTTCGCTCAGTCACCGAGACCAGCATGATATTCATAATTCCGACGCCGCCGACCACCAGCGAGATCAGGGCCACCGTTAACAGCAGGCTGCCCATCAGGTCGGAGGTCGACGAAAGGGTCTTCGTCATTTCGGTCATATCCCGGATGTTGAAGTCTTCCGGCTGGTCGGGCTTGAGGCGATGTCGCTCTTTCAAGAGGGCTGTCATTTCCGCGATGCCTGCGGGAATCTCTTCCGTCGATCCGGCCTTGGCCATGATTTGGTCCACATTGGCAAAGCGGACCGGCTTCGGCGTATCGGCCGTCTGAGCCGCGGAGGCGGCCGGGTACAAGGCCGTGGCCTGCGGATAGAGGTTGCTGAGCGTGTTGACCGTCGAGGCGGACGCCGTCGGGTCGGTCGAGGCGGCGGAGCCTGCGCTCTGATTGACGTTGCTCAGCGTGCTGTTGCTCACGCGGTATTTGATAGTGGTCCAAGGGGCCAGCACGATGTCGTCCTGGTCCATGCCCATCATGTTCGCGCCCTTGCGCGAGAGGACACCCACGATCTTGAACCCGACGTTCTGGATGCGAATCTCTTTACCCAGCGCGGGCTCACCGTTGAACACCTCACGCACAATCGTTTGGCCGACCACGCAAACTTTGCTCGCCGCGCGGACGTCCTGATCGAGGAACATGTTTCCCTCGTCCATCTCGTGCCAGTCTCGGACGTCCAAATAGGAGGGCGTCGTGCCATAGATGTAGAAAGGGACCCAGTTCTTGTTGCCGTAGACGACTTGCGAGCGGGCTCGAACGATCGGTGCGACGTCGGTCACGGCCGGACACTGTCTGAGGATTTCGGTCGAGTCGTCCGGCGTCAGAGTGGTGATGCTGCCCATTCCAAATGACACGCCGCCCATCGAAGACGCGCCGGGCTGAACCAGCAAAATATTCGCCCCCATGCTGGCGATCGTTTGCTGCAGGGCGTTCTTAGAGCCTTGTCCAATCTCCATCATGGCGATGACGGCGGCCACGCCAATCAAGATGCCCAACGTCGTGAGGGCCGAGCGTGTCTTATTACGCCGCAGCGCCTTGAAGGCGACGCTCAGAGTCCGTGGCAAGATGTGGACGGTTGCCAGTCGCATACTCTTCGAGCGACGAATCGCCTGTGGAGTCGCGGATTTTTTGTCGGCCGTTTTGGGGACGACGGCGGCGTCTGGATTCAAGGCGTGGACCGCGTCGATTTGGTGAGCCGCAATTGGAGCAGTCGTTTCCGAGCCGACCCCGGCTCCGACCAACGCGGGCTCCAAGACGGTGGCGACCGGCGCCGTCGCGCGTGGGGACTGTCCCCCATTCGAATTGCCGCCGTTCGACGTACCGTCCTGCAGATGACCGTTTCCCGAACCGGGACGACGCGGAACAATTCCGTCGTCGCCTTCGATCTTGCCGTCCCGCATGTGGATGATTCGCTGAGCGTGAGCGGCGACGGTCGCGTCGTGGGTGACGATAATGATCGTCAGTCCGGCCGCATTCAGCTCCTGAAACATCCGCAGAATTTCTTCGCTGGTGTGGGAGTCGAGATTTCCGGTCGGCTCGTCAGCCAGCAAGAGCTGTGGACGATTGACCAGCGCGCGGGCGATGGCCACGCGTTGCTGCTGGCCGCCGGACATCTGGCTCGGCTCGTGATGCATTCGATCGGCGAGGCCCACGCTCTCGAGCAAGGCGGTGCCGCGCTCGATCTCTTCCCGATCGTGGACTTTGTGCACGGCATAGGTCAGCGGCATGACCACATTGTCGAGCGCGTTTGTGCGAGGCAGCAGATTGAAGCTCTGAAAAACGAAACCGATCCGGCGATTGCGCAAGTTGGCCCGTTGGTCGGCGCCGTAGCGTGAGACTTCCTCATCCGCGAACCAATAGCGGCCTGACGAAGGATGGTCGAGGCAACCTAACAGGTTCATCAGGGTCGTCTTGCCCGAGCCCGAGGCGCCCATCAGGGCCACCATCTCACCCTGCTTGATTTCCAGCGACACGCCCCGCAACACGGGAACGTCGATCTCGCCCAGATGATAGGTCTTAGTAATGTCTTCGAGGCGGATCAGGGACATGGATGATTCCCAGCTTTGTAGCCGGTCGTGCGGCGGCGGATCCTCGGGCAGATGCCGCGAGTCGACGGGCGATCGTGAGGCATCCGAGGCGGACCGAGAGCGGACTATTTGTCTTTCTCTTTATCCTTAGGTCGGTTCCCTCCCCGGAACATGGCCGGGACAAAGGGATTCTTGGTTTGGACGGCTTCTTCGTGGCGAATCTCTCCCACGATGACTTGCGTCCCTTCCTTCAAATCGCCACCCACGACTTCGACTTGCGTTCCGTCGGTCAGTCCGGTCTCGATCTGAATGGGGCGTGCGAAACCGTCCTCGTCGACCCAAACGGTGGGCCTCTCGCGACGCGGCCCGTTGTGCTTCCTGGCGGCGTGGATGTCGCCGGTCTTGCCTGTTCCGCGTTCGCCGCGTTTTGAGCGACTGCGGCCCGCTTTCTTGCTTTCAGAAGGCTGGCCCTCTTTGGATTCGCCGTCCTTCGGCTCCGAAGCGGACTCGTCGCCCGGAGATGCCTCCTCTTTTGGCGCGGAATCCTCTTTCGCGGCCAACTGGTCTTCGCCCTTGGGTGACTCGGACTTTCCACTGGCTTCGGATTTCGATCCGCCTTCAGGTTTGGATCCCCCCTCGGACTTCGACGGCCGCCCCGGACGACCTTCGCGGCGTGCCGCTTTCGCAAAGGCCTCTCGGGCGTCGGCGACGACCTGATTCGGTTGCGGCTTCCAACGCAGCGCGGCACTCGGCACGAGCAGGACCTTGTTGCGCTTCGCGACCTCGAACTTCACGTTCGCCGTCATGTAAGGAAGCAGCCTGCCGCTCGTGTTGTCCGTGGTGACCACGACCGTATACGTCACGACGTTCTGTGTCATGTTGGCGTTGAGGCGAATCTGCGACACCTCGCCACGGAAGGTGGTGTTGGGAAAAGCGTCGACGGTGAACTGCACTGATTGACCCGGATGAATCTGGCCGATGTCGGCTTCATTCACCGAAGCCCAAAGCTGCATGCGGGTGAGATCGCGGGCGATCAAGAACAAGCTCGGGGCGCTCAAACTGGAAACAACCGTCTGACCCATGTTGACGCGGCGATCGACGATCACGCCTTTGACGGGTGACGAAATCGTGCAGTAGTCGACATTGGTCTGCGCCGTTTCCAAACTGGCCTTGGCCATTTCAACGGCCGCATTGGCCGCGGCGAGGGCGGGCTTCTTGGTTTCGAGATCGGCCTGCGACGAGTCGTAGTCGGCCTGCGACATGACCTTGCGATCATGCAGGGTTTGGGCGCGATCCCAATTGAGCTGACTCAATTTGAGATTTGTCTTTGCCTGCTCGAGCATCGCCAGCGAATTGTCGAGATTGGCTTGCGCCTGATGCAGGGTGGCTTTGTAAAGACGCGGGTCGATTTGGGCCAGGACCGTGCCCACCTCCACCTGCGAACCGTAGTCGATGGCCTTTTGGGGATCCTTCACGTCGTGACCAAACGCCTGAACCATCCCGGCGATTTGGGCACCGACGTCGACAACTTCCTCGGCTTCGATCACCGCCGTCGCGTTGATCGTCGCCAGCAAGTTGCCGTGCTCAGCCGCAACCGTACGAAACGTACTGGGCTGATCGGCGGTCTCGTGGATATACCAGGCAGCGCCGGCTCCGACGATGCCTGCCAGAACGATGAGGAAAAAGAGTGATTTGATCATAGACCTGTAATTCTCTACAGCGGGGGCTCTCCAAACAAGTCCTACGCTGGTTGGTCTGCTCGCGTTGGAACCCCCGACGTCAGAAACCTTTACGCTACCTTAAGAGCCGGAATTGTCTCCCAAGCTGGTTTCACCGATCCGGGCTGAGAGACAGTGCGCCGGACCGACGCGCGCCAAACGACGTCTCGGACATCGGTAAGCCGGATCGACGCACGAAAAGCTGCCTGAGTGCCCACGTACCGCCGACGCGCCGCGACGGTATAGTCAATCTCCGCGGCCAAGGAACTCAAGTGATTTTTCGGGTCCCATCATGGCAATGTCCGTCAAGTGGGTTGCGGAACTCTCACACGTGCGGGAAGTCACGCTGCTGGGAACAGCAGACCTGGCCTACTGGAAAGATCGGCTACGGGAGGAAAAGCTAGACCCCGCTCCACGGGACGGCCAGGCCCAAGTCATGATCAGCGCCGCTGATTTGAAGTATTGGGGAGTGCGGTTTCGCGAGGTGAGTTTTTCGGTCCAGGTCCGCCCTGTCGAAGGTTTGACCCGGCCAAACGCGGCCTATCTGCTTGGAGCGTACAACTCCCTCCGGATGTTCGCCTTTGTCGAGCGAGTATTCTTCTTGACGCCCTACCGTTATGGAGACGTGCGAATCTCGGCGTCGTTGCCCGCCTTCATTCACGTCTTTAAGAACGACGAGGTTGTCTTCCGGGCGGAAATGGCTGACGGCGTCGGGCCGGGACGAGAGCCGTCTCAAGTCGGTGAAGACGGCTGGGACGGCCCCGTGTTCTTGCCTGAAAAGCATCGCAGAAAGGGTCGTCCCGGAAAGCTGTTCTTCGCCCGCGTGCGTGGCGATACGCGCGCGTATCCGTTGCTGCCTTCTCAAGATGTGGTGGCGATCAAACCCTCGAGCGGATGCGAAGTGCTCCAAGCCTTGAGCGATTCACACTTCGTCGCCAAACAGTGGAACATTCGTGAGGATGCCGCGCACGCGAAATCGAAGACCTACAAACGAACCGATCTGGCAAGCCTTGCTGAATCGCAATGCGTCTAGAGCGTCAAGAGTGTCAGGGACCTTCTTTTGGCGCCTCACGAAGTCGGGTGGCAGGCGCGGCTATGATTCCGCTCAAAAGTCGGCCGGACCGAAATATCCCGCGAGAGGAGCCTTCATGACCGAAACCGCTGCCAATCGGAAGCGCCCCAACTACGGCATCGACGCGCCTACGGCGGTCCGCAACCTCATCCTCGGGGGTGCCGCCGCCCTTGTGCTGGCCGTGGTCTCGCACCTCCTTGACTGGGGACTGACAAGGATGGCGACCGGCATCGGCATCGGATGGCTGGCGATGGCCGGCTGGATGGTCTGGGACAGCAAGGTCGGCAAGCTGTGGTCGCGCGACCGCGTACTCGACGGCCTCCACCTGCGGGGCGACGAGACGGTGCTCGACGTCGGCTGCGGCCGCGGCCTGCTCCTGATCGGTGCCGCCAAGCGCCTGACCACGGGGAAGGCGGTCGGCGTGGACATCTGGAATACCGAGGACCTGTCCGGTAATCGGCCGGAGGCCACGCTGGAGAACGCGCGGCTGGAGGGGGTGGCCGAGCGCGTCGAGGTCAAGGACGGCGACGCCCGCCGGCTCCCGTTCGCCGACGGCGCCTTCGACGTGATCGTCACGAAGGACGCGCTGCACAACATCTATAACGCGGCGGAGCGACGCACGGCCGTGCGCGAGATCGTGCGCGCGCTCAGGCCGGGCGGCCGGCTGTTCATCGGGGATGTCCGGCACACGGGCCAGTACATGCAGGTGCTGCGGGAGTGCGGCGTGCAGGACCTCCGACGCTCGGCAGAGTCGATCTCCTCCCTGCTCCTAGGCGCCCTCTCGCTCGGCTTCGTCTACCCGGCCCACGTGACGGCGCGAAAGCCGGCGCCGGTCGGCGGACAGGGGGTCGGGCATTCGGCAACGACGTGACGCGGCTGCCGTTTAGCCCATGTCAAGTATTCTTCCTCAACCGTCGAGTTCGCTCCGACATCTGAATGCCTCTAGTCGGGCGTATTGCCAAAGCGCCTCTGTACGTCGGACTGGCTGAGAACAGGCGCTCAAAGGGCGCAGCCCCGCGACCCTCACTAAGGCGCTCACCGAACGAGAGCCGCGAGCGATTCCGATCGCGTCAATCTCGGGCGATGTAGACCCCGTAGACGCTGCGCACGGTTTCAAGCTCGCTCCGGACCTGCTGGCTGCGATCGGCATCCCAACCGTCGGCGCTAGAGAGCACGCTGCAGATCACTTGCCTCGCGGAGTTTCGGACCAGGAAGCCGTTCCAGGTCGGACGGTCGCACAGCGTATCGGCCCACGCCAACGCGCGTTCGGGGGAGTCGAGTGCCAGCGACCGAATCGTCCAATAGTACGGCGCGATTCCGCCGAACGTGCGCGAGCGCGTCCGTGAAACGACGGGCTCTAGCAGAAACGCGCCGAGCGGTCGGTCATACAACCGGACAAGGTTGGCGAGCAGGCAAGTGTCGATATCGAGCATCTGTCGTTCGTGACTTTCGCCGGACATCGCGATTCGCAAGGAGAGGGCGCGCCAAAAGATCTCGCGGGCAAGCGCCGGATCGAGGCGCTCGGCCGTGGGGACCAGCAAGGCCATCGGCACGGCCGGGCTATGGTAGAACTCGGTCATGGGATAAACGAAGCCTGCCCGCAGCGGCTCGAGCAGATCGATGCTTTCGGCCAGAGCGTGCCGCGCGGCGGCCGGGTCGTGAGCCGCGCTCCCCTCGGCGATCAGCCCGTAACAGACGGCCTTGAGCTTGGTCACCTGAAACTCGATGAACTCCTTCGACAAGTTGAGTCCGAACGTTCCGCCGATTCCGAACAGCTTTTCGGCGTCGGTCTTTGGCGCGGGAACTCGCGCGTACTTGAGGAGCAGCCGTTCGGCGGCGGCGGGATCGTGACGTGCGACGCGCAGGCACAGAGGGGGAAGATTGTTGGCGACTCCTCGCAGCTGAAGTAGGGACAGGTCGCCGGGCACCTCCGCCAGGAAGTTTTCCACATCCTGCGGATGGTGACGGGCGATGTCGGCCGCAGCACGAATCAATTCGTCCGGCTCGGCGTCCGCGGCCAGCTTCTTCGCTCGCTCGACATCGTCCCGTGCCACGGCAATCGCCAATTGGACCCGCAGTCCGTCGCGGGATTGATCATCGGCCGGCATTTTTCCGAGCAGCGCCTCGCATTCCTGGAACACCTTCCGGGCGCCCGGCTGATCTCCCACGTCGTACAGTTGAGCACCCAGTTCGCAGAGTTGATAAGGGTGTCCCGCCGGCTCAATCCCGCTGTCCAAAATCTCCCGGGCTTTTTTTAGCGCAGAGCGGCGCGCGTTCGGATATTTGGTTTTCGCGGGCTCCGTGGAAAACCAATAGAGGTACGCCTGCAAGCGCATCTGCGCGGTCTTGAACTTGCCGATCGCTTCGAGTGCGGCGTCAGGCTTGCCATGATTCAGCAACGCCGCCCCGATCGAGTAACGGACACTGTACGCGATGTTGGGGGCCGCGAATTTCAGACCATCGAGTCGGGCTAGAACTCGCTCCGGATCGCGGCGCGCCGCGGCCAGCAGAACGCTTTGATCGTTCTCGCTGATGGTCGACTGTGTCAAAACTCGCGCAATCTGGGGATCGAGGATCTTGCTCACGGCGGCCGCTCGCTGCTCCGCCGACCATTGCCGGACAGAGGCAGTGGCAGGCTGGAGCACGCGTGGGTTTGGGTCGCCGACCCGCTCCAGCTCGATTCGCGCGCCGTCGGACGGCGATGTCAGAACCAGTCCATGAAAGCGAAAGCCGGGCGCGTCGAAGCAGACGATCGCGCGGCCTTCGGGTATTTCGCCGAGACGAAACTGCCCGCGGTCATCCGTCACTGCCTCGAGCCGCTTGGTTCCGTCACCGGCTTGGATCACGGTGACGCGCGGAACGATTTGTCCTTGGCGGTCGACAACGGTCCCGGTAATCGTTCCCCAACGCTTCAGCCGGACGGGCGGTAACTCGACCGTGTCCGATTGCTGAGGATGAGTCCATTGCGTCAGTTCGGGGGCGAATTCGTCGGCTTGAATCTCGAGCACGTAAGCCGTTTTCGCGGGGAGCGGCTGCGTTTCGACATAACCGTCACTGCTCGAAGCCGACGTCACCTCGCCCGATGTGATGGCGGGTTCGGAATCTCTGGCGCGCTTGGGATCCTGCGGCGGCGTCATCTTGAACAGGAAACCCTTGGCATCCGCCAACGGCTTGCCGCTGAGATCTTCCGCGCGGACGCGCACGCGAACGGTCGAAGACGCCTGACTTTGTGTCGAGCCGGCCTTGTCGTCTCCGTTGGCGAAGCTTGCCCCCTGGGCGTGGCAGAGGACGCCAGGCGTCAAGGCCATCGTTGCCGCGAGGGAAAGTAGTGCGCGTCTCATCGTTCGACACCTCGGCGGGATTCGGAGGGGTGCGCTGCTTAGACGCCGTTCGCGTGCCGATTTGTCTAAGTGGCGACCTCAAAGCCCGGAATGCTGTCGGGCAGTCGATCGCGGTCCGGTGGCGAACCTCTGAGCGGAGCATTACGATCGAGCGAACCGATCGCTTCGACGGCGCTTTCCAACGAAGGTCGATCGCGGAGTTTGGCTAGAACGAGGCAGCCGAGAACCATGCACGACCATCAATCTGCAAGCCGTGGCACGAGTCGACGTCAGTTTCTGGGAACCGCAGCCGGCACTTTGGCGGCGGGCGCTCTGGGTGGCCCGTTGTTGGTTTCGCGTGGGGCCCGAGCCGCCGGTGGGACCGGGACGAGCGATCGCATTCGGGTCGCAGCGATCGGCGTCGGCGGCCGCGCGAGCCTGTTGTTGCAGCAATTGCCCGAGTCGGCCGAAATCGTCGGGCTGTGCGATTGCAACGTGCCGCGAGCCGAAGCGTTCAAAGCCAAACAGAAAGCGGCCTGGCCCGTCGTGCAGGACTATCGCCGGCTGCTCGATCGCAAAGATGTCGACGCCGTAATTGTCGCGACCGGCGAGTTCCAGCGCGTCGTGCCCTGCATCCATGCCTGCCAGGCGGGGAAGGACGTTTACGCCGAGAAGCCGCTCACGCTCTACATCCACGAGGGCCGTGCGCTCGTCAACGCGGTGCGGCATTACAACCGCGTCTTGCAAGTCGGCTCTCAGCAGCGCTCGATGGCGATGAACCGTGTGGCGTGTGAGCTCGTGCGGAGTGGCGGCCTGGGCAAAGTGCACGAAGTTCGCGCGATCAACTACACGGGTCCCGAATCGTCACCCGCGCAGCCGTTTCCCGCGCAGCCGGTGCCGAAGGGACTCGATTGGAACGTCTGGCTGAATCAGGCCGCGTGGCGCGAGTTCAACCCGACTTGGATGGGCTGGATGCGGTGGCGCGATTTCTCCGGCGGCGAGATGACCAACTGGGGCGCCCACGGCGTCGACCAAATTCAATGGGGCCTCGGCATGGATGGGACCGGTCCGACCGAGATTCGGCCGCTGACGTCGGGCACCAACGGCCAGGTCGCCATGCGCTACGCCAATGGCGTGGAAGTGAATTTTGTCCTCGAGCAAGGTCACGGCCCGATGGGCGGCGCGGTCTTCATCTGCGAGAAAGGGAAGCTCGAGATCAACCGCAACAAGTTCGCCTCCAATCCGCCGGAAATCGCCGAGGAGCTGCGCAAGCATCTCGACGTCGCGGAAGAAGAACGAAAGTGGAGCGACAACCTGGCCCTGTGGCAGGCGCGTTGGCACATGCAGAACTGGCTCGACTGCATCCGCAGCCGCAACCAGCCGGTCGCCGACGTGGAGATCGGCCACCGCTCGATCAGCGTTTGCCACTTAGCCAACATCGCCCGCACGATCGGTCGACCGCTCCGCTGGGACCCAACCCGCGAGCAATTCCTCGACGACGACGCAGCCAACCAGCTCCTGGATCGCCCGCGACGCAAGGGCTTCGAGCTGCCGACTGTGTAACAGGATGATCGGGTGGCACTGGCGGCTTATCCGCCAGTGGGCCTTTTCGCGCCTGTTGGAAAAACACTGGCGGACAAGCCGCCAGTGCCACCCAGGATCCCTATTGAATTACTTCGCGCTTTTGAGAAACGTGCCTTCCTGCAGCTCTTCGTACGCTTGCTGCAGTTGCTGCTGCGTGTTCATCACGATCGGCCCGTACCAGGCGACCGGCTCTTTGAGCGGCTTGCCGGAGACGAGCAGGAAGCGGATCCCTTCGTCACCTGCTTGCACGACAACTTCGTCGCCGCGGTCGAACAGCACTAGGCAACGGTTTTCCGCGCTTTGCGGAGGCGACACGTCCAGCCAGCCGATACCTTCGGTTGGCACGGCCAGCGGGGCCGAGGCGTTGCAAAACTTTCCTCCGCCGGCAAAGACGTAGGCGAAGGCGTGGCGATCGGTTTCGACGGGCAGGCTTTTGCGCTTTCCGGGCGGTACCGAGACGTCGATATAGATCGGGTCGGCGGCGATGCCGTCAATCGGACCCTTTTTGCCCCAAAAGGTGCCACACACAATGCGGGCTCGTGTCCCGTCGTCTTCGACCGCTTCGGGAATCTCGACCGCCTTGACCTCTTGATAGCGCGGCGCGGTCATCTTGAGCGAAGCGGGCAAGTTGGCCCACAGTTGGAAGCCGTGCATGCGGCCCGACTGGTCGCCTTTGGGCATCTCTTGATGGATGATGCCGCGGCCGGCCGTCATCCACTGAATGTCGCCGGCGCCGAGCGAGCCCTTGTTGCCGAGGCTGTCGCCGTGCTCGACGCTTCCGGCCAGCACATACGTGATCGTTTCGATCCCCCGATGGGGGTGCCACGGGAAACCGCACAGATAATCTTCCGGCACGTCGTTGCGAAAATCGTCCAACAGCAGAAACGGATCGAAGTCGGACGTGTTGCCGAAGCCGAACGCACGACGCAGACGCACCCCGGCGCCTTCGACCGTCGGCTTGGCTTTCACCAGACGTTGAATGGGACGAATGGACATGTCGGCCTCAGTGACTTGTTGGCGGGCTCAGTCGGCGCCCGGTTCCCTCACACGAACTTGTGCAGGGCCGCGATGATTTGTTCGAGATCGTTTTCGACGACGATCGGCCGGTTGGCAAATCGCCCAGCCGCCGTCCCCTTCGCTTCGCCCGAGTGATAGGTAACCGTGGAGTTCGGATCCTTGAGTTCGTGACCCGTCAGAATGCAGACGACGCGGTCGTCGGCGGCGATGATACCTTCCTCGCGTAGCCGTTTGGCGCCGGCAATCGAGGCGCCGCTGGCCGGTTCGCAGCCGAAACCGCCGGCTCCCACTTGCGCCTTCCCCTCGAGAATCTCCTGGTCTGAAACTTCGCGGACCACGCCGTCGCAGACTTCCAGGGCGCGGAGACATTTGACGAGGTTGACCGGCCGATTGATTTCGATCGCAGTGGCGAGCGTCGCGGCCCGCCGACCTTCCGCGTCCATCTGGGCATAAAACTCATCGATCGCCGAGCCGTCGGTGCGTCCCTCGTTCCAATGAATCTTTTGCTGCTCGTGCACGCGGTAGAGCGTGTTGGAGCCTTCCGCGTTGATCACGGCCAATCGCGGTATGCGATCGATCAGCCCGAGCTGTTCGAGTTCGTAAAACGCCTTGCCGAAGGCGCTCGAGTTCCCGAGGTTTCCGCCGGGGACAACGATCCAATCGGGCGGCTCCCAGTTGAGGGATTCCAACACCCGGTACATGATCGTCTTCTGCCCTTCTAGCCGTAGTGGGTTGACGCTGTTGCACAGATAGATCTTGAGCCGCTCGCAGACTTCGCGGACGCGGGCCAGCGTGTCATCGAAATCACCCTGAATTTGCAGCGTGAGTGCGCCGTAGTCGAGGGCCTGCGCCAACTTGCCGAAGGCGATTTTGCCGCTGCCGACGAAGACGACGACGCGAAACAGTCCGGTCGTGCTCGCGAAAATTGCGAGGGAGGCGCTCGTGTTGCCCGTCGACGCACAGGCTGCCGTTTTCGCGCCCACCATGCGTGCGTGGGTGGCTGCCGCAGTCATACCGTTGTCTTTGAAGCTGCCCGAGGGGTTCAGCCCCTCATACTGCAAAAGCAGCCGGCCGGGCTGCATGCCGACGTAGCGACCGACGCTGTCGCTGGCTTGCAGGACCGTTTGCCCTTCGCCGATGGTCACGATGGCCTCGGGCGGAGCGAACGGAAGCAGCTCGCGGAACCGCCAAACGCCGCTGAAGTCGAGCGGATTGCGGCGAGTTTGCCAGCGGGCCTCGAAGTCGCGGAGCGAGGCCGGAACGGGGATGCGGTCCCAGTCATATCGGACGTCGAGCAGCCCGCCGCACGCTTCGCAGGCGACCCGCACTTCGTCGATCCCATACTGTCGGCCGCAGTCCGGGGCGATGCAGACCTGGCAGGCGAATTGCGAGAGATCGGTTTTCGTGGCGATTGTCAGGGTCCTTCCGGGCGAGCGTCGGGTGGCCTCAGCATAACGCTTTCTGGAGAATCGTCCTAGAATGGGGAGATGTCGAGCACCGTCGTTGACCACGCGCTGTTAGCGTCACTTCTCGAAGCCTCTGCACGCAAACCGGGGAACGTGCATCCCGAGGCGCAATTTGAAGATCTGAAGTACGAAGACTTCGTGCAGTCGGCCGCCGCGGCCGCGCCGGCCTTCGAGAACGCCGCCGACCGACCCGTGGGCGACACGATTCTCGACGCCATCCAAAAAACGCACAGCACCGTTGGGCGGAACACGAACCTGGGAATTGTGCTGCTGGTCGCGCCTTTAGCCGCCGTCCCCACGGGCACGCCGTTAAGCGACGGAATCGCCGCGATCCTCGCGCGTCTCGACGTGCGCGACGCAGAACAAGTCTATGAGGCGATTCGTTTGGCGAGTCCGGGCGGATTGGGCCAGGTCGACAGCCAAGACGTGAACGAGCCCCCCAGCGTATCGCTGCTCGAGGCGATGCGTCTGGCGGCCGATCACGATCGCATTGCCGCGGAATACGCCTCCGATTTTTCGATCGTCTTGGCCGGAGCCAAACGGCTCAGCCGGTTCGAGCCGTTTGCCGAGCGCTGGGAAGAGGCCGTCATCGATTTGCATGTCTGGCTGATGGCGGAGTTTCCCGACACGTTGATCGCCCGCAAGTGCGGTCCCGAGGTTGCCATCGAGGCCGCGCGACACGCAAGTTCCGTCCTGTCGGCCGGCGGACCGCAAAGCCCCATCGGCCGCTCGCGGATGCGCTACCTCGACAATTGGCTGCGAGCGCATGGCAATCTTCGCAATCCGGGAACGACGGCAGACCTGGTTGCCGGTTGCCTGTTTGCTGCGCTGCGCGACGGACTCGTCGAACGTCCATCGATCCCCGAAAGTGCCCTGCCCTATTTGCAACTCGGAGCCGACGGTGTCAGCTCCAGCCAGTGATCGCCTCGGGCAATCTTCGAATCGCCCCGAGCACTCCTCCAGCGAGCGCGGCCGGTTTTCCGTGCGGGTCACAAAGGACCATCTGGTCTTCAGCGCGGCCCATTTCATTACGTTTGCCGGCGGCGTGTGCGAACGACTCCACGGCCACAATTGGCGGACGTCGGTCGAATTGGTGGGAGAGCTCGACGAGAACCGGTACGTGTTCGACTTCATCGCGCTTCGCGACGCGCTACAGAAAATCGTCGATGGGCTCGATCACCGGGTCTTGTTGCCGACCGAGCACCCGAAGATCCGCGTGCACGTCGGCCCGACCGAGGTCGAGGTAACCTTTGAAAACCGGCGGTGGCTTTTCCCGCGGGAAGACTGCGTTCTGTTGCCGATCGAGAACACGACGGCCGAGCTGATCGCCTTTTGGATCGCCAGCCAACTACGGGATCAACTCATTGCGACGCCGAGCCACGCGCTCGAGTCGTTGCGGGTAGAGGTCGAAGAGAATTTCGGCCAGTCGGCGTTTTGCGAGTTGCCGCTCTGATGCCGATGGCTTTGAGTCATCGTCTGCGACTCGGCACAATCCGCCTTGCAAATAAAAAAGCAGGGATGGATTGCTCCATCCCCGCAGCATCAGTCGACAATTTGGGTGATCACGCCGGAACCGACCGTCCGACCGCCTTCGCGGATCGCGAAGTGGCTTCCGACATCCAGCGCCACCGCCTTGTCCAGTCCGACAAAGACGACGGCGTTGTCGCCCGGCATGACCATTTCCTGGTCTTCCGTCAGGCCAATTTCGCCGGTGACATTTGTGGTCCTGAAGAAGAACTGCGGCTTATAGCCTCCGAAGAACGGAGTGTGCCGGCCGCCTTCTTCTTTGCTCAGGACATAAACTTCTCCCTTGAATTTCGACCTTGGGCGAATCGTTCTGGGAGCAGCGATCACCTGGCCTCGTTGGATTTGGTGGCTCTTGATGCCTCGCAGCAGCAAGCCCACGTTTTGCCCCGCTTCGCCTTGGTCCAAAGGCCGATTGAACTCCTCAATCGCCGTGCAGACGCTTTCGAGGACTTCGCCCAGCCCAAGGATTTCGACGCGTTGGCCGACGGTCACAATCCCCTGCTCAATCTTCCCAGTCGCAACCGTTCCGCGACCCTCGATGGAATGAACTCCCTCGATCGGCATGAGGAACGGCTTATCAACAGCCCGCTTTGGCGCGGGGATATAGCGATCCATTGCGGACAGCAACTCATCAATACACCGTGAATAATCCGGGTCGGTGGGCTGATCGAGCGCGGCTTTGGCGTTTCCGCGCACGACGGGGACGTTCTCCCCATCGAACCCGTACTTCGTCAACAGCTCGCGCGTTTCCAGTTCCACCAACTGGATCAATTCCGGATCATCGACGAGATCGCATTTATTGAGAAACACGACCAGTTCCGGAACGCCGACCTGGCGAGCGAGCAGGATATGCTCTCTTGTCTGCGGCATCGGGCCATCCGCCGCTGAAAGCAAGAGAATGGCGCCATCCATCTGCGCCGCGCCGGTGATCATGTTCTTGATGTAGTCGGCGTGCCCCGGACAGTCGATGTGGGCGTAGTGTCTTTCCGCCGACTCGTACTGAACGTGACTTGCGACAATCGTGACTGTTTTATTCTCATCCCGCACGGTGCCGCCCTTGGCGATCTCCCGGTAGGTCTTGAGCTTTGCCAGACCTTTTGCGGCCTGTACCGCCACAATGGCGGCAGTCAGAGTCGTCTTGCCATGATCGATGTGACCGATGGTGCCGACGTTGACGTGAATCTTCTTCATGGTCCCAAACTCCCCCGTTGCCACGAGCAACGATGTGGGTTTGTGGCCCCTTCGCTCAATTGCTATTTGCGATTTTTTCTCCACGACAAGCGAAACCAGAGCGTCAGGAACCACGAATTGCCGAAAGGCGGCAATAAAGACACGAGAATGACGCGTCGGGTTCGGCGTTTTTCTGGACAAATGCGCTTCGGAAATCGAGCAGTCCGTGCTTCAGACGTCCTAACGGCGACGCCACGGGAGGTAACAGCACTACCACCCCGGATCGGCAGCGCAGCTGCAGAGTCTGTGGAGCTCAGGCGCGCCGTGCCTCGATGAGGGCGCGGCTCAAGAAGCCAATTGCAGCTTCACCTCGTCGGCTTTGAGCGAGACGATGGCGATACCCAGGCGGTCGGCCAGTTCGATGACTTCGGGCTGGTCGAGCATGATGGTCATTTCGCTTTCGACCGCCAGCACGCGGGCGCCTGATTCCCGCATGTTCTGGATCGTTTCGACTCCGATGGTTGGCACGTCGAAACGCATGTCCTGCTGCGGCTTGGCAACTTTGACGATGGTGAATCCGCCGCGGCGGCAGAGGGTTCCCGCGCGGCGAATGGCAGCATCGGTCCCTTCGATGGCCTCCAGGGCGATGACGGCCATGTCGTTCACGATGGCGGTCTGGCCGATGTCGAGGCGGCCGAGTTCTTTGGCGATCTCCCAGCCGAATTGAATGTCGCGCCACTGCGCCGGCGTCGGTTTGCGGCGCGTGAGAAATCCGTGTCTCACGAGAAGCTCCGGACAATAATTGAGGGCCGAATCGAAATGAATGTCGTCGCGCTCGAACTCTCGGATGAGGGCCAAGAGCAACGTGTCGTCTTTGCGGTTCTCACGGGCGTACCGCCAGAACATGTGAATCGTCCGCCAGTCGGGCAGGTGCCGAATCCAGCGGAAGGATTGAAACAGGAAGGTTTTCTCGACTTTGCCTGCCATCACCGCGTGATGGACTCCGGTCTTCTTAAAAATCCGAATCGCGCGGCCCAGGCGAGCGACGGAGGCGGTCGCGTAGTAGTCACAGAGGTCGCGCAGGCTTTCGGAGGCCATGCCCGGCACGCCGACTCCGACTACGGACAGCCCCTGATTCCGCGCGGCTTCTGCGAAGGCGATCGGAAATCGCCCCGCCCCAGCCAGCAATCCAATCCGCCCCCCGGGTTCAATCCGCATGTCTCAACCTGATCTTTGAATCTGCCTCATCTCTGAAACTGGCTGTCAGGCAGCGTCGCGCAATGGGCGCGATACCGCTTCTTTGACGGAAAGGCGGCTCTCCGCGACTTCCGCTTCGCCAATCTGTTTCCGCAACTGGTCGGCAAGCACGGCCAACTCGGCGACCTGGCGTTCCAGTTTGCGGAATTGCTGCCGCATTTCCGGCAGCTTCTGGAGTGCCAGCACCGATCGATAGCACTCGACTTCCGGCACCGCGGGAACGCCGACGTAGCGCTGCCCCTCGGGGATGTCGCCGTGCACGCCGGCCTTCGGTCCCAACACCGAACGGCTGCCCAGATGAGCGTGATCGGCGATGCCAACTTGCCCAGCGCACACGACATAGTCGCCAGTCGTGACCGAGCCGGCGAAACCGACCTGCGAAGCAAACAGGTTGTGCCGTCCGATCTCGCAGTTGTGTCCGATCATCACCTGGTTATCGAGCTTGGTCCCCTGCCCGATCACCGTCTCGTCGACCATGGCTCGGTCGATCGTCGTATTCGCGCCGACTTCGACGTCGTCCTCGATGCGGACGGTGCCGAAGTGGGGAATGTGTTCGTGTCGGCCGCCCACCGTGCGGTACCCGAATCCGTCCGCCCCGATCACAGCACCCGCGTGTAGGATGACCCGATTGCCAACAATCATGTCGTCGTACAGCACGACGTTGGGATAGACGACCACGTCGTCACCCAGGCGGCAGTTGCGTCCGATCACGGCGCCGGGATGGATGTCGCAACGATCACCCACAATTACGCCGGCACCGACTTGCGCACCCGGATGAATATTGGTCTCTTTGCCGACGCGGGCGGTGGCGCTCACGTACGCGTGACACGAGATTCCGATCTCCGGCCGAGCCCGGCGCGGCGTAAATCGGCCCGCGACGCGAATCAACGCCTCTTTGGGATGCTTGACGACGATGAACGCGCACCGTTCGTTCGCGAGGGGAGCGGCGAGCCCGCTGAGTTCCTGGGCAATCAGAATCGCAGCGCCTTCCACGGGCTTGAGTCCGGCCACTTTGGTCCCGGCAAAGAAGGCGATCGACCCGGAGCCGGCTTTCGACAGCGACTGAGCGCGATCGATCAACAGCGTTTCGTTGCCGAGTACCTGGCCGTCCAGCCACTCGGCCAGCGCTGCGACCGTGATCGCCATCGCGGAATCCTTTCCGGATCGATCCGAAAAAATATTGTGGGGGCAGCAGGGCCACGCGTTTCGCGGCCGCCCTTTGAGGTTTATCGTCGGCGTTTTATCGTAAGTCCCCCGCTTCCGACAAGCCCGGTTTTGCTCAAAGGACGGTCAGATTTGCTCCGATAAGACGAATCCCTGTCAGCAATTGGAGCGATCGCCCCGCTGTGATGACGGGTCCGGATGGCGTCACAGAACCTCAAGCAGCGACCCGCGCGGCGAGTTGACCCTGCAACCCCGTCTTGCTACAAGAAACGCTCGCTGTCCGCGGGAGATTCCGTCCCGACGGGCAAGCGGGAACAAGGGACGACTGACGCATGGGACGAGTTGAACGCGATCGCGAGATTGCCCGCCGCCGCGCGCGGCGATCGAAGCTCAAGAAGTTGAAGCTCCGTTACGCCAAAGCGACCGACCAAGCGTCGAAGAGTGCGATTGTGGCCAAGGTTCGCCGCATCAGCCCATTCGCGACGCTGGACGAGCCCGCGAAATAGTCCGCGAGGCTCCTGCTCCGGGCTCGCTCTTTCCGACAGCGCTACCTGCGACGCGCTCTTGATGCGCGCGTTTGACGTGCTCTTCTGCGGTGGCTGCTCGCACTCGATCGAGTGGTTGAGGTCGGATACAAGCTGGTCTTGGCCCGTGTGGTCGATTCCATTATCTTCCCGACCCTCCTTGTCATACCTAAACCACGACTCGATTATTCTTCCGCGAGACCCTCTGATGCTGCGCTCTCGTTTTCGTAGTGCCGTCGGACAACGCCTCTCGTGCCGGCTGGCGGCCGCCCCCTGCGTCGCGATCGCGGTGGTGGTG
>Ga0210393_10001714_pt1 | contig 18235 bp, 15 predicted proteins | sample IncBWC27OmetaG_FD_160068 | JGI IMG/M metagenome (GOLD analysis project Ga0210393, IMG submission 160068) | Forest soil microbial communities from Barre Woods Harvard Forest LTER site, Petersham, Massachusetts, United States - Inc-BW-C-27-O ... | reverse complement strand
CGGAGCCATCATGGCCGCAACCGTGTTGAATTCCAAACGGGCTGTCCACATGAGCGTCTTCGTGGTGCGCGCCTTCGTGCGCTTGCGCGAGATGCTGGCTACAAACCGTCGAATCGCTGGCAAGATTAACGAATTGGAGAATCGTTTGGACACCAACGATTCCGTAATTCTGGACTTGATTGAAGCCATCAAGGAGCTTATGACCCCTCCGAAACCGCGCCGCCCCCGCATTGGGTTCCAGTCCCCGTCAGCCAATGCAAGCGGATGACCCTTCATTCTGCGCGGCACAAGCCGCAGTAGGCCGAGTCTGCAGCGCCACGCTACAATTCTTGCTTGACCCAACTGGACCAAGCTGCAGCCTCCAACGTCATCCAAAGCCCGCTCGGTGAGCGACTGCGCGGATTAGCCAATCTGTTCCTCAAGTTGGGAACGATCAGCTTCGGCGGACCCGCGGCGCATATCGCGATGATGGAAGATGAAGTCGTGCGCAAGCGGCAATGGGTGACCCGCCAGCAGTTTCTCGACATGTTGGGCCTGACCAACCTGATCCCCGGACCGAACTCCACCGAACTGGCGATCAACGTCGGTTTTGCGCGCGCCCGGTGGCTGGGGCTGGTGGTAGCCGGAGCGAGTTTCATTGTGCCAGCGGCGCTGATCACGACGGCAGTGGCATGGGCCTACGTTCGTTTCGCCACCCTGCCGCTGGCGGAGTCGCTGCTTGCGGGAGTGAAGCCGGCGGTAATCGCGGTGATTGTGACCGCCGTATGGCGGCTGGGAAAGATAGCGGTTAAGGATGCCTGGCTAGGCGCGCTGGGGTTACTCGCCTTCGCTGCATTTCTGGTAAAACTCGGTCCTCTGCTGATCCTGGCCAGCGGTGGCTTGATCGGGATGGTCGTACAGCGGCTCCGCGAGCTACCGCGCAGGACGTCTTCAGATTCAACCAAGCTCTCCGCCGGACTGATTCTCCTGAAGAAATCGCTTCCGCTGCCAAGCCTTCTGCCCGGTGTGCTGGTCGCGGCTGCCAACGTTCCCCTGAAACGCGTGCCCCTGGCACGTCTCGGCTGGTTCTTCCTTAAGGTGGGCGCCGTGCTCTACGGCGGGGGATATGTGCTGTTCGCGTTTGTCGAACAGGGGTTGGTTCGGGACCATCATTGGCTGACGCAGCAACAAGTACTGGATGCGATCGCAATTGGCCAGTTCACGCCGGGTCCGGTGCTTTCCACAGCGACCTTCATCGGATATCTCCTCGGCGGCATATGGGGCGCGGCCGTTGCGACAGTAGCGATCTTTCTGCCATCGTTTTTCTATGTGGCGGCGCTGGGGCCGATCTTACCCAAGCTTCGCCGTTCCGTGTGGATGGCGGCATTTCTTGACTCCGTGAACGTCTGCGCGGTAGCTCTTATGGCTGGCGTAACCGTACGGCTGTCGGCCGATGCGCTGCAGGGATGGCCGATGTGGGTCATCGCCGGATCGGCGCTTGCGGTGCTGTTGAAGTGGAAGATCAATCCAGCCTGGGTAGTGTTGGGCGGAGGGCTAACCGGAGTGGCGATGGCGATGTTAAAGTAGATTCGTTGTTTATTCGCCTAACCTTCAGTCTTGTGATAAAGATAATCCCATGCGAAAAGCTGTCACTCATCTTAAGAAATCCGATCCGGTCATGCGGGCAATCATCGAACGCCTCGGGCCATACCGCATGCAGTTTGGGCGGCCGGAGTTTCACAGCCTAGCCGAGGCCATCGTCTACCAGCAACTGAACGGCAAGGCCGCGGAAACTATCTTCAAGCGCTTTGCCGCACTGGCGGGCGAGCCGCTCACGCCGGCAGGCATTCTCAAGCTGAGCGATGAACAAATGCGTGGCGCGGGGTTGTCGAAACAGAAGACGGCGTATTTGAAAGACCTTGCGGCGAAGACATCGAGTGGACTCGTGGATTTCGGGCGGCTGCCCGATCTGCCGGATGCGGAAGTGGTCGAGCACTTGATTCAGGTGAAAGGCATCGGCGTATGGACGGCACAGATGTTTCTTATGTTCACACTGAAGCGCGAGAACGTGCTGCCCACCGGTGACTTCGGAGTACGTATGGCGATTTACAAACACTATCTCGATCGGCCGCGGGCCAAGGTTGCGAAAAAGTCTGCGGCCACCACAAAAAGCCGCAGGCGCAAGATTAAGCTGCCCAGTCCGAAACAGATGGAGAAGGTCGCGAAACGCTGGGAGCCTTACCGCAGCGTGGCCTGCTGGTATTTGTGGAAGAGTCTCGACACAAAAACTCTCTAACCCCTGCGCCGAACGCGAGCGCTGCACTCGCGGCGGCCGCTGTGTTTAAATGAGGATGATGGCTGATCTCAAGATTCGCGTGCTCGTGGCCAAACCGGGGCTCGACGGTCACGATCGCGGCGCCAAGGTGATTGCGCGCGCATTGCGCGATGCCGGCATGGAGGTCATTTATACCGGGCTGCGGCAGACTCCGGAGATGATTGTCAGCGCGGCGCTGCAGGAAGACGTTCAGGTCATCGGGCTGTCGATTCTTTCAGGCGCACACAACGCCATCGTGCCGCGGGTAATGGACCTGCTCAAGCAGAACAAGATGGATGATGTGCTGGTACTGGTGGGCGGCATCATTCCTGATCAAGATATTGATGCCCTTAAGAAACGCGGCGTGGCGGCCATCTTCCAGCCAGGCACAGCGATGGACGACATCGTGAAATTCATTCGCGCGAATGTGAAAGGCGCGAGCATTCCCACCGCAGGCTGATCGTGCCCACTCCTAACCTGGCAAGCATCCGGCAACAACTTGCGCGCACCGTTGGTCCTGCGCCCTGGTATTGGAAAACCTTTCCTGCGTTTCAGTCTGCGGCGGGGCAGAAGTTTGCCTGGACGCATCATGGCGAGCAGGGGCCGGTTGGATACGTGGTCTCGCTGGCTCTGGAGCAGGAACCGAACAAGCTTCGTCTGGCGCTGAACACTTACTGCCGGCCGTTTGTGGTGTCGCCGCAGCGTCTTGGCGTCTGGTGTCCGGAGGGACGGAACATCCGGATTGTTTGTTTTGATCCAGATCAGCTTGAGGTGTTTGACCTGGCTGAGATTGCGGGGTGGTTCAAACAATCTTCCGATCGCATCTACGCCAAGACCGCGCCGGTTGCGGAGTTTGAAGTGCCGCTCGGACTGGGTCCGGGCATGCACAAGATCGAGGTGCCGGCGGAACTGGCTGCGGTCGATGAGTTGATCGTCCCCACGAGCTACAAGGCGATGTCGAATGACGATCCGGCGTTTGCGCTGTTTGTTCTGTATCTGCAAGCGGGGCTGCTGGAGGTGCTGCCGCAGAAATGGTTCACTGCCTCGCAGTACCAGGTGGGGAAGCAATGGATTTCGCGCGCGGGGCGTGATCAGGAATCGCATCGCATCTTCGGAGAATGTTTTGGCGCGGGAACTTTTTTGCTGGAGGAAGATGGATGCCGGCTGGGTGAGTGGATTTAGGCTTCCGGCTTCCGCTCTCCGGCTTCGGGCTTCTGGCTTCCCGAGACGGATAATCGCTTGAGTGTTCCAGTTGGAACACAAATGCAGTTTTACCGGAACACTGTGGAAATCGCGGAAAAGTCGGAAAACCACCTTAAAGCTATAGTTGGTCGGCGGCAAATGGCTGAGGGGGATGGGTTTGGGCGAGTGCCGAAATATCGGCACGAAAAGCGTGGGGCGAAGGGAAGGCGTTGAAGATCGGGTCTCGGGGCTGGCAGCCGTGGGTGGCGAGTGCTGAATACATAGACTTACGGGGAATAGTGAATGTTTGGTCTGTCCCCGGATTATGCGATGGCGACGCTGACGGCCAGTTGCATAGATCCTTCGTTGGCAGTCCTGGCTAAGCCGAGGACTCCGCTGCCTCAGGATGACAGGTCGTGAAGGGGATTGGTCGGGAGTCTGGTGCCGATCCGAAGGAGAGCAGGTTCCTCACAGGGCTTTCAGCCCCGTTCGTAATGACAAGTATTTGAGGACGCGTTAAGTCGAGTTGGATCACACGGAGAATTTCGGATTGCCTTCGACGATTTGGGTTTGGAGTTTGGGAGCTTCTCCGCTTTGCCACCTTGGGGTGCGACATTTGACTCGATAGCTTAGAGCGCCGCCATCGGGACGGTCACTGCGTTCGATCGGGCGCGGGATGCAGACGAATTCAGTCTCGATATATTCGCTGGTGGCGTGAACTACTGAGTAGCCGTGACCTCCCATATCGACGAAGGAGACGTGGGGCGACAAATCGGGATTGGACAGGGTTCGTGCTTTGGCAATGTCGCCGGTGCGCGCGTACTCGAGACAGGAGCGTACTCCGTGGCGGATTAGCAGGTTCAAGGTTGGCTGCGGTGATTGATCGGATGGGCCTTGACCAATGTAGAGTGATCGAAGAGGGTGATCTTTCGGCAAGATGTGTTCGAGTGCTTCGGCCACGGTTGGGGCGGAGATCGATCCCGTCACAAAAGCAATGCCGACGGGCACGAAGGGTTTTGGCGGAAGGGATTTGGCGGCGAATCCTGCCCAGAAGCTGTGGCGATCTCCTGCGATCGTTGCGAAGCCGGTGATTCGGTTCGACTGGACGAAGTCGTAGATCTCGCCGCGTTCGACATACGCGGAGCCATGATCTCCCATTGGGGAAATTGCGTAACCGCTGACAGGCCAGGGCTTCGTGATCCCCTGCGGCAGGTTCTGCAGATCGGCACGCATGTCTAGCGTGGCGGTAGTGTTGCCCCAAATCTTCCACGTCGCCTTCGAGTTGCGCAAGCGTTCCAGGAACCAGGCCTTCTGCTCGGCACCAAGGATGGTCTGAGCAGGGCGGTCCTGGGAAAAATTCGGAATGTCGACACTGCCGAAACGGATTGATGCCGGCGGGCGGCCGCCGTTGTAGGTTCGTCCGGCATCGAGGATTTCCATGGCGTCTTCTGGGATGAACTCCGGGAAGTCGTCGCTGGAAAGAGATTTTGCCTCGGGCCGATCTGTGGGTTCCTCGGAGCGATAGGTGCGCTGGTCGGTGACGATCAGCTCCACGTTCCGGCCCCAGCACAGGGCGCGGAAACCTTTGAGGCTGCCGATGGCGGCGAGATTGTTCGGTTCCTGACCGAGGCCGTGCTCGTCGAAGCGAGTCACCGGCGCATCGACCACCTGCGGAGGATCGAAGCGATCGAAGGATGGTCCGCTCGGTTTGGTGATGCGTGCCGGCTGGTATTCGAAGAACGCCTGATTGGCCGCCACTTTGCGGGTCTGCGCGGGCAGCGTTTTTCCCTCGAATCTTTGCAAGGATTGCCAGCCCAGCCAGCTGAACTCGTGGTTGTCCCACATGTTGACGAAGGGCCAGCGGGCGCGTGCGTCCTGCAGATCGGGATCGCTCAGATACGCGCGATAGACGGCGCGATAGTCAGCGACGGTTGTTGGGATGTGAAAATCGCGGATCTTTTCGCCGTGGGGATAGCGGACGATGTCGCGCAGGCGGCGATCGTACATGCCCTGGGGACGGTCCTCCGGGTACCAGACAATTTCATAGATGAAGTCGCCGAGGTGGAGCACGAAACCGATGCGGTCGGCTTCGGAAGCGCGCTCATCTTCGAAGATCATTCTGCGGTAGGCGTTCTGGGCTCCGTCGTTCGCATTCTGGCAACTGACGAAAACGAAGTGAACGGGTCTCACGTCGTCGACGGCCGGAGCTGTAATCGTTCTGCCGATACGGCTGCCGAAGCCTTCGGGGTCGGTGAAGCGGTACCAATACACGCGGCTGGGCTCCAGCCCGCCCACGAGTACGCGGCAGGTCCAGTCGGAGGCAGCGGAAACCGGAGCCGAGGCAGCCGCCATAACACGGGTAAACAAATTGTCTTCCGCGACCTCGACGTTCAAATTCAGGGGCAGGTTTTCATCGATCTTTTCCCCGACGTTTCCTCCGAGCTTTTCTCCGAGCTTCCCTCCGATTGCGGGACGCCGCGTCCACAGCAGTACGCTGTTGCTGTCGGGATCGCCCGATGCGACTCCCTCAGGGAATAGATCACGGCGTTCATGCCATGCAATGCGGGACTTCGTCCCAAACGGATTACCCCAGGCTGCCGTGGCGCCGGTTGCAGCAGCCATTGCCAGGAAAGAACGTCGGGTGATGGCGGACATCGGTTCTCATCCTCCGTGTTTTGCGGTGCGCATTCGCAAGCTTACGCCAAACGCAAAGTCGTCCTGGTAAGACTGTCTTGTCAGAGGAAAGGTAGCGGGCCGGGCGGCGTTCTTTCTGGCCCGGGTGCAAGGATTTTGAGGCTCATGAGTGCAGGGAAGAACAATTGCAGGGCGGGAGGGACAACGGGGAAGGATTCGAAGCTCCCCAGCTCAGATTCTCAGAGTTTGACGAAGCAGTTTTGCCCTCTCCCCCGTACCCGTCTGAGATCAAAGCTGGAAAGCCGTGAATCCTCCCCGCATCGGCCTGTTTGCCGTCCCGGCCGGAGGTTATCGGCCGCTAAAATGAACGGCAAAGATTGAAGTTGCAGTGCCTGCGTAGCACTTGACGCACACCTGGATGCCTGGGAGAAAAGTGGCCCCCACCACCACGTTCGTGCTCTTCCGAGCCGTCGCCAGGCTCAGCTAGACTTCTCGCCGAACGGACTCTCAGGCCTCCAAAGGGAAGTGGCGCGGTTGGCACTGTGCTGCAGGTCGGCCCTGGAAGTCCTTAGTGGACCTCATTTTTTTGTGAAGATTTTCTGAGGGAGCATGAATAAGGCAGTTCGGCACTTATATGAGTTCGGACCTTTTGTATTAGATCCGGGCGAGCGTCTGGTCCGACACGGTGGGGTGCGCATGGATCTCCCGCCCCGGGCCTTTGACACTTTGCTGGTGCTGGTGGAGAACAGCGGCCGCCTGCTGGAAAAAGACGCCCTGATGCAAACGGTGTGGCGGGATACGGTGGTCGAAGAGAACAATTTGAGCCAGGTCGTTTACCTGCTGCGCAAGGCACTGCGCGATGGGGAAGATGGGGCTCGCTACATTGAAACTGTACCGAAACGTGGGTATCGCTTCGTCGCCGAGGTGCGGGAGTTCGAGACGGCCGAAGGAAATGGCGGGGGTCAGAACGGTCACGGCTTTAGTTGGCGAGCGGGTCCCTGGTCTTCGAGCAATGGCGACAGTTTGGTCGCGGTCCCGGCAGCGGCTGCGGACGGTTCAGAGTTTGAGGTTGATTCCCATCTGGCTGTCAGTACTGGCGCAAACGGTTTCGAGGCCCAAGCTCCAAACTCGGCCGCATGGCGCGGCTGGATGCGCGGCCTGGTTGGCGGGCTGGCAGTCGTAACCGTGGTGGCCTTGCTGCAATGGGCGGGTTGGAGGCAGAGACTGTTCGGCCAGGCGGATAGTGGTCCGATTCGCTCGGTCGCGGTTCTGCCAATGCAGAATCTCTCGAATGATCCCAACCAGGAATATTTTGTGGACGGGATGACGGATGAATTGATCACCGATCTGGCACAGGTTCGTGAACTGAAGGTCGTTTCCAAGACATCGATCATGCAATACAAAGGGACGCGAACACCGCTGCCGGAGATTGGGCGCCAGTTGGGAGTGGACGCCGTGGTGGAAGGCTCGGTGCTGCGTTCAGGAGATCGGGTAAGGATCACGGCGCAGTTGATCAGAGCGGCAAGCGATCGCCACATCTGGGCGGAAAGCTACGACGGCGATTTGAAAGATGTGCTTTCGCTGCAGGCCCGTGTGGCTGAGGCCATTACTAACCAGGTGAAACTCAACTTGACTGTGGAGGAGAGTTCCCGCTTGCGCCGGGCACCCGCTGTGAAGCCCGAGGCCTTCGACCTCTATTTGCGCGGCCGTTATGCCTGGAACCAAAGAAATCCGGACGGGTTCGGAAAGGCAATCGAGTACTTCAACCAAGCGATCGAGAAAGATTCCAAGTTCGCGCTAGCCTATTCCGGCCTAGCGGATTGCCACACTTTGCTTACGCTTTACGGAGGCGGCGTGAGCAACCTGACGGAGGCTCAGGCAGCTGCTGAGAAAGCGTTACAGCTCGACAGCATGCTGGCCGAGGCGCATACGTCGCTGGCTGCGGTTAAGGTGCTTCGCAATTGGGATTGGCAGGGCGCGGAGCAGGAGTTCCACCGGGCGCTTGACCTTAATCCTAATTCCGCGCAGGCTCACCACTGGTATGGGAATCTGTTGCTGGGGCCTGAAGGACGCCATGAAGAAGCGATCGCGGAACTGCAGCGCGCGCAGGAACTGGATCCGCTCTCTCTGATCATCAGGGCCGATACTGGCTTCGCGAATTATCTGGCTGGGCGACCGGACCTGGCGCTGCAAGCGTACCAGAAAGTTGTGGCCGCGAATCCCAACTTCATTCCCGTGCACTTCTACCTCGCGAAATATTATCTTCAGACCGGTCAGCACGATCTTTGGCTCAAGGAAAGCGCAGAGGATGACCGTCTGGCGGGCGCACGCGACCGGGCCCAATTTCTGCAACAGTCTTACGCCCAGGGTGGATTCACGGAGGTAATGGAGGGCATGGCCAAGCCCTCCAGGACAGTCAGTGTGGCCAACGGCAAGCGCTTCCGGCTGGATTCTTGCGGTTCGGCTGAGGCGAACGCCGTGCTCGGCAGAAGTGGGCTGGCGCTAAGCGCGCTAGAAGATTGCTATCGGTGGTCCGAACCTGATCTCCTCTATCTCAAGGTCGACCCGGTTTGGACTAGCCTCCGTTCGGAGCCGCGGTTTCAGGATCTGCTGGGTCGTCTCCATCTGCAGTAACCTGATCTTTGGACTTCCTGGGTCCTTCTTTGCGTCGCCGTCCGTGCGCGGGTGTGCCTTGCGTTGCGCGCTCCCGCGCGAGTGGTATACCGTAAACAGTCCGATCTCTTGATTCATATCATTCTCCATGGCTGACCGCAGCGAAGCTCCTCCAGATCACTCGGCGAAGGCGTCCAACGTCCTGACGACGAGCGTCGATCCCACCTCGGCACGATTCGAGGCCAACATGCGTTTCTTGGCCGACCTTATGTCGCAGGTGCGAAACGAAAACGAGAAGATCAGCGAGGGCGGCGGCGCAAGAGCTGTCGAGAACCAGCATGCCAAGGGGCGCCTCACGGCTCGCGAACGAATCGAGTTGCTGGTCGACCCCGAAACATTTTTCGAGCTGGGAATTTATGCGGCCCATGGCATGTATGAAGAGTGGGGCGGAGCGCAGGCAGCCGGCGTGATTACGGGTCTGGCGCGCATCCACACGCGGATGGTGATGATCATCGCGAATGACGCCACGGTGAAGGCTGGAGCATTTTTCCCGATGACGTCGAAGAAAGTGATTCGCGCCCAGAACATCGCGATCGAAAACCGCATTCCAACGGTCTATCTGGTGGATTCGGCCGGCGTGTTTCTGCCGCTGCAGGAGGATGTGTTTCCGGACACGGATGATTTTGGACGCGTGTTCCGCAACAACGCGGTGATGTCGGCTTTGGGCATTCCGCAGATCGCAGCCATCATGGGGATGTGCGTGGCTGGGGGTGGATACCTTCCTGTGATGTGCGATCACGTTCTGATGACCGACGGCAGTGGACTGTTTCTGGCTGGACCGGCGCTGGTGCAGGCGGCGATTGGACAGAAAGTTTCGGCAGAAGAATTGGGTGGAGCGGCCATGCATGCGGGCATCAGCGGCACGGTGGACTTCCGCGAGTCGGATGACGCGGCGTGCCTGGCGCGGATTCGCTCGATCGTTGAAAAGTGGGGATACCGGCGGCAGTCTCCCTGGGATCGCAAGAAGCCGGTCGAACCGGTGCTGGCGGCTGAGGAGATTTACGGCATTTACGATTCCTCGCCCGCGCGTCCTTACGACATGAAAGAGATTCTGGCCCGCGTGCTCGACGGCAGCCGCTTTGACGAATACAAGGCGGAATACGGCAAGACCCTGATCTGCGGCTACGGGCGCATCGGCGGATTCGCGGTGGGAATTGTCGCTAACCAGAAGCTGCACGCGCAGGCTACCGACCACGAGGGCCACAAGCGACTCGAGTTTGGCGGTGTGATCTACACCGAATCGGCGGAGAAGGCCGCGCGCTTCATCATGGACTGTAACCAGAATTTGATTCCTCTGATCTTCTTTCATGATGTGAATGGCTTTATGGTGGGCCGGGACGCGGAGTGGAGCGGCATCATCAAAGCCGGCGCGAAGATGGTGAATGCGGTGTCGAATTCCGTGGTGCCGAAGATTGCTGTGATTGTGGGAGGATCGTTCGGTGCGGGACACTATGCGATGTGCGGCAAGGCGTTTGATCCCCGGTTCGTTTTTGCCTGGCCGACGGCGCGCTACGCTGTTATGGGCGGCGATGCGGCCGCGGGAACTTTGGTTGAGATCAAGGTGAAGCAACTGGAACGCGGCGGCACGAAGCTGGGCGACGAAGAAAAGAAGGAGTTGTACGACTCGGTGAAGCGCACTTATGACGAGCAGACCGATCCGCGTTACGGCGCTGCCCGGCTGTGGATCGACAAGATCATCGACCCGGTGGAGACGCGTGACGCGATTACTCAAGCTCTGGAAGCGGCGTCGTTGAATCCGGATGTGCCGGAGTTCAAGGTAGGGGTGCTGCAAACATAAGACACTGAGTCGTTGGGCGATCGGGTGATTGAGTGATTGAACGTCCCGTCGCCCGCGTTGTTTGTAATCGCTCGATGACTCAATCGCTCAAAGACTCAATATGCCCGACGCTGTCAAACTGATCGAATGTCCGCGCGATGCCTGGCAGGGGCTGAAGGGGCAGATTCCGCCCGACATCAAGCGGGCCTATCTGCAGGCGTTGGTCAGCGCGGGATTCAAGCACATCGATGCGGTCTCGTTCGTATCGCCGAAAGCAGTGCCGCAGATGGCGGACTCGGAGGAAGTGTTGAAGGAACTCGATCCGCCCGACGACGTGGAGATCATCGGAATCGTGGTCAATGAGAAGGGCGCGCAGCGGGCCATCGCGACGCAGGCGGTGCATACTTTGGGATTTCCTTATTCGATCTCGGAGACTTTTTTGCGGAAGAATCAGAACCAGTCCGCTGAACAAGCGCTCGAGGAACTGGAAAAGATTCAGACAAAAGCTGACAATGCAGCGCTCGATGTGGTGGTCTATATCTCAATGGCATTTGGCAATCCTTATGGGGACTTGTGGAACGTGGAGGAAGTAATTGAGGCCATTTCGCTGATGGAAGTCGACAACCTGCGGATGATTTCACTCGCCGACACGGTCGGCGTGGCTACTCCCGAGCAGGTCAGCGAACTAGTGGGCGCGGTGATGGCGAAGTACGATTATCTCGAGATCGGGGTACACCTGCACAGCCGTCCCGAGCAGGCAGCGGCGAAGGTTTTGGCAGCGTACGATGCCGGTTGCCGCCGCTTTGATTCCGCAATCGGCGGACTGGGGGGATGTCCTTTCGCGCAAGATGCTTTGGTCGGAAACATTGCGACAGAGAAAGTGATTGAGACGCTCAAACAGCGCGGCGCGGAGTTGCCTCCACTCAAGCCGCTGGACGCGTTGCTGCGTGCTTCGGCCGAGATCGGGGCAAGGTACACGGATTCCGTTGACGACAACTAGCCGTTTCCAGACATGAACTATAAAACGATCCAACTCGCATACGATTCCGGTGTGGCCACCATCACGCTGAACCGTCCGGATAAACGCAACGCTATCAGCTTCGAGTTGATCGACGATCTGCTGCGCGCGCTGCAGGAAGTGGAGACGTCGGACGCGATTGTGCTCATCGTCACGGGCGCGGGCAAGGCTTTTTCGTCAGGCATGGACCTGGACAATTTGAAAACGCTGATTGGAAAGTCGCCCGAGCAAAACCTGAAGGATTCGGAGACGATGGTCCGGCTGTTCCGTGCGCTCTACGAATTTTCCAAGGTGACGATTGCGGCGGTGAACGGAGCGGCGATCGCGGGCGGCACCGGACTGGCTTTGCTGTGCGACTTTACACTAGCGGTACCGGAAGCCAAGTTTGGCTACACCGAAGTGCGGATCGGCTTTGTGCCAGCGATCGTTTCCACTTTCCTACTGCGGCAAGTGGGAGAGAAACAGGCGCGCGATCTTTTATTGACCGGAAGGATTATTGGCGCCGAGGAAGCGGCGCGGATGGGATTAGTCAATGAAATCGTGCCGCCGGAAAAGTTGATGACGCGGGCGCGGGAACTGGCAGGACTGCTGATGGAGAACAGTCCGGCGTCGCTGCGGGCGACCAAGCAATTGCTCAGCGATCATGCCCGCGCGGAACTCGATTTACAGATTGAAGCTGCAGTGCGGGAGAACGCAGCGATCCGCACCACCGCCGACTTCCGCGAAGGTGTGGTTTCGTTTCTCGAAAAGCGCAAGCCGGTGTGGAGCGGAAAGTGAAATCGAATCACCCGCAGGCGATGAACGAAACCCGGCTACGCGTGCGTTATGCGGAAACGGACCAGATGGGTGTGGTCTACCATTCCAACCACTTTATCTGGTTTGAAGTGGGACGCGTCGAATTGCTAAGGCAGCTAGGCTTTTCCTATCGCGACATGGAGACCAGGGATGGACGTTTCATCGCCGTAGCCGAGGCCAAGTGCCGGTATCGCTCTCCGGTGCGCTATGACGAAGAAGTTCTGGTGCGTACGCAGTTATTGAATGTGCGGGAATCAGTGGTCCACTTTGGTTATGAATTGCGGCGCGCGGAGGACGGCGCGCTGCTGGCGGAAGGCGAGACCACGCACATTGTCACCGATGCAGATATGAAGATCGCCCCTCTGCCGGAGAAGTATCTGAAAGTCTTTCGTGCAGCCATAGGAAAGCGGAACGGGAACTCATCTTGAACGCACTTCACATTAACGGTAACGATCTTACTCTGGAAGCGGTGCGCGAAGTCGCCGTCGAACGACGCCCTGTGCTTTTGTCCCCCGACGCGCGCGAGGCCGTAAATCTGGCGCGCGCCGTGGTCGAAGAGATCGTTGCCAGCAATAAAGTTGCCTATGCGATTACTACCGGCGTAGGCAAGCTCAGTGATGTGCGAATTGTTGGCGAACAAATTCGCGAACTGCAAGTCAACCTGGTTCGGTCGCATGCCGCGGGAGTCGGCGAACCGCTCTCCATAGCGGAAACGCGCGCGATGATGCTTTTGCGGGCCAATTCCCTGGCCAAGGGTTATTCGGGCGTGCGCGGGGTGTTGATCGACACGCTATGCGAAATGCTGAACCGCGGCGTCACGCCCTTTGTGCCGTCGCAAGGGAGCGTGGGCGCGAGCGGAGATCTGGCGCCCTTGGCGCATCTAGCGCTGGCGCTGATTGGCGAGGGGGAATGCTTCGACGCGGCGGGCGCGCGCATTGCCAGCGCCGACTCGCTGAAGCGGGCGCAGATCAAGCCACTGGTGCTGGAAGCGAAAGAATCCATCTCGCTGATCAACGGGACGCAGGGCATGCTGGCCGTGGGCACGCTGTCGTTGCTGGCGGCCGAGACACTAGTGGATTCGGCCGACGTGCTGGGCGGGCTCTGCTGCGACGCATTGAAAGGCACCGATACGGCTTTCGATGAACGCATTCACAAGGCGCGTCCGCACAGCGGTCAGATGAAAACAGCCGCTAATCTGCGGCGGATGCTCGAAGGCAGCCAGATTCGCGAATCGCACCGCGAGTGCGGCCGGGTGCAGGACGCCTACTCCCTGCGCTGCATCCCGCAAGTGCACGGCGCGGTGCGCGATACTCTGGCGCACTGCCGCAAGGTGTTTGAAACCGAGGCGAATTCTGCGGTGGACAATCCTCTCGTATTCATCACCAACGCTAGAAATTTCGAAGGCGATGTAGTCTCCGGAGGAAACTTTCACGGCGAGCCCCTGGCGTTTGCCTTGGATTTTCTCGGCATCGCGCTCAGCGCGCTGGCCGGGATCAGCGAACGCAGAATCGAGCGACTGGTGAATCCCGCGCTCAGCGAGGGTTTGCCGCCGTTTCTGGCGCAAGGCGCGGGATTGAACTCAGGTTTCATGATGCCGCAGGTTACGGCGGCGGCGTTGGTCAGTGAGAACAAAGTGCTGGCGCATCCCGCCTCGGTGGATTCGATTACGACCTCGGGCAACAAAGAAGATTATGTCTCCATGGGCATGACGGCGGCGATCAAGTTGAAACGCATTCTCGAGAACACGCGCAACGTGCTGGCGATTGAAGCCATGGCGGTAGCCCAGGCCATCGACTTTCTCGCTCCGATGAAGACGTCGAAGCGCGGACAGGCAGCGCTTGCGGCAATTCGGTCAGTGTGTCCCACGATGGAGAAAGACCGGGTGATGTATAAGGACTTCGCGCGGTTGGCGGAGTTGATCGCGAGCGGCAGGGTGGCGGAAGTGATCCGATAAGAATCGGCGTCGGGACCTTTCGGCTCAGACCTTAGATTGACACAAGATTTACCGACATCTAATCTTGCTGCACTCCTGATGGCACCTTCTACCGAAAGCTTCCAGAACAAGAGTTCGCGCGTTCACTACATTGTTCTTGCGGTCGCCGTGCTCGCCTGCCTGGTTCCTTTTTCGGGTAAGGCTTTCAATATTGATGACACGTTGTTCATTTATGAGGCGCGTCAGATCACCCAGCACCCGCTTGATCCCTTCGGATTCAAAGTTAACTGGTTCCTCGACGCGATACCGATGGCGTATGAAACCAGGAACCCTCCTCTGGCGTCCTACTACAGCGCTGCCGCAGCTGTTTTCGTCGGGTGGTCGGAACGGGCGTTGCACCTTGCGTTTCTGCTGCCGGCGCTCGCCACGGTATGGGGAACATATCGTCTGGCGCAACGGCTCACAAATTCGCCGCTGCTGGCTGCCGGTGCCACGCTTCTGACACCGGGGTTTCTCGTATCGGCCAACAGCGTGATGTGCGACACCATGGCATTAGGGCTTTGGCTTTGGGCCATCATTTTCTGGGTCGAAGGGTTTGAGCCGCAGAAAGCGCGCTCTCTGGTTATTTCTGTTGTCCTGATCACCCTATGTGCGTTGACGAAGTACTTTGGTATAGCTTTAATTCCGCTGCTCGCGGTGTATTCGTTGGCGCGGCAGCGACGTCTCGGAAGTTGGGCATGGTATCTGCTGGCGCCAATTCTGGCATTGACTGGCTACCAGTACTGGACGAAAGCGGTCTACGGACTGCGCATGATCACCTTCGCCGCTCATATCGCCACCGGCGTTCGACAAGGAAGGCACGCTTCACTCCTGGCTAATGCTTTGGTTGATCTCGGCTTTGTTGGAGGATGCACGCTGTGTGCGCTCACGTTGGCTCCCATCATCTGGTCGCGCAAGAAGATTTTCGCAGTCTGCGTGCTGAGTGCTCTTGCGGGATTTCTCATCAGCACAGGTCGAATCAATCTCGGCGAGACCCTGGGGCCGTCCGACTTTTATCGGCACTGGTTCCTGGTCGGCGTCCAACTGACGCTCTTCATTGCCGCCGGGGTATCCGTGATGGCACTGGCGGCCGCGGACGCATGGAAGTGCAGGGAGGCTGACTCCCTGTTGCTGATGCTTTGGGTTTTAGGGACATTCATTTTTACGGGCTTTGTGAATTGGACGATCAACGCCCGTTCCGTGCTGCCGCTGATTCCCGCCGCTGGCATTCTGCTGGCGCGGCGTGTAGACGCCCTGCAGACAGCATCGATGCGTTGGCGTCCAGCAATGCTGGCCATACCGCTAGCGGCAGCGGGCGCGGTATCGCTCTGGCTTACTTGGGCGGACACAGAGCTGGCAAATTCGGCGCGAACCGCGGCAACACTGATCGAGCAGAATACCCGGAACCAGCCGGGTGAGGTCTGGTTCACGGGGCACTGGGGATTCCAATACTATATGGAATCGTTCGGTGCGCATGCCGTCGTAGTGAATGACCCGCCGCACCAGCCTGGGGACTATCTAGCTGTGGTTGAAAGCAATCATCTGTTCGAAATGCGCCCGGAGTTTGTGACTTCACGCGAGGTGATTGAGATCCCGATGCGTCTTGGAATTACGACCGCCCAAAGCCAACTGGGCGCGGGTTTTTACTCCGCCGACACGGGTCCTTTGCCTTTCGCCATTGGTCCGGTCCCGCCCGAGCACTATGAATTACTTCGCCTGGGACCGAAATTAGTCCCCTCCGCGACTGCGTCATCGCCCTAAGGTGGTGAAACCGTCTTCGCCGCGCTGCCGTCTAATCCCAACTTGTCTGCGATTCCCTTTAACGCTTCGATGCAGAAGGCGATGTGTTCGTCGAGGTCCACACCCAGGGCGGCGGCGCCGTTGATGATGTCGTCGCGGTTCACTTTGCGGGCGAAGGCTTTATCCTTCATTCTTTTTCGCACTGACTTTGCATCCACCTCGGCCAGCGATTTTCCCGGCTTTATCAGGGCCACGGCGGTGATAAAGCCGGCGAGCTCGTCGCAGGCGAAGAGAGCTTTCTCCATAGGCGTGTCGCGGGTGACGCCGGTATATTCGGCGTGCGACATGATGGCTCGGCTTATCACTTCCGGCCATCCCCGCTCCTTCAGGATCTCATTGCCTTTGTAGGGATGGTCTTCGAGGCTCGGATACTTTTCGTAGTCGAAGTCGTGAATCAATCCGACGATCCCCCAGAGGTCTTCCTGCGATAACCCAAGCTCGGATAGCCCAGGTGCTGACGCTTGTGAATCTCCCGTCGCGAATTTCCGGGAGCAAGCTCGCATGCAGGCCTCAACTGCCAGCGCGTGCTTGCGCAAACTTTCCGACTGGGTGAACTCAGTTAGTAAACACCACGCGGTCTCGCGGTTAATCATCCTTCTGCCCCTGTTTCTGCGGGATTTCTCCCCTTAGTTTCGGTTTTCGCCGGCAAGATGCGCGGCTTTATGCATTTTAACCTTGACTTCCACAGGCCTTGTACTGCAGATTAGCCCTGCAGTCGGAACCACTCCCCCAAATTATCAGGTTCCAGTTTAGCGGTAAGGAGTAGCCTGCTCTGGCACTCCCACAACCCGATGGCCACGACTCTTGCCCCAGTAGATTCCAGGGAAGTCGTCCGTTGCGATCATTGCCTGCTGGTTCAATTCCGTACGGTCAATAACAATTGCCGGCGCTGCCACTCGTCCCTGGACGAGGAACCCGAACCCGAGCCGGTGGTGATGGTGCCGCCGGTGATGATGCCCATGCCCGGCACTGGGCGCGGACATCTGAACCTGGCAACGTCGATCCGCTCGCTGCGTTTGCGAAGCGGGCTGAGCCAGCGGCAACTGGCCGGACGCATGTCCGTGCCGCGCACTTACGTTTCGAAGATTGAAAACGAGAAAGCCACGCCTACGCTGTCGTCCCTGGAACGGCTGGCGCGAGCCTTGGAGGTTACCGTGCCGGAACTGCTCAGTGGCGGAGAAAAGAACCGCCAGGACGAAATCAGCGAACTGATGAAGGATCAGTTTATCGCCGAGATTCTGCCGTTTGTTTCGCAACTGAATGGGATGCAGATGTCGAGCGTCCTGACCCAGTTGCGGGACTTGACGGTGCGGCCGCGACGGACCGCGTAGGCAAAGCAATGACGGGCTTCGCTCGCCGGACAGCCGAGGGCGGCTGTCCCCACATGAATTTTATCCGGGCAACCAGCCAACTCAATGCTGGGACCAATCCCTTGGTCCCGGCTTTTTTCTTGCTTCCGGTCCCCGTGAATCCGAAATAGATCGACTGACATCTATCCAGCATGGACCTGGAAGAAGTTGGGAGTGTTTTTTCTGCTTTGTCGGCCCACCCTGCCTCTGTAAATCAACCTGAAGCGAATGAATGGAGCGATGGGTCTCGGCTGGAGTCGGCGCCGGCTGCGGCTTCGGCCGCCACCGACGATGTCCTTCTCGATGCCTACTCCCGCGCGGTCACGGGGGCCGTCGGACGCGTTAGCCCCTCGGTGGTGAACATTGAAGTGCATTCGGCCAGCGGCCGGACCCGTTCGGGCGAGCCGCAGGAGCGGCGGGGCGGAGGCTCGGGATTTGTATTCACTCCGGATGGGCTGATTCTCACCAACAGCCACGTCGTGCATGATGCTAAGCGCATCGAAGTCACGCTGGCCGACGGCCGGAGCATGCCGGCGAGTGCAATCGGGGATGATCCGGCGAGCGATCTTGCTGTGGTTCGGGTGGACGAACCCGGACTCACCGCGGCTGCGCTTGGCGACTCGCAGCAACTTCGCGTGGGACAGCTTGTGGTGGCGATCGGCAACCCGTATGGATTTCAGTCGACTGTAACGGCAGGAGTGGTGAGCGCGCTGGGGCGATCGCTGAGGTCGTATTCGGGGCG
>Ga0210393_10001710_pt1 | contig 18252 bp, 15 predicted proteins | sample IncBWC27OmetaG_FD_160068 | JGI IMG/M metagenome (GOLD analysis project Ga0210393, IMG submission 160068) | Forest soil microbial communities from Barre Woods Harvard Forest LTER site, Petersham, Massachusetts, United States - Inc-BW-C-27-O ... | reverse complement strand
TACCAGGCTTCGGGCTTATGAGGCTCGAAGCCTTTTGTTTGTTTATGTTTACGGGGAAGCGTCAGGTCACCTCTGGCTTGGCGCTTATCCCGCTTGCCGCTCTCTTCTGCTCACTTGCCGAAAAACGCCTCGTTCCCGCGAGACGTGTTTCAAAGCCTATGGGATTGCAAAGTTACTCCCGCTTATTGTACCTGTCAAGAGGGAAACACAACAGGTTGTATCTTCAACAATGACGGGCTTGGTGCGGGGGTGGTGGTTGGGATTTCCACAAGTGAAATTCACGGTGTATTCACAAAAGTCCAGGGAGGGGTGGTTGTGGCTGATTGGGGCGAAATCCCGAGTGGAGATCAGGGGTTTTAGGCGGCGCTGAAGTGCCACTCTTCCGGGGTGCTCCCGGCAAGACAGCAGGTTCCTGCACTGCGCCGTCCGTAGCGCTCCGGATTCGGTCAGAATGGCAGGGGGTGGAGTGAGCCTGCCCACGTAAATTCCCACTTCTCGCAAAGAACGCGAGAAATGGGGCACCCGGCTCGAATTTCTCTCTCGAGTGCAGGTTGCTGATGTTACAGCGAGCGCATGCCGGGAATCAGGTTGCGGCGGGTGCGTTCGGGTTGGGGAGATTTGCGAGAGAGATGGGGCGAGAGGGAGAGCGTGTTGGGAAATTCGCGCGGACGAGACGGCGCGGACGGTGGCCATATTTCTTTCTTTCGCTGAATGGTGGGCTGGTCGAGCGTTTCTCTGGATCCGAGCGGGGATTCGAGCCGGGATTCGAGGCCAGATTCGAAAGCTGGATCGGCCAGCAAGGGGACGTAGATGTCCTCGAAGATCTGACGGGGGGCGATGCGGAGAACGCCGTCGGAGGACTCGACCAGGTAGTCGCCCTTGCGGCCGGAGTGCTGACGGCCGAGAACGTCGGTGAAGGCGAGACTGGTGGTGAGTTGCTTGGCTTTGACCAGAAAGCGAGTGCGGTAGGTGATCCATGGCGTGGTTGCTTTCATGTGCTGACCAGATCTTGTCTCGATGGTGAAGTGAAAATGGTTACGGATGTTAAAAGCGGAGCGCGTTTTGTCTTCTGCCGGTTGCTGTCTTCGGCTAAGATCGTTTCTTTTTTGTTGAGAGGGCGAATGAGAATGTAGTAGCGAAAGGGCGCGAGGTCAATTCAGTATTTTTGGTGCAATTGAGGAAAATCTCAGGCGGGGATTTTAGCGGATCGCCCGGATGGAGAATCCTATTGAAGATATGGTCCTAAGCCGCATGTGGGGCGGAGGTTTCGAAGAAGGAAAAGCGGGAGGGGAGAGAAATGCGGGAACCTGGCGACAGATTGTTCACAGAGGATGCACAGGAAATGCAGAAAGGGCGGTGGTCAGTTTTGGGTGGTTGGGCTCTGAGTTCGTGGAGAGAACCAAGCGAGAATGCGCTGTTCGAATTCCTGAGGAGAAGCGCTGATTGCGCCGCAGTGATCGGCGTAAGGGACTTCCCAGAGAATTGTGTTGGGATTACCGAGGTGGATCTGACGGGAGTGGCGAATCGGGATGTTGCGATCGATTTGACCGTGAATGAGGAAGACTGGAACTGACGTTTCCGCGACTGCATCCCGAGGCGAGGCTTGCAGCATGTTGAGGTGGTACTTCCAGCGGACGTAGAGGAAGGCGAATTCGACGACCGGGCGAAAGAGCGTACGTCCGAACCAGGGGCCAAGGTGAAAGGGTTGGCCCATGCGGTCGTAAGCGATCTCGCGGAAGGTAGAGAAAGAAGATTCGGCGGCAACGGCGCAGAAGTGAGGCTCGACGGCGAGAGACTGGAGCAGTTCGGCCGCGCCCATGGATTCGGCGAATCCGAAGATGCAGCGGGGATGATCTTGGGCGCGAAGAAAATCGAACCACTGATGGATGTCATTGCGTTCGACAAGGCCATAGGTTGCGAGGTTGCCGCCGCTGGCGCCGTGAGCGCGTGCATCAGGAATAAGTACGGTGAAGCCACGGGCGAGGAGGAGTTGGGCGTATCCTGTCATGCCGATGCGATTGTCGCCAAGACCGTGGAGAAGAATTACTGCGTCACCGTTACTGTGATGAGGGTAGATGGTCCAGGCGCGGAGGGTGATGGCGTCTGGTGTGGCAATGGAATCATCCTGAAGATCGGAATCTAAAGTTCGGGAAATCTCTCGCACGGTTGCTTCCTGTTCGGGAGTGAGAGGACGGCGTGCGGGGTGCAGGGCTGCCTCCGCGACGAAAATTCCCGCTATGGAAGAGAACGTCAGGTACAGGGCGAGGGATAGGAGAAGTCGGCGAGATCGTCTGCTGAGGCTCATGAAGGCTCGGAGGTAGGTACGGGGAAGAGGTAGTCAAGGTTCCGCGCCGAAGTGATGTGAGTATTACGTGCACAGGTGCGTGGAAGAATTTTACGCGGAGCTTTCGTACGGGAGAAACCTGAGAGGGAAGGAAATCCAGCGGGGTCAGCGAGTTCGGCGGGGTGGAGAACGGAGACAATGTTGCTAGAGCATGGGTGAAGGCGAAATCTAATCTTGAGATGGAGGGATCAATATCCATGACGACAGATCCAGTTTGCGGAATGCGAGTGGATGATCATCGAGGAGAATTTCAAACACAGTTTGCGGGAAAGAAATATTTTTTCTGTTCGGACGAGTGCAGGAAAGAATTCGAGGCGGAACCGGATGTGTATGTGGAGACTGCGGCGGCTTAGGGCTGCTCCGGGAACGTGATGTTATGAAAAGGCCCCGCTTTCGCGGGGCTTTTTCATATTTGGTGAGGATATTTCAACTCCAAAGTCAAAAGCAGTCGGACAGGAGTGTCCGACCCACACAAGCAAATCTAACGGGCCATGGCTGGCTCTTGGACGTGCTTGCCGCTCTTGAAGGATTCGTAGCGGGCGTTGACTTCATCCCAGTTGATTACATTCCACCAGGCGGCGAGATATTCCGGGCGGCGGTTGTTGTATTTCAGGTAGTAGGCATGCTCCCAGACGTCGTTGCCGAAGATGGGGAAATGACCTTGCGAGATGGGATTGTCTTGATTAGGCGTGCTCATGATGTGCACGTCGCCGCCCTGTTTGCCGGCGAGCCAGACCCATCCGGAGCCGAATTGTTTTACGCCGGCGTCGTTGAATTTGGTTTGGAAATCCTTGAAGTTACCGAAGGATTTGGTGATGACCTGAGCGATGGGGCCGGTAGGATCGCCGCCCCCTTTGGGTTTCATGATCTTCCAATACATGGAATGGTTGACGTGACCGCCGCCGTTGTTGCGGACTGCGGCGCGAATGTCTTCGGGAATCGAGTTGAGGTCGCGGATTAATTCTTCGGCGGTTTTCTTGCCGAGTTCGGGATGTTTCTCGATGGCCGCGTTGAGATTTTTTACGTAGGTACCGTGATGCATGTCGTGGTGAAGGGTCATCGTTTGTTTGTCGATGACGGGTTCGAGGGCCGCGTAATCATAGGGTAAAGGCGGTAGTTCATGAGCCATGATTTTTCCTCCAGAGTTCTTATTGTACTGATGATGGCGGCGCGGGTATAGATTCAGGGGGTTGGATGTGGGAGTGGGGGGTGTGGTTGCGGGGATTCTTCATGTCTCCCTCAGGGGCTAAAGCCCGCAAATCTTGGTGAGATCGATCACAGCGCTGGAGGCGCTGCGCCACCAAAAGCTTCAGCTCGACGCGGTTGGGTGGACGCCGGCAACGTAAGTGGTGGCGGCAGGTTGCATGGATCCTTCGATTCGGTCAGATGACAGAGCTTTTTCGAAACGGCAGCGATGCTAATTGGTGGAGGGGCCGAGGACTTCGCGGACTTTGCGGGAGAGGTTTTGGAGGGTGAAGGGTTTTTGCAGGAAGGCTTTGGGGGCTTGGGGAGAGAGTGGGGTGGCGACGGTTTCTTCGGCGTGGCCGGAGAGGTAGAGGACTTTGGTTGAGGGTCGAGCGATGAGCAGTTGGTGAACGAGTTCGTGGCCGCTAAGACCGGGCATAACGACGTCTGTGATGACGAGGTGAATCGTGTCTGAGCGCGAGGCTGCGAGGGCGAGGGCGTCCTGGCCATTGCCGGCTTCGAGGACTTGATAGCCGCGGGATACGAGAGTTTCGCGAATGAGCTGGCGTACGGATTCTTCGTCTTCGACGAGGAGGATGGTTTCGGATCCACCGGCGGCGGCAAGGGTTGCTGGAGTGGCGCCGCGAGTTTCCGAGGGTTCGTCGACGCGAGGAAAATACATGGTGAAGACGGTGCCGCGTCCAAGTTCGCTTTGCACGAAAACATAACCTCCGCTTTGTTTGATGATGCCGTAGACGGTGGAGAGACCGAGGCCGGTGCCTTTGCCTTTTTCCTTGGTGGTGAAGAAGGGCTCGAAGATGCGAGCCTGGGTTTCGCGGTCCATACCGTGGCCGGAGTCGGAGACGGAAATCATGACGTAGGGGCCATGTTTGATGAAAGTATTTTCGGGACGGTAGGACTCGTCCAAGGTGACGCTGGCGGTGGTGATACGAATTTTGCCGCCGTGAGGCATGGCGTCCTTGGCGTTGACGACGAGATTCATGATGACTTGTTCGAGCTGTCCGGCATCGGCGCGGGTACAACCGATGGAGGGAGCAAGGCTGGTGGTGAGTTCGATATTTTCGCCGATCAAGGGGCGAAGGAGACGTTCCATGTCCTCGACAATGGCGTTAACGTCGACGACCTTGAGTTGCAGAAGCTGTTTGCGGCTGAAAGCCAGGAGCTGACGGGTCAGCGTGGTGGCGCGATCGGAGGCTTGCTGAATGGCTTCCGCTTTGGCATGGAGAGGATTTGTGGGGGTGAGTTGGTCGAGGAGAACCTCGGTGTAGCCGCTGACGACGGTGAGCAGGTTATTGAAATCGTGAGCGATGCCACCGGCGAGGCGGCCGACGGCTTCCATTTTCTGGGACTGGCGGAACTGGTCCTCGAGGACGCGGCGTTCGGTGATGTCTTCGGCGATGGCTTCGAGAACATCGGTGGGCTCAGGTTCACTGGCGACGGCGCGGCCGCTGATGCGGACGTTGATGGTGGCGCCGTCCCTGCGCTTCCAGCGGACTTCGAAACCGTCGACGCGTCCGGTACTGCGGAACTCATCGAGCAGGCGGGCATATTCGCCGGAGTCGAGGAAAACATCTTTTTGGGGATCGAGGGCGAGGACCTCGAGAGCGGAGCTGTAGCCGAGCATTCCGATGAGGGCGGGGTTGACGTCGAGAAATTCGCCTTGGTGGCTGGAGCGGTAGATTCCGTAGACGGCGGTCTGAACCAAGGAACGGTAACGAACTTCGGAGCGGCGCAGGGTTTGTTCGTTGCGTTTGTGGTCGATGGCAGCAGCCAACTGGCGCGAGATTAGCGTGAGAACATCTTTGTCGCGTTCGCGGAGGGCTGAACTTTCAGAGTAGTTCTTGAGAACGATGGCGCCGAAGGCGTGATGGTTCACCGTGAGCGGGACGCCCAGCCAATGAAGGGGCGCTGGGGCGCTGAGCTCAACCTCGCCCCGCTGCTGGAGTTGGCGCAAGAGTTTGGGAGTGGCGAGCAGGGGCTCGCCGGTGCGGAGAACGTATTCGATGGGGCCGCGCGCGGCCGGGGAAGGAGCGGGAGCGGTCTGCTGCTGGTCAACAAAGTAAGGAAAGCTGAGCAGGTGCGATTCGGGGTCGTGAATGGCGATGGCGAAATTGCGAGCGGGCATGAGTTCATCGACAATCCCGTGGATGGCGGCGAAGAATTGCTGGAGATCCTGAGTGACAGAGGCTTTTTCAGCCACGCTGTAGAGGGCGGAGTTGAGAGCTTCGGCGCGCCTGCGATCGGAGATGTCGCGATAGAGGAGATAGAAGGCGGCAGTGCGGCCGTTCACCAGCAGCGGGGCGGTCGAGAGGGAGACATCGAGCAGGGATCCATCGCGGCGGCGGCGTTGGGTTTCGAGGGTAATCTGTTCGCCGCGCTGCAAGCATTGCAGGATCCAGTGAGCTTCGGCGGTGCGATCGGGGGGGAGGATGAGCGCGTCAACGTTATGGGAGAGGGCTTGGGCGTCGGAGTAGCCGAACATGCGTTGAAACTCGCGATTGACGCACTGCGCGCGGAAAGACGCATCGACGATCACGAGGGCGTCAGGCGAATTTTCAAAAAGTTGTTCGAGAAACTGGCGGCGGGTGTCGGACGAATCTTCCGGAACGGTAGCGGCGGGATTCGATTCGGAAGGAATCCAGGACAAGGAAGATGGTTGTGCAGCGGAGGGAATACCGGCGGGAATAAACGAGGGCGACGCTCCACATTCGAGCGCCTGGCGCAAAGTTTTGGCGCGCAGAAAGTCCTTGGACTGCGCTGACCGGGTGACACGACCACCCATTGGAGGCTCCCCCTCTGAAGCCCAGCAAGAGGCATAGTAGAACGCGGGGGGTGTACTCGAAAGTTACTCAGGTAATGGGAGCAGTGGGTAGTGGGAGATACGCGATGCCACGTGACTGTGCAATTTGGGATTTCAACCGCCCCTACGGGGCGAGGTCATAGGCGCTGGGGATCACCCCGGCGTTGAAACGCCGGGCTATTATCAGACGTCCAGCGGACGCGTTTCACTGGCCACTGACGACTGGCCGCTGACTACTGGCCACTGATCACTCATTACTGCTTGTTGGCGAGCATTTCGCAGACGCGGCGGATGGTTTCGCGTTGGGCTTCGCTGAGGGTGAGGAATTCGAAGCCGTAGCGAAGGCCCTGGCGGTAGCGCACGATGGCGCGAAGTTTCAGGGGATAGGGACTGAGAGGCAGAGGGATTTCGAGGGAAACGATTTCTCCGGTTTCGAGTTCTCCGGTGAGAGTAGCGCCGATGCCATCCTGGCCGAGTTCGGTGGAGTGTCCCCAGCAGGTTTGGAAGTCGCCGTTTTGGAACATGCGGACCTGGAGGCGGACGTCGACGGCAAAGCGCGGGTAGCGGCGGACATAGGCCGTGGGCGGCGGAGTGGAGGCGCGTTTTTTGCCTGGAGCTGCCATAGTTTTAATTCGCCGGCCCGAGTCCCTCTGGGGCTAAAGCCCCACATCTTTTCCGGTTCTAACGGCGCGGCTAAAGCCGCGCCCTGATACGAATCCAAGAAATCTATCGGCTAATTTCCGTGCAACAGGTAGCCGGGTTCGAGAGGCAGTTTGCCCCCGACCTTGACTACGGCCACGCTGCTGTTGATGGAGTAGACGTCCACGACGCCAATGGCGCCGGGAGTGGAAGCCACTTTATTGACGAGTTCTTCGTCAGAGGTGGCGACCAGGATGGCGGGATGGGCGGGGCGTCCGTGGTTGGAGGTGACGATGAGGCTGCTGAGCTCGCTCTCGGACATGCCGTAAACCTTTTCGAGGACGGTCTTCATTTCGGGAGCAGAGGGCGAACGCATAACAAACGTGACAGGCTTTCCATCCGGCCAATGAGTGGTCTGGGCTTTGCAGAGCTTGACCAGATCCGGGACCGTAACGGCACCCACGGCGTTGGATTTATTAGAAATCAAGGCGATATCGCGGGCGGCCGCGAGCGAAGCGCCGAGGGTAATGAAAATCAAAATCCTAAGAAAGCGATGGCAGAGCACTCTTGTTCTCCCGCGAAAAGCTGGAACTTAGAGTGATTGTGCTTGAAGAGGGGGCGAGAATTAAAGGTAACTAAGGTCACGCAGCAGGACGGGCGGTAGCACTTGCTTGGAGTGGGGAAAAAAAGGGCGCGGCTGGGAAGCCGCGCCCGAAGCGTTTTGCGCGATGACGATTTAGTTTTTCTTCTGGCGATTGAGGTGTGAACGAACTAACGGCTGCGCCACAAACATGCGCGAGTGCGAGGCCGCCGCAGAAGCTGCCGCAGAAGGATTCTGCAGAACGATAACCCCGGTCGCGACCTGGCCGCCCGGATCGGATTCTATGAAGGGGAAGGTTGTACCATCCACCGCATAAAAGGTGAGGCCGAAGCCTCCGTTCAGGGTAGTTATGTTGTTATTCCCGGCTGTGGCTGAGAGTCCGTAGCGGCCGGTGGAATCAATAGCACCGTAGGTGCCATTCGTCAGCGCCAAGCCAAAGAACGGTGCGCCAAAAGAGCTGCCGCCTGGATCGACGTTTTCGTCGATGACGCCGCTGGTGAGGGTTCCACCGCTGGCGGCGGTGAACTCGGCGATATCGTCAACTTCAACGCCGTTAGTCAGGTTGTCCCCAGTGAGGTTAAGACCATAGCCTTCGGAAGAGGCGAAGGTGGTGCTGGTTTGGGGATAACCGGCACCGACCATGATGCCAACGCCGTCGATTTCCAGCATCAGCAAGCCTCCGCTGGAGGGATAAGCGGCAAAACTTGAGCCGCCGAAGAAGCCGGATAATGAGAGTACGGATCGTCCCGGGATCAGAGAGCCGGTTGACGTATAGCTTCCGGAGAACGGCGTAGGCATTGAGGGAGAAGGAGCGCCGCCATTGTTATAGTCTTCGGTGCCGGAGGGGATAGTCGCCGTTCCATCAGTGACCATAAAACCTCCAGCGGCTGCGGCGTTGCCGATGTAGAAGCCTCCCAGGGTGAAGGCCAGCGTACCCGAAATCGAGGTGCTCGTCTGCGAGAAAGCATCGCCAGACAAAAGCGGGCCCAACGTGTCCATCTCAATAAACTTCAGGTGAGAGGCATCGATGGCATACACGTCGAAAGTAAGCGTGCCAAACGGTGTTGGGAGAGTAGTCGACGGTGTGGTGGAAGGTCCGAGTGTAACGACTCCGCCGGAGAGCGACTGGTTGGGATAGGCGAAGGCGTCGTTATTGAAATCCGCAGCGCTGGCAGTAACGGAGCCGGAGCCGTCGAGGGTGAATGCTCCCACAACCGCGGCTGGAATGGCGCTAGTCGAAGTGAGTCCGGAAATCCCGGAGAAGCTGAAGGCGTAGGAGCCGACAGGAGCGGTGTTGGCCGTTTGCAAATCGATGGTTCCGCTGCCGGTGGCGTTGCCGTCGAATTCGGTGATGAGTCCGTGAGAGCCGGAGGACAGGACGAAATCGAAAATCAGGTTGGAGTTGAAGGGATTCGCGGGGGAAGTTCCGATTGTCATCTGGCCACGTCCGTCCACACCGACGCTGTAGGAGCCGTTGTTGATGGCCAAGCCGGGCGCGGGAGTGGCTTCGGTGTCATTAATGTCAATCGTCCCGCCGGTAATGCCGCCTTTGCCGTTGCCACCGCTACCGTTAGCCGTGAAAGTGCCAACGACAGCATAAGGGAACCCGTTGAAGTCGGTGCCGGAGACGGAGAAGACGTAGGTTCCGTTGAGATTTGCGTTGGTGAAATTCCCGCTGGGCGGGGGCGTGGGCTTGGTAACACTGTTGCTGCTGCCGCCGCAGGCGGCTAGAAATAGGAGCGCGGAGAGCGCGACGAGCAGGACGAATCCGTTGCGTACTGACATAACTTCCCCCTGGGATGCGAGTCGATGTGTGGAACCGGCTACCTTTAATTGTGAGGTTAGCACAGGTGAATTCACTTGCATCGAACCCGAACCATGGGAATAAGTAGCGCGGGGAGAGAAGAAAAATCTGGGCAAGTGCAAGATATAGATATCTTTACATTCTGGTGGTGGGGAACGGCTTCGGGCTTCGCGGTAACTTGAAGGTTCATTTCGACGCGGCGGAGTTGTGAAGGGGGACTGTTGAATTCCGGTAGGATGGATAGACCGGCATGCGGGATTCGTGGTGCGGCGCCAGTTGCGTGGATCCTTCACTTCGTTTCACGATGACAAGTCAGGATGACAAGCGTTGGGGGATTTCAGCATGAGAAAGTTCGGAGCATGCATTCTGGGGTGTGCGCTAGCGATAGGCGCGGCGGCGTGGGGAAAGCCGGCGCAGGGAACTCCGCCCGCGAGTGGGGCTGCGCAGGATAGCGGCAGAGCGGATGCCCGGAAGGATGATGGATTGGTGATTGAGCCGGCGGAGTTGCCGGTGACCTACCCGCGCGGACAATATCAGTTCGCCTTGCATGCGCGAGGCAACTATGTTCCGGTGCTGCGCTGGCGGGTGGAAAGTGGCACGTTGCCGCCGGGGATCAAGCTGGAGGAAGATGGAGTGTTGCATGGAGGGGCGGAACGCGCGGGGGAGTTTCAGTTTGTGGTGTCGGTGAGGGATGGCGGGCAACCACAACAGGCGGTACAGAAGGGATTCGTGATCAAGGTGGTGGAGGCGATCACGCTGGCGTGGAAGGTTCCGGCGCATGTGGTAGGGAACCGCATCGAAGGTAGTGTGGAAGTGTCGAACACGACGGCGGATGATATGGATTTTACGTTTGATGTGAAGGCGGTGGCGGAAAATGGGCGGGCAACGGAGATTGGATACCAGCATTTTCCGCTGACCAAGGGCACGATCGGCATGGCGCTGCCGTTTGGCGAGACTCTACCGCACGGGGCTTATGTGATTTATGTCAACGTGAATGGAGAAGTGGCGAAGCGGAATGCAATTTACAAGCAGCAGATGCAGACTCCGGCGCCGCTGCAGGTGGTGGTGGGACCTTAGGGCAAATTCTCGGTTCTTAGTTGCCGTTTCTCAGTTCTCGGTTTCCGTTCTCAGTTTTTGACAGTGGACACCTCGGAAGTACTGTGGTCACATTGACTTGAATTTGGGGTTTCTGAAAAACTGATTGCGGATTTGTGGTGTGGTCATGGCATGGAATTATTGTTGAATCTCGCGTGGATGCTTCTGGCGGTACCGGCTTACTGGCTATGGCGGCGGGGCGCGCGGGCGCGGCTGGCGCGCCGGGTGAGTGCGCTGCAGTGTTTGCTGGCTCTGAGCTGCGTGGTGGTATTGCTGTTTCCGGTGATCTCGGCGACGGACGATCTGCATGCGATGCGCACGGAGATGGAAGAATCTTCCAGCAGCAAGCGCGCGGTGCGGCAGGCGGGAGGCGATAAGCATTCCTCCTGGGTCAGCCGGCTGCAAGGGCCACCGGCATTGGTGGCCGGGGGAGCGTGGCTGCCCGGTCCGGAAGCTGAATTTCTGGAAGTTGTGGATGCACGTTTATGTGTTTTGGCGAGGCCTTGCGATTGGCATGCGGGGCGCGCACCTCCTAGTTCCCACCTCGGGTAGTTCGCCGAAGTATTCCAGAGAATTGATGCCGTATCGCTGATGGGTTGCAGCAATAAATCCGCGGCATTGTTCCGCGTCTATAGGAAATACTTACGCGGAGAGCTGGATACTCCTACAAGGACATTTGCGCTGGGGACGATTACGGCAACGGCGTAGCGAGCTACGTCTCTACGGATCTTCGGAAATAGGTGTGAGTTGGAGTTGGAGTTGATGATGCGAAGAGAACTCTGGAGGAGTTGCGCGTTGACTGTGCTGGCCGTGGCCGGGCTGGCTGCGGCACAGAGTGCGCCGCAAACCTCGCGGGCACCGCACGAGGCCTGGACGTGGGAGCAAGTAAAAATTCAGTTTGATATGAACAATCCCACGTTGCAGGCGGACAAGTTGAATATCGACGAATCGAAAGCGCAAGAGATCACGGCGTTTTTGCGTCCTAACCCTTCTTTCACGTTTACTTTGGACGGGACCCAAATCGCTCCGGACAACGGAGTGTGGAGGCCGTTCGCGGGAACATATGAATCTCCCGGCATCAGCTATCTGCACGAGCGGGGGCACAAGCGCGAGTTGCGCCTGGAGAGCGCAAAAAAGGCGACGCTGATTGCCGAATCAAGTCATGCCGACATGCAGAGAACGATGCTGTTCAACTTGCGCAGCGCGTTTGTGTCGGCGCTGCAGGCGAAGGCTGTGCTACAGCTGGCGAAAGATAATCTCGTCTACTACGACCATGTGCTCAAGATCAGTAAAGACCGTTTCGAGGCCGGTGACATTGCGCAAATCGATTTCGACCGCCTGGAGCTGCAGCGGGTGCAGTACGAATCGGATTTGCAAACAGCGGGGGAGAACCTGGAAACGGCGAAGATCCAACTGCTCGCGCTGCTGAATTCGCGAATGCCGGTCGATGACTTTGACGTAACCGGAACTTACGATTTCAACGACCGGCTATTGGCGCGAGACGAGTTTCGGAAGATTGCTCTGGACACGCGGCCGGACCTGCAAGCGGCCATTCAGTCCGTCGACAAGGCTCAGACCGATCACAAGCTTGCGGTTGCCAATGGCTCGACCGATCCGACGTGGGGTGCATGGTTTACCCACAACTCTTCCACCAACAACCCCTTCGGCATAAATACGGTTGGAGTCAGCGTGGGCATCCCGTTGCGCATCTTCGATAAAAACCAGGGAGAGAAGCAGCGCACGCAACTGGACGTTACGCGTAATGAGCGACTGCGCGAGGCCGCCGAAGCCGGGGTGCTCAGTGACGTGGATTCCACTTACGCCACACTCGAGAGCGATCTGGTTCTGTTGCGGCCTTACAAGGCAAAGTATTTGCAGCAGGCGGTTCGGGTACGCGACACGATTTTCTTTTCTTATCAGCACGGCGGAGCGGCGTTGCTGGATTATCTGAACGCTCAGAGCGAGTACCGGATGGTCGAATTGAGTTACGTGAACCTGGTGGGATCGTATTTGACGGCGGCGGCGCAGTTGAATGAGGCCGTGGGCAAAGAGGTTATGCAATGAGGATGGAAATGAGGGCTTCCCTATGTCCGGGGCTAATCAGTGGCGTCGCTTGGCGACTCGTCATCACCGTAGCGCTTCTGGCGGCTCTGGTGTGCGGAGTGGGATGTTCGAAGGAGGATCCGCCGGCGACGAGCAAGGCTCCGGTGAATGTGGATCCAGATGTTTTTTCGACGGACCATCCGGAATTGTTTAAGACGGCGAAGGCGGAGACGCGGTCGCTCTCCACGCAACTTGCGGCGAATGGGACGGTGACTCCGGATGTGAACCGGACGATTCATGTGACGTCGCTGGGCGGCGGGCGGGTGATCGATCTGAAGGTGCGGCTTGGGGACACAGTGAAGAAGGGACAGACGCTGCTGGTGATTTCGAGTCCCGACCTGGCGGCTGCGATGTCGGATTATCAGAAGGCGGTTGCGGACGAAGGGCTTTCGCGCAAAGCTTTCGACCGCGCGAAATTGCTTTACGACAAAGGGGCGATAGCGGCGAAAGATCTGGAGGCAGCGCAGGACGCAGAGGACAAAGCGAGAGTGGATGTAACGACGACGGCGCAGCGGGTGCGGGTATTGGGAGCGGATCCGGCTCATCCGAGTGATCTGATCGATTTGCGCGCCCCGGTGGCGGGAACGATTGTAGAGCAGAATGTCGCGGGATTTGAGGGAGTGAAGAGCCTGGACAATACTCCGAATCTTTTTACGATTGCCGATCTGAGCCAGGTGTGGGTGGTGTGTGACGTCTTCGAGAACGACCTGGGTGAGGTGCACATCGGGGATTCGGCGGCGATTCAACTAAATGCCTTTGGTGATCGCGTATTTCGGGGAACGGTGGCGGATGTTTCACGCGTACTGGATCCGGCGACGCGTTCGGCGAAGGTGAGAATCGTGCTGGCGAATAAGGATGGAGCGTTGCGTCCGGGAATGTTTGCGGTGGCGAAGTTTGAATCGCGGAAGAAGACCACGCGGACTGTGGTCCCGGCGACGGCCGTGATGCGTTTGCACGATAAGGACTGGGTCTTCCGCAAGGAAGGGGAGAAGAATTACCGCCGCGTGGCGGTGCAGGCGGACGGACTGGCACCGGACGGCATGCAGGAGATTCGCGAGGGCGTGAAGCCGGGAGATGAAGTGGTGGCGAACGCGCTGGAGTTTTCGAGTGAAGTGGCGGAGAAGAAAGAAGAGTCGAAACAGCAATGATCCGGGGCATGATCGATTTCGCGCTGCGCAACCGCCTCATGGTTTTGGGCGGAGCGCTGGTGCTGTTCGTGTGGGGGATCATTTCCTTTCATAATCTGCCGATCGAAGCGTATCCGGATGTAGCCGACACCTACGCGCAGGTCATTACGCAATGGCCGGGGCATGCGGCGGAGGAGGTGGAGCAGCAGATCACGGTGCCGCTGGAAGTGGAACTGAATGGGGTGGCGCATCTGACGCATTTGCGATCGGTGTCACTGTCGGGGCTGTCGATGATTACGATCATTTACGACGATGACATCACCACGTTCAATGCGCGGCAGGAGGTGCTGGACCGGTTGCAAATGGTAACGCTGCCGTCGGGAGTGAATCCCAGCATCGGTCCGGATTACAGCCCGACCGGGCAGATCATGTTCTACACGCTGACCAGCACGAATCCGCGGTATGACGTGATGGAATTGAAGACGCTGAATGACTGGTTTGTGGTGAACCAGTTGAAATCTGTTCCGAATATTGTGGATGTGAATCCGTTTGGCGGGCCGACGCGCGAGTATCAGGTGCAGGTGGATCCGGGGAAACTGGTGTCCTACGGGCTGTCGCTGGCGCAGGTAGAGCAGGCTCTCGCGGCAAACAACATCAATGCGGGCGGAGGATTTATCGAACGCGGCGAACAGGCGCTGAATGTGCGCGCCGTGGGTTTGATGCAGTCGACCGACGACATTGGCGCGACTGTGGTGAAGGTGCAGAGCGGAACGCCGGTGCGGGTGCGGGATCTGGGCAAGGTTGTACAGGCGCCGAAGGTGCGGTTGGGGCAACTAGGCAAGGCGATCCGGAAAGAGGATGGAACGATCGTCGACAGCAACGATGTAGTGGAAGGGATCGTACTGCTGCGCAAGGGCGCGGTAGCGGAGACGACACTAGCCGATCTGCACAAGAAAATTGATCAATTGAACGGCACAAATGGGAATCACGGTTTGCTGCCCGTGGGCGTGAAGCTGGTTCCACATCTGGATCGCAGCGTGTTGATGAAGCACACCACGCATACGGTGTTGCGAAATCTGACTGACGGAGTATTGCTGGTCACGCTGATTCTGTTTTTGTTTCTCGGAAATGTGCGCAGCGCGCTGATTGTGGCGGTCACGATTCCGTTCTCGCTGTTGTTCGCGGCGATTCTGCTGGACTTGCGGCACATTCCGGCGAACCTGCTGTCGCTGGGGGCGCTCGACTTCGGCATGGTGGTGGATGGGTCGGTAGTGATGGTGGAGAATATCCTCCGCCACACTTCGTTCGGGGACAAGAAGAAATCGTTCATGGAGATCATCGCCGTGGCAGCGCATGAAGTACAGAAGCCGGTATTTTTTGCGCGCATCATCATTATCGTTTCGTATCTGCCGATTTTTACGCTGCAGCGAGTGGAGGGACGGCTATTCAGTCCGATGGCGTGGACGGTTGCGTTTGCGTTGCTGGGGGCGCTGGTATTCGCTTTGTTTATTGCGCCGGTGCTGTGCAGCATTTTGTTCCGCAGCGAAATGAAAGAGTGGCGAAATCCGGTGCTGGAGTGGTTGAACCGTAATTACGGGCGGACGCTGGATTGGTGCTTTGAACACATTAAACTGACATTGGGTTTGGGATTACTGGCTCTGGCGGTGATGTTGGGTCTGGTGTTCAGCGGAATTATCGGGTCAGAGTTTTTGCCGCATCTGGATGAGGGCGCGGTGTGGGTGCGAGGAACGCTGGCGCCGAGCACCGGGCCTTCCGCGGGTATTACGATGGCGAACCAGGCTCGGCTGGTGCTGGCGGGATTTCCGGAAGTGACGCAGGTGGTGAGCCAGGTGGGGCGTCCCGATGACGGGAGCGATGCCAGCGGATTTTATAACACGGAGTTTTTTGTCGATTTGCTGCCGCGGGAAAAGTGGAGGAAGGAATATCACACGAAGGATGAACTGATTGCGGCAATGGATGAATCGCTGAATAAATTTCCCGGCGTGGACTGGAATTTTTCGCAGCCGATTTCGGACAACGTGGAAGAGGCCGTCAGCGGGGTGAAAGGGGAGTTGGCGGTCAAGTTGTTTGGTTCCGATCTGAAGACGCTGGAGCAAAAGGCCGAGGAGATGCAGAAAGTGATGAGCCAGATTCCGGGGGTGGCGGATCTCGGAACATTTCAGGTGCGCGGGCAGCCGAATGTAAATCTGGTGGTGGACCGGGCGGCCGCGGATCGTTTCGGGATTAATGTGAGCGATATTCAGGACGCAGTGGAAGGCGCGGTGGGCGGCAAGGCGGTGAGCCAGATTTTGATCGGCGAGCAGCGCTATGACTTGACGGTGCGTTACCAACCGCAGTTTCGCACGTCGGTGGAGGATATTGGGAACATTAGGATTCTTGCGCCGTCCGGAGAACGCGTGGCCTTGAGCCAGGTGAGCCACATCAGCTTGGATGATGGTGCGTCCACGATTTACCGGGAGGGCAATTCGAGATACATCGCAATCAAGTACAGCGTGCGCGGGCGCGATTTGGGCAGTACGGTGCGGCAGGCGATTGAAGAAGTCCGGCAGAAAGTGCAGTTTCCCGAAGGCTATCACCTGGACTGGACGGGGGAGTACGAGAGCCAGCAGCGGGCCAACCGGAGGCTGGCATTTATTGTGCCGATCACTCTGCTTCTGATGTCGTTCATTTTGTATTCGGCGTTTGGCTCGTGGAAGTGGGTGCTTCTGATTTTCGCGGTGGTGGCGCTTTCGCCGCTGGGAGGATTTCTGAGCCTGCTGTTGACGCACACGCATTTCAGCGTTTCGTCAGGACTGGGATTTCTGGCGCTGATTGGAGTGTCGGTGGAAATCGGCGTGATCATGGTGGAGTACATCAACCAGCTGCGTACGCGAGGGATGCCGGTGCGGGAAGCGGCCAAGGAAGGCGCGGCGCTGAGGTTGCGTCCGATCATGATGACGATGATTGTGGCGACACTGGGGCTGCTGCCGGCGGCGATGTCGCATGATATTGGATCGGACTCCCAACGCCCGTTTGCGATTGTGATTGTTGGCGGGTTAATTGTGGAACTGCTGGTGAGCGTAATTTTGTGGCCGACCCTGTATGTGTTCTGGGCGAGGCCTGGGGATCGGTTACCTCCGTCGGAGCAGAGTTTCATGGCGGAGGGGGAGCATGTGGACTGAGGTGGTTGAGTTCCCAGTTCTTAGTTCTTAAATCTCAGATCTCAGATGTTTAGCATTCGCCAACCGAGGGAGAGGCTGTTGGCGGCGAAGGCCGCGGGCGAGAGGGCTCCGACGTGCATGGCGAGCATTCGACTGAAGAGTCGCGGATCAGAATCGAAGGCGCGCATCACGCGCTGGCGCAGGGACGTCTTCCAATCGAGCGCGAGCATGAGCCGGGCCATCATGGCGGGACGGCGCGCCAAGGCTCTATGCTCCTGCTGGTAATGCTGCAGATCGCCCGCCGCGAAACATTCGGCCAAAACCTGGGCTTGACGAAAGGAAAGGCACAAACCTTCTCCGGTGATGGAATCAACGGCGCCGGAGGCATCGCCGACGAGGGCAACGCGGCCCTGATAGACCTGTCGCAACTTGCGGGTTGAAGAAATCGCGCCGCGCTCGACGGATGCGGGTTCAGCATTACGCAGCCGCGAAGTGATTTCTGGAAATGCTGAGAGTGCGGCGTCCAGACGCAGGTGGGGATCGTGGGAGACTAACGCGACGCAGACTTCATCCGCGGCGACTGGCGTGACATAGATCTGGCACTTCGGGCCCCAGTGGAGTTCCATACAATCGCTCCATGGGGAAACGCGGTAGTGGCGGCGGAAAGCGAAGCGGGTGCGGTCACAGAGGTAGCGGTCAAGTCCGGCCCAGCGGCGGACCAGCGAGTGACCACCGTCGGCGCCAACGATCCAGCGGGAGCGAATGATCTGCTTGCCGAGCAGGACGCCCGCTTGATGCAAGCCGGTCACGGGAGTCTGCCAGAGGAGAGAAACTCCAACGGCCTCGGCCCTGGCGACCATGAGGCGGTGCAAGACTGTGCGACGAACGCCGAGGCCTAATGCGCCGGGAAAGCTTCCCGCGACGCGCACGGCGCCGCTGACGAAAGCAATTCCGCGAAAGGGGTACGAATCAGTTTCCGGGACGGAAACGCCCAAGTGCGCGAGTGCGGTCCGGCCGTCGGGCATGAGGCCTTCGCCGCACGGCTTGTCGATGGGTGGGCGCGCGCCATCCGCTACGATGACGTCGAGACCCTGCTGGCGTGCCGCGATGGCCGCAGCCAATCCTGCGGGGCCACCACCAATCACGAAAACATCGGTTGCTCTCTCCATGGAATCAGTGCCAAGGACCGGGGCGGAGTGCGGTCTTCATTGCCGAGATCTTATATTGCGAAATAATGATGTAACGTTTTGCGCGCGTTCAGGCTCCCATCGCTCTCCGCGCCAGTCCCAGGGCTTCCGACCAGAACGCTCCGGGATGGTGCGCAAAATCGACCACGTCGTGGATGGCGGAAACAAATTCCGCGATCTGCGTC
>Ga0210393_10001708_pt1 | contig 18260 bp, 15 predicted proteins | sample IncBWC27OmetaG_FD_160068 | JGI IMG/M metagenome (GOLD analysis project Ga0210393, IMG submission 160068) | Forest soil microbial communities from Barre Woods Harvard Forest LTER site, Petersham, Massachusetts, United States - Inc-BW-C-27-O ... | reverse complement strand
CTGCGATATTTTATCCCGGCTTGGTCTTATTCAGGCCTAAGACCCCCGATTTTATGTTTGGGCTTTAACGATTTCAGGCGACAATGGTTTGGGCAGAATTGTGTCAGCACCTGTCGTGCTGGGGGATTGAGGACGACGGATGTCAGAGGGGCGGGTAAACCGAGCATGGGCCTGGGCGGCGCTGCTGCTCACCGCGCTGGCCCTGGGTGGTTGCTCGACCTCGATATCGGATATTTCGCTGGGCAGTGCGTCATCCGATACCCGCGCTAAGGATACCGACGCGTATCTGCCGGTGAATCAATTGCCGCCGGCACGCGACGAGGCCGCCATGGATCCGACCGAGCGCGCCAAGGTCCAGAAAGAACTGGTAGCCGCGCGTGACCGTCAGGCCGTGGCCGTGGCCGCCAAAGACCCGTCCAAGGACCAGTCCCAGAACGCCGCCCAAGCCGCAAAATAATCTCGCGGCTGGCGCGCAAAGCCTTCCGTGCTAGAATTGCTTCGCTGAACCCCTCGAGTTGGGGCGAGACTTAAATGACTTCAGCCAGAAATCCAACTAAGTAATTGATATCGTTTTGATTATGTCGGTATCGAACAATATCCGTTAAGGCATCATCGGCGAATCTGTCCCTCAAAAGGGTTTGCCGGAGTTGAAGGGTCCAATGGAAGATTTTTACCGCATTCGCCGTCTGCCGCCTTACGTGTTCGAACAGGTCAACCGCGCCAAGGCGGCCGCACGCAATGCCGGTGCCGATATCATCGATCTCGGCATGGGGAATCCCGATCTTTCGACGCCGCAGCACGTTCTGGACAAGCTCAAGGAGACGCTGGGCAAGCCGCGTACCGATCGCTACTCGGCGTCACGGGGAATTGCCGGCCTCCGGCGCGCGCAGGCCGCCTATTACGAGCGGCGTTTTGGCGTCAAACTCAATCCGGAAACCCAGATCGTCGCCACGCTGGGCTCGAAAGAGGGCTTTGCCAACGTTGCGCAAGCGATCACCGCGCCGGGCGATGTGGTGCTGTGCCCCAATCCGAGCTACCCGATTCACGCCTTCGGCTTTTTGATGGCGGGCGGCGTGATCCGGTCGGTGCCGTCGGAGCCGACGCCGCAGTTTTTCGAAGCGGTCGAGCGGGCAATCGTCCATTCGATCCCAAAACCGCTCGCGCTCGTCGTCTGCTACCCCTCCAACCCGACGGCCTATGTCGCGAGCCTGGATTTCTACCGGGATCTCGTGGCTTTCGCCAAAAAGCACGAGATCTTCATCCTGTCCGATCTGGCTTACGCCGAGGTCTATTTCGACGACAATTCGCCGCCGCCGTCGGTGTTGCAGGTGCCGGGCGCGATCGACGTGACCGTGGAATTCACCTCGATGTCGAAAACCTTTTCGATGGCGGGCTGGCGTATGGGATTTGCCGTCGGCAACGAGCGGATCATTGCGGCTTTGGCGCGGGTGAAATCCTATCTCGACTATGGCGCCTTCACGCCGATCCAGGTCGCGGCCACCGCCGCGCTCAACGGCCCGGAAGATTGTATTCGCGAGATGCGCGACACCTATCGCAAGCGGCGCGACGCGCTGGTGGAATCCTTCGGCCGCGCGGGGTGGGAAATTCCGCCGCCGGAAGCCTCGATGTTTGCCTGGGCGCCGCTGCCGGAAGCGTTTCGCAGCCTCGGCAGCATGCAGTTTGCCACCCTGATGGTCGAGAAATCAGGTGTGGTCGTATCGCCGGGCGTTGCCTTTGGCGAGCACGGCGAGGGCTACGTGCGGATAGCCATGGTGGAAAACGAGCAACGTATCCGGCAGGCCGCGCGCGGCGTGCGTCGCTTCCTTGAAAGCGGCATCGAAACATTGCACAACGTGGTTCCTCTCGCCAACCGGCGCTAGGCATGATCCCGAAAAGTGGGTTTCCGGTTTTCGGACCAGATCATGCCTAAGAAGTTTCTCCTGTAGGTCTCTCTCAGTCATGGTCGCACCCCTGAAAGTGGGTATCGCGGGGCTCGGCACCGTCGGCGCCGAGGTGGTCCGTCTGGTCGAGCAGCAGAGCCGTACGCTGTCGTCGCGCTGCGGCCGCCCGGTGCGTGTGGTCGCGGTCACCGCACGTTCGAAGGCGAAGAAGCGCGGGCTCGACCTGCAAGGGGTCGATTGGGCCAAAACTCCGCTCGAACTTGCGAGCGATCCCAATATCGATTGTTTTGTCGAGCTGATGGGGGGCGCGGGCGAACCCGCTTTGTCGGCAATCGAGACCGCGCTCAAGGCCGGCAAGTCGGTGGTGACCGCCAACAAGGCGCTGATCGCCAAACATGGGCTTAAACTCGCGAAGGCCGCCGAACAATTTGGCGGAGCGCTGAACTTCGAAGCCGCAGTCGGCGCGGCGATCCCGATCGTCAAGACGCTGCGTGAGGGTCTCGCCGGCACCGCGGTCAATCGCGTCTACGGAATCCTCAACGGCACCTGCAACTACATCCTGACGCGGATGGAGCAGGAAGGTTTGTCGTTTGCGGAATGTCTGAAGGACGCGCAGCGTCTCGGCTATGCCGAGGCCAACCCGTCGTTCGATGTCGACGGTCACGACACCGCGCAGAAGCTGGCGATTTTGGCGAGCCTTGCCTTTGGCACCCGGGTTTCGCAAGGCGCGGTCTATGTCGAGGGCATCTCGTCGATCGCGCCGGAGGATTTACGGGCCGCCGCCGAACTCGGCTACCGCGTCAAATTGCTCGGGGTAGCGGTGCGGACTGCCAAGGGCATCGAGCAGCGGGTGCATCCGACCATGGTGCCGAAGGCGTCCTCGATCGCGCAGGTCATGGGCGTCACCAATGCCGTGACCATCGACGGTGAGGGCATCCCGCCGATCACGCTGGTCGGTCCGGGCGCCGGCGGGGCCGCGACCGCGTCCGCCGTCGTCGCCGACATTGCCGATGTGGCGCGGGGTATCCGCGCGCTGCCGTTCGGCCGTCCCGTGGAACGGCTGCGGGCGATCGAGAAGGCGCCGATGGAACGCCATGAGGGTGGCTATTACATCCGCCTGATGGCGCGCGATCTGGCGGGAACTGCCGCCACGATTGCCACGCGCCTGGCCGAACAAAAAATTTCCATCGAATCGATCGTCCAGCGCCACTCCGACGGCGTTGACGCCGTGCGGACGACGGGGAAAGCTGCGCCGGTACCGGTGATCCTGATCACCTATGCCACCAGCGAGGACGCCGTATACCGCGCGCTCGACGCCGTGCAGCATGACAAGGTGATCAGCGCACGTCCGCAGGTAATCCGGATCGAAAAGAACTAAGATAGTGCCGGAACCGGCGATGAAACAGAGCGATATTACGCAGGCCGCAAAGCCGGCAAATTAGGTCTTAACAGGAGTCCGCCGATGTCGACCCATATTTCCGTCCCGCCCCAGTTGCTGCTCGAGCGAATCCTGACGCTTGAAATCGTGCGGGTGACGGAGCGCGCGGCGGTTTCGGCCGCGCGTCTGCGCGGCCACGGCAACGAGAAGGCGGCCGATCAGGCGGCGGTGGATGCGATGCGCCGCGAACTCAACAAGCTGCCTATCGAAGGCACGATCGTGATCGGTGAGGGCGAGCGTGACGAGGCGCCGATGCTGTTCATTGGCGAAACCGTCGGACTCAAAGCCGGGCCGAAGGTCGATATCGCCGTCGATCCGCTCGAGGGCACCACGCTGTGCGCCAAGAACATGCCGGGCTCGATCGCGACCATGGCGATGGCCGATGGCGGCACGCTGCTTCACGCTCCCGACGTCTACATGCAGAAGCTCGCCATCGGTCCCGGCTATGCCAAGGGCGTGGTCGAACTGGATGCGCCTCCGGCCGACAACGTTCGCCGGCTCGCCAAGGCCAAGGGTGTCGATCCCTCGGCGATCACCGTGCTGGTGCTCGATCGACCGCGCCATGCCGACATCATCAACAGCATCCGTTCGACCGGAGCTGCGGTTCGCCTGATCACCGACGGCGACGTTGCCGGCGTCATTCACTGCGCCACGCCCGATGAGACCGGCGTCGACATGTATATCGGCACCGGTGGTGCGCCCGAAGGCGTGTTGGCGGCGGTAGCGTTGCGCTGCATCGGCGGCCAGATGCAGTGCCGGTTGATCCTCGATAGCGAGGAAAAGCGCGAGCGCGCGCACAAGATGGGCGTGACCGATCCGAAAATGATCTATGGGATCGAAGACATGGCGAAGGGCGACTGCCTGTTCGCCGCCACGGGTGTCACCGACGGCTCGTTGCTGTCGGGCGTCAAGTTCCGCAAGGATGTCATCGAGACTGAAACGGTGGTTATGCGTTCGGTGACCGGCACCGTGCGCTATATCAAGGCCGAGCATCGTCAGCTCGACAAATTCCATCTCGATTAGTGCTCCGTCATTCCGGAAGCCGCGTTAGCGGCTGTCCGGAATCCATTTCTCCAAGCCCTCCTGTAGCGCGATGAATTCTTAGGTGCGCAATTGCGCACCTTGGTTCGCCGCTGCCGCGGCGCCCGGAATGAAAACAGTAAAAGGGGACGCCTTATGTCCGATCTTTCGCAAGTCAAGGCGCTCGTGTTCGACGTTTTCGGCACGGTGGTCGATTGGCGCACCAGCCTGATTGCGGACTTCACGGCATGGGGCGATAAGCGCGGCATCAAGGCCGACTGGGTTGCTCTCGTCGACGGCTGGCGCGCGGTCTATGCCGCCTCCATGGATGATGTGAGAAAGCACCCGGAGCGGGGTTATGTCATTCTCGATACGCTGCATCGACATTCACTGGAGAAACTGGTCGAGCAGCTTTCGATTTCCGGCCTGAACGACGCCGACCTGCATTACCTTACGATGGGCTGGCACCGGCTGTATCCGTGGGCGGACAGCATCGGCGGCCTGACTCGCTTGAAAACCAAATACATCATCAGCCCGCTCTCGAACGGCAATGTCGCGCTGTTGACCGAGATGGCGAAATTCGCCGGCCTCCCGTGGGACCTGATTCTGTCGGCGGAGCTGTTCGAACACTACAAGCCGGATCCGGAAACCTATCTCGGCGCCGCTCGGCTTTTGTGCCAGCCGCCGGAGCAGGTGATGATGGTGGCGGCGCATAACCATGACCTGAAGGCCGCCCAGAAACTGGGGCTGAAAACCGCTTTTGTCGCGCGCCCGACCGAATACGGTCCATTGCAGAAATACGACCTCGAGGCCAAGGGCGACTGGGACATTGTCGCCAAGGATTTCGGCGAATTGGCCGCGCGGATGGGGTGCTAGCCCGGCATTATTGCACTTGGCAGCAATTGAATCGCTCAAGAGTCTGCAAGGAAGCCAACTATGCCGATCTGCCGGCGCAGAAGCTGTTACCACGTCACATTGAGCCGAAGCTGCGTCTTGAAGTCATAGACCGGGTAATCCCTGACGATCGGCACGCCAAATTCCAACGACAGCGCAATATTCTCGGTGAATTTCTTGCCGAAGCGAAAGTCGAACGGAACGAACCAGCGGCCCGTCTGTCCCGTGATCGGATCGCCGTAATTGATGCGGATGTCCGTGCTCGGGAAAAAAGTAATAAACCATCGGTTGGGCAGGCCGATATTGAGCATCGGCGCAAATTGCAGGTTGCTGATGTTCTTCTTGGTCGGATCGCCGGCAACGCTGACGTCATAGCGCAAGAGCGGCTCGAAATAACTGCCGCTGGTGATTTCCGGCAGAGCAAGTCGCGCGCCGACGATCGGCATTACCTGCCATTTGCCGGAACCCAGCGCGTCGTCTCCGGTTGGCGCTATCAACCGCATGCCAAAGCCGAACGCCCATCGCCGATTGATGTCATGAATGAGCGCGGCCTGAACGTCGACGTCGCCAACACCTCCAAGGTAATCGCCGGCTGGATTTGAAGTGGTAATGGAATTTTTCGCAAGCAGCGGCAGGTCTGACCGCGTCGCCAACACCCAGCCAGAGGGCAAATCGACGGCATGGTCGTAGCGCAGGTTTAACGTCTCGGTCGTGACCTCGCGGGTTGAGCCTGGCGCCGTCCTGTACTCCGTCATGGCCTGAAACATGTTGGGCGGCGGCCTGAAAAAATCCGGCGCGCCGGTGTCTTCCGCCAGATTTTGTGTGGTTGTCTGCGCGATGGCCGCGACCGATCCGGCCGTTACAGCGGCGAACACGCAGCCTGCAAAGCCGCACAATCGGACGCCGTTCAGCGCGGCTGCATGCGCAAACGCTCTGGACGATCTCCGCATATCACTTGTGGTAGGTCGGCGTCGCGGCTGGCGGCGGCGGGGCAGAAGAGATCGCAAAGGTCACCCAGGTATTCCAGCCGGAGGGCCGGTTTTCCGCGGCGAACTCCCAATAGCTCTTGAGATTGAGATATCCCTGCATCTTGTCGGCGAGCGGAATGATGAAGCCGACCTGGGGACCGATGCCTGCGACCTGCGACTCGAAGCAGCCGACGCGATCGCCCGATCCGCTGTCGCAGCCGATTTGCCTGTAGACGTATCCCACCAGTCCGACCTGGACCTGCTTGGTCAGGAATTGCGACGCGCCCCAGTCGAAGTGCATGTCCACGCCGTTCTGGTACTGGGTTGCCGTGTTGATGAAATTATAGGTGAAGCCGAGCACGCCGGAGAATTCGTGTCCGGTCTGCGGATTGAAATAAGTGTATCCGCCGCCCGCGTCGATCGCGCCATGCCCTGTTCCGAGATTAGCCAGACGCATCGAGTCGTACGCCCCGACCGGAATGTCGCCAGTGACATAGGTCATGTAGTTGTTGACGCCAGCATTCCAGCGCAACGCGAATTGCGGGACGAGGTCACCAAATGCGGTGAGCGAGCTGTCGATACTGTCGAAGCGCGAAAAGGGAATGCCGATGCCGCCCGGTCCCGTCAACGTCCCGGTGAGCGATCCCGCAAGCGTGGTCGAATTGGCGCCGTAGGCCCCGAGCAGGCTGGCCGAGGCCTGACCGCCCAATACCGGTGTCGCAAAGACGTAGGTTGCGGCCACGAAGCCGAGGTTAACATTGGCGTTGACGTTTGCGTTCAGGCTCGCGTTGAGATTGGCGGGTATCCGGCCGATCTGAATTTCTTTCGCGAGCGCCACGTTGCCGCCGGCGGAAACCGAGTCATGATAATAGATGTTGGCGACGGACCAGCCTGGCTGCTGCGGCGTAGCCGCAAGGCTTCCGAAAAATCCCGGTACCCAGAAGCTGACGCCGCCTTCGTCGGCAAGCGCGGCTGGCGGATGACCCAGCAGCGCGAACACCCCTGCAACGCCTGCCACGATGCGATACTTCGTGTGCGCCATGATTGTCTCCCCTCGGCTGACCGCCTGTCTCGTCAACTCACGTCAGATGCTCCCGGTTACAGTTGCGTTCGATCCGCCGATTCGTTTGTGATCCTAGTCGTTCTTTTCATGCACGCTAAGGTAGGCGACGATATAACGCAGGGCTGTGTTACCAGAACCACATCGTTGGGTTCCAATCGGGCTTGAAAGGAATGAAAGAACAAGTGCAACAGCCAGTTCTTTTCTCATCGCACCTCGCCTCCGGGTTTCTCTGGAAAAATCGTCTTCCAGTCCTGTTTCATGTCGACGACCGCCCAACCCTTCACCATCGCCTCGTCGAGCGCCTGGTCGAGCTTGCCGATTTTGGAATTCCGGTCGTAGGCGTATTCGCGCGTAGCATCGGTATGGTGGACGAGGCCGGCGAAGCGCAGGCCGTTTCCAGCCATGGTCCATTGCAGCATCTGGAGGTCGCCGTCGGAATTGCCGAACGCGAAAATCGGCCGCCGGCCGATGAAGCGGTTGATGCCGACCGGCTTGCCGGGACCGTCGTCGACGAATTCGATCTTTGCAAGTTTCATCAGCTCCGGCTTGCCGTCTGCGCGGGTCTGGAATTTCACCTCGCCGGATGAGCCGACGACCTGTTCCGGTGGAATACCGTAGACGCGCTCGGTCCATGGCCGCATGAACTCGATGCCACCGCCCGACACGATGAACGTTTTGAAGCCGTTGGCGCGCAGATAGGTCAGCAGTTCCAGCATCGGCTGGTAGACCAGTTCGGTATAGGGCCGGTTGAAACGCGGATGGCGCGCGGTCGCAATCCAATCGATCACGGTCTTGGTGAAGTCCTCGACCGTCATGCCGGTGTGCGTCGCGGTCAAAATTGGCAGCAGGCCTGCTTCGCCAGCGGCCGCGAGCGTCTTCTTGTCGCCCTCCAGCAATGCTTTGAACGGCTGTTTCGTCTTCCATTCCGGATGCTGCGGCGCCATCGCCTTGATGCGATCGATCGCGAAGGCGAGCTGGACGTAATAAGGCTGCTCACACCACAAGGTGCCATCGTTGTCGAAGGTGGCAATCCGCTCGGGCACGGCGACGAAATCGGGGCCGCCATCTCGCGTGACGCGGGTGACGAAATCCATGATCGATGTTTTCGCGGCCCCGTCGTTCCACGACGGCAACGGATCGGTCTGTGCGAGCGCGCCGACCAAGCTGCCCGCGGCGATGACGGTTGCCAACGTCAGCGCCAGAATGTTTCGGATCAATTGCGCCAAGCCAAGGTCCCCCTTGTCGAAGCCGCGGCCGGCCGGCATCTCTGCCGACCGGGCGATCGCTCCTTAGTCTTTGATCGCGCTTCCCGCCGTGATCTTCTCCATTGCGTCGGCCACCGTGAAGCTTGCAGCCTTGGCGCGCGGCGGGAAGTCCTTGAAGCTTTCAAGGTAGCGCGCGACGATGGCCTGCGCCGGCACGAACATGAACGCGCGATGGGCCTGCCAGTCGCCGAACAGCATGCTCTCGGGTCCCCGCTCGAACGGATCGGATCGCAGGTTATAGAGATTGGGGCCGCGCAGCTTGTTGAAGTTGCCTTGCCAGACGCCGAGCGGCTCCTTCGGATTGACTTCGGTGTGCTGCTCCAGGAAGGCGATCTTCCATTCGCGAACGCGCAGCGCCATCAGATCTCCATCGTCGCTCCAGTAGAGGAACTCCTGACGCGGCGAGTCCTTCACGTCGCCCTTGAAGAACGGCATCAGGTTCAGGCCGTCGAGATGCACCTTGAAATTCCTGCCGTTCAGGGACGACCCGGATTTCACCTTCTCGACCAGACCCGTCTCGCCGGCTGCTGCGGCGAACGTTGGGATGAAATCCTCGTGCGCGCAGATATCGTTGACAACAGTTCCGGGCTTGATGGTGCCCGGCCAGCGGATCAGGCATGGCACGCGGAAGGCGCCTTCCCAGTTGGTCGCCTTCTCGCCCTTGAACGGGGTCGCGCCGCCGTCGGGCCAGGTAAAACCTTCGGCCCCGTTGTCGGTCGTGTAGACGACGATGGTGTTGTCGGCGACGCCGAGATCGTCAATGAGTTTCAGGAGCTCGCCGACGTGCCCATCGTGCTCGACCATGCCGTCCGGATAAACGCCAAGCCCGGTCTTGCCCTGCGATTCCTTCTTCAGGTGAGTGAAGATGTGCATCCGCGTTGAGTTGAAGTAGCAGAACCAGGGCTTGTTGGCACTCTGCTGGCGATTGATGAAGTCCTTGGCCGCGGCGAGGAACTCCATATCGACCGTTTCCATGCGCTTGGTGTCGAGCGGACCGGTGTTCTCGATCACCTGCTTGCCGACCCGACCAAAGGCAGGATCGACCGTCGCGTCGTCTTGTTCGCTCGCCTTGCATTTGAGCACACCACGTGGCCCGAACTTCGCCCGGAACTGCGGGCTCTTGGGATAATCGGGGTTTTCCGGCTCCTCCTCGGCGTTGAGGTGATAGAGGTTGCCGAAGAATTCGTCGAAGCCGTGCACCGTCGGCAGATGCTCATTGCGATCACCGAGATGATTCTTGCCGAACTGCCCGGTGGCGTACCCGAACGATTTCATGACATCCGCTACCGAGGGATCGAGCGGTCCGAGCCCGAGCTCGGCGCCGGGCAGGCCGACCTTGGTCAGGCCCGTGCGGATCGGCGACTGGCCGGTGATGAAGGCCGCGCGTCCGGCGGTGCAGCTTTGCTGACCGTACCAGTCGGTAAAGATCGCGCCTTCCCGTCCGATCCGGTCGATGTTCGGGGTGCGGTACCCCATGATCCCCATGTTATAGGCGCTGACGTTGAACCAGCCGATGTCGTCGCCCATGATGAAGAGGATGTTCGGCTTGCGGCCAGATGGCCCGGCAGCAGCCGGCGCCGCTTTCTGCGCCTGCGCAAGCGCGCCGGAGGTCAGCGTCACTGCCGCCACCAGTGTCGAAGCGCCGAGCAGGAGATTCCGCCGACCGATCGCGCGGGTATTTGGATTATTTGAATGTGCTGCGTCGGCTTTGGTTTCCTTACTCATTTAATACTCCCTGCTTGACGCGAATTTCCTCAATCGAAAATTGTTCGAGGCCGCCGCGTGACTACTTGGCCATTGCGGTCCTGGCAGCCTCGATTTTCGCCTTCACCGAATCCAGATTGAAGCTCGCGCCTTTTTGCATGGGAGGAAACTCGATCGCTGTCATCGCCAGCTTTTCAACTTGTTGCTGAACAAACACGAAGCGCCAGAATTCGTATTTGAACCAATCGAAATATTGCTGCGCGCCTTCCCGTGTGCCGTTACTCGGCCACCCCGTGCGCTCGAAGGGATCCAGGCGAAGGTTGATCAGATACGGCACGTCGGGCTTGGTCTTGTCACCAAGCCAGCCGCCAGGCTGGTCGATGAAGCGATATTTGTAATCGTCGATGCGCACGGCACCCAATTCGCTTTCACCGAAGTACCAGATTTCATGGCGGTTCGACGGACCCTTGCCGGTGATCATGTCCATCTGGTTATAGCCATCGAGATAACACTTGTAGGTCGTGTCCCCGATCTGCTTGCCCTTCTTCAGCTCGTCGGCAATGTTCGGATTGCCAGCCGCCGCGACGAGGGTCGGAAACCAGTCCAACCCGGAGATGATGCCGTTCTCGACCTTGCCCGCCGGTACCTTGCCTGGCCAGCGGATCATGCAGGGCACGCGGAAGCCGCCCTCAAAAACCGTGCCCTTGCTCTGCGCGAATGGCGTCTGCCCGCCATCAGGCCAGGTGAAAACCTCGGTGCCATTGTCGGTGGTAAAGACGACGATGGTGTTGTCGTCGACGCCCATGTCCTTGAGTTTCTGCATCACGATGCCGACGTCATCGTCGAGCTGCGCCATGCCCGCCTCATGGATGGTCCAGCCGTTCTTTGAGTTGCGCAGCGCCTCGTACTTCGGCGACAGATGGGTGACGATATGCATGCGGGTCGGATTGAGCCACACGAAGAACGGCTTGTTGTCGGCCTTGGCCTTTTCGATGAACTTCAGGGCGAAGTCGCGGATTTCGTCATCCACAGTTTCCATTCGCTTGGGATAGAGCGTTCCCGCATCCTCGATCTTCTGTTTGCCGACTTTGCCCCAGCGAGGGTCCACCGTGGCGTCGTCGACATTGGTCGCGTACGAATGGACCATGTTGCGCGGACCGACGGTGTTCAACAACTCCTGGGGATAGCCCGGATGTGCCGGATCTTCCATAGCATCGAGGTGATAAAGGTAACCGAAGAACTCGTCGAAGCCGTGCACTGTCGGCAGAAATTCGTTCTTGTCGCCGAGATGGTTTTTGCCGAACTGGCCGGTGGCGTACCCCATTCCTTTGAGCGCGGTGGCGATGGTGACCGCTTGGGCCGGTATACCGGTGGGTGCGCCGGCCTGGCCGACCGTCGTCATGCCGGTGCGGATCGGAAGCTCGCCGGTGATGAAGTTGGCACGGCCGGCCGTGCAGCTTGCCTCCGCGTAGTAATCGGTGAACAGCATGCCTTCGGCGGCAAGCTTGTCGAGGTTGGGGGTCCGGCCGGCCATCATGCCGCGGTGATAGGCACCGATATTCCACATGCCGATGTCGTCGCCCATGATGACAAGGATGTTGGGTTTGCTTCCCGTGGCGGGCGCGGGGGCAGGCTGTTGAGCTTGCGCTTGTTCAACGACAGGCGGCGCGGAAAGAGCGGTCGCTGCCAACGCCGTGCCCGCGAGCAGAATGTTGCGACGACTCAATGTGCTGTTATCGAACGGCTTTGCGGCTGATATCGATAGTCCCTGTTCTCGAGTGTCGTCGGGCATCTTGATCTCCTGCTTCACTGGACTGATAGCTATTCCGCGGCTCGCGTTCTCCTTACGCAGCGGAATCCGACATGGCTCGTGGAGGTGTCGACGGGTTCGGCATGGCGCGCCGCGGGGCGGTAGCGGCGGCAATAATTCGGCGCACACAGGTGCGAGCCGCCCTTCAGCACTTTGCGCGGAATCCTGATGTTCGGCAGGCAGGGGTCATAGCTGTCGTCCTGGCGGCCGCCGCGCGGATTTTCGGGAATGCAGCAAGTCTTTGGCGCATCGGCTTCATGCTTGGTGGACCACCAGTCCGAGGTCCATTCCCAGACGTTGCCGATCATATCGTAAAGACCGTAGCCATTAGGTGCGAAGGCTTTCACCGGCGAGGTGCGGTCGTAGCCATCGAGGTGAAGGTTGTGCAGCGGAAACTCGCCCTGCCAGGTGTTGGCCATGTGCACGCCACCGGGCGTGAACTCGTCGCCCCAGGCGAACTCGGCACCGTCAAGGCCTCCGCGGGCCGCGAATTCCCACTCAGCTTCGGTCGGCAGATCCTTGCCCGCCCATTTCGCGTAGGCCAGCGCATCCGCGCAGGACACGTGCACCACGGGATGATGGTTCGATGTGTTGATGTTGCTCTTGGGACCTTGGGGATGCCGCCAGTCGGCGCCTTTCATGAAGGTCCACCACTGGCTCCAGTCGCGCGGGTCGAAAGTCGACGGCGGACGGATGAACACGAGCGAGCCGGCGTAGAGCATATCGGGAAGCGCACCGGGATAGTCTTTCGGATCGGGCGCAATCTCGGCGGTGGTTTTGTAACCCGTCGCCTTCACGAATTGTTTGAATTGGCGGTTGGTCACTGGTGTCGGATCTATCCAGAATCCATCGACCGAGACCCGGTGCGCCGGCGCCTCCTCGGGATAGTGATGATCCGATCCCATGCGGAAGGTGCCGCCGGGAATCCAGATCATGTCAGAGGTGCTGGATAGCTCCTGAACCGGGTCGATCCGCCTGATTTCCTGATGCAACATCGAGATATCCCCGCGCTGCACCGTTACTGGCAGTAATCCCAGAATCCCTGGGTGCGGGATGGATCGGTGTAGTACCAGCACATGCCGGGTGCCGGAGCTGCTCCAGCCCAGGCAGCCGCGGTTGCGGCACTCACGAAGCCGATGGCTGCGCCGGCCGCGATCGCACCGCCCCTGGGCCAACCGTACCAGCCGGGTCGCGCCCAGGCGCCGCGTCTTCCGGCCACCGCGGTGTTTCGAACGGCAACATTGCCGCGCGGACCAACCACTGCCGCGCGTCGGTAGGCTGCACCTCCACGTGGTCCGACAACGGCGCCGCCACGATGGACAACAGCCCCACCGTGCCGGCCGACCGCGGCTCCGCCGCGATGGGCAACGGCACGCACCTCGATGCGATTGCTAGCCGCTTGGTCGTTCGCCGTTATGCCGAGCGAAGCAGGAGAGGTGACGTTCACGGCCGACGCCGGCGCCATCGTCAGCGTGACGCCAAGAGCTGCGATGAGAAAGGTAGCTGCGATGAGAAAGATCGGGGGGATGACCGGCGGGAGATGGCGCTGAGCCGTTGGGTACATAGTTACTCCTCCCATTACGACACGACGCATTCTCTCGGGAAAAAATTGCGTCAGTCCTCTTGTCCTTTTTGGCGCGCATTTTCGTGCGCACAGCTTCCCGCTGCGCGTTCTCCGACACCGGAGCTTCGCGGCCTGTTCTCGTTGAGGTTTAGAAGCTAGATCAAATTGTGCGCGCTGTGATGTGCAGTTTGTGCCAATTTCGAATCGCGATCTGAAGCAGGCTTAACGGGCGATGTCGGAGATCGTTCAACTATCGTGCTGTCGCGCAGACGTTTTTCCTTATGGCGCAAGGAATGTTTGCATCCTTCATTTGATTCAAAATGCATTGCACCTGCGGCAATGTGGTCGCAGGGCATGTTGTCGCATTCGTGGTATTGTGTGCTCTCTCGATATTCGACATCGCGCTATGGTTGTATTGCGTAAGAGGGCGGGGCGGCAATGGTGCAGCAGCTCACAGTCGAAAGACACGATCTCGATGGCTTCGAAGGTCTGCAGGGAGCCGTCAAAGGCACGCACTTCGACATCCTGCAAATTGAACGCGGCAAGCTGAGCGGCTTTGTCTCCCATCTTGGAATCGGTAGCTTCACGCTCAGTGTCTGCGCTTTCAGCAAGGGTATCCGCTCGCAGCGCACGTCCTCCGATGACAAGATACTTATTGGCATGTTGCTGGGCGCTCAGGATCGCGTGACCCACTGGTCGTTCGATATGTTGCCGGCAGATATCGTTGTGATACCGCCGCGGGCCGATCACCATGGCGTTCACTGCGGTGGCTCGTCCTATGCCGTCATTCGATTGGATCCGCGTGAGCTACCGCAGATCTTCGGTGGGGACCCCTGGTTGAGCGATGCGGAGAACTGGCAGGAGAAGAATCGATTCCGGGCAGATCCGAATGTCGGCCTGATTGCAGGACAGGGATTGTCACGGCTTGCTCACCATCTCGCGCGGCAGGCGGGCGTTCTGTCGGAAGGCGCGGCGGAATTCTGGAGGCGAACGATCGTCGAATACATGGCCATGACAATCAGCAGATCGATTCCAGTCGATCAAGGTGGCCATCTGGCTTCGGCCACGAAGCTTGTACAATCGGTGGAGGGCTATCTGCGGGAAACCGGTGATCGTCCGCTGCATATATCGGAGATCTGTTCTCGGCTCAGTCTGTCCCGCCGCAGCCTGCATCGCGCCTTCCATGAAATTGTTGGAATCGGCCCTGTGACATTCCTGCGCCAGAAGCGGCTGTGCACGGTCTACTCGATCCTAAAGGCGAGTTCTCCCGAGGAAACGACAGTTAGCGAAGTCGCGATACGACAGGGTTTTATCGAACTCGGACGATTCTCTCACGATTACCGCGCCATGTTCGAAGAGTATCCGTCGCAGACGCTGGGTTGCAGCACCGGTAATTTAGCGTGTGCTCGTCGTACACGACTTGCATCGTGAGGCCGGTGAGGTCGCTACGAGATGTCATCGAACCCGTGTGCAGGCAATTCATAAGAATTTTCGCTTCAACGACTGGGCTTCTGTCTCGACGCGCGATATTTCGCCGCCTCGTCCAGAGCTGGTCCTATCTGACCTCGATGAAGGCCCATATCCCTCAGTTCCCGATCGCTCAAGCTATGCAGCATACCCAACGTCGCCTGGTATTCGCGGCGGGCAAGAAAGGCGGCTACAAGTTCATTGAGCTGGCTACAAAACCATCCGTAGATGAAGCCGGCGTACTTCCAAACGTGTGATGTTCCGGAATGACCGGAGTTGTGGCTTAACAGGGTCATCGACGATTGCCTTCCATATTCTGCTTTGCTTTTTTGCAGCATGCAGGTTCGGGACGGCGGAGACTTTCAGAGCCGGATGATTTTTCCTCCAGAAACGCGTGATTGTGCGTGAGACGAGAGCGGAGGGCTCATTGACCGCCGTGCTTCGCCGATCGAAGTGTTCGCGTCGAAACCCGACCTTACTCCAGTCCCGCCAATCGGAACGCTGCCAGATATTGGTCGCGTTCGTTGTCGGATTTGAAGGGCATCTCCGTAGCCAGCCACTTCAGCGACAAACCGGGCTGCACGCAGAGCAGGGCTTTGAGGGATGCTGCAGCCAGTTCCCGTTGTCGGGTCATCGCGGCGGCGGCCGTGAGCACACGATGGGCGCCGACGAAGTCGGCACGCAGGCGCAGCGACTCGCGCGCCAACTCGATTGCCTCCTCGTAGTTGCCGCCGACAAACTGGCAATAAGAGGCGACACCATAATAGACCGCCGCGAAGGGATCCCGCGGGCTTAGCCGCAGCGCATGGCGTGCAGCGCGATCGCCTTCCTCCCACCGGCCGCAGTAAGCGAGCGAAACGCCGTAATAACCGCGCGCCGGCGAGAAACTGGGGTTCAGCCTGAGCGCCAGTTCAAATTCGGCAAGACAATCGTCAAAGCGGCGCCGGTGAAGATACGCGCCGGCCAGTCCGAAATGCGCCCACGCATCCTCGCTATTGGCGTGTATGGCGGCAAGAGATGCCCGCTCTGCGATTGGGATTGCCACCGCCATGTCTTCCCACCCCATATGGGCGCCGAACGTGTGGCTGGCGGCCAGAACGCCGAGCGCCTGCCCATATTGCGGGTCGATCTTGATGGCTTTCTCCAGGAGTGCCTGGGCGACGGTGCTGTCCTGCCGCGTGACGCGCCAATGGTGTGACAGCGCGCGCATCACGAGGTCCCATGCATCCATGCTGTCAGGCGCCTTGCGTTGCGCCTTGAAACTCTCTGCCGCGTATAGCTGGGGCTCGATCGCGGCAACGATCGATTCCGTGATCTCGTCCTGGACCGCAAAAACATCGGCGAGATCACGGTCGTATCGCTCGGCCCAGATGTGGCTGCCGGTTGCAACTTCGTTGAGTTGCGCTGTGATCCGCACCCGTTCGCCCTCTTTCCTCACACTGCCTTCGACGACGTAAGCGACGCCGAGTTCGTCGGCAATCTGCTGGAGGTGAACGGACTTTCCCTTGTACACAAAGGAGGAGTTGCGCGCGATAACATAGAACCACCGCAGCTTCGAAAGGGCGGTGATGATATCTTCACTGATGCCGTCGGAAAAATACTCCTGTTCGGGTTCGCCGCTGAGGTTGGAAAACGGCAGGACAGCGATAGCGGCACGGTCGAGCACGGGCAGCGCCAGGCGCGGCGGCTCGCCGTCTTGATGTGCAGAGCGATCCGGGGATGGCAGGGGCGCTGTGGCCGGTTGCTCGACCGTCACTTCGCCGACAAAACGAAAGCCCTTGCGCGCGACCGTACGCAGCAGCCGCTGATCCTTGCCGGTGTCATTGATGGCGCGGCGAACGGCGTTGATCCGGCTCGTCAGGGTCGACTCCGAGACGATGCGGCCGTCCCACACGTTATCGAACAGCTCGTCTTTGCCGACGACGCGGTCTCGATGCTTGAGCAAATACAATAACACGTCGAAAACCTGCGGCTCGATCGGCACGCTTTCGCCGGCGCAGACCAGCTCGCGGCGCTCCGCATCAAGTCTCTGGTTCTCAAAATGAAATCTCACAGCATCATCCCGGCCAGCTCAGGAGAAAATCAAGCTCGTCTAGGGGTAAACTCAAGCTCGTCTCAGAGTCTTTGGGTCCGTGCACCGCCATTGTCGGTTCACCGCGGCAGGACCGCGTTGCAAATCCTTCACAGGAGAGACCACATGACGACCACCACCGCTGTGCGACAAACCGCCACGCCTGAGCTTGCCGCCCTGAAGAGCCGGCAACAGGTGGCGTGGTCTTCGGGCAACTATGCCGTCGTAGGCACCACGCTTCAAATCGTCGGCGAGCAGCTCTGCGAAGCGATGGATCTCCGCGCCGGCTCGAAGGTGCTTGATGTAGCCGCCGGTAACGGCATGGTCAGTCTCGCCGCGGCTCGCCGATGGTGCGATGTGACATCGACCGATTACGTGCCGGCTTTGCTCGAATCCGGGCGGGCGCGCGCAGCCGCCAACGGATTGTCGATCAAGTTCATGGAGGCCGACGCGGAATCGCTGCCGTTCGACGACGCCTCCTTCGATGCGGTCGTCTCCACGTTCGGCGTGATGTTCGCACCGAACCAGGCCCAGGCGGCTTCCGAAATGATGCGCGTGTGCAAGCGAGGCGGCCGGATTGGTCTCGCGAACTGGACTCCGGACGGCTTTATCGGTCAGGTCTTCAAGACTCTCGGCAAGTACTTGCCGCCGCCGCCGGCTGGCGCGAAGTCGCCGGCGCTATGGGGCACCCGCGCCGCGCTCGATGAGATGTTCGGCAGCCAGGCCGGGTCAATCAAGGCGGAGCCGCGCTTCTTCAACTTCCGCTACAAGTCGGCAGAACATTTCCTTGAAGTCTTCAAGACTTTCTACGGTCCGGTGCTGAAGGCCTTTGCCGCGCTCGATGCCGCCGCCCAACAGGACCTCCATAACGACCTCTACGCTCTGATCGTGCGCATGAACAAGTCGGGTGACGCGACGATGGTCGTGCCCAGCGAATATCTCGAGGTCGTCATCACCCGAAAATGATGCCTCGTTCGATTGATTCGACAAATCCGCTCCGGGCTCTTCGACGCCCGGAGCGGCGAAGCACAATCAGGAATGATCCGATGACCATTTCGTATACTCAGCAGAATATTCAGCATCAGAACGGAACTG
>Ga0210393_10001707_pt1 | contig 18265 bp, 10 predicted proteins | sample IncBWC27OmetaG_FD_160068 | JGI IMG/M metagenome (GOLD analysis project Ga0210393, IMG submission 160068) | Forest soil microbial communities from Barre Woods Harvard Forest LTER site, Petersham, Massachusetts, United States - Inc-BW-C-27-O ... | reverse complement strand
CGCCTGCCTGATAGACGGTGCCGTTCGCTTCGGCGCGAACAAATTTGAGTCCCTGGCTCGCGTCAATACCCTTTGCATTTTCTAAAAGCTTCGCTTTATCGAGGTTCGCGGGAAAATACAGAACGGCTCTGGTATTTGCGGGAATGAGTACGTTCCAGGTCACCGTTCCTCCCGCAACCTTCCAGTGGGATCCGATGGGACCATGATCCGATTCGTAGGTCGCGTCCACTTCTCCCAGATCTGCGCTGAATTGTGGATGCAAGACGATGCTGTGAAAACCGGGGCCATTGGCGTTCTCGTCGATGCCCGCCGAATAGCGATACAGCCACTCCGCCACCGCTCCGTACGCATAGTGATTGAACGAATTCATGGAGGGATCGTCCATCTTTTGGTCGCCGTTCCACCTTTCCCACATCGTGGTGGCGCCGCGATCGATCATGTAAAACCATGACGGGTACGTTCGTTGCAGCAGTAGTTTGTAGGCAACGTCGCTATACCCGCTGGTGCTCAGCTCGAGTAATAGATACGGCGTTCCCAGGAAACCCGTCGTCAGGTGGTAGTCGTGCGCCTTGATGTCGTCTACAAGCTTTTGCGCCGCGACGCTACGCTGCTTCTCATCGAGCAGATTCATGTGCAGCGCGAGCACGTAGCTGGTCTGACTGCCGGTCCCAACCGTGCCATCGTCCTTCACGAATGCCTTCTGGAACGCGGCGCGCACCTTATCGAAAAGCCGGCCGTATTTCTCCGCTTCGTCGCTCTTTCCCAACGCGGCGGCCATTTGCTTCATTAATGTCGCGTCATACGCCCAGTATGCCGTGGCGATCATGTCTTTTGACGTTTGGCTGCCGACAGCTACCCAGTCGCCATAGTCATTTCCACGTTCCTTCAGCCACAGATAATCTGGATTCGCGCCTTCCAGGTGCTCCATCCACTTGGTCATCGCGGACCAATTCTCCGCCACTATCGTCTGGTCACCGAACTGCATATACGCGCTCCAGGGGATGACGACTCCGGCGTCGCCCCAGCCCGCGGCGCTTTCTCCGGTCGGGCCAACCCGCGGGGACACATCGGCGTACGCGCCGGCGGCGCTCTGCGCGTCTCGGATGTCCTGCGTGAATTTGTGCGAGAAAGCGGCGAGGTTGGCGTTGTAGCTGGCCGTCCGCCAAAACACCTCGGCATCTCCCATCCAGCCCAGACGTTCATCCCGCTGCGGGCAATCGGTGGGCACGCTCAGGAAATTTCCGCGTTGCCCCCACTGAATGTTGCTCGCCAATTGATTCAGCGTGACGTTCGCGGAGTGAAATTTCATCGTAAAAGGCGCGCTGGTGTAGAAAGCGATTCCTTCTACAGTATTTTTCGTGGGCGTTCCCGGGTAACCCGTCAACTGAACGTAGCGGAATCCGTGAAACGTGAAGTGCGGCTCGAATACTTCCTCGCCGCTTCCACGCAGGATGTATGTATCCGTTGCTTCCGCGGTGCGCAGGTTTTCCGTGTACACATCGCCATCGGGTTTCAGCACTTCCGCGAAGCGCAGTTGTACCTTCGTTCCTTTGGGTCCAGAAACGCGCAGGCGTGCCCAGCCAACCATATTTTGACCGAGATCGTAGACGTAAACTCCGGCGGATGGGTTCGTGACGGTTTTCGGCGAGAGGCTCTCATGTGCGCGGATGGGCTGAAAGTCTTGCGCGACAATCGCTGCCTGCGGAGCGGGGGCGAGCACTACTTTGTCCCAATCACTTCCGGTGGAAGCTGGCGCGCCGGTCTTCGACTTCTCGAGCCGCGCGTCATAGGCCTCGCCGTTATAAATATCCGACTTGAGGATGGCTGACGACGTTGCTTTCCAGGTTTCATCGGTGCCGATCGTTTCGCGGGTTCCATCGGCATAGTCGATTTCAAGCTGACCCATGAAGCGCACCGGCGGCGGTCCGAAGTTGTAGCGATTCTGCAGCCAGCCGAGTCCATCGCCGTACCAGCCGCCGGCAAGAATTGCCTGCCACGAGTTCGCTCCGGTCCGCAATGCGCGCGTGACGTCGTAGACCTGATAGACGATCCTCTTCCGGTAATCGGTCCACCCCGGCGCCAAAATATCGTCGCCCACCCGCGCACCATTCAAATAGAGCTGATACGTTCCCAGCGCGGTGGAATAGATCCGCGCGGAGCGGACCGCTTTAGTCAACGTGAAATCTCGCCCGAGCCACGAAATGGGCTCCGCGGTCCACGGCGTTCCGAGCGCACTCTCGCCGATTTCTGCCGCTACGCTTGCGTTCGGCCATGCGCCGGCGTCGAAATCGTTCGCCGTCCAGGTCGAATCGCTTTGACCCTCAATCGTTTTCCAATCGGTGTTCGAAATAATGCGCTGCACCTTGCCGTCGGGCATTTCCACCCGCAGCATCGCGATGAATCCCGCGGCGACCGGCGCCTTGGCCCACTCCGGCTGATACGTCGTAACTTCCGCGGCGATCGAATTCTTTCCTGCGTCCAAATTGCTCGCGTCGACCTGGTGAAACGTCCCCCACGGATCGCGCGGGCGCTTGAACTTGCTCATCGGCGACGCTTCCAGCACGGCCCTTCCGTTGACCCAGACCGCGATATTGTCCTTTCCGGTGATCAGCAACACCGCCGTTTTGGGCTTTTGCGCGAGATCGAAACTAAAACGGAAGTCGCGTTTGCCGACACTTGCTTTGGAGAGTGGCTCATCCTTCGACGTCCAAATCCATTTCGGACGCGATTCGTAGTCGCCGCGTTCGAGGGGCAAATCGCGCGTGATCCATTGCGCTTTCCAATCTTCCGCCGACAACAATCCCATCTCCCACCAACTTGGCGCGCTGTAAGGCGAGGTCTTGCCGTCGGCATCCCACACCCGCACCTGCCAGTAGTAGCGCCGCCGCGACGCAACGGCCGGCCCGCCATACGCAACGTTCACCGATTCGTTCGACTCCACCTTTCCGGAGTCCCACACATCCGCGTGTCCTTGAGCGAGCTGTTCGAGCGAACTGGCGACCTGTATTTCGTAGGCTGTCTGCAATGCGCCTCGGCGGGAATCGTTCACTCGCCACGACAAGCGAGATTGCATGACGCCGATGCCGAGCGGCTGCTCCATGGCTTCGCAGGTCAATCCCGTCGGCGCGCCGGCCGCAGAGAATTCTTGCGCACGAGCGGAAGCGATTGCTCCTAGCAGCGTTCCTGGCAACGCGCCTCGCAAGACGGGAAATAAAACCGCTGTTACAAGCACAAGCGAGGCGTAACGCAATGCGCGGAGCGACTTGGGCATCGACCGTTCTCCTGAACCACTTCGTGTGCGGGTATTGTAGATGAGGATGTCTCGAACGGAGAGAGACAAAATCTGGCCCGATGGTTTCGGTGCGTCGCAGGATTCGTTGGGAGATTCCGGCGACCGTTTTTAGCTCGACCACTCAATCAGGAGCTGGTTCAGGCGGTCGGGCGCGTCCAGTGGAATCCAGTGGCTGGCGTCATCGATCTGTTCGTAGCGCCAGGGTCCTTTCACGAGTGGCACACGTTTCGGCGCATTAATAATGCGATTGGCAGCATTTCGCTTGCTGCCGACGCGGAAAAATGGTGCGCAGCTTCAGGAGCTGGTCAACTCAGAACGGAATACTCAAAGAGCCTCATTCCTTCGCAGATTCGCTGTTAAGACAAGAGATCGCGTGGCGTTTGTCCGGAGCGAAGAGATTGACTGGATAGAAGCGACCGGAGACTATGCAGGGTTGCACGTTGGGAATAAAACCTATCTGATCCGAACATCGATCAATGAACTCGCTCGCAGACTTGATCCCACTGCCTTTACTCGAGTGCATCGTTCGGCCATCGTTCAGCTTGACCGCATCGTTCGAATAGCGCCAGTTCTGAGTGGAGATGCAAGGCTTACTTTGTCGACTGGTGACGAAGTGAGAGTGAGTCGGAACTTCAGTAAGCCGCTCAGGAAAATCCTTTGCAATGGGAACCCCGTGGTCCGCAGGGCTGATAGGTGTGAGGCTGGCATTCACAAGGTGTTTCAATGACCTGCCGAACTGATCGATTTCCCAAACAAGGATGGTGTCCAATCGCCGTCTACAGGCATCCGCCATGCAAAACGATGTTCGCCCTCGCTTCGGTCATGGGAGCTAGGGCGGGCGAGTTGATGGAGCGCATTGCGAAGCGGTCAATTGGAACAATTGTTCCGATTGGAACGGAAGCGGCGGGCTAACCTGTTGATCTAAACGGTTCTGAATTCCCAAATGGCATCGATTTCGTTCCAGTTTGGAAGCGATTCGATTGGTGAAGTAAAGCCACCTTCCGCAGAGTATTCACGAAGCCCTTACTGTCATTCCTTTTGAATCAATGTCTTGGGCGTCTTGATTCCATTGGAAACTTTGCTGAATCGCCGGTTTGCTATGGAACAGGTCTTGCATCGTCTCCGAGCAGGAATAGGAGACGCTAATGCGCACACTCACGGTCGGGAAAATATTAGGGGCGTTCTTGTTGTTCGCTCTTGCAGGGTGCGGGAGAGAACAAGCGCCGAGCCCAGCGCTGCCCACGGTGATCGCCGCGTCTCCTGCGAATGCCGCCACTGGCGTCGCCCTTAATACTGCCGTAACCGCGGGCTTCAGTTCAGCAATGGCTCCCGCCACAATCAATACGACGACGTTTACGTTGACGGGGCCTGGCGGAGCGGCTGTGGCGGGAGCAGTGACGTACTCGGGTACGACGGCGACCTTGACTCCGACGAATTTGCTCGCGGCGAACACGGTATATGTCGCCACCGTTACGACTGGGGCCCAGGATCCGAGCGGCGCGGCGTTGGCGGCTAATTTCGCCTGGAGCTTCACGACCGGAACGATTCCCTCGGTTGCGTCCACGAATCCTTTGAACGGGGCCATCAATGTTCCCATCAACCAGAAGATTACCGCAACGTTCAGCGAGGCGATGAACGCCACGACCGTGACGGCAGCGGGGACGTTCACAGTGGCGGCGGCAGCAGGAGCAGGTGGGGCGGCGGTGCCGGGCACGGTGACTTACGTGGCGGCGACGAACACGGCGACGTTTGCGCCGACGGCGAATTTACCGCCTAGCGCGCAATATACGGCGACGATCAGCACTGCCGCGCAAAACGCCGCCGGCGATCCGTTGCTCACCAATTTCGTCTGGAATTTCACAGCTGGCAAGACCGCTAACACGACTCCGCCAACGCTGACGGTCACCCTCGCAGCCTCGGGAGCGACGGGTGTTCCCACGAATCAAAGGATAAGCGCGACGTTCAGCAAGGTGATGGACCCGGCGACGATCACGGCGGCGGGGACGTTTACCGTGGCGGTGGCCGGGGTCGGCGGCGCCGCTGTTCCGGGAACGGTCAGCTATGCAGGTTCGATCGCCACGTTCACGCCGGCGGCGAATTTGGCGGCCAGCACACAGTTCACGGCCACAATTACGAACACGGCCAAGGACCTTACTGGCAATGCGCTCGTAGCCGGAGCGGTACCCAATCCGTGGAGTTTTATGACGGGTGCGGGGCCGAATACCACAGCGCCCACAATCACGCTTGTCAATCCGACAAATACCGAAATAAACGTTCTGCTGAACACGGCGGTCAACGCGACCTTTAGCGAAGCCATGGACCCGGTCACGATCACGGCGCCTGGCACATTTACTTTGGCGGCGGCCAGAGCCGGCGGAGCGGCGGTCAGCGGATACGTCACCTACGATTCCGTAAGCCATATCGCAACCCTTACACCGGCAGCAAACCTCACAGCGACCACGCAATACACGGCAACGATTACAAACGCGGCAAAAGACCTGAGTGGGAATGCGCTTGCGGCGGGGAGCACGGCGAATCCGTGGAGCTTTACCACCGGGGCATCGGTCGGGGCGGCGGCGCCGAATCTTGCAACCGCGTCCACTTTCGGCGCCTTTGGGGGCGGAGCTGGGATCACGAATCAGGGCATCAACACTGTGATTAACGGAGATATCGGGACGACCGGCGCTTCCACGGTGGTAACCGGATTCCACGACGCGGGCACTGGATGTACCTACACGGAGACGGGAAGCAACATGGGATTGGTCAACGGAAATATCTACACCGCCCCGCCGCCTCCAACTGTTGGGTGCCCGACTGAAGGCACCACCACCACGGCCGGAATCGCGATGCAGGCTGCTCTCGATGCGCTCGCCGCTTTCAACAATCTCTCGCCGGCCTCGCGGCCAGGAGGCATCGATCCGGGAGCGGGCCAACTTGGCGGACTGGTGTTAGCGCCTGGAATCTACAAAGCCGCGAGCGGCTCGTTCCTGATCACCGGGTCTGATCTCACTCTCGATGGCAAAGGGGATGCGAACGCCATCTGGGTATTCCAGACCGCGAGCACGCTCACGGTCGGTGCTCCGGGAGCTCCTCGCAACGTGATTTTAGTCGGGGGAGCGCAGGCAAAGAACGTGTTCTGGCAGATCGGCAGCGCAGCCACCATCAACGCAGCAGGCGGCGGAACCATGGTCGGCACGATCATCGCGGCGGCTGGGGTGACGTTCTCTACGGTTGGCAATGCGGCGATCACTACGCTCGATGGCAGGGCGCTGGGACTGAATGCGTCGGTGACGGTCGTGAACACGGTGGTCAATGTACCTGCGTCATGACAGGGAAATGAAGGAAATGAGAAGGAAATTCTTCGCGAAAAAAACTGAGCCGGTTGACAGGTGCGAAGTGGGTTGTTTTGGCCCGCTTCGCATCGAGTAGGCACCATCGGGAGGGGACAGTGAAATTGGCAGCGCGCAGTATTGCGACATTGGCGGTTACTTCATTTCTTTTGGTGCCTACCATTTTTGCGGATGAGACCCGAAAGCCAGCCGACGCACCTAAGCATGATGAGTCGATGAACTCCACCGCGATGCCTGGCGCGGCTGCGACGCCGAAGCCGGCTGAAACGAAACTGCTCCCTTCGCGCGAGGCTTCGTCGGAACCTGCGCCCGCGGCTAAAGGAGCGGGAGGGCATTCGCCGAGGCACGCGGGCCGATCAGGAGGACATGACAGGACCACTCCGAAAGTAGAACTCTTCATGGGCTACTCGTATTGGAGGGACATATCGAAGGGCACGGAAAATCGAATCGTTGCCATGCATGGAGGGAGCACCTCCCTGGCCTACAACCTGAACAGCCACGTCGGGTTGGTTTTTGATTTTGGCGGCTTTCGGGATGATTCGCTGAAATTCAACAGCCTTGGCCCTGGATTCAGCCCTTCCCGGGTCGTTGATTCGGGAGGCACCGTCTTCACATTTCTCTTTGGTCCGCGTATTTCTTTCCGCAATCATGACCGGCTCACGCCGTTTCTCCAGGTTCTTGGCGGAGCCGCGCGGGCCAGCGAGGTAACCGTAGATGGCTGTACGACGTCCTTTCTGGCTTGCCAACCGCTTCCGGAGGAAACGGGTTTTGCGCTGACTGCTGGAGGCGGACTCGATCTGCGATTGAATCACCGGATCGCTCTGCGCCTTTTTCAGGCCGAATACTTGGTCACGCGGTTCCAGGATCCAACATCGTCGACTGGGGAGAATGGCTGGCAGAGCAACGTGCGCCTGTCGGCGGGAATCGTGTTTCTTTTCGGGGGGAATCCTCCGCCGCCACCGCCCAACGGCTCACCGGTGGTCTCGTGCTCGGCTGACAAGAGCATGGTTTACGCGGAATCTGCAGAGGTGGCCGCGGTGCACGCCATCGCCAGCGACCCGGACAACGATCCTCTAATGTATTCCTGGATGACCACCGGTGGGTCCGTGGAAGGGAACGGGCCTGAAGCAAGATGGAACTCTTCTGGCGCGACTCCGGGGACGTATACGGTCAGAATACGCGTCGATGACGGGCGCGGCGGGACGGCCGATTGTTCGACGGATATTCGCGTGGAGCCGCGGCCCAATCGACCGCCCACGATGAGCTGTTCCGCCGACCACAATTCGGTTTTGATCGGCGAGCTAGTGCAAATCGTTGCTACGGCGAGTGATCCGGACAACGATCCTCTTACCTATTCTTGGGAATCCAGCGGCGGACAGATTGGTGGCACGGAAGCATCGGCGAAATTCGACACTACCGGACTGAAGGCGGGGCACTATTCCGTGACCGGGCACGTCAATGATGGCCGAGGTGGTACGGCGGATTGCACGCTAGGAATCGAAGTGCGGGAACCGCCGCCTCCACCGGAAATGGTGGAGCTGGAAGCCAGGCTCGCGCTGCACAGCATCTATTTTCCGACCGCTCGGCCGTCGCTCGCGAATCCCAACGGCGGACTGGTGGGGAGCCAGGAGAAGATTCTGAAAACTCTGGCGGAGGATTTCCAGCGATACTTAACGTTCAAGCCGGACGCGCACTTGATTCTGGGGGGACATGCGGATCAACGCGATTCGCAGGAGTACAACAAAGCCTTGACGGATCGCCGGGTCGAGCGCGCCAAGAGCTTCCTGGTTGAGCACGGCGTGTCCGCGATCGCCATCGAGACAAAGTCCTTTGGCGAAGAGGACAACCTAGGTGCGGAGCAGGTCAAGGCGCAGATTGCGCAGAATCCTGAGTTGACTCCGGACGAGCGGCAGCAAATGCTGAAGAATCTGCGGGTGATGGTCCTGGCCAATAACCGGCGCGTGGACGTTACCTTGAGCACTACTGGGCAAGAGTCCACTCGGCGATACCCATTTAACGCGAAGGATTTCCTGACGCTGATTAACACCAAGGGCGAGGAAACGAAGTCGGCTGCGAGGCCTGCGGGCAAGAAGCCGAAGCAGTAGCCAGTTATTAGGCACCAGTTTCAAATCGAAACCAGACTAAAAGGACGGAGTGCGACCGGCTGCAAAGTTCTCGGACATTCCGCTGGGCGCAAGGTAATTCGCGTTAGGCAATCAGTTGACGGAGCAACACGGAAGTTCAAGGCGTGCAAGTCGGTACCCTAGTAACCCAGACCTGCCAATGCCACCGCAACTTGAAGCACGGCTGCGCAGCTATTTGGAGAGCGAACACTTCCGACCGAATAACACGGGGCTAGACGGTCAACATCTTCTGTTCGTGAACAAGAGAGGGCCGAGTTCCTCGCTAGTGCTTGGTTTTAATAGATGACTGGTAGGGGCGGTGGGGATCGAACCCACGACCTTCGGCTTAAAAGGCCGCTGCTCTACCACTGAGCTACGCCCCTAAACTTTTTGCGGCACGACTTGTTTGCGAGACGCGCGGCCACGCACCATTTTCGGTGATGGCACTTGTAGTGACGCTCGCACCGAGCAGTTAAAACAAGCACCGTCCGTTTTCGACACGCTCGCGGATCTTTGCCGGCCAGAACACACGCCCTCTCGCGTCGCCCCAGTGGTGCACAACCCTAGGGGCGGCAACCGCAGCTTCATTTAGCGGGACGTATAGGGTTGTCTCTTCTTCGTCCGCGGGACGTTCAACATCCGGCCACTAAAGTCTACCATGTCCCAAGTCAGGCTGTACTCGCCGCCCTTCCTGCAAAATGACGCGGTAGATCCGTTTCCATGTAAGCCGGCTTGTTGCGCACAAGCGCAGAAATGCCACGAGCTAGACTGTGGCTGCCCGGCGGCGATGGCCGCTGGCGAGATAGAGCGAGGCTCTCGGATCCAACAACGGATCACCCGAGGATTCGATGCCATCTACTCGCGGAATTGGATCGAAAATAATTTGGCGTTGGGCGGCTTCTTCGTCCGGAACCAGGGCGTTCAGCTCGATGACGCCAAATTCCACGAGGGGGTGCTGGTCTTCCCAATGGACGGTGGAATCGTCGACAATCTCCCCCTTGGAAGCCACTTGTACCAGGATGCGCATTTTAACGGGACCGTGCGCGATTCTGTCCTTGATTTCGTCAAAAAGAAAATTCGGCTGCTGCTTTGCGGCTTCCGCTGGCTCAAGGTGCTCGCTGCGTTCCGTCGGAACGATACGGTAGCGCCCGAAGTTGCTGACCCCTTCGCCGTTGATGAATTTGTACGCGGTAACGGAATAGAACGATTCCTTCGTGAAGCTCGTGGGGATGGGCTTGGGCGCCTGAACGAACGCCAGCGCCGCGGGATGCGAACCGAGAAAGGATTCAACCGGTGTGGGTTTTGGCGTGCCAGGGCCGCTGGCATGAATGGCGCGGAGGAATTCCAAAAACTCTTCGGCGGTGCGGGTCGGGAATGCGTTCACGGAATGCGCAATGATGTCGGTATGCTCATGTTCGGCAAGATAGAAACGAATAGCGATACCGCGAGGGCTGGCGTTTTCATCGTAGTCCGGCACGGCGGGAATGCCGCCAAAATCCGAGAACCGAACGCCAACTCGTATCGAGGGCCTATTCGCGTGAGGCGCCTTGGTCAACGCTGCCACGCCGGCGGAGGGGGTAAAGCTGCCGGACAGGAGAATTCCCTTTGCGTGCGTGGGACGAAAGCCCGGGTGAACTCCGAACAAATCATCGAACGCCTGAAGGGTGTCGCGGCTCAGGGGGTCCACTTGTTCCATTTTCGTCTGAGGTTTTGTCATTTGAGTCTTCCTTTCTGAAAGTGGAGGGGCGTCACTTGATGTAGCCGGGCAATGGGCTTCGTACCTGCCCCGAGAGTTTGAGCCCAAAAGTGTACTACCGAAATGTTTCCGAGAGATAAAACGCACCGCGGGTCGCTCGAGCTACGCTGCTGCCCCTGCCCGTTTGGTGAAGGCCTTCTTTGCGGCATCACCAAGTGCGTGCACAAACTCTGAGGGCCCGTACTCTAGATGATTCGAACCTCGCACATGGCCATAAAATAAATCAGCCGCGGCTGAAATTGTTGGCGCGTATGTTTTCGCCACTCAAAATCAGCGTTGATCGCTAGGCGGGTTCCCTTTGATGTAGACTTCCCGATGGCCTGGAGCGGCGGGGGCCGCTTCGTGCGCCGGTGAATCGTGTTGCCTCCGCGGATTGACGTGCACGGGCAGACTGCTGAAACGCTGGGGTTGTGCCAGAGGAGCGATCATGAAACGACGGGAATTGATCCGTGCCGGCATTCTTTCGGGTGCCGTGGCCGCGGCATTGCGCCCCCAGCTTGCCTTGGCGCAGGCCGCATCGCCTTCCTCGGAGTTAACGCCAGCCCAAAGGGGCGTTGATGCCTCGAAAGACCTCGCGGCACCCGGATGGAAACCGCTCTTTCTGGATGAGCACCAGAATGAAACGCTCATCGCGCTCAGCGACCTCATCATCCCCACGACGGACACTCCCGGCGCCAAGGAGGCGCTCGTGAACCGCTATATCGATCTCGTGCTGGCTGCCGACACACACGAAAACCAAAAAGCGTTCCTGAACAATCTGGCATATCTCGATGGCGAAAGCATTCGGCGCTACAAAGCAGCGTTTCGCTACCTGTCTCGAGAAGATCAGGATGATTTGTTGCATGCGCTGGCGTATCCGGGCGCCATCAGCGAATGGACCGGTGAAGCCCTGCCCGACATAGGCCACACTCATTTCGAAGAACTGAAAAAGCGCATCGGCGTCGCCTACTACAACTCACAGATCGGCACGCGCGAACTCGGTTGGGACGGCAACTATACCCACGGTGTTTACCAAGGTTGTGAGCATCCCGAAGGAAACCATAAATGAGCCGGAATTACCTGCAACAAGACCCTCTGCAGCAAACGTACGACGCCATCGTTGTTGGTTCGGGCGCCACAGGAGGATGGGCCGCCAAACGACTCGCGGAGGCGGGTCTGAAAGTCGCCTTACTCGAAGCCGGCCGCGCGGTCAGTCCGACCGAGTTCACCGAGCACACCCCCGCGTATCAGCTCAAGTACCGCGACCACTCGCCTGAAATCGTGCGCACCCGGCCCATCCAGAAGGAATGCTATGCGTGCATGGAGTACAACTACGAATGGTTCGTCAACGATCTCGACAACCCGTACAGCACGCCACCTGACAAGCCGTTTACATGGCAACGCCTTCGCGTCCTGGGAGGGCGCTCGCTGGTCTGGGGCCGCCAAAGCTATCGCCTCAGCGATAACGATTTCAAAGCCGCCAGCCGCGATGGCTATGGCGATGACTGGCCTCTCTCCTACGCCGAACTGGCCCCCTTTTACGACATCGTCGAGAAGTACGTAGGCATCACCGGCGCCGCGGAAGGAAACGAGATGCTGCCCGACGGACAGTTCCTGCCTCCGATGAAGATGAGCTGCGGAGAAGTTCTGCTCCGAGAGCGCGTCAAAGCCAAGTTTGCGCGCACCGTCACGATCGGACGCGCGGCGGTCCTGACACAAAATCACAACGGGCGTCTCGCCTGTCACTATTGCGGACCGTGCGAACGCGGCTGCAGGACCTTCTCCTACTTCAGCAGCCCGTTTACGACCGTCGCGGACGCACAGAACTCCGGCAACTGCACACTGCTCACCAACGCGGTGGTCAGCCACGTGAACATGGACAGTGGCACGAACAAAGCAAACGGAGTGACCTACGTCGACCGCTTGACGCGCCAGGTGAAAGAGGTCCGCGGAAAGTCAGTCATCCTTTGCGCGCAGGCGATGGAATCCACGCGCATCCTGCTGAACTCCTCGACCCGGGAATATCCTGCCGGCCTGGCAAATTCCAGCGGCGCTCTGGGCCACTATCTGATGGATCACGTCGTCGGAGGAGGCGCGACCGGTCACCTGCCGGATATGAAGACTCCGCCCAACGCGAACGAGCCTCAGCGCCCCAACGGAATCTATATCCCTCGTTTCCGAAATACCCCTTCTGCCAAAAAACATTCCCAGTTCATTCGCGGCTATGGTTATCAAGGCGGGGCCGGCCCCGAATTCAACTTCGGCGCCGAAGGCTACGGCACATCCTTCAAGGGCGCAGTGAAACAAGGCGTCTACTCGATCAGCATGGGCGCCTTCGGAGAATCACTCGCCCGCTGGGACAACTACATCGAAATCGACAGCAATCTCAAAGATGCCTGGGGGATTCCCGCGTTGCGGATTGTCATGACTCACGGCGACAACGAACGCGCGCTCATGGACGACGCCGGAGCCCAAGCGGCGGAAATGCTGGAAGCGGCCGGCGCGAAAAACATTCACGTGCAGGACCACGTCGAAATGCCGGGCATGGCCATCCACGAACTAGGCACGGCACGCATGGGAAACGATCCGAAAAAGTCCGTGCTGAACCCCTTCAACCAGACGCACGACGTGAAAAATCTGTTCGTGATGGATGGTGCCAGCTTCGTGTCGTCCGCCTGCCAGAACCCGACGCTCACCATGATGGCTGTCACCGTCCGAGCCTCCGATCACCTTATCGACCGCTTTCGCAAAAGCGAGGTCTGAGCCAGAGAGTCTCTCCGCAGCCTTCGCGATCAGTCATGGTAGGCACAGAATAATCTTCAAGCGGTTGCGATACCTCGCTCGGGTATGACATCGAGCTGCAACCTGGGATCGGCGGCCGGCACGTACGTCACCGGCAGCCCCAATTCCCCGCGCACGATGTTACAGCCTTGTGCGATTGCACTCGCCTTGTAGAAGGCAATTTCGCGGTTGCAGCCCTGACGGCCAAACCCACAATCGCTCGACACGATCAGACGCTCGGGCGGGATGTACTTCAATGCCTTGCGGATCTCGCCAGCGACGTCCTCCGGCCGATCGGCCTGAAGTGAGCGGTGGCTAACGGCCCCCACGCAAATCTTCTTCTTCAGATCGTGCTTGAACGGCTCAAACAGTTCGAGATCCTTCTGATTGCGATCTTTCATCTCCAGCGTCCACACATCCCCGCGGCACCGCTCCAGATAGATTTCGATGGACTTGGCGTAACTGGTGTCCTCCATCACCCGCTGCATGTTTGGGTTGCCCCAGCAAGTGTGGATCCACAGTTCCACGTCCTCGAGCCCCTGAACCTCGCGGTTGAACGCCTCGATCATGAATTTTACTTCGTCATGATCTTTGCCGTAGGTGTTCGCCATGAAGTGAAACGTCGGCTCCTCGGTCTGAATGCAGCGGCACCCAGCATCGCGCAGCGCCAGCAATTCCTTATTCATCGCCTCCGCCATATCCCAGATTACTTGGCGCTTGTCCTTGTACTTGGGTGTGTGAATGTCCAGGAACAGCGCCATCACCTGCGAGCAGCACGTACCGAACTTGACGGGTTTGCGGGTTCTTCCCTGCGACATACGCCACAACTTCGGATAGTCGAGTGGCCGGTGCTCGATCTTGTCGACGACGTGCGGCCATCGCCACCCGGTGTAGATCTCATTCAACAGCGTGCCGGGCGGATAGTGCAGCCACGGCGCGGTGGTCTCCTCCGGCTGCAGATAATCCCCTTCGAACCCGGCCCAGCGCTGAAGAGGATAGTGGTGCCACGCGCGGCCCGCGAGATCCTCATCCAGGTGAAAATCACCATGCGTGACGATATCAAGGCCGGCACGCTCTTGATCGCTGATCACCACCGCCAGCGCATCTTGAAACTTCTCGCGAAAGCGCACATCCAGCGTGCAGGTGTCGAGCGGACGACCCCACATGCTCACGTCGAACCAGCGCGGCCGCGGAAACGAGCCGGTGACCGTGCTGGGAAGAGTCAAATCGGCGGTAACGGTGAACATGGTTTCCTCCGGATCGGGATCGTACTTCTACCGCTGCCCTGCCGGGGCGACTTACCGACCGGCGCGGATTACGTCGGCGGCTTTTTCGGCGATCATGATCGTCGCAGCGTTTGTATTCCCACAGGGAATGCGCGGCATCACCGAAGCATCGGCGACGCGCAGGCCATCGATACCATGCACTCGCAGGCTCCCATCAACTACGGCGGTCGAATCGCTTCCCATCTTGCACGTGCCCACCGGATGGTAGAGTGTCTGGGCCTCCGCACGAACGAAATTCGCGATCTCCTGGTCGCTTTGCACCGTTGAGCCGGGGTGAAGTTCGGCACCCCGATAGGGCTGGAAAGCCTTCGCGTGCGCAAGCTGCCGGCTAAGCTTTACTCCTTCGACGATGACGCGCATGTCGGCTGGGGTCGAAAGATAGTTCGCACGAATGGCGGGCGGCTCCAGCGGGTTGGCCGACTTCAGCGAAATCGAACCCCGGCTTTCCGGAGTGACTAGCGTCGGACCAAAACCAAAACAGTGCTCTTTTCGCGGGGTGAGTCCGTGATTGACGTAGTACGCGGGGCCGAACAACAGCTGCAGGTCCGGTTCACGCAATCCAGCCCGCGTTCGCGAGAAAATCCCCGCCTCCGCGACGTTGGAGACCAGCGGGCCACGCTTGAACACCAAATATCGCAGAAAATTTCTAAGCGATTCCGCGTTCGCCATGCTGACCGGCTTTGTGCAGAGATAGCCCACCGATACCATCGGATGATCCTGCAGATTCTTGCCGACTCCCGGAACATCGTGCACAACATGGATTCCGACGCGACGAATCTCGTCGGCGGGCCCGATTCCCGAGAGCAACAGCAATTGGGGCGAGTTGACCGCGCCGCCGGTGAGAATCACTTCGCGCCCGGCCATTGCAGTTTCGATGGCGCTACCCAGGAGGTACTCAATCCCGACCGCCCGGTGCTTCTCGACAACGATTTCCGTCGCCTGTGCGTGCGTCAGGACCGTCAGATTTTCTCTCGCCTGTGCGGGCGTCAAATACGCATCCGCGGTGCTGTGACGCTGACCGCCCAGTTGCGTCACCTGATAAAGTCCCGCGCCATCCTGGCTGACGCCGTTGAAATCCGCGTTGGCGGGTATGCCCAACTCTTTGGCCGCCGCGAGAAATGACCGTGTCAGCGGATTCACGCGGCGGAGATCAGCGATATTCAGCGGCCCGCTGGCGCCGTGGTATTCCGACCCGCCCCGCTCCTGTCGCTCTGACTTCTTGAAGTAGGGAAGAACATCCTGGAATCCCCAGCCGTCGTTGCCGAGACCCGCCCAATCGTCGTAGTCGCAGGGATTGCCACGGATGTAGATCATGGCGTTCATGGAACCCGAGCCGCCGATCATCTTCCCGCGTGGCCAGTACAGCTTCCGATTGTTGAGACAAGGCTCCGGCTCGGTGGAATAGTTCCAATCAACGTTGGTCTTATAAAGCTTTGAGAATGCGGCAGGAATGCGAACTTCCCTGGCGGAAGCCGGGCCACCCGCTTCGAGCAGAAGAACGCGTGTGTGGGGATCCTCGGTGAGTCGCGCGGCAAGAACACAGCCCGCCGATCCTGCACCCACGATCACATAGTCGTACGCCTTGTTATCCGCGGGCATCGATGACCGCAGCGATTATTGACCGTTCCTGCGCGCAAAGTCCAACCTCAAGGCTGATTCGGGACACCGGCGGATGCGCAGACGGAAAGGTTGTCGTGTGGGCGACCTGGCCTTCTGTCGAACCGGCTGTCGACTGGCGGTCCAACTGGCTAGGTTTCGGCCAGGCGGACGCTAGCTTTGGGACGCTGCTTGCGCTTCCACTCGTGATCGTGGCGCAGCCGCGATTGGTGTTTCTTTACTTGCGTTTCCAGTTCGGTGAAGGCTTGTTTGCAGGCGGCGCGGACGTTTTCGCCGGTGCCGGTAGCATGCATGGCGCCAGTCGGCAGCGATAGCGTCAGCGCGAACGAATGCTCTTCTTTGTGAGGGTTCTGCGAAAAGACTCCGTGCAACTGCACCAGGTCCGGCTCATAACACTTCAGGAGACGGCTGAGTTTTTCGATTGCACGGGTCGCCTGGGTTTCGACGGCTTCGTGCGAGTCGACGTGCTTGTAATTGATGGAGAGTTTCATGGATGCACCTGTAGGATTGTTTGCGGGAGGAGTGGGCCGCGCAGTTTCTTGCTTTGCGCCGCATGGAGAGGTCAGCATAGCAACCGGCGGCGTTGGCGGCAATCGGGACTTGGCTTTATCGTTAAGGCGGAGCAGTTGAGCGAAGAACGGAAAAAGATTTAACACAGAGGCCACAGAGTTAGGAGCACAGAGTTCGCGGAGCGACGGGTTCGCTTTAGGAGTTATCTTCATAGTCGATGAGAGGGGTAATCGCCGACGGGCTCGTTGACATGGCTGCGTCGCTGCCCCTACTCTCTTCGCAGCGCGGGCCGCGCAATCGGACGGCGCCTGTCGATTTTCGCGCTTCCGCTCATGCTCGACACTGATCCACGACGATCCGATCTTGCAAATGCCTCTGGAGGCGGCGTGGAAAGGCTTGTAGAGCGGGTTTCTGGAGGTTCGGCGGGCGGCAACGCTGAGCTCACGCACCGTAATCCGGCAGCCGCGCCAGCCAGCGATGAGCAGGCCGCGCCTTGGTCGGAGATTCGGGTTGGGCCGGCGGGCTGGTCTTATCCGGATTGGGCCGGCTATGTGTATCCTTCGCCGCGGCCCAAGGGATTTCACGAAGCTACCTACCTGGCAGAGTTTTTCGACACGATTGAGATCAATACTTCGTTTTACTCGCCGTTGCAGCCGGGGCACGCGCATCAGTGGCTGGAGCGCGTTGCGGCTAATCCGCGTTTTTTGTTCACCGCCAAGCTGTGGCAGAAATTTACGCACGAGACTTTTTTTGAAGAAGAGAGCGGCACGACAGCGGCTCCGGCCCGATCGAGTTCGTCGAAGCTTAGCCGCATGGCTTCGGGCTCGACGGGAAACCCAAGCGCGGAAGATGAGCGGGTTGTGCGCGCCGGGTTTGACGTGCTGCGCAATGCGGGCAAGCTGGGCGCGGTGTTGCTGCAATTCCCTTTCTCGTTTCACCGTACGAGCGAAACGACGGCGTACCTCACTGCCGTGCTCAAGCGGTTTGCGGACTATCCGCTGGCTGTGGAGGTGCGGCACGCTTCGTGGGACGATCCGGAAATTTTCGCGCTGCTGGGCGAGCATCACGCCGCGATCTGCAACATCGATCAGCCGATTATTGGTAAGTCCCTCTTGCCGAGAGAAGGCAGGTCGCCCTTGCCTGGCGAGGACCCTGGGGCGCCGATCGGATACGTCCGACTGCACGGACGACGTTATGACACCTGGTTCAGCGATGACCCGACGATTCCGCCCCACGAACGCTACAACTATCTTTACTCCACCGAAGAACTTACTCCGTGGGCGGAGCGAATCCAAACTGCGGGAGAGCACGCGCGTAAGGTTTTCGCGATCACGAACAACCACTATCTTGGCAAAGGAGTGGTCAATGCACTGCAACTGATCAGCATAATGCGCGGGGCAAAGGTGAACGTGCCTGAGCCGCTGCGTGCGCGATATCCGGAATTGGAGAAAATCGCGTCGAAGCCACCCGAGAAACCAACCCTGTTTCCGATGGGGACGTAAACCAAGGGCTGAGAATTCGCCGCCTCCGGCAGTGAGCGGCGAGAAACCGAGCAGGTTTCTAGTTAACAG
>Ga0210393_10001706_pt1 | contig 18272 bp, 17 predicted proteins | sample IncBWC27OmetaG_FD_160068 | JGI IMG/M metagenome (GOLD analysis project Ga0210393, IMG submission 160068) | Forest soil microbial communities from Barre Woods Harvard Forest LTER site, Petersham, Massachusetts, United States - Inc-BW-C-27-O ... | reverse complement strand
TTCACCGCCAGCGCAGGCGACACCGAGTGGGTCGTGTTACGCCCGATGTCGATGAACCGGACGCCGAGCAGCACGCCGATCCGCGAGCTCATGTTGTACTCGACCGCCGGCGCGAGGGCGAGCGACTCGCTCCATCCGCTGTGCAACTGGACGTTGTCGCCTTCCACGCGGGTGTCGCCATTCCAACCGTATGCGGCATCGAGTGCGAGCACCCAACGCTGGGTCGCGCTATACTCGGCCGCGAGATCGGCCGAGGATGAGAGGCCGGGGAGGGCGTGGCCGAGGAAACCCGGGGCCGTGCCGTACACGCTGACGTCGTCGATGTGGACTTTGGTCGAGTAGACGACTTGGGACAGGTCCAGGCGGGCGCGGAGAATGCGCCCGTTCGGCATCCAGAAGTACGTCTGCGAGTAGAATCCCACGGTCGTCGCATACGCGCCAGCGCCCAGTGCGTTGTGCGTGTTGGCGCCGAGCCGATCGTAGGTGCCAGTCGGGAACGTCTCCTGCGCGACGATGGACATCGTCGGCACCCAGCTGCCCGGTTGGAATTGCGTGAGCCGATACTGCGCTTGCGCTGTGAGATCGCCCAGCCCTATGCCGTGGTTCAATCCCAGAATGGGAATCACCCCGACCGAGAATCGGTCGAGGAGACCGTAAATGACGTAGGCCCGCGAGCCGTAGTTGTCCGCGTGGGCGGTCTTGATATCGTAGACGTACGGCTCGACGAGCCAATGGCCAGGTGGCAGCGTGCCCGCGGATGGCGCGAGCATCGGGCCGGTCCACCAGGCGTCTCCCAGCGGTTCGTGCGCCGGCTGGGCGAGCACTGGCGCCGCGAGCAGGAGACCGCACATCAGCATGCGACACGTCATTGCGAGGTGCTGATGTCCTGTTTCGCGCCGAGTTGGGTGAGCAACGCCTGCAGGTGATTCTTCTGACCCTGCGGCGCTCCGGCCAGAGCCAGTCGCATTTCCCTGCTGGCGTCATCGAACTTGCCCTGGGCGCTGTACACGCGTGAGAGACCGTCGTGTACGAACCAGCGGTCGGGATGCTTGGCCGCATTCTGGCGAAACACCGCGAGCGCCTCCAGGGTGCGCTTCCGGGTCAACAAATCACGCGCGAACTCGTCGACCTCGGTCGGCGTCCCGAGATCGAGCGCTTTTCGCTGCGCGACCTCCGCATCGGCCTGCCGATTGAGCGCCGTCAGGATCTTCGATCTGGTCATCTCGTTCTCGTACCGATCTTCGTTCGTGATGGACGTGTCCGCATACGCCAATGCCGTATCGAGCGCGATCGTCTCGTTGAGCAGATAATTCGCCGCATCGTTCCAACTCAGCCACGTGTAGCGCGTCAACATGCGCAGCTGGTGTCGGAGACTCGCCAGCGCGACCGCGTGCACATCGACCGACACCGTGAAAGGTACAGCGAGCTTCTCCCATAACAGTTCGACGATGACCGAACTTGGCGCGAGATCGTCGAACTCGTACGTCAATGCCTCGTGCATGTCGCTCACTGTTGGTCTTACGCGAATGCGCAACGCATCCTCGGTTTGGTCGTACGTAAATGACCCCCACGACGTCGAATTCTTCGAGAATATCACCGTCCACTCATCGGCCGCCGGAATCATGTGCAGCCCGTACGTCCCACGGTCCAGCGGGTTGCCGTCGATGCGCACGGGGTCGCTGAACGTGATCGTCGTATTCATGTTCGCTCCGGTGCGCCACACCTTGCCGTACGGTACGAGACTGTCCCAGATCACGCGGCCGCCCACGAGTGGCCGGTGGTAGAGGATCGTGATGTCCGTGAGCCCGATGGTCTGCGAGACTTCGGCGCGCTGACTCTTGAGCGGGATCGAGAGCACCTGCGATTGCGCCGCGCAGACGACCGGCACGGCCAAGAAGAGAACGCATTTACCGCGCATCGGCTTGTACCAGCGTATCGGCGGACACCCAGTTGACCTCCCAGGTCTTCCCTCCATCGACCGAGAACGCCTGCTCGGTGCGACACGAGGTGGGGGTGATGTCGGAGTACACGCTCCGAACCAAGATGGCGCGGCCATTGAAGGTGTCCTGGCTGTAAAACTCCCCGCGGCCATTCGCGAATTCACCAATGGCCGGCTGGCCCAATTTGCCCTCGCCGCTGCTGGCGAAGGCGAGACTCCACTGGTGCGACTGCGGGTTGTAGAGCCGCAGCTGAAGTCCCTCGATATGACCGTTCGGGCCATCGACTTCCATTTCGCCGATGTTCGCTCGCCCATTCCAGACTTTGTGCACGGTATGGGTTCCTCCATACTCGACCCACGTCGTGGAACCGGTCAGTGGGTGCAGGAGCCGCTTGATGTGGGTCTTCCACGTCCCGATGTTGAAATCGAAATCGTGCTGGCGCGCGGTGTCGGTCGAGATCGGCCCGCTCATCGGCGTCAACGTCGCGATCCAGTTCGGCTCCCACGTCTTCCCGCGATCACCCGAGAATGCCTGCTCGAAGTGGTGTGCACCCGGCGTGATCTCGAAGAACCGGTGCCGCACCAGGATCGCCCGGTCATCGAACGATTCCTGGTCCATGAACTCCCCTTGACCATCCTGAAACGCGCCGATCAGCGGCGCCCCGATCGTGCCATCCGCGCTATTCCCGAAATAGAGGCTCCATTGGTGGGCCTTTGGGTCGTACAAGCGCAGCGTCAGCCCCTCGAGGTGCCCGGTCGGACCGTCGACCTCGAGCTCTTCCAGATGGGCTTTTCCGCCCCACACTTTGCGAGACGCCACCTTGCCGTCGTAGTCCAGCCATTTGGTGGAGCCCGTCAGCGGATGCTGCAACCGCCGAATCTGTGAATGCCAGGTACCGTCGCCGAAGTCGAAGTCGTGCTGCCCGTCGCGGACGGGCAAAACCAACAGAGTGAGCAGAAGCCATTTCAACACCGGGTCTCTCCTTTTTTCCTTACCTTGCCTCGGAGAGCCGGCGGTCTCAATTCACGGGACCTAGCCGCTGTGTAGACCCGCAGGAGAGGGAGATCTCCTGTAGATTTCCCGACGGATGACACAGAACGGGAGCATCCGATTCGGCCCATTCGAGGCCGATCTCCACTCCGGAGAGGTCCGGAAGGCCGGCGAGCGCATCAAGCTCCAGGATCAGCCGTTCAAGGTCCTCCAGGTCCTGTTGGAACGCCCTGGCCACCTGGTCACGCGCGAGGAGTTGCAGACCCGGATCTGGCCGCGCGAGAGCTTCGGCGACTTCGACCACGCTGTGAACGTCGCGGTCGGCAAACTCCGGTCGGCGCTCGGCGACTCGGCCGAGAATCCCTCCTTTATCGAGACGGTCCCGCGCCGAGGCTACCGATTCGTCGCGAAACTCGACAGCCCGGCAGCCCCGCCTCCCAGGTCCTCGAGCCCGAATCGGGTCCCGCTCTTCGTGGCGGTCGCCACGTGCTGTCTCGGACTCGGCGTATTCTTGGGATACCGCGCGACCCGAAAGGCGCCGCCAAATTTCCAGCGCCTGACGGTCCAGCGCGGCACGATCTACTCGGCCCGCTTCGCGCCGGACGGCCGCAATGTGCTCTACTCCGCGGCGTGGGATGGCGGTCCGGTCGAGATCTACTCGACCGACACCAAGATCCCGGGGGCTCGCAGCTTGGGGTTGCACGGCACGGACTTACTCGCCGTGGCCCCTTCAGGTGCGGTGGCTGTCCTCCAATCAGCCGCCCCTCGCTTCTTGTTGACGCTCCGCGGCACCCTCGGCCAAGTGTCGCTGGGTGGCGGGTCGCCTCGACCGATCGCCGAGGACGTCGAATGGGCCGACTACGGCCCTGACGCGAAGACGCTGGCGATCGTTCACAACGTGGCCGACAAACAGCGCCTCGAGTTCCCCGTCGGCCACGCGCTGTACGAGACGTCGGGCTGGATCAGCCATCCTCGCGTATCGCCGAGCGGCGACCGGATAGCCTTCCTCGACCACGAGGCGGCGCCGGACGATCACGGTGTCGTCGCCGTCGTCGATCGCTCGGGCCATCGGACCGTCCTCTCTCGCGGCTGGGGAAGCGCCCAGGGGCTCGCGTGGTCTCCGGACGGATCCCACGTGTGGTTCACCGCCACAGAGTCCGGTGTCGAACGCCGTCTCTACGCGGTCGACCTGCGTGGCCACCTGCGTCTTCTGTATCGCGCACCTGGGGGTGTGACCTTGCAGGACGTCGCCGCCGACGGTCGCGTCTTGCTGACGCGCGATGACTGTCGCGTGGGGATGCTGGCCTTGGCCCCTGGCGCGACGAGCGAACGCGACGTCTCGTGGCTCGACTGGTCGCTCCCCGTCGGTCTCTCCGCCGATGGCAACACGGTGTTGTTCAGCGAACAGAGCGAGCAAAGTGGGCCGAACTACATCGTCGGCATGCGCGATCTGCGCGCCGCGTCCCCGATTCCACTGGGAGACGGGCTGGCTGGCGACCTCTCACCCGATGGAAAATGGGCGGCCACGGTCGTCGCATCGACTCAACTCATGGTACTGCCCACAGGCGCCGGTGCCGCCAAGCGACTGCCGCGCGGCGACGTCCAACAATATTGGCACGGCGCCCACTGGCTTCCCGATGGCAAGCAGATCGTCTTCCCCGCTACTCAGCCCGGGCATGCGATCCGGTGCTTCGTGCAAAGCATCGACGGCGGCGCGCCACGTCCCGTGACGCCGGACGGTGTGTCATCGTGCGAGCCGTCGCCCGACGGCAAATCCATCGCGGGCGCCGGCTCGATCTACCCACTCGACGGCAGTGCACCACACGCGATACCCGGTCTCTTGTCCGGCGAGGTGATCGAGTGGACTGCTGACCCGAAGTACCTCTACGCATATCAGGTGAAGCAAGCACCGGTCATGGTGTACCGTGTCAACGTGCTCACCGGGCAACGCGAACCATTTCGCGAAGTGAGCCCGTCCGACAGGACCGGACTGGGGCCCATCTCACATATTTTGTTCAGCGCCGATGGTCGCTCGTACGTGTACGGCTATGCCCGGTTTTTATCCGAGCTGTATCTCGTCTCGGGACATGAGCTCGAAGGGATGTAGATCCGGGTCGCTCGTCGCCGCCGCACGAGGCGGCGCCGGGATATCCTGCTGACGCCCGCGGCGCAGGCGGCCGAGCAGGTCGCCGCAGCGAGCGATCATTGAGTCGAAAGTCATGCGATGCAACATCGCATGACGCGCGTTAAGCCCGCGCGAAGAGCTGCCCGGTGGGCGTGAAGAATCCGTGAAATCGAGGACCGCGACGCATCCCAGGGCGAGGATCACCAACGAGACCCGCATCAGTGCTCCTCAGCCGCTTCGGCCAGCCTCTCGAGCACGTGAGCACGTCCACTGGTCTCCAGTCGGCGGCAGCGATTGCTCCCGACACGATCAGCCCCCGGATCGATCACGGCAAACAGAGGACACAGTGTTTCTCGTGATGTCAACCAGTACGATTGCGGCCCGCCGAGGTCGCGAGTTTTTCTGACCGCGACCTGAAGACGCCGCTTCGAGTCGGCGAGCTCACGAGCGGCGCATACCTTTTCGTCTTCGCCTTTCGCCAGTTCGCAATGACCGGCCAGGCTGTCGATGCAAGTCTCGGCAGAGCCACTCGTGTCGCGAGACGAGCGCATGCACTCGATGATCAATGCGCGCCGGCCGACCTCTTGGAGACGACAGTACTCACCCCCACCTTCGTACATACCCGGGTCGATGTCATCGAATTGTGGACACAACCCTCCAACCGACTTGAGCCAATTCGCTTGGGCATCCGCCATCGCGGGCCGCAAAGCGGGGAAGCGATCATTGACGATGGTGAGCGAGGCCTGAAGGCGTTCGGCCCACACGTTGCGCTCGCGAACGGCGCACGCCTTTGCGTCTTCAACCTGAGAATCTCCGGAAGTCGCTTTTATGCACGCGTCGGCAACGATGCCGACGCAATGATTCTTCGTGTGCGACGCGTTGAGACACTGTGTGATCGCCCCTCGATCCGCGGAGGAAATCTGTGCCGCTGCGTGGGTGGAAATGCATGGAAGCAACGTCGACATCATCCACCCCCACCCCCGCCATGATTGCATCAACCAAGCATAGTCACGACGGCCAGGCGGCGCGAGTTGGCGCTGACCTCGAGCGGGCACCGGCCTCCAAGCTGCCGCTGGTGTTCGAGGTTGCGGGTTGGCTTTTGGTTGCAACCTCGCTGCTGATCATGGTCGCCCCGAGACTCGCGACGACGATCGGCGAGTTGTCGCCGATTTGCCCGATGTAGCACCCGGACATCCCATCGTACACGAGCGACTGGCCATCCGGAGCCCAGGGCACGTTGCCAACCCCGTAACCAAATCCGCGGAGAGCGCGGGCCGAGTACACCGTGGTGTCGGCCGGGATGCCCGTGATGGCGACCGAGGGAATCTTCGGGGCGGTGCCGCTGCCAGCGCATCCGATGACCGCAACCATCAGGTGGAACTTACAGGTTCTGCACAGGTGTTTCACCCGCGTAGCGTGTACCGGGAGATAATCGTCTTCTACCGGCATGAGAGGCACCTACGCCGCGCCGCTCGTCGCGCTCTCGATACTGATCGCGATCGGCGCATCGTACACCGCGCTGACGCTCGCGGCCCGCGTTGCCGCTGCTCGCGGGCGGGCCCGGCTGGCCTGGTTGCTCGGCGGCAGCATCGCCATGGGCAGTGGTATCTGGAGCATGCATTTCGTCGCCATGCTCGCGTTCCACCTGCCGATCGCGATCTCGTACGACATGCCGCTGGTCGTCGTCTCGTGGCTCGCCGCCGTCGCGGGCTCCGTGCTGGCGCTGTATGTCGCCAGCCGCACGCGGGTCAGCCACCAGCGGCTCTGCGCCGCCGGGGTCATTATCGGGATCGCGATCGTCGCGATGCACTACACCGGCATGGCGGCGGTCCGCGTCCCCGCGCGCTTGAGCTACGATCCGCTCCTGGTCGCGGCCTCGGTGCTCATCGCGATCACCGCCTCTACGGTCGCGTTGTATTTGTTCCTCTGGCTCCGCACCGACGCCTCGTTCCGCCCGGCGGCGGCCGTCGTGATGGGCCTGGCGATCGCCGGCATGCACTACACCGCGATGGCGGCGGCGCATTTCTCGGAGCCCAGCGTGGGGCTGCAGCCCCACGACCGCCATCTGCTCGGCGCTCCGGGGCTGCTCCTGCCTGTCGTGGCCACGACCGTGGTCATTTTCGCGCTGACGCTGATGGGCGCAAAGCTCACGGCCACCGAAGCGCTACGAGAGAGCGAGGAGCGCTACCGAACCGTCGTCAGCGAAATCGATGAAGTGATCTTCCGGACGGACGCGGCCGGGCGCTGGACGTTCCTCAATCCCGCTTGGACTCACATCACCGGCTTTGCGCCCGACGAGAGCTTGGGCGCCCCGATGATCGAATCCCTTCATCCGGACGACCGCGCCGCCGGCGTGGCCGAAGGCCGCCGTGAGGTACGCTGCCTCACGAAGGACAATGGCGCGCGGTGGGTGGAAGTCCACGCGCGGCTGACCCGTGGGCCGAACGATGAGCTGATCGGAATGGCCGGCGTGATTCGCGACGTCAGCGAGCGGCGGCGCGCCGAGGAGGCGTTGCGGGCCGCACGCCAGACCGCGGAAGCCGCGAGCCACGCGAAGAGCGAGTTTCTGTCGCGGATGAGCCACGAGTTGCGGACTCCACTGAACGCCATTCTCGGATTCGGCCAGCTCATCGAGCTCGAAGCGACCACCTCGGGCCAGCGCGAAAGTGCCGACCACATTCTCAAGGCCGGTCGCCACTTGCTGGCGCTCATCAACGAAGTACTCGATATCACGGGTATCGAGTCCGGCGTCCTGCATCTCTCGGCCGAACCCGTGGCCGTCGCCGACGTCGTGCGCGAAACGCTTGATCTCATCGGTCCGCTCGCCGCGACGCGCCAGATCGCGTTGAGCGCGGACGCGCCAAATATCGCGGGCCGCCACGTGCATGCCGATCGCCAGCGGCTCAAGCAAGTGCTGCTCAACCTGATGGCCAACGCCGTCAAGTACAACCGGGACGGCGGAAGGGCGCATGTCACGAGCGAGCCCGCGCCCCACGGCCGACTACGACTCGTCGTTTCCGACACGGGGCCTGGTATCCCGCCGGACAAGATCGGGCGGCTCTTTACCGCATTCGACCGGCTCGGGGCCGAGGGCACGGGGGTCGAGGGCACCGGACTGGGACTCGCGTTGTGCAAGCGGTTGGCCGAAGCCATGGGCGGCACGATCGGCGTGGCGAGCACCGTCGGCGTGGGCAGCAGGTTCTGGGTCGAGCTACCTGCGGCCGTGAGTCCAACCGCTGCCTTGGACGACGGCGCGCTGGCCGCGATGGCGAAGCCGCCACAGGCAACCAATGGCCAGCGGCGCTCGCGCACGATTCTCTACGTCGAGGACAACCTGTCGAACCTCTCGCTCGTGCAGCGGATTCTCGCTCACCGACCGGATGTCGAATTGATCCCCTCCATGCAGGGCGGCCTGGCTCTGGAGCTCGCGCGTCTGCATCGTCCGGATCTCGTGCTGCTCGATCTGCATCTGCCGGACATTCCGGGAGAAGAGGTCCTCAATCAGCTCCGACAAGCACCCGACTGTCGGCAGATCCCGGTCGTCGTCCTCAGCGCCGACGCGACGCCCAGCCAGATCGACCGGCTCATGGGGGCCGGCGCGCACGCGTATGTGACCAAGCCGCTCGACGTCAAGCCGTTCCTGGCGATCGTCAACGAGGTGCTCGCATGACGGACGAGTCGCTCATCACGGGCGCGCGTATCCTCATCGTCGACGACGAGCAGTCGAACGTGCGATTGCTGGAGCGGTTGCTGTTGACGGGTGGGTTCACGGACGTCCGTGGAACGACGGATCCGCGCCAGGCGTTGCTGCTCTTCGACGAGCTCGAGCCGGACGTCGTGCTCGTGGACCTGCACATGCCGCACCTGGATGGGTTCGCGCTCATGGCGGCGCTCAGCGAACGAGTCGCACCGAACGACTATCTGCCGTTCCTCGTGCTCACGGCCGACACGACCCGCGAGACCAAGGAGCGGGCGCTGTCCAGTGGCGCGAAGGACTTCCTGACGAAACCCTTCGAGCGGATGGAAGTGCTCCTCCGCACGAGGAATCTGCTCGAGACGCGGTTCCTGCATCTGGCGCTCAAGAACGAGAATCGCGAGCTCGAGGCCAGGCTCGTGCATCAAGCGTTTCACGATTCGCTGACCGGACTCGCCAACCGGGCGCTGTTTCGGGATCGCGTCGACCATGCGCTGGCGCGTTCGGCGCGGGGCGAGCGAGTCGCCGTGCTCTTTCTGGATCTCGACAACTTCAAGTCAGTCAACGACACGCTGGGGCATGTCGAGGGCGACCGACTGCTGCAGGTGGTCGCGACACGGCTGCTCAACGCATCCCGCGGTTGCGACACCGTCGCACGGATCGGCGGCGACGAGTTCGCGATCCTGCTCGAAGACGTGCACCATGTCGACGACGCACTGGTCGTCGTCACGCGCATCATGGAGTCGATGCGGCAGCCGGTCGCGTTGCGCGGGCGTGAGGTGACGATCAGCCCGAGCATCGGGATCGCGCACGCCCGAGGCGCCGAGCAGGTCGACGAGCTGATGCGCAATGCCGACGTCGCCATGTATCGGGCGAAGGAGGACGGCAAAGCGCGACACGCGGTGTTCGAGCCGGGCATGTACGCGGCGCTGCTCCAACGTCTCGAGCTGGAGGCTGATCTCCGGCACGCCGTCGATCGCGACGAGCTGCGTGTCCTGTATCAGCCCATCGTGCAGCTCGAGACCGGATCGGTCACGGGTGTCGAGGCGCTCGTCCGGTGGCATCATCCCCACCGCGAGATGGACTCGGCGGCTGCGTTCATCCCGCTGGCTGAGGAGACGGGGCTCATCGTCCCCATCGGACGCTGGGTGCTGCGCGAGGCATGCCGCCAGGGGCGGCAGTGGCAGCTCGCCGCCGAAGGCGACCGGGTGCCAACCATGAGCGTCAATGTCTCTGCTCGCCAGTTGCAGGAAGCGAGCTTCACGGCTGATGTCGCGGCGATTCTTGCCGAGACGAAATTTCCCCCGGACCGGCTGATCCTCGAGATCACCGAGAGCGCGCTCATGTCGCACACCGATTCCGTGCTCGGCCGGCTCAACGAGCTCAAGGCGCTCGGGCTCCGACTGGCGATCGACGACTTCGGGACCGGCTATTCGAACCTCAGCTACTTGCAGCAGTTCCCGGTCGACATCCTCAAGATCGACAAGTCGTTCGTCACGCAGCTGGCCACCAAGGGCGGCCAGACCGCGCTCGCCAGCACGATCGTCGGCCTCGCGACCACCCTCAAGCTCAACACGGTGGCGGAAGGCGTCGAGCACGCCGATCAACGGGCCCAACTCCTCGCGCTCGGCTGCCACTACGGACAGGGTTTCTTGTTCGCGAAGCCGATCGACGCCGAGGCCATCGGCGCGCTGCTACAGGCCGATGCTCACGCGAGTCGGAACGCCTAGCGAAGCGCGCGTGCCAGCACGGTTTGCGCACCTCGTCGTCGACACGTAATGTTGCCGCCTACGATGTCACGCCTCTTCGTGGTCTCAATCATCGCGGCCGGTACACTCGCCGTCACTCAGGCGTCCGCACAGGATTGCCACGGTGCGCCACCGGCGGCCGACTCCCAGCTGGGCGCCATCAACGCCCAGTTCACGACGCCCGAGGCGGGTGACAGTCTCACCACCGGCGCGGCTGATTCTCTCGGCGCGGCCATCAAGGCGGTAATCAGGCTGCCGAGTCCCGTCCCGATTCCTGCGTGGATGCCAACGCCAGGGCTATCGATCCCGTACGTCCACGGCAATTTCGCGTTCACGATCGAGAACGATGGGAAGGTCGGAAGCATCAAAGTCGAGCGGTCGACGCTCTCGCACGGCCTGGACTCCGCATTCACCAACGCGCTGGCCGCGGTCCCGCCCCAGAGCCTCGGCCGCAAGGTCAAGCTCATGATGCTCGTGAGCCTGAACACGCACACGTCGCCGCCAGTCATGAGACAGATCACCACGCCGGACGGCCATACGTACGATGCGGCGCATCCGCTGCCGGATAGCCTCAGGGTTGTGCCAGGCAAGCACTATGGCCCGCACACGGTCAACTTGGATTCGCTCACCGTGCCGGTTTGGCCACAGCTGCCGGCGCCCGAGTTAATCCGCCCGGGCACCGCGCCGCGCGGCTATCGGGGCATGGTCAACGCGATGGTCGTGTTCGACGAGAAGGGACACACGGCGAGCGTTGACGTCATGAACGGCAAGCAGGCGGACATGCTAGGCCCTACGCGAGCGGCGCTCGCCGACATGCAGGTGTCACCGGCCTCGCTCGGCGGATGCCCGGTGAAATTCGTGATTGTGGTCCCTGTCATGTTCGGCAGCTAGCTTGTGGCGTTGCCAGGAGGGCTGGCAGAATGGCTACCGCGCCAGCTCTAGTCGTTGTGGCCGCAGCGGGCCTTTGGCTCGTCGGGGTCGCGTTCCTGATGGCCCTGCGTCCGCGTTACTGCCTACACCTGTTCGAGAAAATGAGCGCTAACCTGGAGCGCTCAAACTGGCGTGTGCAGTTCACCGAGCAGGGATTGCGCGTGCTAGCCGGTGTGGCGCTGATCGTGCGGGCACCGGCCTCTAAGCTGCCGCTGGTCTTCGAGGTAGCAGGTTGGCTTTTGGTTGCAACCTCGCTGCTGATCATGGTCGTCCCGATCCGGTGGCATGGTGCCTACGGGATGTGGTGGGTGAAGCGGCTTACGCCTCTCATGATTCGCATGGTTTCTCCAGTCGCGGCAGCAGCAGGCGCCGGGCTGATCTACGTGGCGCTCTAGAAAGCGCGCGCGTCGCGATCGAGCACGACTGAACTTCTCGTCGCACCCGCCGAACACTATTAGTTTACGCGCTTGCGGGGAGGGCTGGCAGAATGGCTATTGCACCAGTCTTGAAAACTGGCGTCGCGAAAGCGACTTGGGGGTTCGAGTCCCTCGCCCTCCGTCCAAGCAGGTCACCCCGGCGGCACGCGCATATCGAGCAGCGTCCGCACGTCGCGCAATAGCGTGCGGAGCGATGCGCGGCTCTGTTGGAGGCGAAAGCGCACGTGTTGGTCGGGGTCATCGAAGTCGAAGAGCTCGCCGGTGACGTAGGCTGTTCCCGAGGCTTCGATCACGACCGTGAGGTACTCGGGACGACCCGCGTGGTTCAGGGTCGCGCGGCCGCCGACCGCCTTGTCGAGCCACGCGAGATCGTGCGCGAACTCGTCGAGGTCCGAGCGGTCGAACCAGAACGGACGGTTGTGCACCTGGCCGTCGACCTGGACGCGAAAGAGCGCGCGGTAGAGCGAGACTTCATCGGCCGGACGCGCATCCCGCAGTTCCATCCAATCCGATGAGTTCAGCGCCTGGACGCGGATATCCATTAGGGTTTGCGAACGACGACGAGGTGCTTGTCGTTGAACGGCGCCGGGTCGGAAATCTGCGCGCCGGCGCCGAACACGGCGCGATAGGCCGCGAGTCCGCGCGGCTTCTCGATGCGGTTCAAGCGCAATTTGTTCGCCAGGTACTTGTTGGTGCCTGGATCCCAATATGTGACCACGAACGTGGCGCCGGGCCGGAGGGCCTGCCAGACGTTCGTGATCGCGCGATCGAACGCGGCGTCATCGGTGATGTGCTGCGTCACGTCGATCATCCAACCGAGATCGAACGACGCCGGCGGCAACGCTATCTGGCCGGCGTCGCCCAGTACGAACGCGAAATCAGGGTAGCGTGCACCGAGCGTCTCGACCGAAACCTGGGCGATGTCGTTGCCCGTGTACTGACGCACGCCCTTCGACCGCAAGAACTCCGTCCAGTACCCGACGCCGCTCCCGATCTCCAGCACGCGGATGTCGGGGCCGAGCGCCACGTGGTAGCGCGCCAGCTCGCCCTCGATGATCGCGCGCTTCTCCGCGTACATCGCCGCATTTTCGGCCTCGCTCCGTCCGAAATGCCCCACGCCGCGCAGGTCGAACGACTCCGAGAGGATGTCGTTCCAGTATCGCTGCGGCTTGTAACGGAAGAGCATCTGCATGTAGATCGCGAGCCGGCCCATGTCGGACTAATTTAAAGCGTCCGACACGTCAGCGGAGGGGACGCGCCATCACGTCCGGGAACATCGCGACACCGAAGGCGATCATTGCGACGGCCATGATCGCCGCCGGCAGCGCCCATACCCGATTGCTGTCCCATTTTGCTCGCGCCGGTAGCGCTGGGTCGTAGAGCACCGGGACGCTGTTGCCGGGCCGCAATTGTTGTCGCGTCATGCCCGACATCCCCTTCGTGCTCGGCAATGCCTCGGTCAACTGCAGCATCTGACCGTCGACCATGTACTGCACCGTGAAATTCGCGTTGTCGCGATCCACGATCAGCCCCTGCACGCGGTGGGCCGTGCGAGCAAACGACCACGCCGTGAGTAGCATGTACACGCCCCATGCAAAAGCGCATATTGCGAGAACCGCGAGCATCGGCCGTTGCTTTCTCATGTCTGGTAGACGGACTGATCATGACTGGCATAACAGCGCGGCCACCCGTGCCGCCGTTCACCCGCGAGACGGCGACCCAAAAGGTCCGCATGGCCGAAGATGGGTGGAACTCACGCGACCCAGCGAAGGTGTCGCTCGCCTATACCCCCGACTCGCGCTGGCGAAATCGCGCCGAGTTCCTGAATGGTCGCGCCGACATCGTCGCGTTCCTGGCGCGCAAGTGGGCCAAGGAGCTGGACTATCGGCTGATCAAGGAGCTCTGGGCCTTCGACGGCAATCGCATCGCCGTCCGATTCGCGTACGAATGGCACGATGACTCCGGGCATTGGTTCCGGTCGTACGGCAATGAGAACTGGGAGTTCGACGAGAACGGCCTCATGCAACGACGGCTGGCGTCGATCAACGATCTTCCCATCACGGAGAACGACCGGAAGTATCACTGGCCCCTCGGCCGGCGGCCCGACGACCACCCTGGGCTCAGCGACCTGGGTCTCTAGCTCCTACAATCGCTGTGGCGGCGAGATTGCCGGTGGTGTTGAACACCGTCGAGAACAAGTCGGGGATCGTGTCTACCGCGATCAATATCCCGATCCCTTCAGCCGGCAGGCCGACCGCCAAGAAGAGCGGCGTGAGCATGAGAAACGCGCCGCGTGGGACGCCCGGCGCGGCGAACGTCAGGAAGACACCCGCCACCGCGATCAGCCCCAGCTCTCGCACATGCAGCGTGATACCATAGAACCAGGCGATAAACAGCGCGCCGATGGTCCACGAGAGCGGCGCCGCGATCTTGTACATTGAGACCGCGAGCGGCACCACGAACCCCGCGACGCGATCGGGGAGGTCCAGGTCGCGCTCGGCGCCCTCGACGAGCGCGGGCAGCGCGGCGATCGACGAGCTCGAGCTGAACGCGATGAGCTGAGCGGGCAGCGCGGCCCGCCCAAACTGTTTGATCGGCACGCGGCCGAACAGTGCCACGATCGGGTAGAGCGCGAGCGTCGCGAGGATTTGCCCCACGGAATAGACCACGATGTAGAACCCAACGCCGCCAACCAGCGCGGCGCCACTTTTCGCGGCCAGCGGCAGGAGCAGCGCGAATACACCGATCGGTGCGACCGCGATCACCCATCGCACGAGCGTCAACATCGCATCGCGGAATGCCGCGAAGAACTCGACGAGCCGGTCGCGCGCGACGGGCGGACTGTGGGCGATCGCCAGTCCGAGCAACAACGTGAAAATGATGAGCGGCACGATCGCGCCGTTCGCCGCCGCGGCGATCGGATTGGGCGGGATGAGCGAGACGACCCACGCGCCGAATGTCGGCGTGGCGCCGGCCGCGCCGAGCTGCTCGGCGGCTTCCGCCGCGCCGGGGGGCAACGACGGGTGACTCCCCAGATTGGGCGGGAGGAGTTTGAAGACGAGGGGAGCCACGATCCCCGAGACAATGGCCACGCCAACGAGCAGCGAGATGAACACGATCAGGGTTCGACTGCCGATGCGACCGATGGCCTTGACGTCCGACGTCGAGGCCACGCCGGTGATCAAGAGCGCGATCACGAGTGGAATCACCGTCATGCGGATCGCATTGATCCAGAGGGTGCCGATCGGCACCAGCGCGTCGGCGAATCCGAGGAGCGTTGGATTGCCCGAGGCGGCGATCGCGGCCCCGATGATGAGCGCCGCGATGAGCGCGATCAACACTTTCATAGCATCAGATCGCCGCCGTTGATGTCGAGCGAGGCGCCCGTGATGTACCCCGCGGCCTCGGAAGCCGCGAAACATACCAGATCGGCCACTTCTCGCGACGTCCCGAGCCGCGGCACCGGGTAACTCGCCGCGAGATGTTGCAACAGATCGTCCGACGCGTACTCGTGTGTCAGCTCCGTGTCGATCATCCCGGGACACACGGCGTTCACGGTAATGCCGAACTGTCCCAGCTCCTTGGCCGCGGCTCTCGTGAGGCCCTGGAGCGCCGCTTTCGACGTGGTGTAGTGCGCTCCTCCAAGGGTGCTCACCGTCTTTCCAGCGGTCGACGAGATATTCACAATGCGACCGTACTGCTGCGCCTTCATGGCGGGCAGCACGGCCTTCGTGAGCAGGAACGGCGCGGTCACGTTGACTTCGAGCGCCAATCGCCACTCGTCGGCGGACAGGTCGCCGAAACGCGTGGACGTGGCCAACGCCGCGTTATTGACGAGAATATCGATCCGGCCGAAGCGATCCAGCGTCTGACTCGCGATGGCGTCGGGTATACCGGGTGCCGCGATATCACCCGGAACGCCAAGCGCCTGCGGTCCCAGGTCTCTCGCCACCGCCTCGGCACGCCCGGCGTCGCGCACATTGACCGCCACACGAGCGCCGCGCTCGATAAGGCGCACAGCGACGGCTCTCCCAAGGCCACGGGCAGCTCCCGTGATAATCGCGACCCGACCGGCGAAGTCTCCGCTCATAGCCGGCCAAATCTACGATCAGGTCAGTCCACTCGGCAGCAACCGCCAAACGAACGTCGCGGACGAACCGGCGACGATGCCGGCGGCCGCCATCACCCAAGGAATGCCCTTGTGTGAGTAAAAGATGCCGAGGATCGCCACCGCCAAGAGGATCGAGGCGAAGCGAACCGTCGCGCTCAATCCACCGGCCATTCCGCCTTGCGCCGTGGGGATCGTGGCCTGAAGGGTCTGCGCGGTCTCCCCGTTCAGGAGACCGGCGCCAATGCCGGAGACGAACATCGCGCCCGCGAAGAGCGGATAGCTGAGCCGCGGAGCAGCGAGCGCCATGAGGAGGTCGCCGATCGCCACGATCGCCAGCCCCGAGGCCAGGACCGTGCGATTCCCGCGCCGGATGGTCAGTCGCGCGGCCACGCGCGGCATGAGGAAGAGTGGAATGGCGTACGGCAGCATGGCGATGCCGGACGTCAGCGGCGAGTATCCGATGCCATTCTGGAGAAAGAGTGGAAAGAAATAGACGAGCACTTGCGCGCTCGCCGCATATCCGGCCATCGCGGCGACCGCGCCGAGGAAGTCGGTCCGGCGGAACAGGGCCAGGTCGAGCATCGGCTCGCGCTGCCGGCGCTCGATCGCGACGAACGCGATGAGCATGACGAGCGATGCGGCGATCCGCGCGACCATATCGTGCGGGTCGATCAGCGCCCAGGTGAGGAAGAAGAGCGCGCCGCAAAATGTGACGCTCCCGCCGATGTCGTAGCGCCGGGCGTGCGGGTTGCGCGAGTCGGGTACCCATCGCACGATCGCCACGCACAACGCGACGCAGAGTGGCAGGTTGATCAAGAACGTCCAACGCCAGCCCATGAACGACGTGACGATGCCGCCGATCACCGGGCCGGCGACGACGGCGAGGCCGATGACCGAGCCCCAGACGCCGAACGCGCGGTTCCGATCCTCGCCCTGGAACGTGTGCCCGATGATGCCGAGCGCCGCGGGCGGCAAGAATGCCGCACCGATGCCTTGGAGCACGCGCGCGCCGATGAGGAGCGATGCATTCTGCGCCACGCCGCAGAGGAGCGATGCGATGGCGAAGAGGGACACGCCGGCGAGCACCGCGCCCTTGCGACCCCGATGGTCGCCGAGCGCGCCGAAGGGCGTCATCAACGACGCGAAGGCCAGCACGTAGCTGCCGATCACCCACTCGACGTCGGCGAACGAGGCATTGAGCCCTTTGGCGATCGACGGCAGTGCCACGGCGACGATCGTCGCATCGAGCGTGACGAGGGCGGTCACGGTCGCCATCGTCACGAGAATCACCTTAGACCTCATGGCCGAAGGCTACCGGGCGTAGCATTATACTACCAATCGATTATTGTCACGATAATTATGCTTTGCGCGCATGAATATTCCTGATCTCGAAGCATTCATTGCGGTCGTCGAGACCGGCTCGATCGGCGGCGCGTCGCTCCGACTGCACCTCACGCAGCCAGGCGTGACGCGTCGGGTTCAGTCCCTCGAGCAGTCGCTCGGCACTCCCCTGCTCGACCGCCGCTCCAAGCCGCCGCGTCTCACCGCGGCTGGCCGGGCCGCCTACGATCAGGCGCGACGCGTTGTACAAGCCGTGCGCGACATGACAATGGCCCTCGAGCCCGACGGCGAGCCTCAGGGCGATCTTCGCGTCGGCGTCACCGCCGCGCTCGGCGACCTCGCGCTAGCCGAGCCGGTCGACCGCATGCGCGCCGCGTATCCGCAGTTGCACTTGAGGGCGTTGACCGGATGGTCCGAAGCGTTGATCCAGTCGGTGCGCGGTGGCGCGCTCGACGCAGCGGCGGTGGTGACGCTCGACGGACGCCAGCCCCTCGCGGGGCGCGCGTGCGAGGCCCTGACGACCGATCCGGCGGCCATCGTCGCCAGTAAGGATCTTCCGCTCCCGAAGAGCGTGCGCCTCGAGGATCTGGCGCCGCTTCCGTGGGTCCTCGATCACGACGGATGTTCGTTCCGTCGTGTCCTTCGCGACGCGTTCGCGGCGACGGGGCGCGCGCTCGTACCCGGCATCGAAGTCGGCGGCGCCGAACTGCAACTGTCGCTCATCGCGCGAGGACACGGCGTCGGGATGGTGCTGCCCCGAATGCTCGAGCGAAGCGCGTTCGGGAGCGACGTGCGGATCGTCGAGGTCGAGGATTTCCGACCGATGTTCACCGTGTGGCTCATCCACTCGACGTACCCGGGTCGGCTCGCCGCGCCGATCCGGTGCTTCCGCGACGCGTTGGCGTTAGGACTCGCGCAGGGCGAGCACCGGGTCGAGGTTCGTCGCACGCCTCGCG